>ERZ772967.2655-NODE-2655-length-11359-cov-5.245488_pt1 | contig 11359 bp, 8 predicted proteins | sample MGYA00511677_ERZ772967 | MGnify/ENA primary metagenome ERZ772967 (study PRJEB29015, sample SAMEA2737931) | human oral metagenome | biome: human oral; feature: human-associated habitat; material: dental | place: China | collected 2146 ...
CCACAATGTCCGCGACACCTTGGAAATTACCGACCGCGCCTATATTATCAATAAGGGCGAAATTGTCGAACAGGGGCCGCGTGATAAGATATTGGAATCCGAGATTGCACGGAAAGTCTATCTCGGAGAAGAATTCAGAATGTAATGGAGATTCTATGAAATATATTTGGCTTGCGGCCGGCTGCCTTTTTTTAGGATTCGGCCTCGTCGGTGTTGTGCTGCCTATTTTGCCCACAACCCCCTTTATACTTGTTGCGGTTTTTTGTTTTGCAAAAAGTTCTGAGCGTATGCATCGATGGCTGCTTTCTACCCAATTGTATCAGAAACACGTTAAAAAGTTTAACGAAACCCGCACAATGACGCTTAAAGAAAAAATAACGATTTTAGCTGTCGCATCCGTGATGCTGCTTGCAGGATTTTATTTCTCTGCACCGCTCGCCGTCATCGTCCTCCTGCTCTTTCTTACGGTTGTTCCGCTCTCTGTGATGGGAGCGGCGAGCTTTTCGCTTGCGCTTTCGCGGCAGGGAAAGAACGCCGGCAGTGCATCGGCACTCATTGGCTGCTTTTCCATGCTGCTCGGCGCGTGCATGATGCCTCTGGTCGGGATTGCGGGTGACCATACGGCGATTCCGATGGGGATCATCATGCTGGCGGGCTACAGTCTGGGGTGGCTGGTTTTTCGCCGCATGATAGCGGTCGATCATTTGGTGACGCACTAATTTTCAGCTATCTTTCACCTCATTTTTGTATACTTTTCTAGGAAAAAGTGGAATACAATCGGCGGGAGATGATACGATGCGTGTGCTTTTGGCGGAAGATGATCTGCGTCTCGGGAAGCTCATTCAATATATGCTCGAACAAAACGATATCTCGGTCGAGTGGGTGACGGACGGCAGTGACATCTATGAATATGCGACCTATGCGGAGTACGATATCCTGATTCTGGACTGGATGATGCCCGGGGAGACCGGCATTGAGGCGTGCGCACGCCTGCGCCGCAATGGCTATGACCGCGCGATTCTCATGCTGACGGCGCGGGACTCGGTGGAGGATCGCGTGACGGGGCTCGATGCGGGGGCAGATGACTATCTCGTGAAGCCGTTCGAGTTCTCGGAGCTGCTCGCGCGTCTGCGTGCCCTCGGGCGCAGAGCCTCGCAGAGGATTCAGCACGAGGTGGACGAGATCGGAGGATTCAAACTGAACCGCACGGCGAACATCCTCGAAAAGAACGGCAAGATGATTCAGCTCTCGCCGCGTGAGTTCCAGCTGTTTGATCTCCTCGCGCAGAACATCGGCATCGTCGTACCGCGTGACATCATCCTCGACCGCATCTGGGGACTTGAGGCGGATGTCAGCTCCAACAATATCGACTCCTATATGAAGATGCTGCGCAAAAAGCTCGATGCGGCCGGGGAGGGCGATGCCATCAAGACGATCCGTGGTGTCGGCTACAAGTTGGAGACGCCGGATTGAACGAGCAGAATGTATTCGGGCGCAGCCGTCTGCGCCTTATGTTACGCTATGCCCTTGTTATGGGAGGACTGGTCATCGTCCTCCTATTTGCTATGCATAAGACGATGGAGTGGGCGATTACGTCCGAGCAGGCACGCGAGCTCCTGGACACGGCGGACAGCGTTGCGGATGCACAGGCATACGCCGTGCTTCACCCGGGAATGGATACCGACGAAGCACGGTTCTATCGCAGCACAAATGATCGACTCTTCTACTATGTATTCGACGGAGAGGGACGTCTTGTGAGTTTCTCTCGCGCCTCCTTCCGCATCGAGTCCTTTGTGCTCGACATTATGACCGCATGGGACGCGCCGGAGGGCGAGGTGCGCGTCTTTACCGAGACGAATGAGCGCGGGGCACCGACGAAGGTGATGATGACCACGCAGAGGATATTCAGCCCGCCGCTCCCCCTCCAGACAGTCTACGTCGGCAAGGATGTCACTGCCATGTATAACGGTATGGAAAAGGCAACGTGGGCGCTTGCGGTGCTCGGTGGGGTAGCACTCGTCTTTGCTGCCGGCATCGGCTATGTGCTCTCCGGTGGTGCGATGAAACCCGTGCGTGAGGCATATGAAAAGCAGCGGCAGTTTGCTGCCGACGCCTCGCATGAGCTGCGCACACCACTCGCCGTCGTACTCGCTTCGGCAGATCTCCTGCGAAGCGACCCTTCCATTACCTCGCCGTTTTTGAAGCAGGTCATCGAGGATGTGCGCGATGAGGTAAAGAAGATGACGAAGCTCGTCAGTGACCTCCTCACCGTGGCGCGAACCGATGGAAAGGCGAACCAAATGAGGCTTGTGCGCATGGATCTCATTTCTGCTGTCCAGCAGACCGTGCGCATTATGCGTCCCTTTGCAGAGAAGAAAGACATCGTCATTGATGAAGAACTTCCAAAACGTGTGGAGATTCATGCGGACGAGCAAAAGATCCGGCAGCTGATCCTGATCCTCGTCGATAACGCAGTCAAATACACGCCGGAGCATGGACGCATCTCGGTGTGTGTGCAGGAGGATAGGGGGAGTGTGAAACTCTCCGTTTCAGATACCGGTATCGGAATTGCACCGGAACATCAGGAGCGCATCTTCGAGCGGTTCTATCGTGTGGATAAGGCACGTTCGCGCCGCATGGGCGGGAATGGCCTCGGACTTGCCATTGCGCGTGAGATTGTTGAGGCGCACGGGGGCAGTATCGCCGTGGAGAGCGAGCCGGGCAAGGGGACGACGTTCCACATCCGGCTGAAGGCACGTGCGAAGAATTAGTGAGATGATCGAAATGACACATACCGATCTGTTTTTTGAACTTGAGAATGTCACCCATATCTATCAGAGTGGGGAAGCTGGGGGACATGAGGCGCTGCGCGGCATCACGCTTTCTATCACTGCGGGGGAATTCGTTGCGGTACTCGGAGCGAACGGCTCTGGGAAATCGACCCTCGCACGTCATCTGAATGCGCTTCTCCTTCCGACAGAGGGAACGTGCCTTGTGCGCGGTTGGGATACGAAGGATGAAGAGCGACGGTGGGACATCCGCCAAGAGGTCAGCATGGTGTTCCAGAATCCGGACAATCAGCTCATTGCGGCTGTTGTCGAGGATGATGTGGCGTTTGGCCCCGAGAACCTCGGCGTTCCTCCAGAAGAGATTCGCACGCGTGTGCAGAATGCACTTGCGCTCGTGGGGATGGAATCGTATGCGCAGGCAGCACCGCATCTGCTCTCGGGCGGACAGAAGCAGCGCATTGCCATCGCGGGGGCGATTGCCATGCAGACACATTGCCTCGTCCTCGATGAGCCGACAGCAATGCTCGACCCGCGCGGCAGGGCAGAGGTCCTGAGCGCAGTCGAAAAACTCCATGACGAGCAGGGCATGACCATTGTCTATATTACGCACTTCATGGAAGAGGCGATTGCGGCAGACCGTATTGTCCTCATGGATGCGGGGCGCATCGTCATGGATGGGACGCCGCGCGAAATCTTTGCGCAGCCCGAGCGTGTGCGTGCGCTCGGGCTCGATGTACCGCTTGCTGCCGACCTTGCGGAACGCCTCAGGCGGGGTGGTCGTGATCTCCCGCAGGGTATATTAACGGATGAGGAGCTGCTGCATTGTCTATCGAGATAGAATCGCTTTCCTACACCTATATGGAGGATACGCCGCTTTCGTATACGGCGCTGCACGATGTTTCGCTGACGATTGCAGAGGGCTCTTTTACGGCGATCGCAGGCGAAACGGGCGCGGGCAAATCCACGCTTATGCAGCTGATCGGCGGACTTCTCGTGCCGACGGCGGGACGGGTATCAGTGGATGGCGTGAGTCTTCACGGGAAGAGCAAAAGGGAAAAGGAAGAGGCACGTACGGCACGCTTTCGCGTCGGCATGGTCTTTCAGTATCCGGAGTATCAGCTGTTCGAGGAGACGGTCTATGAGGACATCGCATTTGGCCCGCGCAATCAGGGACTGACGGACGAGAACGTTGCAGCCCGTGTCAAGGAGGCGATGGAGCTTGTGCATCTGTCCGACGGCTACCGTGACCGCTCGCCGTTCGCACTGTCGGGCGGGGAACGCAGGCGCGTTGCGATCGCAGGCGTTCTCGCGCTTGCCCCGCGCTATCTTGTGCTCGATGAGCCGGCGGCAGGACTCGACCCGCGCGGGCGCGAGGCACTGCTTGCCATGCTCACGATGCTCCATCGCGAGCGGGGTGTCACCATTGTGCTCGTGTCGCACAGCATGGAGGACATCTTGCGTGTTGCTGATCACATGGTCATTCTCGCAGGGGGGCGTGTGATCGGAGAGGGGGAGCCGCGCGTCCTGTTTCAGCAGGATGATCTCCTCGCGCGTGCCGCTCTCGCCGCACCGCATCTTCTCCGGCTCGGGCGAAAACTCGAAGCGGCCGGCTATCCTGTCGAGGGTTCTGTGACTGTGGAGGATATGGCGCAAAAGATTTTAGGGAAGCACTGATAATGCGCACAAAAAAGCCGGACGATATCGTCCGGTTTTTTTGCAGTGATTCTTTTACCTCATGTGCATACGCGGTGCAGTGGGTACGCCCGAGGATGTTTTTCCGGCCGCTCGATCCTTCGCACGCTCTTCCTCGAGGTAGTACGTGGGATCGACGCCAAGCTCATGGATGAAATGATAGAGGTCGTTGCCCGTCGGAACGACCTGTATGGAGGCGGCACCGTCCTTCTCCTCGGAGAGGTCGATGAGCCTTCGTTCACTCAGCAGTTTGCCGTTGCCATCGGCAAAGAGGATGATGATGGGGGTTGTCGTGCGCCCGAATTTGCTTTCCTTCACGACAGCAAAGCCGAAGGTGGTTTTGAGCACGGCTCCCTCCGGATAGAGCGCAACATTGTTGAAGAAGAGCTCCAAAAGCTTCGGATCGAACTGCCCCTTGCTGATGTTGTGCATGATGTTGTAGGCGATGTTTGGCATATATGCCTTCTTGTAGGGACGCTCGCTCGTCAGTGCATCGTAGACATCCGCAATTGCCGCGATCTTCGCGAAGCGGTGTATCTCATCGCCCTTGAGCCCGCGCGGGTAACCTGTGCCGTCGATGTGTTCGTGGTGCTGACCTGCAATCGCCGCTAATATGCTCGACTTTGGAAGCCCCTTCATCTTGAGGATGCGCCGCGCACCGTCGGCGGGATGCTTCTTCATGATGTCGAACTCGCTGTTGCTCAGACTGCGGTTCTTGTTGAGAATCTCTGTGTTCACCTCGATTTTCCCGAGATCGTGCAGGAGACCGCCGAGTGTAATCAGAGACAGATCTTCTTTCGGTAAGTGACAGAGCATGCCCATCATTGCCGAGAGTACAGCGACGTTGACGCTGTGTGCAAAGGTGTAGGCGTCATGCGTGCGAATGTCCGTGAGCTGGACAAGGTTTTCATGGTTGTCAAAGAGACCGAAAACGATCGAGTCGGTTACCTTTTGCAGCGCCGGTATATCGAGAGTTCCGTTTTCCTCGATGGACTGAAATGTGTTGTAGACGGCACTGATCGCATTGACGCGCGTCTTCTCCTCGATCACATCCGGCGGCGGCGCGAGCTTGTGCTTTGGATCCATAGAGGTCACGGTAACCGATTGGATGCCAAGCTGCTGCATGCGGCGGATATAGTCAATCGTAACCGGCTGTCCCTTGACGAGATAGCTTCCCCCTGCGGTATTGAACAGACTCTGCCCAAGTACCATGCCATCCTTTAACTTCGAGACAGGAAGTCGTAGCATCGTTTCCCCCCTTGCTCTCTTAGGTATACGCCGCATACTGTCCGCGAGGACAGCTTCCCTGATTGCGATCGTCTGCCTATATAATATCCGTTTTCAGTTTACATGAAATACCTTGTTTTGTAAAGAGTAATACGTCTTTATGGAGAAGTTTGCGGGCTTTGTATTTGCGTGGAACTTTTGTTTCTGTTATACTGTAAAGAAATCATCGGGAGAGGGCGTTACACGGAGTGTCACAGAAAACATCAAAGCATTCACCGGATGGGCAGGATCGCATGTTTATCAAATATGCGGGGGCTGTGTTTGCAGTTTCCTTTCTATTCGTCTGCGCGATTTACTATTTTGGCAGCTATTTCATGTCCGGATCGCTGCGCAGCATGAACGGCTTTGCCGATCTGCCCGAGAACGATCTGGGGTATGTCCTCCTCATGGGCGTTGACCGTCGGGCGGATGATGTCGGGCGCAGCGATACGCTCATGCTCGCTGCCGTTGATGAGGAGGATGAACGGGCGACACTGCTCTCCATCCCGCGTGATACGCGCATCGAAGTCGGCAGCTACGGTTACGACAAGATCAACCATGCCTATGCATTCGGTGGACACGAGATGACGCTCGCTGCCGTCGAGAAACTCGTGGGGGTTCCCGTCACGCACTACATCCTGATCGACACGTCGGCGTTTGAGCGGATCGTCGATGCCGTGGGCGGCGTTGATATTGACGTGGAAAAGCGGATGCACTATGAGGATCCGTGGGACGATGACGGCGGGCTCGTCATTGATCTCCAGCCCGGCATGCAGCATATGAACGGGGCACAGGCGATCCAGTACGTGCGCTATCGCGACGGCGAAGGAGACATCGGACGCATTGCGCGTCAGCAGCATTTCATGCGGGCACTTCTCACGCAGATCCTTTCTCCGCAGGTCCTCCCGCGTATAGCGGCGGTCATCGATGAGGTCAAGAATGCGGTCGAAACAGACCTGACGACACGGCAACTGCTGACGCTCGCAAATCGGCTCAAGGATATCGAACGGGGCGGCGTGTCCATGCAGATGGTTGCGGGAGTACCCGCGTATCTCGGAGACATCAGCTATTGGATCCCCGATCTCATCGAAACACGAAGGGCGCTCTTTGCAGGCGTTGGTAAGCAGCTCCCGGAGCGTATGCAGGAGGCGGCGGAGCGCGATGCGACAGCCTATCACGCGAATATGCCGGAGCGCCTGCGCGTGATGACGAAAACGGATGAGCGGGAGCTCCTGCCCTCATCCGAGGAACTGCTCGCCGAGGGAGACCGTGCCATCAATGCGCAGCGTGCAGAGCGCAGTGCAGCGGAGAAGAAGCAGGCAGGGGAAAAGCAAGAGAAGCAGCAGCCGTTGGAGGAAAAGAACAGCGAACAGACGAAGGTGCAGGAGCGCACAGAGGATCGTGCGGATGACATCACCGTCATGATTATCAACGCGAGCGGGATCGACGGAGCGGGGGCGAAGATTGCCGATACCCTGCGTGCGAAGGGATTTCGCATCTCGAGCGTGGAGACTGGCAGTGTCTCGGATCGCCCCAAGACCGCCGTGATGACGGCAGAGTCGCATGTGAATCTGTTCTATGGCATGCCGTTCCCCTGTGTGATCATGCCCGTTGATGGGGCGGGCGAGCGGCAGGCGATCGTGATCGTTGGGCGCGACTACCGCCCGGATGCCGTGCATGGGGGTGGAGAAGAGTAATATGGGAAGTTTGAAGGTGATCGGACTCGAAAAGGCGTATGGCATACGTACACTGTTTTCCAACGTGAACTTCGAGGTCATGCGCGGGGACAAGGTGGGGCTTGTCGGTGCGAACGGCACGGGTAAGACGACGCTGATGCGCATCCTGCTCGGACGCGAAGAAAACGACGGTGGTCAGGTGGTGATGGATCGCGCCGATACCGTCGGCTATGTCGAACAGCAGGCGACGTTTACCCATGATACGCTCTATGAGGAGATGCGCAGTGCATTCTCCGACCTCATCGCACTGCGCGATGAAAAGGAGCGGATGGAGCATGCGATTGCTGCGGGGGAGGCTGGTGCGGAGGAACTTGCCGCATACGGGAATCTCGTCACACGCTTTGAGGCGATGGATGGCTACGACTTTGAGAGCCGCATTCGCCGCGTCGCATTCGGGCTCGGCTTCTCCGAGGCGGAGCTCATGAAGGATGTCCGTCATTTTTCGGGCGGGCAGACCACACGCATCTGCCTCGCAAAGGCCCTCCTGCGTGAGCCGGACTTTCTTTTTCTCGATGAACCGACGAATCATCTGGACATTGGGATGATCGAGTGGCTCGAAAAGTTTCTGCAGTCCTATCGCGGCGGCGTTCTCCTGATCTCACATGACCGCTACTTCCTCGACCGCGTTGCGACGCGCATTCTGGAACTCGATCACGCAGAGGTCACGGCGTACACGGGCAACTACACGCATTATATGCGCGTGAAGAACGACCGCCGCGCGGCTCTCCTGAGCGCCTATGAGAAGCAGCAATCACATATCAAGAAAACCGAGGAGTACATTGCGCGCTACAAGGCGGGCATCAAGGCGAAGCAGGCACGCGGGCGGCAGAGCCAGCTGAATCGTCTCGAGCGGATCGTACTGCCGCCCGAGGCGGCGCGCTTCAAGTATTTCGCGTTTGCGAAACCGACGGAGTGCGCACAGCGTGTGGCGGAGCTCGAGGACATCAGCTTTGCCTATCCGGGTGGGCAAAGCATCCTCGATCACATCTCCCTGCTCATCCGTAAAGGTGACGGTGTGGCACTTATCGGTGAGAACGGTGTCGGCAAGACAACCCTCCTGCAAATCCTCGTTGGGGAGCTCGAGGCGACGGGGCGGCTTAAGATTGGCAGTCGCGTCAAGATTGGTTACTTCTCCCAACAGCATGAGGGACTGGATCCGAGCAAGACCGTACTCGATGAGATCTGCTATACCTACGGACTGGATGAGGAAACAGCGCGCGGATATCTCGGAGCGTTTCTCTTTCACGGCGACGATGTCCTACGCCTGATCGGTGCACTTTCGGGCGGGGAACAGGCACGCGTCGCATTTTTGAAACTCATGCTGACGGGCGCGAACTTCCTCGTGCTGGACGAGCCGACGAACCACCTTGACATCCCTGCACGCGAAGCAGTGGAGGAGGCGCTGATGGCGTTTCCGGGCACCTTTATCGCTGTTTCTCATGATCGTTATTTTCTTGATAAGACGGCGAACTGCACACTTGAGTTGAAAGACGGCAGGATCACGGAGTATCTCGGCAACTACGGCTACTATCTTATGAAGAAAGCGGCGGAAGCCGAACTCGCAGAGGAAGCGCGCCCCGCAGAGAAGCAGCAGCAGAATCCACCGTCCGCGCAGGCGGAAAAAGAGCGTGCAGAAAAATCTGCGACACCGAAGACGGCAGTACACAGTGCCATCCCTGCCGCACGTCGGCAGGAGATGATCGAGCGCACGGAGGCGGAGATCGCGATGGCAGAGGCGGAGCTCAAGGGACTTGAGTACGAGATGAACCGACCGGAGACGCAGGCGGATCCGGAGCGCAGTCATGCCATTGCCGAGGCATATGCGGCAAAGGAGATCGAGATCATGCAGCGCTATGAGAAATGGGAACAGCTGACGGAGGCGTGATATGGAGCTCCAACAGAACCTCGGCTTTCGTGCTGCAGAGGAAGAGCTTGCGGGCGTTGTCGATCATATCATCTTCGCCGCCGGCGACGGAGCGTTCTCCGTCTTTCGCATGCGCATGGACGGGCAGGGTAAATGTACGGCGACGGTAAAGGGAGTGGCCCCTCTCGTCGGGCAGGAAGTGCATCTTGTGGGCAGCTGGGTCACGCATCCGCGTTTTGGGCGCCAGTTTCAGGCGGCGCGCATGCACGTCAGTGCCCCCACGAGTGCGGGCGGCATTGAGCGCTTTCTTGCCTCCGGCACGATCAACGGCATCGGTCCCGCGATGGCGCGGCGCATTGTGGAACGATTCGGGGCAGAGTCACTCGCAATCATTGAGCGCGCACCGAGCCGCCTCAAGGAAATTTCGGGCATCGGCCCCAAAACAGTGGAGAAGATCGTCGCCTCCTATATGCGTCAGTCCGAGCTGCGGGACATCATGCTCTGGCTTGAGGAGCACGGGGTAAGCGGCACCTATGCGGCACGCATCTTTAAGGCATATGGCTCACTTGCGGTCGAGGTGATGGAGAAATCCCCCTACCGTCTTGCGCAGGAGATCGACGGCATCGGCTTCATCACAGCGGACACCATTGCCATTGCCGCAGGTTGGGAGAAGAACTCCACTGCGCGCATCGCAGCGGGGCTTTCCTATGAGCTCACACAGATCTCTTCGGGCGGTCATTGCTGCATCCCGGAAGGTATGCTCGCAGATCGTGCGGCGCAGCGACTTGGCGTCATGCGGAGCGAGGTCATGGAGGTGATCGGGCGCGAGGTTAAGATGAGCCGCCTTTATGCGGTCGATGAGATGGGAGAGCGTCTCATCTATTCCCCCCAGCTTTACAAGGCAGAGGAGGAGACGGCACGCCTCCTGCGTATGCTACAGCGAAAGGCGGAGCATATCCATGTCGATGAGGCAGGTATGCTTGTCTCTGCGTGGGAGGCGGAGCATAATGTCAACCTTGCTGCCGCTCAACGCGAGGCGGTCATCGCCTCTCTGGAACACGGTGTCCTCGTTTTGACAGGGGGACCAGGAACAGGCAAGACAACCGTCGTGCGCAGCATCATCGATATCCTCGGCGCACAGGGCCTTGAGATCATGCTTGCGGCACCGACAGGACGCGCAGCAAAACGGCTTGCAGAGGCAACGGGCTATCCTGCTGCAACCGTGCACCGCATGCTCGAGGCACAGGGCAGGGAGGACGGCGAGATGCGCTTTGCGCGTGATGCCGAAACGCAGCTTGAGGCAGATGTCATCATTGTTGACGAAGTATCCATGATGGATATTGTGCTGATGCAGCACCTTCTTACAGCGGTATTGCCGGGTGCGCACGTCATTCTCGTCGGCGACGTGGATCAGCTGCCTGCGGTCGGTCCCGGCTCCGTGCTCAAGGACATCCTGCGCTCCGGCGTCATCCCGAGTGTTCGCCTGACCGAGATCTTTCGCCAGAATAATACGGGCACCATCGTACTCAACGCGCACGCCATCAATGCCGGGCGTGTACCCTCGTTTACAGAGGCAGATTTTTCCTTTGCAACGGCAGTATCGAGCGAGGATGCCGCTGCGCAGATCGTCACCATATGCACACGGCTCCTCCGAGCAGGGACAGACCTCATGGATATGCAGGTGCTCTCACCCATGCGGCGTGAGGCATGCGGCGTGGATATGCTGAACCGAAGTCTGCAGGCGGCGCTGAATCCGCCTGCGTCAGATAAGCCCGAGGCGGTCGGCTTTCGCCTCGGCGACAAGGTCATGCAGACGAGAAACGACTACACGAAGAATGTGTTCAACGGCGATATCGGACGCATTGTCCAAATTGATTCGGAGCACCTTGTTGTCGCATTTGCAGAGGATGTGGAGATCCCCTATACGCGGGACGAGTTCGGTGCGCTCACGCTTGCCTATGCGATGAGCGTGCACAAGAGCCAGGGCAGCGAGTATCCGGCGATTGTTTTGC
>ERZ772967.2656-NODE-2656-length-11358-cov-3.636999_pt1 | contig 11358 bp, 11 predicted proteins | sample MGYA00511677_ERZ772967 | MGnify/ENA primary metagenome ERZ772967 (study PRJEB29015, sample SAMEA2737931) | human oral metagenome | biome: human oral; feature: human-associated habitat; material: dental | place: China | collected 2146 ...
AGATGTAAACGAACTTATGATACAAAAGTGTCAACGAACTTATGATATTTATCAAATATCCATTAGAAGTCATTGTATGATGGCACAGCTTTATATCTGATATCTCTTTTATGTCAAATAAAAGCCTTTTAATTGACTCAAAACCCATCAGCGGCTCTCCTCCGTACCATGTTAAATTGAGATTCTTAACCCGCTCATATCTTTTTATAAATTTGATTATTTCTTTTTCAACCTCAGGTGTCATATAGATAGGTTTACGACTACCTTCATAGCAATATGAACAACTAAAGTTACAGTGTGTCGTAGGAGCAATAGCTAATCCTAAATTAACAGCATCGAAAGTGTTAAAGTAGAAGTTCATTCTTTTGTTATAGAAGAATTGATTGTCATCGGTTACGATTACTTTCGCTTCCTTCAATTTTTTCAGCGACGAATCGCTGAGTTTATTAATCAAGGTTGAATTTTGTTCTATCTTTTTTAATTCTTCAAAAGAGTTTCGATCCAATCGAATAAATGCATTAGATACCGAGTTGTATAATAAACATCCATATTTAGATGATTCGAAAAGGAAGTTGTATTTAGAAAAGACCATATTTTTTTTTTATAAAACCACTTATGGCATGATTTTTTATACACAACCATATCGCTTCCCCAATAAATTCACTACAAATGTAGTGAATTTATTTTTTATGACACGAGTCGATTCTGCTTAATTATAGATTATTAACAAATAAAGACCATTGCTTCTCTTTCAATTTCAACCAGGGCTATCACATTTGAAAGTTTATACCGTATGCTTGCCCTCTTTCTTCTATAATTTTATATCTCTAACACATTAATTCGTGCTTGTTTTGATAACTGAGCATAGCAATCATCATGTTTAGAAGTGTATTAACGGTTCAAATACGATCGCCCTGTCTTTCAACAATATGGTATTCAAGGCAACCACATCAAAATGTGTGTATCTTTGGATTATACATGTGAAAGATTATTTTTCTGAAATATAAGATCCTCGCGTCGTGGGTCGTTGTAAGCATAAGTTAAGCGATATATTGGTGATTGCTTTGGTTGCTTATCTGTATGGAGGAGAGGGCTTGAGTCTATGCATGAGCTTTGTTCAGAGCGAGAAACTTCGCTTCGTCCTCTTGGTGGAACTCCCTAATGATTGTCCGAGCGTAGACATCTTCGAGAGGGTTTTACAACGCATTGAGCCTGAGTCTCTCTATGCCTGTCTTGAAATTATGGTAAAGATTTGATTAGTGATCTAGAGGGTAAGCATATCGCTATAGATGGTAAATGTCTGCGTGGATCCAAGAAGAGAAGAGGGTGTACGCGTATTCTCTTGGGTTGATGAAATGGGCTTAAGCCTGATACAAGAAACCGTTGTGGAGAAACACAATGAACTACAAGCTATTCCAGAAGTTTTGGATAGCCTCGATTTATCAGGTGCAGTCGTCAGCATTGATGCTATGGGAACACAAACTGCGATTGCAGAGCAGATTATTCGATCAAATGCAGACTATGTTTTAGTCTCAAGGGCAACCAGAAACATTTGTATGAGGATGTCGAATCTAATTTTACAGGTAAATATAAACATCATACTTACGAAACCTTGGAGAAAGATCATGGTCGTATTGAGAAGCGTATCTACACAGCTTTGCAAGCCACAGAGGTCTTTAATGAGAGTGAATATATTCAGTGGCAAGGCTTAAGAAGTTTAATTCAAGTAGAGCGTATGGTAAGTAATCCGGAGGGTGAGAGTCCTGCAGAAAAACAGTATTATATCAGCAGTTTGGCTCCCGAATACTGCGAATAGCTTGGGCGATATATTCGAGGGCTTTGGAGCATTGGGAATCGCTTGCATTGGCTCTTGATGTAACATTTAGGGAAGACGCTTGTCGAGCACGGAAGGATTATTCAGCAACCAACCTAAATACCCTGAGGAAGTTTGCTTTAGCCATCGTATCGCAATACAAAGACAAGCTATCCTTACGAAAGAGATTATTCAAAGCTGCTCAAGATTTGATGCGGTTGCCCTGATATGGTCTTAGACTTATCACGTTATTATTTTATTATTTTAACTTTGAAGTCGATCTTTGTTTTCTAGCTTTTAGCCAGGGCGGAAATACGGTTTACTTCTTCATTAACCAGATAGATTATCTCCTGTTTTATCTGCTTGTAGTTGGCGTCAATGGATGCTTTGAGGCTGTCCTGTCCCGACTCATTCGTAAACGCTGCAATCACCGGGATCGGTTTATAGCTTTTTGTTTCTGCGGATATCTTCGCACTGTCCACGACAATCTCTGCATGGAATATCTTCTGTTCGATGCGTTCGTCGAAATTATCGGATACGGCCCCGACAAACATCCCTTGCGTCAGGTTGCTGATCTTGCCGGCCGGGATAAGGCTGTCCATTTGCGTACTGATGGAGGTGGATTTGTCGTTCCGGTTAATCGTCATCGATTGGCGTTGCTGCAAAACTTTCCCGAAGCGCTCCGATAACGTCTTGGCCGTTTCACCTACGACCTGACCGCTGAAAACATTTCCCACCGTGTTCTGAATCACCTTGCTCTCCTTGTCTCCGTAATCGCGGGTAAGCTGACTGAAATCCTGAAAGCCCAGACAGACTGCCACTTTATTGGAACGAGCCGTAGCAATCAGGTTATCCAGCCCTCGGAAGTAGATGGTGGGCAACTCATCGATAATCACCGAGCTTTTGAGCTGCTTCTTTTTGTTGATCAGTTTCACGATCCGGCTGTTGTATAAACCGAGTGCCGCCGAATAGATATTTTGTCGGTCGGGATTGTTGCCCACCACCAGGATTTTCGGTTCTTTCGGGTTATTGATGTCGAGCGAGAAGTCATCGCCCGTCATTACCCAGTAAAGTGCCGGAGAAATCATCCTCGAAAGCGGAATCTTGGCCGAAGCGATCTGTCCCTGAAGCTGATCCTGTGCGCCTCCTTCCCATGCGTCCATAAAGGGCGAAAGATAGTTGGCCAGCTCATCGTAAGAAGTCAGAATCGGAAAGATCTGCACATAAGGTCTGTTCAGAAACTCGATGGCATGCGGAAAGGTGCAATACCTGCCGTTCTCGTATATCTTCAGGAACCAGATAATAGCCGCCAACAGGATGATCGGCGACTCCACAAAGAAATCCCCCTGCTTCTGAATCCACGTGCGGTTCAGATTCAGCATGATCGTGTACGCCGATTCGTAAGCATCCGATATATCGGACATAAAATCCGGATTGATCGGATTGCAACGATGCGATCTTCTGGGATCATCGAAGTTGATTACGTAAAACTTCGGCTGCACTTCATACGCTTTCCGGTGCTTGAGCAAATGGTTGTAAGCAATCTCGGAGAGGTCGGGGAATTTATAGTCATAGATATACATGGCAAATCCCTTCTCGATTTGCTGCTTGATGTAGTTATTTACGATCGCGTAGGATTTTCCCGACCCCGGCGTACCGAGCACCATGCTCGCGCGGAAAGGATTCACGACATTGATCCAACCGTCGCGCCACTTTTTCCGGTAATAAAAACGAGTCGGGAGATTTACCGAATACTCGTTCGTCATCAGGCGGGTTTCCTGCATGAAACTTTCATTCTCCACATTGAATACATCGTCCATCAGGTTGTGCTTCAACAGGCGACTGATCCAGGAGCCGGCCATCAGCAGACAGATAAATCCCGCGGCCAGCGTAAGGAGGTAGCAGACAGTCCGAAGGTCTATGCCGACCGGCAGGCTCAGTATCCATCCGTTCAGCAGATAAAGAGCTGCTCCGGCACTCAATACCACCCCGATCTTGCCCCGGGTGATCCGTTCTTCCTTGACACCTTTCGTTCCCAGACAGGAAAGTCCGAGGAATACCACAGCAAAGAGCTTTGTCCAAAGGACGGAAGAAAAAAGCCCCGTCGTTCGATGAAAGTTCATCAGAATAGTATCTGCAAGGCTTATGGTAATCTTCCATTCGTGTAAAGCCTCGTAACAAAACCAGTAGCCGTTGATTACCGTAAAGAGGATGGCGATGGCGCGCATAAAGTCCATCGTCTTGGCCAGTCCTCTCAAATCATCTTCATTCTGCATCTTATGTTCTTCTTTTTCCGGTTATATCCTGTTTATGCTGCCTGTATCTCAGCTTTCGCTGGAAAGCCAGCTCCTTATAATCGATCCCGTGAACGACGATTCCCGACTCATCCGTTCCGACCGGCTCATCGTAACAATCATCGCCGGTTTCAGCCTCCGGCAACATCTCCGGAGCAGAACGCACTGTGGGAAGCTCGCGAATCTCCTGCCGGCTGTAATCGAGGAAGGGATTCTCACCCCCGAGGAAGTAATCGTTAAAGACATGGGCCGAATAGCCCTTCCCCAAGCGCGAGCCATTGGCAGCGATACCGGCTTCGTCCGAGATAAACGTGATGCCGTAAATACGTCCCTGCTCGTTTTGGCGGATATGCCCGGCAATGCGGGCGATTTTCTTTAATATTATTGTTAATTATTGCATACCTTTGAAGGCGTATAACAAAATTATTACCATTCATGAGTATCAGAGCAGTCTTGTGTATCAACAGGCGTGAATATCGGGTGCTGCGTTATCGGCAACGGTTTGCCCGAAGGGTCAGCAGCAATGGCATGCCTGCTTCGGATTTGTACGGCGGTACTATCGATGTCGAGTTCGAGTCGGAACGTGACAGTGGCATCTTTGCTTTGATGACGGATGAGAATACCCCCACGATCGAGGGGTATCTCCGCATTTCCCCGTCGGAAGAAGATACGATGGTCAGGGAATTGAAATTCGACGAAGCCTATCTGGTCGGTTATTCGGAGCAGCAGTATGATGATTGGGGTGCACCGGTGACGATGTGCGTCTCGATCTCCCCGATACGTTTGGATTTCAATCGTACCGTATGCATAGAACGTCGCAACAGCAGCATTTGGCGAGAGTATCGGGCGGAAAAACCATTGTTCAAGGCTCCGGTTCATACTCCGCCGTCTCCGTTGGTTACTTCCGTCAAAGGTGAAGAAACGGCTCTGCCGACACACACGGTCAAATATTCGGTGACGGGGTATAACCTCGCGACAATCGGCGCAAGCGACCGAGAGCGAGTCAAATGGCTTGTCCGGGTAGACGGCAGGGACGAACTGCTATCGCAGCGAGGCGAAACGCTCGAACTGACGATCAAGCCCGAGTGGACGGGAAAAGACGTTACCGTCATGCCTTACCTGAGGAAACCCAATGAAGAGGTAAGCGTAAAAACGACGGTAATATTTGAACCACATATTAGGATCATACTTACGAACATAATAACAGGATATACTATTCAGGCATTGAAAGGGATAGATTTTTATACTTCTGATCCTGCTGTAATTGTTCCGACTTATAGGGTGAATGTAGTCAATTATGATGAAACATGTAAAGAAGGCATTGTTGAATTCTCTTTTGATGTCACTAGAGATGCTTGGTATTGTATTGGGAAGAAAAATGGCAAGTATAAAATTATCAATAGAGCATTTGTGCCTGCAAATTGGAAGCAAAATCTATATGGTGCATTCTGGGTACCAAGTTATCCCCGCTTTTCTAAATTAGGAGCATTCGTTTTAACTCGTTTCGGGAAAAAGGAACTGCCAGCCCAACCATTGCTGACCCAAAAATGTTTGGATGGGAAATATATTGATTCTCCGAGAAAAGATGAAAGAATAGCTACAGATGTAATGATACATATTGGAGGTACCTACGAGGTATTGGGTTATGATCATTTAGGAGGATCATATGGATGTTTTGGATTTATCCCCAAGGAAGATATATACAAAACGCCCGAAGAGGCAGGAAAAGCTTCGTTAAACGATGATTATGACGATCAAACAAGTAATTCCGAATGGATAAAAGTAACGAATAAAATACTTCGACTTTCTTTTAGCAGAAAGAAGAATATAAAAGTTCTAATAGAGTATAGAGATGAAAAGACGAATTATACACCACAAATTATATATAATGAATAAGAGAAAACTAATCTTTTCAATTGTGGGGATATTGATAGGGTTTTCATTCTCTTTTTGGGACGCATTGGTGTCTTATGCAGATACAGCTCCAATAGAGGAGCCACTAAAAACGGTGTTAATCAATGTTGTTGGCACTCCCATATTTATATTACGAACTGTCCTATATGGCGGAATCGGTTTTTTTGCAGGTATTATAATCTCATACCTATTGACTGTTAAACAAAAAACAACATGAAGTATTATCTGCATCTGCCGAAAAGAATCTATAGACGATAGATAAAGGTTGGGATAATCTTGACATGGAAGCAAATAAGAAAGGCATAGAATTTGGAAGGAGCCTTCCTAAAAAATAATCAAGATAAGAATAAAACCTTTTTTAAGATTATCCGGCGTGCTATCAGTTCCGATTCTCTCCCTTGCAGTCATGGGAATAGTGCATGGTATGTGGTTTGACCCCGAACGAAATATGGAAAGAATGGATGCCGAACTATACTCTCCTCCCATCATACGATATGGGGTCTATTATCTGGTATTTGCCACATTAGCGATATTCGGCGTCCGGTTTCTTTGGTGTTCTTATCGGATGTACAGGACTGCACTACCACGATTTTTATGTTTGTTCTCACTCTTCATTACGCTCGTTATATTGCTTTTCTCACTACTTGCTATTCACAAACTTTATTAAAGAGAAACGAGAGAAACGCCGATTGCATTTCTCTCGTTTTGCAAAGACGACGTGCCGCTCCGGTTAGGACGACCTTTTGTCCGTTTTAGGTCGACCTAAACGCTCTGTAAGGACGACCTATTTGCTCCGCAAGGTCGACCTAAACACTCGGTTAGGTCGACCTGACTTTCTGTCAGGGTCGACGTATGCGGTTTATTCCCTCGTAGTGTGCGGACGAGTAAAGTCTTAAAAAAACACCCCGAAGGGCTATGCAAGCCTTCGGGGTGTTATTCACAAAACAAAAAATATGACGTGTTGCCACGTCCGGAAAGATTGATTCTGTATTCTTTAAGAGTAAAAAACGTTTTTCGTAAACATAATGTTTTGTTGTTTACACAGACAAGTATCGGAAATCACGGAGCGGTCGCTTATCACCGAATGCAGTCTGATCAATTCCGTTCGTTCGGACAACAATCCGCAGGGTTTCCTGTTGGAACGTTTTACCGTGCTGCAAAATCAGAACATTCAAACCGGAAACGATGAAACGGCTCTATCCTCCTTCGGCCGAAGAGCGACAAAAGGAAGAGAGGACAGCAGGTCTTAACGAAACCGTTCCGCAAGCCACCGACGGGGAACTGCCCGACGATAAACTGAAAGGCTATGAACTGGGACGCGATGAAGAAAAGGAATCCCACCGGCAGGAGACCCTCGGCAACCTCTACGACTATTTCGAAAAGAAAGACGAAACACGGGAGCAGGAACTCTCGGAAGAGGCCGCTTCGGACGGGCTTCATCCGATCGAGCGGTCGGTAAGCCGGTATGAAGAAACGTCGCAGATGGTACATTCATTCTACGAGCCACCGGCATACGACTATGAGAAAGAAGCCCTGCGGGAAGAGCTGGACATGATACGCTCCGAACTCGCAACTCTCAAGGAGGAAAAAGAGGAGGAGATCGATCACCTCGAACTGCTCGAAAAATCTTACCGGATGGCAGCCAAATACTTCCCGGCCTCCGGTGATGCAAATTCCCGGGATGCATACACCCGGAGTCAGGAACGCCCGGCCGATGCTCCCGCACCCAAGACAGCGGCGACAGCGCAACGGACGGCTTTACCCGCTATGGAGCTTCTTCCGGAGAATTTACCGGGGAATGAGTAAGGCGATTCCCGAAGGCCGGGTCGTATTGCCTTACGGACTGGAGGTGACTTTTGAAAAGACCGTTCACCTGATTTTTCCTTCCGCCATCTGCTATGTCGATCTGGGAAGCAATAACCTGATTGCCGGAAAAGCGGAAGATGCCGAAAACGTGCTGCGTGTCAAGGCCGCCGTACGGAATTTTGAAGCGGAGACCAACCTGTCGGTCATTTGTGAAGACGGTTCATTTTACTCCTACAATGTGAAGTATGTCGAAGAGCCGGAGAAACTCAATGTGGAGATGAAAGATTTCTTGTGCCAACGAGGGCAGAGCGGAGCTTGCTCCGGCTATGCCGAGTGCAGTCAGGACAGGCGCGAAGCGCAATTCCTGTATCCCGGAGAAGGACGCCTGCCTTCGAACCGTGCCGACATCTACTTCAAGGAATTGGGCAACGAGTCGCCTGTACTTGTGAAGCTGATGATGCAAACCATCTACAAGCATAATAAGCGAACGGTTAAGCACATCGGTGCGCGGCATTTCGGCATGCAGTTTCTCCTTCGAGGACTGTATGCACACAACGGGCTACTTTTCTTCCACATCGTTATCGGAAATCAGACGAATATGCCCTGCTCGGTGGACTTCATCACCTTCAAAGTGGTGGATAAAAAGGTGGCCAAACGCACTGCGATTCAGGAGCAGGTTTTGCAGCCGCTTCGCGCCTGCCATCAGGTGGCATGGGTCAGGGGGAAGACGTCCGAACGGACGGTCTTTGCGCTGGAACAGTTCTCCTTGCCCGAAGACAAGCAGCTGGAAGTAACGCTTTACGAGCGTAACGGTGGACGAACCCTGACATTCCGCATGCAGCAGGAAGACCTGTTGCGAGCCGAACGAATCGATAACCTGAAACTCCGATGGTGATGAAGAAGTGTCTGTTTTTACTCGTCCGTGTCGTCGTAATGGCCACTCCTTCGTACGCACAACGCCTGATTCCCGGACAAAAGGGGATGGAGATTACGGGCAGCCTGCCTGTTATCAACGGAGAGAGGCTCTTTCGAAAAGATCATTTCGGTGTCGGAATATCGTTTACCCGCTACCTCAAAAGCGAAAACTATACCTTTCTCGCCGCCGAATACGAGCAGCAGGATATGGCTTATCGAAGCTATCGTGTGCCGATGAAAGATGCCTTCCTGCAGGTCGGCTATATGCACCCCGTACTGTCGGATGGCGGGAAGAATCTCTTTGTCTGCGCGGGTATTTCCGCTTTAGGCGGTTACGAAGAACTTGACCGGGGTAGAACTTTTTTACCCGACGGCGCCCGCCTCTTGGATCGTTCGGGCTTCGTGTATGGCGGCGCCGTGCATCTGTCGATGGAGCTTTTTCTGACGGACAGTCTCTTGCTGCTCGTCAAAGCTCAGGGACGCTTGTGTTTCGGATCGGATGTGCATCTTTTTCGTCCCGCTTTCTCGGCGGGATTTCGTATAAACCTCTAAACCAATGAAACGATGAAAAGAAAATGGATCGATGCGCTGTGGGTGATGGGAGTATTGCTCATGGCCGGGTTTTGTTTATCTGCTTGTAATCGGGAGCTGGACGTGCAGACGGTTTTTCCGTTTGAAGTAAGCACGATGCCGGTTCCCAAACAAATCAAACTGGGAGAAACCGTGGAAGTGCGCTGTACCCTCGTTTCGGAAGGCGATTTTTCCGGAACGCGCTATACAATGCGGTTTTTTCAAACGGAGGGGAAAGGCGTTTTGCGGATCGGACGTGGGGTTGCTCTCAAACCCAATGACCGTTATCCGGTGGGTAAAGGAGACTTCCGCCTCTACTATACCTCGCAAAGCAAAGAGCGGCAGTCGCTCGAAATCGTCTTCGAGGACAATCATGGACAATCGCAAACGATCGTTCCGGATTTTAATCACAAAGAATCGGACGAGGATAAAGAGCGAGAAGCCGGTTATCGCACCTGACCGCTCCAATAATTCCTTTTTTGTTCTTAATCAATCGAAGGCGCCCGTCCGAGAGGATAGGCGCTTTCATTCTGTTCAAAGAGTTCATAAATAAAACGACCTGCCCATTTGAGCATCGCAATGAGAGGCTTGGCAGGTTCTACACGATGCAAAGATAACGGGTTTCCGGGTAAATGGAATAATATCCCTTGTTTATTCAGGGCAACCGCATCAAAATATAAGTGCCTGATTATCAATTATAGTTTTGAGTGCATTCTTTATCTTTGAGTATAATCTCCGAAATGCAATCATTTGAAAATTAGCAACTTGTATTTTCTCGAAATTTTTGATGCGGTTGCCCTGTTGTTTATTGTTTATTCGTTGCTTTTGCCGAAACGCTTATCTACCTCTTCGCTGATGGCTCTGCGAAAGCTCAGAGGATCGGCGATATAATGATAGGTATTGGTAGCGCCTCCGGTAGTTACGACCACTGTTCCGAAGTTGAAAATTCGTCCCCAGAACGATTCTCCGAAAGCGATGGCTTCGGCTTTGTTCAGCTGCAATTCGACAACGCTGCGACGAATCAGGCCTAATTTGAAAATCACCCGTTTGTTGGTTACGACGTATTCGGCATAGCGCCGGCCGAGGTAGCTGTTGATAATCCCCCATAGGGCTATAGCGATCAGCACATAACCCGGAATCTTGATGTAGAGTGGTGAAAAGGATATCAGCAGCAGTCCGAACAACAGGAATTTCATCGGATAAACAAAAACCCACCAATGCACTTGGGCTTTGTATGTAACGGTTTCACCCGTCAGCAATGTTTTGTCTATGTAGCTCATAACTAATTACAAGTTTACCATATCAAACTTATAGCCTCCAAAGATACGGGTTCGGTATGTTTTTACCCAATGAATTGCAGTTTTTCTTCTCACGAATTCTTCATTCTCCTGCTGTGGTCTATTGTTTTCTTCCGGGAAATCACCGTTTATTACTTCTGTTCTACTAGGTCTTTTTGCTACTTTTTGTATCGCTCTAGGCTCACCCGACAAAAAGACTGTACCATCTCGCCTATCCGCTTTTCATGATAGATATCGAATGCACGGTTGATTTCTTCATCGGGTAACGTGCTATATATTCCTCCATCCATTATCAATCCGCAATCATGCAGGACTTTCTGCTGTATGTCCTCTCTGCTCAGCAAGCACTTCCGAAACACCCTTGTTTATTTAACAATCGTCTTTCTCATCTCTGTATTACATAATGCTCAGCATTTGTGTTTACTCTAAATTACATAACAGAAAAATACAACTTCAATCCTGAAATAAATCCACATTAGACATTGTGATATAATCTCTTTTTCGTATCTTTGCCGGATATAGGATGTGCTCCCTTGAGCTTTCTGATGTAGTGTCAAATAGATGAGTACAAATTTTTTCTATAAGAAATTAGGCTATGAGCATTTAGTGAGATGTTCAGGAATAACGACCTCTAATCCTGAATACCAGGAGTTGGGAAAAATTGGTGCAGATAAGGTTTATTTTTCAGGGGATTTCCCTGCCATTCTTTTTAAAGAAGTCGAGGCATTCGATATATACGCTTTAACAC
>ERZ772967.2658-NODE-2658-length-11356-cov-7.533935_pt1 | contig 11356 bp, 8 predicted proteins | sample MGYA00511677_ERZ772967 | MGnify/ENA primary metagenome ERZ772967 (study PRJEB29015, sample SAMEA2737931) | human oral metagenome | biome: human oral; feature: human-associated habitat; material: dental | place: China | collected 2146 ...
GCGCGGCCACGCGCAGGGCGTTGCGGGCGTAGTCGGAGAACACCAGGAAGGTGCCGCCGTAGGGAATGAAGCCGCCGTGCAGGGCCAGGCCGTTCATGACGGCGGCCATGCCGAACTCGCGCACGCCGTAGTTGATGTGGCGTCCACCGTTGAGATCGGCGTCATTGTCAGCCGACGGGCGCAGCATCTCGACGCCCTTCCAGGCGGTGAGGTTGCTGCCGGTGAGGTCGGCCGAACCACCCAGCAGTTCCGGCAGGGCCGGCCCCAGGTAGTTGAGCGCGCGCTGCGAGGCGGCACGGGTGGCGATGTTCTCGGCTTCCATCACCGTGTCCATCACCAGGTTGTCCATGATGTCTTCCCAGTCGGCCGGCAGCACGCCGCGCATGCGGCGCTCCAGCTCGGCAGCCTCTTCGGGGAACTGGGCGGCATAGGCGTCGAAGGCGTCCTGCCAGCGGGCATGGCGCTCGGCGCCGACCTGGGTGGCATCCCAGGCCGCGTACAGGTCGGCCGGGATCTCGAAGGGCGGCTCGGACCAGCCCAGGGCCTTGCGGGTGGCGGCGATTTCCTCGGCGCCCAGCGATTCGCCGTGGGCCTTGGCCGTGCCGGCCCGGTTGGGCGACCCCTTGCCGATGACGGTCTTGCAGATGATGATGGTGGGCGCAAAGCGCAGCTCGCCCACGCCTTCGCCGTCGACGACCGGCCGGCCGGTCTCGCCCCAGTCGCGCGCCTGCGCGATGGCCTGGGCCACGGCCCAGGCGTCGTGGCCATCGACCGCGTCGATGACGTTCCAGCCATAGGCGGCAAAGCGCTCGGCCACGTTCTCGCGGTACCAGCCCTTGACGTCGCCGTCGATGGAGATGCCGTTGTCGTCATAGAGCATGACGAGCTTGGACAGGCGCCAGATGGCGGCCAGGGCGCAGGCCTCGTGCGAGACGCCTTCCATCAGGCAGCCGTCGCCGGCAAACACCCAGGTGAAGTGATCGACGATGTCGTGGCCGGGGCGGTTGAACTCGGCAGCCAGCAGCTTCTCGGCCAGGGCCATGCCCACGGCGTTGGCCAGCCCCTGCCCCAGCGGACCGGTGGTGGTCTCCACGCCCGGCGTGACACCCACCTCGGGGTGGCCCGGGGTCTTGGAGTGCAGCTGGCGGAAGTCCTTGATGTCGTCGATGGAAAGATCGTAGCCGGTCAGATGCAGCAGCGAGTACAGCAGCATCGAGCCGTGCCCGTTGGAGAGCACGAAACGGTCACGGTCGAACCAGCCCGGCTGGGCGGGATCGTGCTTGAAGTGTGCGCCCCACAGGGCCACCGCGATATCGGCCATGCCCATGGGCATGCCGGGGTGGCCGGAACGGGCCTTCTCGATGGCGTCCATGGACAGCACGCGGATGGCGTTGGCCATGCGACGGGCGGTGTCAGGCGACGGGAAGGCAGGCCAGCCAGTGGCCACGAAGGCCTCGGCAGGTTTCTGGGCATCGGGCAGGGTCACGTCGTCCACCTCGGTGACGCCATCGGACCATCCCACATGTTCAGTGGCGGGAAGCGTCTCGCCCCCGGCTTCATCGGGGGAAAAATCCAGCTCGGCAGTAGCAGGAGCTTCGGTGGGAAACGAGTGGTCGGTCATGGCAGAAAGGGACGAATTGAGCTGAAAATGCGATGAAAAACGGACTTTCAATCAGGCGGCCCGCCCGGAATCTGCCGTTGGCGCCCTGGCCTGCTTGCCATGCCATGTCCGGGTCTCTCCTCCCGGCGCTGGGCGCCTTCGGACCGGGCATGCCGGCAGGGCCGCCAGGAACCTCTGCACAGTATACTGGACGCCAATGTAACAGCTATTTGCATTGTCTGCAGGGGAAGGCCCTGTTGCGCGCCGGGGAGATTCGCCAGCCTTCTTGGTGACATTCAGGCAACGAATCATTCGGTCGCCTGCCGCTGCCTTCCCCGACGGTTGCTTCCCTGATCTGATGACCCCCCGAATCCATCTGCCTGCCCTGGCCGACCAGCCCGCGCCCCCTGTCCCGTCCGATCCCCTGCCGCTGGACGAGCCGGCCGCACACCACCTGCTGCGGGTGTTGCGCCGCGGCATCGGTGACGAGATCGAGGTCTTCGACGGACAGGGGCGGTGCTGGCGTGCGCAGGTCGCCTCCACGAAGCCGGCGACCGTGACGCTGCAGGCAGCCCTACCCGCCGAGCCTCCGCCCCGTCTGCAACTGGGGCTGGCGCAGTGCCTCAGCACGGCCGAGAAGATGGACTGGACCATCGAGAAGGCGGTGGAGCTGGGCGTGAGCCACATCGTGCCGCTGCTGTCGGCCCGCAGCGTGGTGAAGCTGGACGGCGCACGCGCCGAGAAGCGCGTGCAGCACTGGCAGCGGCTGGTGGTGGCGGCAGCCATGCAGTGCGGGCGTAGCCGTCTGCCGGAGATCGCCCCCATCCAGCCTGTGGGCACCTGGCTGGCCAGCCTGCCCGCCCCGCAGGCCCACGAGCGACGCTGGGTGCTGAGCCCGCTGGCCGAGTCATCGCTGATGGTGCAGGCCGGCGCACTGGCCGCCCAGGCCGGCACACGGCTTCCGGAGGATCAGGATTGGCCAGACGATGCAACGGCCAGCGAGGCCGACGCCCCCACGGCCTGGCTGCTGTGCGGACCGGAATCAGGGCTGGCCGAGACGGAAGTGGAGCAGGCGCTGGCCCAGGGCTGGCTGCCGGCACTGCTGGGCCCGCGGGTGCTGCGCACCGAAACCGCCGGGCTGGTGGGACTGACGGTACTGCAGGCCGCGCTGGGTGATCTGGGCTAGGCCCAGCTTGGGTCAGGCCCATCCTGGCTCAGGTCCCGCTTGGGGCATCTCCCGCCTTAGCCTGGCCAGACCATGACAGGGCTAGGCGTGAGCCGTCGTCGCTGACTACGGCTTGCGCACCGAGTAGAAGACCCGGAACGCCGTCTCGTGGTCGTAGAAGAAGTCGGCCGCGTCCCGAAACACGTCCAGCAGCGTGCTGCGGTCGTCCGTCGACAGCTGCGTCGCATCGGGCAGGTTCTCGATGAGCAGCACGAAGCCGGGACGGTCAGCCTCGTCCGAAGGCTTCAGGTCAGTCAGGCAATCGTAGAGTGCATCCAGATTGCGGCCGTAATGGGCCGGCAGTTTCAGTCCCTCCCCCAGAGCGGCCAGCACGGACGCCTTGTCATGAGCTGCCGCGCAGTCGCACTGCAGCAGGGTCTGGTCGGTCTGCAGCGCGGCGCGCACCAGACCATTCTTGTCATAGGCACCCAGTGGCAGTACCGCGTGCCGGGGGATGTTGGACAGTGCACTCATGGGAACTCGATCCTGCGGAAGGTCTGGTAGTGGTCGTCCGTGTAATAGAACTCGGTGGGCCGGCCATCCCGGCCACCGGCAATGATGCGGCGCGCCCCGCGTGAGCGGACCCGCGGGGTCTTGACGGTGTATTCGGTGTAGTAGCCCCGACGCTGGCGCGGCAGCTTGCGCTCGTAGTTGCCAAAGACGGTGCCGTCCTTCTCGTAGGGGTACGGGCCGCCTTCACGGATCAGCGCCAGCGTTTGGCGCGCCTCGGCCGGCAGATCTGCCACCGCCACGGTACCCAGGCCGTCAGCCCCCTGCCGGGATGCCCTGTCGGAGGACCGGTCGGAAGCACGATCGGATGCCCGGCCAGATGCCCTGTCCGGATTACGGTCATTTGCCCGTTCGGACGCCCTGTCGCGGGTCCAGTCAGCTACCCCGCCGGACGCCCTGTCGGAAGCGCGCTCTGACGCCCGGTCCTGCGCCCGTTCTGATGTTCGGCTGGATGCCTGATCCGAGGCCTGTCCTGCTGTCTGTCCAGACACCTGCACGGACGCCCGCACGTCCGGCTGCGGCTGGCCATTGCAGGCCTGCAGGACCGACAGCCCCGTGCCCAGCAGCAGGGTAGCCAGCAGCACGAACAGCGCCCGCGCCGGGCCCTGCCACCGCACCCGCAACAGGGACCGCTGTTGCGGCGCACGCCCACCCGCCGCTGCGGACGACGAATTGAACAGAGTGCGAATGAACGTGACAAAGGCTTTCATCCTCCCATCCTACGACAGGCCTCGGTCGGCGGGAAGCCCCGACGGGCATGACGCTGGCACGCCGCCATCGTCCTGTCATCGTGGAATGGGCGACGACATCCTCCGATAGCCGGTATTCTTTCCGGTTCACCCATTGAAAATGGGCACGGATCACCGGGGCCCCATCGACCACCAGGAACGTCACCCCATGCCAGACGCTGCCGCTCACCCCTCTCCCCGCATCCTGCTGTGGCTGGTAGCGGTGGGGTTCTTCATGCAGACGCTGGACGGCACCATCGTCAACACGGCGCTGCCGGCCATGGCGACCAGCCTGGGCGAGAGCCCACTGCGCCTGCAGGCCGTGGTGGTAGCCTACATGCTGACCATGGCGGCGCTGATCCCGGCCAGCGGCTGGCTGGCCGACCGCTTCGGGTCACAGCGGGTTTTCCTGAGCGCCATCGTGCTGTTCTCGGCCGGCTCGGCGGCCTGCGCACTCTCCAACGACCTGTCGCAGCTGATCGCCGCCCGGGTGCTGCAGGGCCTGGGGGCCGCCGTGCTGCTGCCGGTGGGCCGGCTGGTGATCCTGCAGCATTTCCCGCGCGAGGAACTGCTGTCGGCCATGAGCTTCGTGGCCATCCCGGGGCTCATCGGCCCGCTGATCGGGCCGACGCTGGGCGGCTGGCTGGTGGAGACCGCTTCGTGGCACTGGATCTTCCTCATCAACCTGCCCGTGGGCCTGGTGGGTGCATTGGCCACGATGCGCTACATGCCCAACCTCAAGCGCACGGACGCTGGCCGCTTCGACCTGGCCGGCTACGCCATGCTGGTGCTGGCCATGATCGCCATCTCGCTGGCGCTGGACGGACTGGGCGGTCTGGGCTGGGCCAGCACACTGGTGGTGCTGCTGATGGTGGCCGGACTGGCGGCGCTGACGGCCTACTGGCTGCACGCCATGCGCCACCCCGCCCCGCTGTTTCCGCCGGCGCTCTTTGCCGTGCCCAGCTACCGCGTGGGCATCCTGGGCAACCTGTTCGCACGCATCGGCTCGGGCGCCATGCCCTACCTGCTGCCGCTGCTGCTGCAGCTGGCCATGGGATTCTCGCCAGCCGAGGCCGGCATGATGCTGCTGCCGGTGACGCTGGCCAGCATCGGCGCCAAGCGCGCCGTCTCCGACATCGTCAGCCGCTACGGCTACCGGCGGGTGCTGCTGGTCAACACCGTGCTGCTGGGCGTGCTGATCGCCGCCTTCGCCCTGATGACGCCCGACCAGCCGCTGTGGCTGCGCACCACCCAGCTGGCGTTCTTCGGCGCCGTCAGCTCCACCCAGTTCTCGGCCATGAACACCGTGACGCTGAAGGACCTGGACGCCGCCCACGCCGCCAGCGGCAACAGCCTGTTCTCGATGGTGCAGATGCTGGGCCTGAGCCTGGGCATCACCTGCGCCTCGGCGCTGCTGCACGCCTTCAGCGGCTGGCTGGACATCCGCCCCGGTGGCAACGAGCTGCCCGCCTTCCGCGCGGCCTTCATGGCCGTCGGGGCACTGACGGTGGGATCGGCGGCGATCTTCTGGCAGTTGCGGGCGGATGCACCAATACTAGGTCAAAAAGGTGATGTTAGCTGAGGCTCTGTTATTCCGCTTCCTCATGATCTACAGAGCCCGGTTTCATATCCTTGGAAGAGGACTGTGTTCTTTTAGCGGAAACGCTTTTGGGTGACGTAGCAGAATGAAGCGCTCCTTTAGCCAGATCCATCACTTGACCGGCAAAGCCGGGAACTGTTTCAAGAGCCTTCTTCACTGCTCCCGAAGAAAACAGTTCATGCCATGGACTACCATAACTTGGCGTTTCAACGAGTCTGAGAGGCAGTTCGTCAAGACGAGTCAATGCTGACGCGAGAAGTTTTTCTTCCATATCAGAACCACCAATCCTAGCAGCTTCTCGACGATACCCTTCATAAGCACGAGAAATGGATGCCTTGAAAGCATAGTCCTCCGCAAGCCTGAAACGCTGCCCAATTTGCTTAGTCGCAAGCCATGCAAACCATATCGGCGCACCAATGGACATAACGGATAATAGAATATTTACAAATATAACAAAAACAGAGGAATTCTGAGAATTAACAACACCTAAGAGAGAATGAATTTGACTCCTCCCAAAACACCACCCCGCACACAACGAAACAACAAGCCCCAAAACCCAGTACCACATAGACTTGCTAAGCAACTTCGACCTCTCTTCAAATGCCAAAGCCAGCCCCACACTCGTCGCTGCCGAATATGCCTTTTCACAACGAGAAAGTACATCACCCGCACTCTCGTCGATTAATTTCAAGTGCTTGAAAATATCTTCAGAATCTCTCTTAAACCCTCTAATTTTATCCTGATCAATCTTTAACCCATCTACGATAACATCAACATCCTTTCTCGCATTGCGCAAAGAGTTTAAATCCTCTGGTAATTGGTCTGCTGCATCATGAGCGCTCTCAATAGTCGAAACTTTATCGTCAATGCCTTCTAACCTCGGTCCCAAATTCTGAAGACGAGACTCCATTACCGACAATTTTCTGGAGACCCCACGAACCCTTACAGGATTACTCAAATTCAAGGCGGAATCAAGAACCTTTCTAAACCCATCCATGGTAATAACAACAGCGGAAAGCACATGCTGCAACCCACTGTTGTTAACAAGATTAGGTATTAGATAGTCCCTAACCCTCTCGAGCTTAACAACATAATCTTCGATCTTTCTTTTGTAGACCCCAAGATCAAGCCCCCCGATCCCGTCGACAATTTCGCGCACATCATTGATATCTTCCGCGAGATCACGACGGGTAATGTATGCAGAACCATTCACCGCATCACCAAAACACCTCTCGCCCTGATTCAAATGTTGCTCTTCAAGTTTGTCAGCAATATCTTTTAGGATATTGCTTATTGACTTCAGCGCTTCGCTCATGCCTATTTCCAAGTTGGGGCTTATAGCCACAATTATGTACTTTGAAATACCAAAGAACACAAGATCGACGCTTTGACGCAACAGATTTTTTACCTTATATATCCAGATACGACGATTAACCCTACTACTGGAATCGTGACCTCCATAGCCTTAGGTCAGGCTAGGCAAAGCTACGGTACCTGCCTGACGCGCCCTCTCCTTACAGCTAGATGTACCGCCCCAGCCCCTCCAGAAACGCCTTGCGCTTCTCGTCCGTGATCAGGTTGGCCTTGCCACAGTTCACCCAGCGACGGCGACGGGCGCCCACGCCCTTCATCGTGTGGCCCAGCATCGCCTTGGTGATGAAATTGCCGCAGACGAATTTCAGGTAGAAGGTGGGCGCCGTGGAGGTGCTGATGACCAGTGCCTCGTCAATGTCCAGCCGCCCCTCCAGCAGGCCAACCCGGTTCTCCATGTAGGCGAAGGTCCGCAGCAGCACCTTGTCCAGGAACCCCTTGACGATGGCCGGCATGTCGGCCCACCAGATGGGAAAGATGAAGATCAGGCGCCTGCTGTCCTTGAGCGCCTCTTGGTATTGCAGCACCAGCGGATCCAGCGCCTTGCCTTCCCGGAACAGGGCCAGCTCCTCCTTCGTGTAGACGGGGTTGAAGCCATCGGCATACAGGTCGATGAGCCGGTATTCCTGCCCCTTGGCGTCCAGCAATGCCTGCACCCGCTCCAGAATGGCATGGTTGAAGCTTTTCTCGTATGGGTGGGCGTAGATGATGGTCGTCTTGCTCATGGTGGTCTCCCTGGGAACCGGGCGGTGTGCGGCCCACTGGCCTGCCCACCCTGGAACCTTGATGATCCGGAAAGATGCAGGCTCCCGGCAGCACCTGCTCAATCAAGGGATCATTGTGCCCACCACGCCATCAGCGCGGATTCATTTTCCTTGCGAACGACGTGCCATCCAGGATGGACCATCGCTGGTGACGGCATGTCATCGGCAGCCTGCCGACGCACTCCCCAACCCACGACCCCGGCCCAAGCCGGCCAGGTAGCTCAGCGCCCGCCCAGCAGGATCCCCGTCGGATCGAACTGCCTGCGCACGTCGGCAAAGGCCTGCCGAAGCGCCGGTGTCCAGCGCGGCGGCAAGGTACCCGCCAGAGTCTGACGGGCCATCGGTCCCGCTCCTTCCGGCACCACCAGCTGCAACTCGCCAGCAGCTACCTGCCCACGCCATGACGGCTGTACACCCTGCGAGACCAGACGCTCATCCAGAGCTGCGACCAGCCCGGCCAGGGTAGCCGGGTCCTGCGGCGGCAGCGGGATGATGCAGGCCGAAGGGGGAATCGTCGGGGAAACCCGTTCACCCAGCAGCGCCTGCCAGACGGGCTGCACATCCCCCGCTGCCGCGCGGCCATGCGATTGCAGCCCGCCCCCGGCCTGCAGTGCCAGGCCTGCGGCACCTTCCTGCCGTCGGGGGTCGAGCAGCGCCGTCAGACGCCGGTGGGCGGCCTGGACATCGGCATCCGCCTCGCCCGAGAAGCGCACCAGCCAGGCGGCCAGCCCGGCCTTCCCCGGCTGTGCACCATCCAGACACCCCGACATGCCTGGACCGATACCGGCCAAGCGGCACAGGGCCTGATCATCCGGATGGTGCGAGCCGGCGAGGCGACGCAGATCCGCCGCGTCCAGCAACAACGCAGCCGAGGGCTGCAAGGCCAGCACGGCCGGCGCATGGGTGAGCGCAGCCGCCGCCGACGGTTGCAGGAACAGCGCCCAGCGCGAGACCGCCGGCCGGCGCAACAGGCGCAGATGCAGCCGCGCCGACCAGGCCAGCGTGCCGGCCGAGCCGGCCAGAAGATGCGCCAGATTCACTGAGCCATCAGGCGTGTAGGGACGCTGGGGACGGGGGTGGAAGACATCCAGCAGATAGCCATCCGGCACACGCTGGCCCGGTGGCCAGTGACGGGCCATGTCGGCCTGAACGCCAGCCGCAATGCCGAACAGGGACGACACCAGCTGCCCTGCCCGACCACTGTTCAGGCTGACGGAAGAGCGCGCACCGAACGGGCCAAACAGCTGTCGGGTTCCATCATCCAGAATGGCATCCATGCCCAGCAGGCGGTCGGCCAGCGTGCCCCAGGCCAGTGCCGCAGCGGCGGCATCCAGCCCCACCAGTCCCCCCAGGGTCGCCCCGGATTCCGGATGCGTCTCGATGGGCAGCCACCAGCCGTGCGGCTGCAGCAGGCGGTTCAGATCGGCCAGTCGCACACCGGGCTGGACCTCGATCATCCCGCGCGCACCATCGAAGCGGGCAGCGCGGGTGAGATGGGAGGAGGCATCAATCTGCAGGCCGGGCAGACCGCCACGCGACGAATCCGCATGCCCCGCGAGCACCGCAGGAAGGTCCCCGGTGACGCCCCCGAACCTGACCGGCACGGCCAGCTCTCGCGCCAGCTCCAGTGCCGTGGCTACATCGGTTTCATCCTGCGGCTGCAGGCGGGCATGGCCGCCCGCCAGAATCAGCTCGCCCCGAACCAGCCGGCGCAGACGCTGCACCAGCCGGGCCAGGCGCTCTGCGGCATCAGAGGTCGACGGACTTGCGGCCGCCATCGGCCTGCGATGCCATGGCCTGCGAGGTGGCGTTGTTGCTCGCCGCCACCGACACCGAGACAAACTCGTCACGGCGACGCAGCACCTTGTTGCCATAGCCGCCGTCGTGCGACATGCGGGCGGCCCCCACGTAGGCCTTCAGGGCCCGGCGCTCACTGCCGCCGTAGCGCTTCAGGTAGTCGGACAGTATGCTGCTGCCCACCTGGATGTTGACCTTGGGCTCCCAGACCGTGTCCGTGCTGCCGTAGGGCTTGAAGCGCTTCTTGTGCATCTTGGTATGCACCTGCATGAGCCCCTGGGCACCCACGCGGCTTTGCGCCCGGGGGTTGAAGCTGGACTCGGTGGCCATGACGGCCATGATGAGATAGGGATCGACGTTGTAGGTCTTGCCCGACTGGCGGGCATAGCCCATGTACTGCTCGACGGAACTTGCGCTCACGCGGTACTTGCGGGCGATGTGCTGCACCACGCCACGCTCGGCGCGCGTGAGGCGGAACGACGGGCTCTCGCGCGAGGCATCCGCGATCTTGCGCAGGCCACTGCGGGTGGCCGGACGCACCGGCCGCTTGCTGCGCTGCGCGCCCACGGCGGTCCGGGGTGAGGAAGCACGCCCCGCGGACGCACGACTGGCGGGTTTCTGCGCCGCCTTCGTGGCGCTGCGCGTGCCCTGGGCCGTGCGATGAATGCGGCCAGAGTCTTCCGACGCCGACACCTTGACAGCCATGCCCTCACCCGTCGCACTCGACGGCTGGGCTTCCCGGATCTCGACCGGTGCCCGTGCCTCGGCCGCGGCCGACACCACCTCGCGGCTGCCGCCACTGGACTCGCTGCGCTCGGCCGGACGCGTGCGCTCGACCACCGGGGCCGGCTCATCGGCCTCGGCCAGCGAGGGGACCGCGCCGAACATCAGTGCCGAACCTGCCAGCATGGCCATCCACAGACGCCCGGCCACGGAACGACCCGACCCGTGACGTGCGGACGAAGACGGGTTCGTCCGTGCGGAGGCGGCAAGGGGAACGGCAGGCGAGGCTGACATGGTGAAGGCTCCTGGTTCAGTGGGCACTGCATGGACAACAGGATGGGTGCGCGGACAGCAGGGGCTGCAGCCCGGCGCCGCCGTTCAGGCGGAACGCCCCCGACGGGACGCCCTGCCGGCAAGGGGCAGCACGGGGCAAGGACCCAAGAAAATACCCGCGAAAGGCAGGGAAACACCGCCCGGCGGCAAACCCTGACTTGTAAAAAACAACATTTTGGCAACAATTACTGCGCATTTTAACAGCCTTTTCGCTGCCAACACGCATCAGACGTGCAATTTGACCTTGCGCAAAGTCTGTCGACACTCCCCATTCCTGGCGCCTCACCCCCCTTGCCATCGGCGTCGGGGCCTTCCGCTGCCACCCATCGACACAGCGTGACACAATGCAGGCAACGACAAAGGATCGAACCATGCCCCTACGCTATGCCGACCTGCGGGAGTTCCTGCAGTACCTGGAAGGCCGCGACCAGCTGCGCCGCATCGACGTGTCGGTCTCGCCCGTCCTGGAAATGACCGAGATATCCGATCGGGTGCTGCGCCAGGGCGGCCCGGCGCTGCTGTTCCGCAACCCCGAGGCCGAAGGCCGGCGCTGGCACTTCCCGGTACTCACCAACCTCTTCGGCACCCCGGAGCGGGTGGCCCTGGGCATGGGCGAGGATTCCGTGGCCGCCCTGCGTGAAGTGGGCCGCCTTCTGGCCTACCTGAAGGAGCCCGAGCCGCCGCGCGGCCTGAAGGACGCCTGGG
>ERZ772967.2663-NODE-2663-length-11349-cov-3.315654_pt1 | contig 11349 bp, 12 predicted proteins | sample MGYA00511677_ERZ772967 | MGnify/ENA primary metagenome ERZ772967 (study PRJEB29015, sample SAMEA2737931) | human oral metagenome | biome: human oral; feature: human-associated habitat; material: dental | place: China | collected 2146 ...
TTGTATTGCGTAGTATATGTTTTAAACGAGCGGCCTGCAGGGGATGCAAAGTCAGGAAATGCAACTTTTATAAGACCCTCAAAGAACTCACTGTCGCTTAACCCATCATTTTCACCAGCAGCATTTCTTCGGGCAGCATAACGCTGACGTCGCGCACGGAGCAATAAGGTTAGAAATGTTCCACCGCAGAGGGTGTATTCAGGGTGATCAGGCATAGAAAGGCACCTCATTCATAAGTTTTGACGCTGTTGACGGTCTTAACGCTGTTAACATGGTACCGAACTTTACAGCAACGCTATTGACTATAGGATGAGTCTTGGAGATTGAATCTCTGAGGCTTATTTTTTTGAATGTAAAACTACATTTTATTATATCACGTGTTATACAGATTTCCCAGAAGCAAAATCGAGCGGATAGAAAGAAAAATAAAAGTAAAATCGGATATTCAGTCCCACATAAATATCTCAAAGTCCGAGATGGCCATCAGGACGGCGGGATGCATAAGAGTTCAGAACACAGCGAAAGCTGCTGTGTTTGGAATGAAGATGCACCCACTGTAGTTTCCTGCGTCCATTTTCGGTTTGCCGGAGCCTGTGGTCATCTTCAGCCGCAGGCTCTTTTTGTGTCCCGCCGTCCAGCCTGGACGGAAAGGACACTGCATTGAAGAACAACGAAACAAAGAGAGAGTACCGCGCAAAGTACAACCCGGACCGCGAATGCTACATCTCAGCGGACGGCAAGTACATCTGCTACGACACATGGGATTCGGAGCAGAAGAAGACAGTCACCGTCAAGGTCGAGGTCGGAAAGACCTACACCGATCCGAACGGCACCGAGAGGGTCATCACCGAAGACATCACTTTCATGATGGATGACCTGAACTACGAGATGGATCTTTCCGACCGCTACTACGGCGAAGCGAAAGACCCGCTGTTTGAGGCGAAACGCCAGAAGTACAAGTCTGACCCGGAAGGCGATGAAGCGGTCGACCCGTGGGAGACGGTGTCCCGCCCCCAGGATGACTCGGGCTATATGCCGGACGAGCAGCCGGAGAATCCCGACCTGGCGAAGATCCGCAAGTCCGTGGATGAAGACCTCACAGATGCCCAGCGCGGCCTGTACTACGACCACTTCGGCATGGGCAGGCAGCTGGAAGAAATCCGCCAGGAAGAGGTGGCGGAGAGCGGAAAGGACAAGTCCCTCCAGTCCGTCCTCAACCGCAAGAACAAGATCATTGCAAAGGTCGCTCACCGCGTGTTCGGCGTAGAGCCGGCCAAGCGAAAGAAGACCAAAAAGGAAGACTGAGCCGTGGGGCGTCAGTCAGGCTGCCGGAGTCCTCCCCGGCGGCCGCCCCCCCTGGGGGTTGATTTTTCGGGCAAGGAACAGAGGAAGGGGTACTTCCTCCGGATCGACAGAACCGTTCAGAACAAGGAGGACAAAGACATGTGTATGAAGCACAAAATCCAGATCAACATTGCTGACCGCAAGGGGAACAAGCAGCGCATCGTGAACGGCACGACAGTGCGTCTGCCGGAAAGGCTGCTCCGTTTCCTCTTCGGAGATTTTACGGAAGTCCTGGTGCTGACCCCCGGCAAGACCGTGGAGGGCATCGAGGTGAAGGAAGTAAGGGACGGGGGTGGCTGCCATGCAGAAACGATCTGACCATTCCCTAGCGATGCCGGTCAAGGCAAGGGCGTATTACCATCAGCGGCAGGCTTTCGATTTCGCCTGCCGCCAGTTCGGTTTTCTGCCGTCGGACTCGCACAGCCGGGGCGTGGCTCTCCTGATGGAGATGGGGACCGGCAAGAGCCTCACGACCATTGGCGTGGCAGGGACACTCTACCAATGCGGCAGGGTTCGCCGTCTGCTCGTGGTCTGCCCGCTCTCCATTACGGGCGTTTGGAAGGACGAATTCTCGAAGTTCGCAGCGTTTCCCTATGCGCTCGCCGTGCTTGAGGGAAGCAGTGACAAGAAGCGCAAGCAAATCGAGAGTTTTTCCGGCGAGGGGCTGCTGGTGCTGGTCATCAACTACGAATCGATGTGGCGGCTCGAAAAGGAACTTCTTGCTTGGCAGCCGGACATGGTCGTGGCCGATGAGGGACACAAAATCAAGACGCACAACACCTCGGCCTCGAAAGCCATGCATCGCATCGGCCAGCGGATGCATTACAAGATGCTCCTGACGGGAACGCCGGTGACGAATAAGGCTCTCGACATTTTCAGCCAGTACAAGTTCCTGAATCTAGCCATCTACGGGCGCAGCTTTTACGTCTTCCGTTCCCGCTACTTCTTCATGACGGGCTACGGCGAGCATACGCCCGTGATGAAATCCTCGATGGAGCGCGACTTTACTAAGCGTCTCCATTCCATTGCTTTCCGGGCAACGAAAGCGGAATGTCTTGATTTGCCGGAGACTACGGACATCACCCGCAAGGTTGAGTTAGAGCCAAAGGCCATGAAGATTTACAAGCGGCTCGTTGATGAGAGCTGTGCGGAGCTGGCAAACGGCGAGGTCACAGTGCCGAATATTCTGACGCAGCTCTTGAGGCTCTGCCAACTGACGGGAGGCTTCCTCGGTCATGATGAGGATAGCCGCGTGGAGCAAGTCAGCAACGCCAAGCTGTCCGTATTGGAGGACATCATCGATGCCTCGCTGGAGGAAGGCAAGAAGCTGGTGATCATTGCCCGTTTCGTTCCGGAACTTCACGCCATCCAAAAGATGCTGGATAAGAACGGCATTCGCTACTCCTGCATCATGGGCAATGTCAAAGACCGGGAGAGCCAAGTCCGGCAGTTCCAAAACGACCCTGCCGTGCAGGTTTTTATCGGTCAGGTTGCGACGGCGGGCATGGGCATTACGTTGACAGCGGCATCGACGATGGTGTTCTACTCAATGGATTTTTCCATGAGCAACTACGAGCAATGCCGCGCCCGCATACACCGAGCGGGACAGAAATATCCCTGCACCTACATTCACATCATCGCCGAAGGCACGGTGGACACGAAGGTGCTGCAGGCATTAAGAAACAAGGCCAATCTCGCCAAGTCCCTCGTGGATGACTGGCGGAGTGGCATCAATCCATTTGCATAGGAGGTTATCAATATGGAAGAAGTTATTTCCAATGAGATGTTTGCTCTTGCGGAGCGGCTCAAGACGCTCCGCGACGAAAAGAGCGCGTCGGAGCAGAGAACGAAGGACATCAATGCCGAGCTTGACGAGGTGGAGCGGCAACTGGCGGAGTTTATGACCAACACCGAGACGCAGAACTTCACGCGCGGCGGCACGATGTTCTCCCTCACGAGCAAGACTCGCGCCTCGGCGGTGGCGGACTGCAAGGACAAGCTGTATAAGGCTTTGAAGCGCAAAGGCCACGGCAGCCTTGTCTACGAGACGGTCAATGCCAACAGCCTGTCGGCATTTGTCAGTGAGCAGCTTGCCGAAAACGGCGAGGAACTGCCCAAGTGGCTGAACGGCCTCGTCAATGTATATGAGCAGACTAAGGTGAGCGTCCGCAAAGCGGCGTGTAAGTGATAAGAGATAAGCGAAAGGACGGATAAATATGCGCAAGAACAACGAAATCGTAACGGCGAACAACAGCAGCTTTCTGGCACTCAAGGACTTCAATCTGACCGATGTGATGGCCGAGGAGATGGCGGGGCTTTCTGCCTCCTTCGAGCGCATCAAGATTCCCATCGGTGGCGGCACGGCTTTCGAGATTCCGGGCGATGACCCCGATGACCTCGACACCGTGAAAGAAGTGAACGCCGTCATCCTGCATCATCATCCGCTGAATGCCTACTACGCCACCAAATACACGGGCGGCTCTAATCCTCCCGATTGCGGCAGCTTTGACGGCGTGGTGGGCGTCGGCAATCCAGGCGGGAACTGTAAGGACTGCCCGTATAACGCATTCGGCTCCGGTGAGAACGGTGCGAAGGCTTGCAAGAATCGCCGCAGGCTCTACCTCCTGCGCGAAGGGGACATCTTCCCGATGATTCTCTCGCTCCCCACCGGCTCCCTCAAAGGCTTTACTCGCTACCTCATGCGCATCCTGCCGAAATACAAGAATTCCAATGCCGTGGTAACACGCTTCACTTTGAAGAAAGCCACCTCCGGCTCTGGGATAGCCTACTCGCAGGCGCAGTTTGCCGTCAGCCATGTGCTGACGCCGGAGGAACACTCCCTCATTGCCGCCATGACCGAGCAGGTAAAGGCGATGAGCGCAAGTGTCGGCTACGACACGGAGGAAGCCATGGCGCCTAATGTCGATCCCGAAACCGGTGAGATTATTCCGCCGCTTGCATAAGAAGATATACAACATTTCCGTGTGCCGAGGGAGTTTTCCTTCCTCGGTTTGCGGGAATTATGAGGAGGACTTTATGAACACAAATTATCAATGCGTGACCACGCTGGCGGGGATAAGGAAATACATCGGTGACAGCAAGCTGGTGGCCTTTGACTACGAGACCGCGCCGGATGAGCCGTACCGCGATGAACCGAAAGCCGCCCTTGACCCTGCCAAGGCGCATATTGTCGGATGCTCTTTTTCCGTCAAGGAAGGGACGGGCATATATGTTCCAGTGGCGCATAAGTGCGGCGAAAATATCGACCAGACCGAGTTTTATGTGTTTCTTCGGGAGTTCCTGACGGACACGACCATTATCAAGATAGCGCACAACATCGCTTTTGAGTCCATGATGTCCTATGCCAAGGGCATTGTAATACAGCCGCCGGTCTATGACACCATCGCGGCGGCACAGATGACGCTCAATGGAAACTACACCTTCCGCAAGCTGTCGGACAGCGGCCTCAAGAAACTGGCGACAGAGCTTTGCGATGAGCCGCTTCCTTCCTTCACGGACGTCACGAGCGGCAGGCATTTCGATGAGATGGACGCGCAGGATGCGGAGACCGTCCGCTACGGCGCAGCGGATTCGGATTTTGCCCTGCGGCTCTATGCCATCTTCAATGGCTGGTTTGACCGGTATCTTCCCAAGCACAGATACATCGTGGAACAGATAGAATCCCCGACTGCCGTTTACTTGGGGCTGATGAAGAAGAACGGCATCCCGCTCAACACAGCACTCATGCAGGAGCGCAAGGGCGAGGCAGAGGCAGAGATGGAGCGGCTGCGGCAGGAAATTGCCTTCATCATCGGAGATGTGAACATCGGAGCCAACTGCTCCACGCATGCTTTCAAGAACTACCTTTACCAGGACTCGAAACTGCCCGTCCTGAAAACCACAAGCTCGAACCGTGAGGCGGCAGACGATATGACCATGACGCTTTTAAAGGAATGGTGCGATGCGAACAAGCCGGAGCTTTCACAGCTCTTCACACTGGTTCAGGAGTACCGCAAGTGGGGCAAGCTCAAAAGCACCTATATCGATGGCTATCTGAAATACTTGAACCCCGTGACAGGTTGCGTCCATCCCGACATTTTTGCCTTGTCCACGGACACAGGCCGCATGAACTGCCAGCATCCCAACTGCCAGAATTGCCCTCGCAAGACCAATGACCCCATTGGCGTGAGGAACTTCATCAAGGCTTCGGCAGACCATCTGATTCTGTCGCTTGATTTTTCGCAGATAGAGCTGCGCGTGGGTGCGTTCTACTGCAGGGACAAGACCATGATGGAAACCTACCGGAACGGCGGCGATATACACGCCGCGACCACGAGCGTCATCTTCGGCGTGACCTACGAGGAGGCGCAGGATAAGCATCGCGCCGATTACAAGGAGCAGCGCACCATTGCCAAAAACGTCAACTTTGGCACATTCTACGGGCTTTTCCCCAAGGGACTGCAAAAGACGCTGAAGTTCAAGGCGGGGGTTGAAAAATCCGGCAGAGAATGCGAGGGGATAATAGCCAACCTCAAAGCAGGCTACCCAGGTCTCACGGCCTGGCAGGAGGAAACCAAGCGGAATGCGGCGAGGCGGATGTATTCGGAGACATGGCTTGGACGCAGGAGATATCTGCCCAATATCAAGAGCGACAACTGGGGCATGAAGTCCTTTGCCGAGCGGTGCGCTCTTAATACGCCGATTCAAGGCACGGCAGCGGATATCCTGAAGCTGGCAATCGTGCGGATATTGAAAGGTCTGCCGGAGCGTCCGTGGCTCCTGCCAATCCTCCAGATTCACGATGAGCTGACCTTCATCATTCCGAAGGAAAGGCTCTCGGATGCGGTGAGTTTCATAAAGGTCTGTATGGAGGAACGGCCGTTTTCCGAATTTGACCTCCCGCTTATCGCCGAGGCTGCCGCTGGGGAAACATTCGGCACTCTGGAAGAGCTCGATTGATTATGAAATATGGCTGTCCTATCGGCATGACGGGGAGAAAGCGAGATACATACCATGAATGAGATCAAGATTTGGAAATTTGACGACAGCACCGTCCGTACACTGACCATCAATAACGAGCCGTATTTTGTCGGCAAGGATGTGGCTGATGTCCTTGGCTACGAGGCGGCGAGAAATGCCATTGCTGCCCATGTTGATGCAGAGGATAAGCTGACGCACCAAATCAGTGCGTCAGGTCAGATGCGCAAGGTGACGCTGATAAACGAGAGCGGTCTCTACTCCCTAATCCTTGGAAGCAAGCTGCCGAACGCCAAACGCTTCAAGCATTGGGTGACGAGCGAGGTCCTGCCTGCTATCCGCAAGCACGGCCTTTATGCGACCGACGAGCTTATCGCCAATCCCGACATTGCCATCGCCGCATTCACGGCACTCAAGGAGGAACGGAAGAAAAATGCCGCTCTTTCCTCTGCCGTTGCCGTGCAGAATCAGCAGATTGCGGAACTCACGCCCAAAGCGTCCTATTACGATGTGGTGCTTAACTGCAAAGACCTCGTTTCCATCAGCACCATCGCCAAGGACTATGGTTGGAGCGCCATCAAGATGAACGATTATCTCCACGAGCATGGCGTTCAGTTCAAGCAGGGAGATATTTGGCTGCTGTATCAGAAATACGCCAATCGCGGCTACACCAGCACCAAGACGCATACCTACCCCGGCAGCGATGGCGAGGTTCACTCCAGGGTGCATACCTACTGGACGCAGCAGGGGCGGCTCTTTATCTACGACCTTCTGAAAGCGGACAATATCCTGCCGCTTATCGAAAGCAACGCACAGGAATAAGGACAATCGGGCATTGACGCTGTCCCTCTTATGATGAGGGGCAGCCGATGCCTTTATACAAGCGAGGAACGGACTATGTATAAAAATCAATCAGGATATTCCGACCCCACGGCTGGGCTGGCAATCGGTCATGTGATGAGGTCTGAGCGGCGCAAGCACAGGAAGCGTCCCGCAAGCCGGAGCGTGAAGAAAATCTATGTGGCATCGAAATATGCCGGGAATGTGGCAGAAAACGTGGAAACGGCAATATGGTGCTGCCGCTATGTCATCGATAAGGGCTTCATGCCGATTGCCAGTCATCTGCTCTATCCGCAGATATTGAATGACGAGATTCCCCGTGAGCGGGAAATGGGCATCAAATTCGGGCTTGCCCTTCTTGCTATCTGCAGCGAGATATGGGTATTCACCGACCGTGGCGAGATTTCCTCCGGTATGGAGCGTGAAATAGCGGAGGCTGTCAGGCTCAATATTCCTGTGCGGCGAATCGAAATGGAGGAACGCTGATATGGAAGTCACGGCAACCGATGTATTAAGCAGCCTGTTCAATCCTACGGAAACTGTCTGCTTCCGGGTCTTTGAGGACAGGAAGGACGGCGTGTTCCACGGCGCAAAACTGGAATGCGAGTGCGGGAAATACATGGGCATCGAGGAAACGCTCAAAAAGCACAACGCGCAGAATCGTGGCGTTTTCTTTGTGGTGAACTACGGCGGTCACGACGATGGGGCAATCACCCGCATCAACGCCCAGTTTTTCGAGATGGACGACGGCACTTTCGAGGAGCAGCAAGCAAAGATTGACGCATTTCCTTTGCCGCCGTCGATGGTGATAAAGACCAGAAAATCCCTGCACGTCTACTACTTTATGGACGGCTCGGCACGGGTGGAGCGTTTTCGCACGATCCAGCAACAGCTGGTGAAGCAGTTTGACGGCGATCCCATGTGCGTCAACGAATCCCGCGTCATGCGCCTGCCCGGCTTCAAGCATTGCAAGAAGGAGCCGGTCATGGTGGAGTGCATATCCTTTCACCCCGAGAGGAAATACACCCAAGACCAGATGGCCGATATCTTGCCTGCTGTTGACGAGCAGTCCATCGAGAAGAAGGGCGGCATGGTCAAAGGGCTGGACATCGTGATGCGCTCCTGCGATTTCTTGCAGCATTGCCGTGATGATGCGGCGAGCCTTTCCGAGCATGACTGGTATGCGATGATTACGAACCTTGCCTCCTTTGACGGCGGCAGGGAGCTTATCCATGAACTTTCCGCGCCGTACCCCGGTTACAACGAGGCGAACACGCAGAAGAAAATCAATCACTTCTTGGAGAGCGGCACAAAGCCCATCATGTGCAAGACGATATGCGAGAAGGGCTACAAATGCCCGAGATTCGCCGAGGGCGTCTGCGGTGTGAAATCTCCTGCGACTTTGTGCTATCAGCCGCTGTCCTCCGATGCCTTGATGGATATTCTGCATGACCTTCCCGTGGAAGGCGATGCCATCAAAGATTTACAGACGGCGAAAGCCTTTGTGACCGACTATCTCTACAATCAGGATGTGGTCATGGCGGATGTGTTCATCAACGGCGAAATCCGCGACCATTTCAAGTTTAGGGCAACCTATCTGAAACCGCTGAACGCCGTTTACAAGGATATCAGCCGCGCCTACAAGGCCAGCAAGGAAGCCAAGCGCGCCAAGGCAGGAGTGCTTATCCCCGATTGGTACGAGCCGATGGAGAATGGCCTGCGTTTCTTGCCGGGAGTGCTTGCCAAGGACATGGCGGAAAAGCAGCAGATTTTCTATGCCGCCGAGCAGCACTTCGTCTATCGCGGCGGCGTGTATTCCGAAATGAGCGAGATGGAAGCGCAGAGGCTCGTACAGGAGCAGATGCTGATTCGTGAGACAAAGATGAGTCAGATCGTCGATGCGGAAAAACAGTGGCGGCTTCTCGTGCAGAGGGATATTCGGGAACTGAATGCCAATCCCTACATCATCAACGTCCGCAACGGTCTGTACAATGTTTTGGAGGATACGCTTACGGAGCATACGCCCGACTATTTCTCCACGGTGCAGCTTGATGTTGCCTACGACGAAGCGGCGGGATGCCCATTGTTCAAGAAGTTTCTCGCCGAGTCGATGGGAGGCGACATGGCGCAGGTCGGGCTGATTCAGGAAATGCTCGGCTACTTCCTCATCCCTGTCAATTCGGCGCAGAAATGCTTTGTCATTGTCGGCGCGGCATCGGCGGGAAAGTCCGTGCTGCTGCGCGTACTGAACGACGTCCTCTTAGGCAGGCGGAACGTGAGCAATGTGTCGTGGCAGGCGCTGAACGAGCGGTTCAAGACGGCGGAACTTTTCGGTAAGCTCGCCAACATCTTTGCCGACCTGCCGACGAAGAACATCGACGACAACGGTATCTTCAAGGCGCTCGTGGGAGAGGACTATCTGACCGTAGAGAAGAAGAACAAAAATCCGTTCAGCTTCCGGTCAAGCGCAAGGCTCCTGTTCTCATGCAACAGCATTCCGAAGAACTACGGCGACCGCTCCGAGGGATTTTACCGCAGGCTTGTCATCCTGCGCTTCAAGCATACTGTGCCGAAGGAAAAGCGCGATCCGGAACTTTTGGAGAAATTCCGCATGGAAGCGGACGGCATCTTCCTCTTTGCATTGGAGGGGCTTCGCCGTCTGATGGGAAATCGCTACACCTTTTCGGAAACACAGGTCAATGCCGATGAGCTGCAGCAATATAGGGAAGAGTCGGATTCCGTGCTGTCCTTTGTAAAGGACTGCTGTGAACTTTCTGCAGAACATTCCGTTGGTTCGACGGAATTGTTCCATGCGTATAAAGGCTACTGCGAAGAGTGCGGCTTGCGGCCGTATTCGCAGAAGAATTTCGTGCAGCAGATCACCGCGACGTTTTCCGGCATAACGCGGGGGGTGGACGCCCTCGGGAAAAGGCGGACTCTCATAGGCATCAAGCTCGGTGAATGCCTTGAATGAAACGCGGATTTCCCGCCGGAAATATTGCCACAATCTGACACGTTTGACATGTAAATCCTATCTCTTTACATATACACATATTTATTATACACATCATATTTTATAAAAATTTACAGTACAATAGGATTTTTGCTGTCAAATGTGTCAGAAGCCTTGAAAACAGGGAGGTCTGTTTGACAGATGAAAGAGTCATACATCGTAAAAGCTATTTTGAAGCACCTCAAGCGTGTGCCGGGATGCTTCTGCTGGAAAGAACATGGCGGCATGTATGGGACGGCAGGCATTCCCGACATCATTGCCTGCATCGGCGGACGGTTCTTCGCCTTCGAGGTCAAGACCGAGCGTGGCAGAGCGACGAAGCTGCAGGAAGCGACGCTTCGAAAAATCCTCGCGGCGGGAGGCATCGCCTCGGTGGTGCGCTCGGTGGCTGAAGTGCAGGCGGTCATAGAAGATGCTCTGCACAGAGATAAAAACTGCAAAGGAACGATTTACAAAAAGGAGGAGATTCCAGATGAACTGGATGAAAGGATTGGATAAAAGAAAAGCGTATGAGAATCTGGCGAATGCCATTATTGAGCAGGCGGCAAATGACTTTCGAGAAGCGAAGCGCCGCCTGCGGAAAAACGCAAGAGATGCGGAAGCGGAGAAGATCTACAGGGAAGTCAAGCGGTTCTTCCGCTCTGCATGGTTCAGCAGGTTGACGTCATTGGACAGCGAGCTTTTGCTCGAAAAGCTGGAGGAGGAGTTTGCATGACAGCAAAAGAGTATTTGGCGCAGGCGAGGAACATCGACCATGACATTCAGGATATGTTGGAAGAAGTCGCTGTCCTGCGCAGCATGGCGGAAAAAACCACGGCGATTCTCAGCGGGATGCCCGGCAAGGCGACGAAGGACACGTCGCGGTTGGCTGACACCGTGGGGAAGCTGATTGAGCAGGAAAAAAAGATTGATGGAGAGATTGACCGTCTCGTAGACCTTCGCACCGAGATTTACGCCGCCATACAACAGGTGGCGGACAGGGATGCGCGTCGCGTGTTGCATCTTCGCTACATGGGGTATCGCTCGTGGTCGGCGATATCCGAAGAGATGCAGCTGAGTTTGCGCCAAATCTATCGCTTGCACGGAGAAGGACTGAAAAAAATTTCGGTTCGGGCATAGGATGTCACTAAATGGCAGTCGATGTCCTCTTGATGTCACTAGGTTGATTTTGATAT
>ERZ772967.2665-NODE-2665-length-11344-cov-2.491540_pt1 | contig 11344 bp, 9 predicted proteins | sample MGYA00511677_ERZ772967 | MGnify/ENA primary metagenome ERZ772967 (study PRJEB29015, sample SAMEA2737931) | human oral metagenome | biome: human oral; feature: human-associated habitat; material: dental | place: China | collected 2146 ...
TAGGCTTTTAAATACTCTTCTTTTTTGTTATAATATTAGTAAAAATAACACTTTGGAAAGGAAAAAATAAAATATGAAAAAAATGTGGGAAGGACGGTTTCATAAGGAAACTAATAAATTATTAGAAAAATTTAATGCATCTATTACTTTTGACAAAAGAATGTATGAAGAAGATATAAAAGGAAGTATCGCTCACAGCAGAATGCTTGGTAAACAAGGGATTATCTCTTCTGAAGAACAAAAAGAAATTGAAAATGGACTGCTTCAAATAAAAAACGAAATTGAAAATGGAACTTTTGAGTTCAAAATTGAAGACGAAGATATTCATATGTCAATTGAAAAAAGATTGACTGAAATTATTGGCGCTGTCGCTGGAAAACTTCACACAGCTCGGAGCCGAAATGACCAAGTGGCACTTGATGTGAGAATGTATGTGAGAAAAGAAGCTAAAAAAATTAAAAAACTTCTTGTAAATTTTGAAAATGTTATTTTGAACCTATCGGAAAAATATGAAGATATAATAATTCCAGGTTATACGCACTTGCAAAGAGCACAGCCTATCTTGTTTTCTCATCACTTAATGGCTTATTTTCAAATGTTTAAAAGAGACATCACAAGAATTGATGACTTTTTAAAAAGAAGTGATGAAATGCCGCTTGGAGCTGGAGCACTTGCCGGAACAACTTTTGACTTAGATAGACATTTTGTTGCACAAGAACTTGGATTTTCTAAACCGACTGAAAATAGCTTAGATTCTGTGAGCGACAGGGATTTTATAATTGAATTGGGTATGATTATTTCGGTAATTTCTATGCATCTGTCAAGATTTTCTGAAGAAATAATTATCTGGTGCACATCTGAATTTTCATTTATAAATTTGGACGACGCTTTTGCAACTGGATCTTCGATTATGCCACAGAAAAAAAATCCCGACATAGCGGAACTTGTGCGTGGGAAAACTGGAAGAATTTACGGAAATTTGATGGCAATTTTGACTACAATGAAAGCTCTTCCACTTGCTTATAATAAAGATATGCAGGAAGACAAGGAAGGAATTTTTGACTCAATTGACAACATCAAGCTTTGCATCGAAATTTTTTATTCAATGTTAAATACTGTTACAGTAAACAAAGAAAAAATCTTTGACTCAATGAAATACGGATTTTTAAATGCGACTGATGTGGCTGATTATTTGGCAAAACACGGCGTTCCATTTAGACAGGCACACAAAATTGTTGGAGAAATCGTTTCTTACTGTGAGAATAAAAAGATTGCAATTGAAGACATGACACTTTCTGAATTTCAAAATTTTTCTGAAATATTCAGAGAAGACATTCAAAATGAAATTACGATTGAAAACTGTGTCAATAAAAGAAACTCCTTCGGTGGAACTTCGATTCAAAATGTCAAAATGCAAATCAAAAATGCAAAATCATTTTTAGAAACAATTTAAACTAGAAAAATAGGGAGAAATTCAATTTCTCCCTTAAATATAAATCTTTACTTCTCCAATTTATCTTGTCATTTCCTTTTTTTATTTAAAAAAATATGTTATAATATCGTTAATAAAAAAATTTAGGAGGGAATAAAAAATGTCCGAGGGCAATTTATTATTACAAATAGTAATAATAATTATTTTAACTGGAATTAATGCTTTTTTTTCTGCAGCGGAGATGTCCATTGTTTCAGTCAATAAAAACAAGATAAAAATTTTAATTGAAGAAGGAAATAAAAAAGCAATTTTATTAAATAATTTACTTAGTGAACCAAGTAAATTTTTATCAACAATTCAAGTTGGAATAACTCTTGCAAGTTTTTTTGCATCTGCATCGGCTGCGACTGGTTTATCGCACTATTTTTCTGATTTTTTGCAAAAATTTAAAATTCCTTATGCAAGTCAGTTTTCTATGATTTTAATGACTTTCCTGCTTTCATATATAACTCTTGTTTTTGGAGAACTTATTCCAAAAAGGATCGCGCTCAGGGACTCTGAAACAATTGCACTTCGTACTATTGATGTTATTGTTTTCGTCTCAAAAATATTTTCACCGTTTGTAAAATTTTTGACACTTTCGACAAATTTAATTTTGACTATTTTGAAAATGAAAGAAGACAATATTGAAGAAAAAGTTTCTAAAGAAGAACTTCGTTCGCTTGTAGAAGTTGGTCAAGAACATGGTGTAATTAATGAAGCTGAAAAAGAAATGATAGAAAATATAATTGTATTTGACGAAAAAATTGCACGGGAAATTATGATTCCGAGAACGAAAGTTTTCTTGGTTAATAAAAATATTTCGGTCAAAGAATTGTTTGAAGCAAAGGAAATCGAGCGATATTCTAGAATCCCAGTTTATGAAGAAGAAGCGGATAATATAATCGGAGTTTTAATGACAAAAGATTTGATGATCGAAGCTTATAAAAAGGGATTTGAAAATGTAAATATTGAAAGTTTGGTACAAGAAGCCTACTTTGTGCCAGAAACTAAAAATGTGAATGAACTGTTTAGTGAAATGCAGATGGAAAAAAAACATATTGCTATTTTAATTGATGAGTACGGTGGTTTTTCAGGAATTGTCACTTTAGAGGATTTAATCGAAGAAGTTATGGGAAATATATCAGATGAATTTGACGACGAAGATTTAATGATAACAAAATTGCCATTTTCAAAAAATAAATATTTAGTAAATGGTGAAATTTCTTTAAATGACTTAAATGACAATTTTCATTTTAATTTGGATTCTAAATATTATGACACGCTAAGTGGATTTTTAATCGAAAAACTTGGATATATTCCAGAAGATTCTGAAAATATAGAGCCAATACAAATTGGAAAAGTTATTTTTAAACCGCAGATGGTAAAAAATAAAAAAATTGAAAAAATTATTATGACTTTGAATAACGCAGAAAATAACGAAAACAGCGAAAAAAGTAAAAAAATTGAAAAAAATAAAGGAGATAAAAAAGAAAATGAATAATTCAAACGATATAAAATTGGAAAATCTATCAGGTCTTAAAAGGCTTTTTCCACTTTTGGCAAATAAAAATATTGACATGAAAAAAGAAATTGGTGCAGGACTTACAACTTTTCTTACAATGGCTTACATTATTGCAGTAAATCCTGATATTTTGTCCAAAACTGGTATGAATGCAGGAGCTCTTGTTACAGCAACTTGTCTTTCAGCGGCACTTGGTTGCTTTATAATGGGACTTATCGCAAACTTACCTTTTGCTTTAGCGTCTGGAATGGGATTAAATGCTTTTTTTGCATTTACTGTCGTCCTAAAGGGTGGAGCAACTTGGCAAATGGCTTTAACTGCAGTATTTATTGAAGGTATCATATTTATTTTACTGACAATGTTTAAAATTAGGGAAGCTGTTGTAAATTCGATTCCTGAAAACATGAAACATGCCGTTACAGGTGGAATTGGAGTTTTTATTGCATTTGTGGGATTTTCTGGAAGTGGACTTGTAGTTGCAAATGAGTCGACTAAAGTCAGCATGGGACACTTTTCACCAGCGGTGATAATTTCATTTATTGGTCTTTTCGTAATCGCCATTTTAGATAAAAAACGAGTTAAAGGTTCTATTCTTTATGGAATCGTAGTAAGTTCAATACTAGCTTGGCTATTTGCGATAATAAATCCAAAAGAAGCAGCTGAACTAAAAATCTTTTTGCCAAAAGGAATTTTTGAATTCAAGTCAATGACACCGATTATAGGAAAATTAGATTTTTCATTTTTTAAAGACTTGAGATCATTTAGCAACTTTTTTGTCATAATTTGCACATTTTTATTTGTAGACTTTTTTGACACAGTAGGAACTCTTATTGGAGTTTGTTCAAAAGCAAATATGCTAGATGAGAATGGAAATGTACCAAATGTTGGTCGTGCCCTTATGGCTGATGCGATTGCAACAACTTTGGGAGCGACACTTGGTGTATCGACAGTTACAACTTATGTGGAAAGTTCGACAGGCGTTCTAGCTGGAGGAAGAACTGGATGGACAGCAATTACAACAGGAGTTTTATTTTTATTTTCAATGTTTTTCTCACCAATATTTATAGCAATTCCTGCATGTGCAACTGCTCCTGCTTTAATTTATGTAGGATATTTGATGTTGAGCTCAGTTAAGCAAATTGACTTGCACGATGTTTTAGAAGGTGTTCCAGCTTTTATCACAATCACTACGATGGCACTTACATACAGCATTGGAGATGGATTGACATTAGGAATTTTATCATATGTTTTAATAAATTTACTTTATAATTTATTTGCAAAAAAAGAAGATAAAAGACCTGTTTCAACAGTTATGGTTATTTTAGCGATTTTATTCATAATAAAATTATTATTTATTTAGTTTTAAAATCAAAAAAAATTACTCACTTATTTTATTATTTATTAAGTGAGTAATTTTTATTTTAAAATCTTATTCCACCTCTAAATTTATTGTCATATTCTATCGGCTCTGTTCCAGCTTTAAATAACATCGTTCTCTTATTTACGCCGTCCGTATCAAGCAGTCCATTTTCCAAGTCAATATCTCTCGTTGTCAAATCTTTTCTCTTGATGTAATCGTCAATAAACTCAAATACTCCGACATTATAATTTGGCAAATCCACAACCGACTGCATATAGTTTTTCCAAATTGGTGCTGCAGCTGATCCTCCTGTCATTCCAGTTCCCATTGACTTGTTGTCATCATTTCCAACATACACGACTGTCGCAAGAGTTGGTGTATAGCCTGTAAACCAAGCTGACACATAATCTGAAGTCGTTCCAGTTTTTCCAGCCATTGGAATTAACTGACCATTTTTAAATACTTTTGCCGATTGACCAGTTCCGTAATTTACAGCATTTTCTAGCATATATGTAAGAACTGCCACATCTTTTGAATCGTAAACTTTTTTCATTTTAGGTTTCGCTTCATAAATGACTTCACCATATTTATTTTCAACTTTGTAAATATATTGTGGCTCAACTTGATAACCTCCATTTGCAAGTGCTGCATAAAACATCGCCATATCTGAAGGTTTTGTAGAAATTGACCCTAGCGCCAATGTAAAGTTCTTAGGAAAATCTCCTCCAACCACTCCAGCATCTCGCCAGACTTTCTCAGCTTTGGAAATTCCCACATACTGCAATAATTTTACAGGAATTATGTTGTTTGAAATTTCTATTGCCTTGTCTAAAGTCATACTGTCTCTATAACTTCCATCAAAGTTTTTAGGCGACCAATTGTTGATTTTTATTGGTGAATCTTCCATCACACTAGCCATCGTCATTTTTTTCTGCAACGCTGCTAAATACACTATTGGCTTAAATGATGAACCTGGTTGCCGCAGCGAACTCACAGCACGGTTAAAGTTTCCTTTTTTATAATCCTTCCCGCCAACCATCGCTTTTACAAACCCATTGCTCGGATCTATCGAATACAGCGCTCCGTTTAACTCAGCTTTGGTTTTTAGATTGTAATTGCTGTTAAAAGCTTTGTATGCCGCTCTTTGCAAATCTAAATCAACAGTTGCGTAAACTTTATAACCGTCAAATAAAAATTTCTGATCTTCTTCCGATATTTTCAAAATTTTTCTCAATTCACTTAACACAATTGTTGTAAACTCTGGCGCAACGTTTGAAGTTGAAATTTGCTCTTCTTCATTTCGGCTCTTTATATCCCCATTTTTAAAGACAATTTTTTCATTAATTGCATCATTATACTGTTCATCATTTATAAATCCGTACTCTCTCATTTGATGCAAGACTATTTTTTGTCTTTCAAGCGCATATTTCAATTTTGAATATTTTGTTGGAGACTTTGGAAGACTTGCTAAAATTGCTGCTTGTGCAATTGTTAAATTTTTAGGTTCTCTGTTAAAATATTTGATTGCCGCATTTTTTATTCCATAGGCACCTTGTCCAAAATAAATTGTATTTAAATAATTTTCCAAAATTTCATCTTTTGTATATTTTCTTTCAATTTCTATCGCCAAAATCGCTTCTTTTAATTTTCTTGACACAGTTTGTTCTGGTGATAAAAACGCATTTTTTGCAAGTTGCTGTGTTATTGTACTTCCCCCGCTAGTGTGGGCACCAGTAACTTCACTGTAAACAGCACGGATTAATCCGAATATTTCTACACCATTGTTAGAGTAAAAATCAGAGTCCTCACTAGCAATAGTCGCATTTTTAACATTTTCACCTAAGTCTTCATAACTTACAGTTTTTCTAATAAGCTCTGAGTTAAGGGTACCTAATTTTTCGCCAGTACCGAAATAAACTTCACTGTTCTTACTAATATTATTGATCTGTTCTTTCATTTCTTTTTGATCTAAAACGGGCTGATCTTTGACTAATCCACCGACAAAACCAAGAGCTATCCCAGCTCCAAAGCTAATGAAAATAGCAAGTATTAATAAAAAAATCCTAAGAAATGAAGTTCTAATCTTCTTTTTTTCCATAGAAATCCCCTTGGTTACATATTTTACTACATTATATCATATTTTTGAGAAAACTCTAAATTAAATCATAATGATGATAAAGTTTTATAGTCAAAAAATAGTGAAAAACTATCAAAGAAATAGCTAAATTGTGATATAATGGAAACATACGTATGAAAGAAAACAAGGAGGTTAGCATGAGTAACTTGTTAGAAGAACTAAAATATAGAGACTTAGTATATCAACAAACTGATGAAGAAGGAATAAAAAAACTATTAGAAACGGAAAGTGTATCTATTTATTGTGGAACAGACCCTACTGGAGATTCTCTACATGTTGGGCATTTATTACCATTTTTAACATTAAAAAGATTTGCAAAATATGGACACAAGCCAGTAGTTTTAGTTGGAGGGGGAACTGGAATTATTGGAGACCCTTCAGGACGTAGTGAAGAACGTCAATTACAAAGTTTAGAAACTATTGCAGAAAATGCTAAAAAATTAGAAAATCAATTGCGTAATATTTTTAGAGGAGATGAAAATATCGAGTTTGTAAATAATGGCGATTGGTTAGGGAAAATGTCTATGATTGAGTTTTTACGAGACTATGGAAAACTAATCAATGTTAATTATATGTTGGCAAAAGACTCTGTATCAAGTCGTTTAGAAAATGGATTGTCATTTACAGAATTTAGTTATACATTATTACAAGGTATTGACTATGCTTATCTTAATGAACATCATGGAGTAAAAATGCAACTTGGTGGATCGGATCAATGGGGGAACATTACTACAGGGCTAGAAATTATGCGTAAACTTCGCGGTGATGTAGAAGCGTATGGATTTACTATTCCGCTAATGCTAAAATCAGATGGAACAAAATTTGGAAAATCAACAGGTGGAGCAGTATGGTTAGACCCAGAAAAAACAACACCTTATGAGTTTTACCAATTCTGGTTCAATACAGCTGATAATGACACAATCTCAGCACTTAAAAAATTCACATTCTTAGAAAAAGAAGAAATCGAGAAATTAGAAGAAAGCTTGGCGAAAGAGCCACACTTACGTCTTGCCCAAAAAGCTCTAGCAGAAGAGTTAGTAAAAATAGTACATGGAGAAGCGGCTTTAGAGAGTGCATTAAATATTACAAAAGCATTATTCTCAGGGAATATTAAAGAACTAACTCTTGATGAATTAAAAGTAGCTGTAAAAGGTATGCCAAAAGCTCAATTACCAAAAGAGGATATCAATATAGTAGATTTCTTAGTTGAAAGTGGTGTAGTTACTTCTAAACGCCAAGCGCGTGAAGACGTTAATAACGGAGCAATTTCTATAAATGGGGATAAAGTTACTGATTTAGCTTTCACAATAGATAGCAGCTCACGTCTTGAAGATAGTTTTACAGTTGTAAGACGTGGTAAGAAAAATTACAAATTGGTAGAGTATAAATAATATTAAGTAAATATACAAATCATTAAAAGGGGAACGAAAAATGAATTTAAAAGAAGTTGTTGGTAAAGAGGCAGTTAACTATGTTAAAGATGGTATGATAGTAGGTCTTGGGACAGGTTCTACTGTATTTTACTTTGTTCATGCGTTAGCTGAAAAAGTAAAAGAAGGTTTGAATATAGAGATGGTATCAACATCAATTCAAACGGTGGAACTAGCAAAAAGCTTAGGTCTTGTTATTAAGGAACTAGAAGAAATAGATCATATCGACCTTGCTGTTGACGGTGTAGATGAGATTGATAAAAACTTCAACGCGATAAAAGGTGGTGGTGCTGCACTATTTAGAGAAAAAATAGTTGCGGATATTGCCGAAAAAATAATCTGGATTTTTGATGAAAGTAAAGATGTAGAAAAATTGGGGAACTTTAATCTACCTGTAGAAATTTTACCATTTGGATATAGCCATACTATTAGAAAAATGGAAAAATTGGGGCTAAATCCAGTATTACGACTAAAAGATGGGAAAACTTTGGTAACTGATAACCATAATTATATTGTAGATTTACATCTAGGTTATGGTTTTGATATAGATGAAGTGAAGAACAAGCTGGCTGATATTGTTGGTGTAGTTGAACATGGATTATTCTTAAATATGTGTGATTTATGTATTTCAGGAACTCCAAATGGAGCGATAGTAATAGAAAATTCAAATAAAAAATAATTTTAGAAGATAGAAGATGGGTTAAAAATGAGAAAAAGTTATATACGAGGATCGAAAGTTTCGATTATAATAGCTATAATATTGTTTGTAGTAAGTTTTGTGTTTATCGTTGCTTCGATAAATAGTTTTAGGAGTTTGGAAACATTATATAAAGAAGGAGACGACTTTTCTGGAGATTCTGGTTACTCAATTATAAAAGTTGTAGCTATAGAAGAACAAAATATAGTTGATGAAAAGCTCAAAGAAGATGAGAAATTTTATCTAGTTGACTATGAGCAAGGCTTTATAATGTTAAAAGCTACAGAAAAAGAGTTAGAAAAATTCCTTGATGGTCGAAAGTTAAAAGATGGAAAGCTAACTAATTTATCAAACGAAAACATCTACAAACGTATTGATGCTATTCCAGAAGTTACTTATGGAAGACGCAGTAGTAGAAAAGTAAATATCACACCTGAGCTAAGACGCAAATTTGTAGACTCACTCCCAAAGAGTAGTTTAATAAAAGATCGTGTAAAACAGATTATTGATGAAGTTGGGATTAAAGATAATAAAGATGCTTATACAAGTAAGTTGAAAGAAAAACCATTCTATTCTGATATGTACCTAGAACCAATAGGTTGGGGATATTATGCCATGTCAATAGGAGTACCGTTTGTTTTATCAGCTATAACTATAGGTGTAATATTTTCAATAAGAAGAAGAATTCGTCATGCTCGTAGTGAATACGAAGAGCTATTTATTGAATTCCCTGAAACAGAAAGAGACTTAGATATTCTTTTACGCGAAGCACAATACATAGATGAAGGACTTAAAGTTTTAATATATAAAGATTCGCTAGTTGCTTATAAAGGAGTATTTAATTTTGAACCTCTACGTGATATTAAGAGACTAGAGTTTAGAAAAGTTACAGACTCCAAAGGACGTTTACAAGGATATATGTTAGATATACTAAGATTAGACAATACATCCAATATAGATATAAAGATAGGTATGATTAGAAAAGAAACAGAACAACATATAGTTCAACTGGGTAACTATATTAAAGAAGAGTATAAAAAAGGAGTTGGCTACAGATTTTAGGAACTAAATAAAAAGAGTAGCTGAGATAAGTATAAAGGTTTTTGAAACAGGAGGAAAAAATGGAAACTTTAAAAGATAGAGTTATAGAGGCTTTAGAAAATGTAATTGATCCAGAATTAGGGATTGATATTATGAATTTAGGATTAGTCTATGATGTTAAGATGAGTGACGATAATAAGCATGCTATTGTAGATATGACATTAACATCAATGGGATGTCCTTTAGCACCGGTTATAATCGAACAAGTAGAAACTGCTATGTTAGGTGTCGATGAAATAGAAAAAGTCGACGTCAATATAGTTTGGGAGCCAGCATGGACAAAAGATAGAATGTCACGTTATGCTAAAATAGCTCTAGGGGTAATAGACTACGAATAAAAAAAGTCAGATGATTAGTAAAACAATCATCTGACTTTTTGTTTAATCCAACAGGAACACCTACTAAAACTTTTAGTAGGTGTATTTGCAAATTATATCAGCTTAGTTACTTCAATAGTGTATTTCCAGAGGAAGATTAAATATCCCTAAAATCTTCTACCAAAAATTCTTCTCATAATTACCCCAAAGACAAACTGAATATAAAGAGCCCTAGTATATACACTTATAGAATAACAGTAAATTTCGTCTTTGTCAATAGAAAATTAGTCTTTTTCTGTAAAAATTATTATATGATATAACTAGCTAGTAAGTCTAGGATGAGAATAGACTAAGAAGGAAAGAATATGCTAAAATAATAGTAGGAAAAAAAAGAGGGGGAGAACGAGATGAAAATTATAAAATTGTTGTTAAACGCGATATTAATTGTTAGTTTTTTATGTGGTTGCAGTAAAAATATAGATAAAAAAGAGGATGCACCAACTAAGACGGAGGAGAATAAAAAAGAAGATAATAAAGATCGGGGCTTTATTTTTTTGTTGTTTTCTTGTTGCTCGTTTTGCCATATCAATATACCTTTTATGGTTATATTTTAGCATATTGAGAGTGTTTTTATAAGTGAAAAGAGGTTGACGATGCTTTAAATTTCTGCTCGATCTTATCAAAGACTACTTGATACAGTCGGTCGGCGGTGATTTTTTTAATAATTGAAACGATTAAACCCACAATAAAAACAAGGACAGTAAGAAAAATAATTAAAAAGACGAGACTCTTAGAAGCGCTAAACCCCTGAAACCAAGTAAAGAAACTAGCAAAGATAAGATAATTATAAGGTGAATCATGAAGCAGATAAATACCAAGAGTGTGCTCTGAAATTCTTTCCATAAAATCGATAATTTTAGTCTTCTTTGTAATGTTAGTTTTAACGAAAATCATAAATAAACTAAGACTCATGAGAAAAACTACGATGGAGTTTGGTGTCCACATATAAAACATCGGGGTTTTTGGCATGAATGGAGTAGAGAGGTATTTAAAAATAATGATAAAAACAATGGCAATAAGCACTGAAAAGATATTAAGCTTAATGAAGAACTCACGATCATTTTTAAGTAGATGATCGATATCTTGATATTTTGAAATATAAGCGCCAAGAAAATATAAGAAAATTAACCAAATAAAACGACTATAGATGTGCCCATTCTCAACATTACCAACAGCTAGACCACTGATAGTGGGGATAACTGAGAGGATAATGAGAGAAATTATTAGTAGCTTACGATGATCTTTT
>ERZ772967.2666-NODE-2666-length-11342-cov-19.309737_pt1 | contig 11342 bp, 5 predicted proteins | sample MGYA00511677_ERZ772967 | MGnify/ENA primary metagenome ERZ772967 (study PRJEB29015, sample SAMEA2737931) | human oral metagenome | biome: human oral; feature: human-associated habitat; material: dental | place: China | collected 2146 ...
CGCCCCCGCCGTGGACGGCGTCGCGCAGGCGGTCGTTGAAGGCGCCGATCCCGGTGCCGTCGAGCTGGCCCTGGGTCGCCTGCACGAACAGGGCGTTGCCCGCGACCTCACCGAAGTTCCACCCCTCCCCGTACAGGTAGACGGAGCGGCCGTCGACGCCGTCGGTCTCCATGGTCAGCTCGTCCAGGGCCGCCCGCACACGTTCCATGACGGCGCGCGGATGGTGGCCCATGAGGTCGAAGCGGAAGCCGTCGACCCGGTACCAGCGCACCCAGCGCACCACCGAGTCGACCATGAGGCGCTCGCACAGGGCGTTCTCGGTGGCCGTGTTGGCGCAGCAGGTCGAGCTCGTCACCCGCCCGACGGCGTCGAGCCGGTGGTAGTAGCCGGGAACCACCCGGTCCAGGACGCTGCGCGGGTCCTGCCCGCAGGCGGCCGTGTGGTTGTAGACCTGGTCGAGAACCACCTGGAGCCCCAGGTCGTGCAGGGCCCCCACCATCTCGCGGAACTCCACGATGCGCGCCCCGCCGTCCTGGTGGCCCTCGGTGGCGTAGGAGCCCTCGGGGGCGCCCCAGTGGAGGGGGTCGTAGCCCCAGTTGTAGGCGTCGTCGTCGGCCACCTCCGCGACGGCGGCCTGCTGATCGGCCGAGGCCGGGTGCGCCCCGACGGGAATCCGCGGGGAGCGCTGGGAGCCGCGGTGCTCGGGGATGGTGGCGATGTCGAAGGTGGGCAGCAGGTGGATCGTGTTCATGCCGGCCCGGGCCAGCTCGGCCAGGTGGCGCACGCCCGCGGAGCCGGCCACGGTGAAGGCCCGGTAGGTGCCGCGCAGCTCGGGCGGGACGGTCTCGTCGGCGGCGGAGAAGTCCCGCAGGTGGAGCTCGTAGATGCTGCGGGCCGAGTCGTTGCGCACCGGACGAGCTGGGGCGTGGGCCCACTGCTCGGGGGACAGACGCGGGTCGGCCAGGTCGACGGCGACCGAGCGGGTCGAGTCCGTCGTCAGCGCCGTCGAGTAGGGGTCGGTGACGATGTTGGTCTCCACCTGCAAGGTGGAGGGCACGTAGACCCGCACCTCCCACAGGTACTGGCAGCCGGCCGCAATGGGGGCGCCTGCGGTCCCGCTGATCTCGTGCTCATTGGTGTCGGCGTCGGCTGACTGGCCGGGGTGGTTACCAACGACCCAGCGGCCGTCGCCGGCGCGCACAGCCGGGGTGCGTCGTGGTGGGCTGGGAACCTCCGGCACCGAACCCAGCGGGTCGCCGGTCTCCCAGGTCAGGAGGGTGACGGCCTGGGCGGTGGGTGCCCACAGGGCGAAGGAGGGACGGCCATCGTGGAAGGTGACGCCCAGCTCGGCGCGGGTGGCGGCCTCGGCGTAGAGATGGTCCAGGAGAATGGCGGTCTGCACCCCGGTGAAGGCGTCGAGCCGGGCACCGCCGATGTCGGCGGTCTCGGTGGGGTCCGGAAGGCCGACGTACTGGGCGATCGCGACCTGGCCGGTCAGGGCGGAGGTGACGGCGTCGTCGTCGAGCAGGGGGGCGCCGGTGGCATCTGTCGCGCTCAGGGCGATGTAGCCCTCCAGGTGGGGGTGGGCGGCGAGGACCTCGCTGGGCAGGTTCCCGATGATGCGCAGCGGTGTGGACGCTGGAGCGGGCATGCCGTCCGCGCCCAGGATGCTGCCGTGGACGGCCGCTGCGCCGCCGTCGGGCGCCGTGATGAGACGTAGAGCGAGGCCGGAGTTGGGGACGGGGTCGCCCGCGTCGGTGACGACGACTTCGCGGTCCATCCCCCTGGGAAGCAGGGACAGGGGCCAGGCCAGAAGGGTGGGGGTGACCCAGTAGGCGCGCTGCTCCTCGCTGCCCGCCACGGGTGGGAAGGCCGCGGTGGCGTCGAGTGTGCAGGTGATCGAGTAGGTGAAGGTCATGGAGGTGTCCTTCCGAACGGAGGCGTCGTGCTGGGGCGCCTCCGGTCCTGCCAGTCGTGTCGCGGGCGGCCTCGTGGGGTGCGGGTTGGGAGTGGGGCCGCTCACCTCGTAGTCTCCCCCGGGCGGCGGGGCTCTGTCACCCTGACGATGAGGCTTGTTTTTCCCAACCTCCGGCTCGGCGCCCGCCGGCGTTTCAACCGGCTTGGCCCGCGTCCGTCTGTGGCCTCTCGAGATCCCGCGACCAGTCCTACGGATAAGGCATCCCGCCTAGAAGGAGGCAGTCGATGTCGTTGGGAACAGGAATCCTGGATCCGTAGGCTCAGCATATCCAACCGAGTGGTTCGAACTCCCCATTGTCTGCCGTGCGTCGAGAAACTGAGACTGGCTCCATGAGCGACGAAGAGACGTGGTGGTCCGATGACCCCGACGAGCAGCCGGATTTGTCTCATGCCGTTTCCAGGCGGCCGTTACGGCGTCGGTGGCTGGTTTTCAGCTTTCTCATCGGCGTCAGTCTGGCGGCGGGTGTGGCGACCTTCATTCTGGTGCTAAGTGGGTTTATTGATGTCGTACGCTCGCCGCTGCCCGTGACCGGTGAGTCATGGTGCATCTGGGCGGTGCTGATTGCGGTAGTCGCCTTGTGTGCCGGTTGGGCGACGCGTCCATCTAAGCGGCTGACTGCTGGCAGCTTCTGGGGTGCGGCCATTGTTCTTGCTCTGATTACCATTGTCGCCCGTCCTATTGTCGAGAATGGTATCTCTGATATCAGTCGGTCGGGCATGAGCATTCCTGGTTTCGTCGGTCAGCTGATGACGGCGTGGGGTTGCTTCACCCTCGCTGTTCTGACCAACATTGCAGGGCGCGCATACGCTCACGCCTCCCTGCCGTCTCCGGAGAGCCGGAATAGCTCTGTCGCCTCTGAGTCCGATGGTGATGTGGAGCTTGATATCACCGTAAGCGACGTTCTATCCAGTGCGGCATCCAAGCTGCCGGTGCCCAGAGAGTCTCGGCACGAGGAGAGTGAGGGGAGTGGTGACCGGAGGCGTGTGGGCACGTACGCGCAGCGTCTTGGACTGGGGGTTGTTGGTGTTGCGACTGCTACGGCGCTCGCTGTGGCAGCGCCAACGACCATCAACCGACGTATCGATCCGTTCATCCACGTCACGGCGAACGCTTCACCTCATTATGAGGGTTATCCGAGTGTGGAGAAAATAGCGGAGGTGGCTGCCGGCCAGGAGCAGTCGGCTGCTGATTCCGATTGGAAGGCCTCCTTCGGTGACGTGAATGTGAAGCAGATTCTTGCCGGAGTGCGTGGTGCGGTTGTTGTCACTAACGCCGGTGTCTATGGTCTGGACTCCTCGACGGGGGAAGCCACGTGGACCTTCGCCACCACTGATATGAAGGACTCCTCTCATGAAAACAATGCCAGTTCTCTGGGGGGTGCCAACATTTACGCGAAAGAATCTGCCTTCACCTCGCCCAACGGTGCATGGCTCGCCTATGCCTTCGATGTCACGCCTGAAGGAAGTCTTGATAGCGGAGACTCTCCAGAGGACCTCACGCGTATCGTGGTCCTCAATACAGATACTGGTCAGATCGCTCTCGATGTCCAAGTTTCTGGATCGGTGCCGACCGTGCAGTTGACCGATTCTACGGCTGTCATCAACCGTCGGGTCTACGATACTGCCAGTGGTCGTGAGCTCGCGCCTCTGGATATTGAGAAGGCGGTGATCCCGGGGCCTGGAGGTCATTCCACAGTTCTTGCTCGGAGTAAGGAGGATGATCCGACGAGATATTCTTGGGTAAGTGTCGAAACCCTGTCCGATCAGTATTTCCGCGCACCCGTATCCGAAAGGTGGAAATACGATAATTTACGTAATAGAAGCTTTACGGCTCCAGTGATTAATGGACGAATCATTAATGTTGGTGGCTGGGTCGTCAATGATATCGATAAAGGGATGATTCAGGATATCGACACCGGCGGAACCGTGTCTCTCAACGATAAAGGCGGGTCGCGTAGCTGGCGCATTGTGGGTATTGAGGACAGCGCTCAGTCCGTGTCCACCTGGAGTGTCAAGCGTGTTGACGAGGTGAGTGAGAGCGATACCTACCAATTGGAGCTGAATGTATTCGATGTTCGCGCAGGAAAGGTGACGACTGTCGATTCAGCTGCAACGTACCGCGCCGTTATGGGGGATGATGGTCAGAATATAGACACTCCATATTCTGGTGTAGTGGATTCTCCTGTGTTCTCAGAGAGTGTGGACAATGGAGGGCTATTCGCGTATGGCAGCAAGTTTGTTGTCAGGCAGAATGATGCGACTCGCCAGGCTCGTGGGACTTCTCGCCGCGATAGCGCCTCCGAATCGCCGTGGGTCGGAGTTGTGCTGCCGCAGTTTGGAGTCGGAAGCGATTCTGCGGTATTGTGTCCGGGTGGGATAATTGTTTCTCTTGATTCTGATCTCAGCTCTGACGACTCTCGGTCGACGGTATCCGCAAGAAAGGCTATTTAGTGGTGATGCTCAGAGGCTGAAGCTAATGCTCGCCGGCTGTGCCCCATGATGATGCTGGCCCCTGCGCATTCTGGGTCCGTCGTGTGTGGCCTGTCGGCGCGTGAGGGGGGCACTCCCGCGTCTCCACGTGTCGTATGTCGCAGCGGTGGCAAGGTGGATGCGCTCCCCATTGTTGAATCCTCGTGGAGGTCTGACACTCATCCCATGAGCAATGATGCGACGCCGACGCTCGGCGGCTTCGGAAGCGGCCCGTCCGAAGTCTCGGTGAATCAACGTGGCTACCCGACGGTCAACGGTGTTGATGGTGCCGGATGGAGGCGGCCTTCCCCGGTCGCAGTTGCCCAGTGGAGCTCGCGTCGCCGGCGGGTGGTCTTCAGCCTTCTGGCTGGAGTGCGTCTGGCGGCAGGGGGCGCGGCTCTCATCCTGCTGGGTTGGGGGATCGCGGAGGCGCTGCGTTCATCGCTGCCGGTGCCGTTGGTCAGCGGATCATGGAACAATTTCAACCTGTTTCCGTTGATTTTCATCATTCTCTCGGTTGTGGCTCGGGTGCAGCGTCCCCCCAGGTTGCCGGCTGGCGGCATTGTTGGGTGCGCGGTCGGCGGATCGGTTATTGTCTCTATCCTGCTGTTCCTTTACACCATAGCCGATGGAACTCTCGACAGAATCGTGCGCGCGGGCGCTATCGTCCCTGAATATATCGGCCTGGTGGCCGTTGGATGGGTCTGTCTGGTTCTCGCCCTCTTGAGCCATCTGGCCCTGCGTGTCTACCGGCCGGCTGCGCCGCCTCAGGCGGCGCAGGGCGCGGCGACTTCGTGGGGCGGTGCCGCGACGTCGGATAGTACTGTCCTTGCGTACGGGAGGATTATCGGCTCGTCGTCGGCATCCTCGCAGCAACCGCAGTACGTTCAGCAAGCGACTGCTGCGGCACGGAAGTCTGTTGGACAGAGCGTGCGGGACGTGGGGATGAGCGTTATCTGTATCGCCGTGGTCACCGTGATTGCGGTGACGGTCCCCGGCCTCATCAGCAGCTCGTACGATCATTTTGTTCGTGTCACGACCAGTGCGGCCGCCGACCATGACGATTTTCCGACAGTCGAGGAGATGGCGTCCGCAACAGCTGGCAAGACGCAGGTGGATGCCGACCCGCTGTGGACCGCTCCCTTTGACAGAAACAGTGTTGACCAGATTCTCGCCGGGGTGCGCGGCGCCGTCGTCGTCACCGGAGATGGCGTCTACGGGCTGGACTCCTCAACCGGAAAGGCGTTGTGGACTTTCGCCACGACCAAGCTGAATGACCAATCGAGTCGTGGGAGGCTCAGGCCTCTCAAGGGTGTGAGGCTCTATGGCGGGCGGTCCGCTTTCACGTCCCCTGACGGTGCCTGGCTCGCCTACGCCTTCGACGTCTCGCCCGACAGCGCCTTCAATGACAGTGACTCGGGTAAGGATGTCACCCGCGTGGTGGTCCTGAGCACGGATACGGGCCGGGTCGCTCTTGATACCCAGGTGACCGGGGCGACTCCCGCGGTGCAGCTGACCGATTCGAAGACCGTCATCAATCGCAAGGTCTACGAGACCGCTGGCGGACGCGAGCTCACGCCGCTCGACGAGGAGAAGGCGGCGATTCCGGGACCCGGTGGGCACTCCTCCGTGGTCGTCCGGGATAAGCAGGAGGACTCGCAGTATCAGCGACCTGTCATAGACCTCGAGGCTCTACCTAATGCTGGGAACAGCAGTGGCTCTTATCTCTCCTCCCGGAGAATCAGGGCTCAGGTGGTCGCTGGGCAACCCGTCAATGTCGGTGGCTGGATTGTCAACGCCGCCAAGGACGGGACGGTGGAGAACATCGACAGTGGAGGGACCGTGTCCCTCAAGGGGGAGGACAAGCCCGACAACTGGACTCTGGTCGCGATCCAGGCCAGTGCCCAGGCCGTGTCCGCCTGGACCGTCCAGGACGAGGTCGAGGGGAAGGCCAAAGAATTCGGCCACCCGCTGGTGCTCAATGTTTTTGACACCCGCTCGGGAAAGGTAACAGCCGTCGATCCTGCAGGGACCTACCGCACCATCGAACAGGATGGTGACCGCAGTTCAAGCTCTCCGTACTCGGGCGCAGTGGACACCCCTGTCTTCTCGGCGCGCGTGGATGACGAGAACCACCACAGCTTCTCCGACCAGCTCGTGGTTCCGCAGAACGATGCGGCCCGCCAAGACGCCAAGCAGGATGGCGGCGCCACCGACTCCGGTGGTCACGAGCCCGCGTGGGTCAGCGTCTCGTTGCCCAGGTTTTGGGTGAATGCTGGTCCGGTGGCGCTGTGTCCGGGCGGAGTCATCGTCTCCGATGACTCCAGATCGAGTGCAAGTGCGGTGGTCGCCGGCAGAAAGGCCCCTCAGCGGTAACCCCTCGAAGCGGGTCTTCGGGCAGGACCGGGGCCGCCAGCAGGCCGGGAACGACTGCGACAGATTGTGGGCCGGCCGTTCGGCCGGTACCCTGGTCGTATGGCTAACGATCGTTCACCTTCGACGCGGGACAGGCTGCTCGACGCAGCACTGGAGCGATTCTCCCGGGATGGCTGGGGCGGCACTTCCATCCGCGACCTGGCCCGCGACGTCGGCGTGCGCGAGGGCTCGGTCTACAAGCACTTCGCCTCCAAGCAGGCGATCTTCGACGCCCTCGTCGACCGGGCCGACGCACGCATGGCCGAGGTCGCCGCTTCCCTGGGCGTCTCGGTCGACTCGCCCGACGCCGCCCTGCCCGCCTACCTCGGCATTGACGAGGATCGGCTGGTAGCCGTCGCCGAAGGGTTCTTCGACGCCGTCCTCCACGACCCCGAGCTCGCCGCCCTGCGCCGCCTGTTCATCGTCAGCCAGTACCGCGACCCCGAGATCGGACGCCGATTGCGTCACTACTGGATCGAGCAGCCCATCGCCTTCCAGGCCGAGATCTTCGCCGTGCTCATCCGCGTCGGCGAGTTCCGGAGCGGCCTCGACCCGCAGGCCACGGCGCTGGCCTTCTTCGGGCCGATCCTCGCTCTGCTTCAGCTCGCCGAGTCCGGTGATGATGCCGAGGAACGCGCGCGAGCCCTGTTGCGGGCCCATGTGCGCCACTTCGGGGCGGCCCATCGTCCTCAGATGCCGGATGCGGCGGGGTCGGCGGTGTCGGATCAGGTGACTGAGACGTTGGATGAGGCGACGGAGCCATGAGTCGGTACCGCGTGGTGGTGCGGGTGGTCTTCGCCGTCGCCTTCTTAGGCGGGGCGCTGGTCCACCTCTACTTCGGGCTCTTCTTGCCGCACAGCTACGCGCCCTTCGCCGACACGGTCCTATGGCCCTGGCTCGCAGAGCTGTGGAGGGGCTTCGTCATGGCGAACATCGGCTGGCTGAGCCTGCTCACGGCCGCCTTCGAATTCGCGGTCGGCCTCGGGCTGCTCGCCCGCGGACGCGCGCCCCGGCTGGCTGCCCTGGCAGCGCTGGGGTTCTTCTCCTTCATCCTGGTCCTGGGCTACTCCTGGCCGGCGGATGGCTGGTGGGAGGACTTCCTCAAGAACCGCGCCTTCACCCTGGTCATGGCGGCCGCACTGGCGCCGCTCCTGTGGGCGCCGGACCGGCCGCGCGCGCAGGCGCAGGGTCGGGCGACCGTTTCAGGTACCTGAAGCCACCGCACCTCTGCGGCGCAGGCCCCTCAGATCACAAGGACGTTCTTGCGGGGCGCACCTCCGGACTCAACAGCTTCCGGGGGCGGAACCGGCCGCCTCCAAACCGTGGAAGAACCCGTGCAACGGGGACGCTGATGAGCCCCGAGGCCACGTCGTCGAGCACCTTGGCCTGAACCGTTGCGCCTCTGGCGTGCGCCGGCGAAATAGAGCGGCGGGCTCACCCTTGCTCGCCGACTCGCCGTGTACTCACCTCAGAACTCGCGTCAGACCAGATCGATACATTTCAAGCCATGACTCCGAGCCGACCTGCTGCCCCGACGATGCCGACGCCAAACGCATCGACCATTCCCACGACTATCGACATCCGCGGCGCTCGTGTCCACAACCTCAAGAACGTCGACGTCGAGGTGCCGCTCGGGAAGCTGGTGACGGTGGCCGGGGTCTCCGGATCGGGCAAGTCCTCCCTTGCCCTGGGGGTGCTCTACGCCGAGGGTGCCCGCCGCTATCTGGAGTCCCTGTCCACCTACACGCGCCGGCGCCTGACCCAGGCGGCCCGTCCCGACGTCGACGAGGTCCTGCACGTGCCCGCCGCCCTGGCCCTGCACCAGCGCCCGCCCGTGCCCGGAGTGCGCTCCACCTTCGGCACCTCCACCGAGATACTCAACTCACTGCGTCTGGCCTACTCGCGCCTCGGCCACCACATGTGCCCCAACGGTCACCTCAACGATCCCACCATCGACGTCGCCCTCGACGTCCCCCTGCACTGCACCACCTGCGGGGTGGAGTTCACCCAGCCGGGTGCGGAGTCCTTCGCCTTCAACTCCGACGGCGCCTGCCCCCGCTGCGAGGGCACGGGTGTCGTGCGGACGGTGGACGAATCGACCCTGGTGCCCGACGAGTCGCTCTCCATCGACGAGGGCGCGGTCGCGCCCTGGCAGACCCTGATGTGGTCGCTCATGAAGGACGTCGCCCGGGAGATGGGCGTGCGTACGGATGTCCCGTTCCGGGAGCTGACGGCTCAGGAGCGGGACATCGTGTTCCACGGCCCAACCGAGAAGAAGCACATCCTCTACGTCAACGAGAGAACCGACGTGGCCGCCGAGATGGATTTCACCTACTACAGCGCGGTGCACACGGTGGAGAACGCGCTGTCCAAGGTGAAGGACGAGCGGGGGATGAAGCGCGTGGGGAAATTCCTTCACGAGGCGAGGTGCCCGGCCTGCCACGGCAGCCGCCTGTCCGAGCTGGTGCGCTCCACAAAGCTGCGTGGCATCGGCCTGGACGAGGCCTGCACCATGGCGCTCAGCGACCTCGTCGAATGGGCCTCCGGCATCGCCGCCACCATGCCGGACGAGCTCGTCGCCATGGCCCGTCAGATCGTCGACGAGCTGACCATCACCGCCCGTCGCCTGCTCGACCTCGGCCTGGGATACCTGTCGCTGGACCGGGCGTCATCGACCCTGTCCACCGGGGAGCGACAGCGCGTCCAGCTCGCCCGCGCCGTGCGTAATCGCACCACCGGTGTCCTCTACGTTCTCGACGAGCCCAGCATCGGTCTGCACCCGGCCAACCTCGACGGCCTGACCGGTCTGGTACGGGACCTGCTGGCTGATGGCAACTCGGTGCTCGTCGTCGATCATGATGTGGCGCTGCTGCGAGAGGCCGACTGGCTCGTGGAGATCGGCCCCGGATCCGGGCGCGAGGGCGGCGAGATCGTCGTCAGCGCTCCCATCGCAGAGGCGACCGTCGATCCGGCCAGTCGCATCGCCCCGTTCATCACGGGACGGGCTTGTGTCCTGAGCCGCCAGCAGGCACCGGCCGCGGACGTCTTCAACCACGGAGCCATCCGATTGGAGACCCCGCCGATCCACACGGTGCACGCGCTCGATGTCACCGTCCCCGAGCAGCGGCTGACCGCCGTCACCGGCGTCTCCGGATCCGGCAAGACCACCCTGGTCCTGGAGGCCCTTGTCCCCGCGCTGCGGTCGTTGGCCGACGACGCCCCCGGTGCCCCGGCGGTGTCCATCAACGCCAGTCACGCCAGCCGGGTCGTCGTCGTCGACGCCTCACCGATCGGAACCAATGTCCGCTCGACCGTCGCCACTTACTCCGGTGTCATGGACGAGTTGCGTCGCGTCTTCGCCCGCGTCCCCGACGCCAAGGCGGCCGGTCTCAAAGCGGGCGACTTCTCCTACAACACCGGCTCGCTGCGCTGCGGGCACTGCGACGGCACCGGTCAGATCGTCCTCGACGTTCAGTTTCTGCCCGACGTCGACATCGTCTGCCCTCAGTGCGAGGGTTCCCGCTACGGCCAGGACGCCTGCGGCATCCGCCGGACCCCAGGAACCGCCTCCGGTGCTGCCCTGTCTCTGCCGGATCTGCTCGCCCTGACGGTGGAGCAGGCCGAGCAGGCCTGCGCGGACCTGCCCAAGGTGCGGCGTCACTTGCACCTGCTGTCCGAGCTGGGACTGGGTTACCTCACCCTCGGGGAGACAACCACGGCTCTGTCGGGCGGTGAGGCGCAGCGTCTCAAGCTCTCCACGGACCTGGGGCGCGACCAGCACGGGACAGTGTTTGTCCTCGATGAGCCCAGCATCGGACTGCACCCGCTGGACGTTCGTGTCCTGCTCGGAGTACTGGACCGGCTCGTGGAGGCCGGGGCCACCGTGCTCGTCATCGAGCACGACCTCGACATGATCGCCAACGCCGACTGGGTCATCGACATGGGGCCCGGTGGCGGGGCAGAGGGCGGGCGCGTTGTCGCCGCAGGAACGCCCTCGCAGGTCGCGGCGGCAGCGGAGTCGGTCACCGGCCGTTACCTGGCCGCCCACCTGAAGGGGCTGAAGGCGGAGTAGGGGAGTGGGCCGGCGTCGGCGAACCGAGTGGGGTGGTGCAGGTCGAGGCAGTCGGACAGGTGAGCGGCCGGTATTGATGTCACCGCCAAGGCCTACTCTCGGGGTATGGCTCGCAGTACGCCCGAACCTGACTCGCCCTCGCTGTTCGACGCAGCCGGCCCCAACGGCTCCGGCCTCGTCGACGACCCGGCCCGCCCGTTGGCCGACCGGCTGCGCCCGCGGGCGCTCGACGATGTCGTCGGTCAGGACCAGCTGCTCGCCACTGACTCCCCGCTGGGTCGCATGGTCGGCTCCGGCCGCCTTTCCTCGATCATCCTGTGGGGCCCGCCGGGCTGCGGCAAGACGACGATCGCTCGGCTCCTGGCCGACCGCACCGGCCTGGTCTTCGAGCAGGTCTCGGCGACCTTCT
>ERZ772967.2669-NODE-2669-length-11337-cov-4.444159_pt1 | contig 11337 bp, 7 predicted proteins | sample MGYA00511677_ERZ772967 | MGnify/ENA primary metagenome ERZ772967 (study PRJEB29015, sample SAMEA2737931) | human oral metagenome | biome: human oral; feature: human-associated habitat; material: dental | place: China | collected 2146 ...
TTCAGACCGTATGCTTGCAGAGTTTTTGGATATAGACGATAACATCAATATCTCTTTTCATATCAAGGCAATCGAACAGTCGGAAGCCATCAAGATGGTAAAAAGAAAAAATACCGATATTGACAAGATGAAGATTGAGGAGAATAAAAAGGCTGTAAGAAGCGGTTATGATATGGACATTCTTCCAAGTGATTTAATCACCTATGGGGAAGATGTAAAAAGCCTCTTAAAAGACCTTCAGACAAGAGATGAGCGTATGTTTGTCGTAACCATCATCTTTATGAACTTTGCAAGGACAATTCAAAGGCTGGACAATACCATTTCTCAAATCAGCTCCATTGCCAATAAGCATAATTGCAAGTTAAAAAGACTTGATCACTCACAGGAGCAGGGCTTAATCAGTGTACTTCCACTTGGGGTAAATAAGATTGAAATTGACAGAGGACTAACCTCATCATCTACGGCAGTATTTATGCCTTTTACCACAGAGGAGCTTTTCATAAATTCGGCGAACAGTTTGTATTATGGACTAAATGCCCTAAGCCATAACCTGATTATGGCTGATAGAAAGAAATTGAAAAACCCGAACGGTTTAATTCTCGGAACTCCGGGAAGTGGTAAATCCTTTAGTGCAAAAAGAGAAATGGCAAATGCCATTCTTACAACGGATGATGACGTTATTATCTGCGATCCGGAAGGCGAGTACGGAAACCTTGTTCGTCAGTTTAAAGGAGAAGTAATAAAGGTCAGCAGTAAGTCAAAAGACTACCTTAATCCTTTAGATATAAATATGAACTATGGCGATGGGGACGCACCACTGAAAGATAAAGCAAACTTCATTATGTCGATGCTTGAATTAGTAGTTGGCGGTAGTGGTCTTACAGCAGAAGAAAAGTCGGTTATAGACAGATGCCTTCCTAAGATTTATGAAAAGTATTTTGAAAATCCAAAGCCTTGTAATATGCCGATTCTTCAAAACCTGTATGATATGCTCAAAAATCAGGAAGAAAAAGTCGGTAAAAAGCTGGCAACGGAAATGGAGATTTATGTAACAGGATCCTTAAATGTATTTAACCATCAGTCCAATGTGGACTTAAATAAGCAGCTACTTTGTTTTGATATTAAGGAGTTAGGCTCACAGCTTAAAAAAATCGGAATGCTTGTTATTCAGGATCAGGTGTGGAATAAGGTATCGCAAAACAGAGGAAATAAGGCTACAAGGTACTATATCGACGAGTTTCACTTATTGTTAAAAGATGAGCAGACAGCTTCCTATTCCGTAGAAATTTGGAAAAGATTTCGTAAGTGGGGAGGAATCCCGACAGGCATTACACAAAATGTCAAAGACTTACTTATGAGCAAGGAAATTGAAAATATCTTTGATAATACGGACTTTGTTTTAATGCTTAATCAGGCTTCAGGAGATAGAGAGATTTTAGCAAGGAAACTTAAAATCTCACAGCCACAGCTAAAATATGTAACCAATTCCAATGCAGGAGAAGGACTTTTGTTCTTTGGAAATACCATTGTCCCTTTCCTTGATAAATTCCCGAAAGACACAATCCTTTATCAGAAAATGACAACCAAGCCTGAAGAAGTGAGGTAGGCTTATGGGAAAGAAACTGAAAAAGGACTTTAAGGAAAGGCAAAGGGCAAGGATTGAAAAGGAAAGGCTGCAAAGTAATAGCAGCATAGAGCCTGAAGAAAATAAGCTAAAGCATAACGATGATTACAGAGGGAAAATCGTCCATGACAAAGACAGATTTCAAGATAAGGTTCATGAAAAGGTCAGTAAGAGAAGTGCAGAAACTGAATTAAACGGAAAAACTTCTAAAAGAAATGCAAGGTATAGAAGTCCTGAAACAGGAAGTGTAAGTCAGGAAGAAATCGGGAAAGCGGATTATGATACTGAGGTTAAGGATGGAAAAATCTATGATCCTTTAGGAAAAGACCTCGACAATGACGGAATCATAGACAGATATGACAATGACTTTAGGGACAGCGACTATTTTGAGTCAACCTATGATGTAGAGGATAATCTGCAACATAAAGTAGAAGATACAAAAGGCTTTTCAAAAAGCCAAAAAGCTCAAAAGAAAAATTATAAGAGAAAAAACTATTCTGATAAGCTCTATACCAGAAAAAAGGATAAAGAAGCCAAAGAGGAAAAGGCGGATAGTAAAAAAAGCGGAAAAGAAGCCATTCTTGATAGAGAAAAGAAAAACAGGCTTTCTAAAGAACAGGAAAGAGCCTTTAAGAATAAGACTTCTAAAGTGTCCGCTTTATCAGGACTTGCTAAAGGAAGTGAAACCGTAAGAGATTACCTATCTCATGGAAGCGATGAAAATCAAGGGGTAGAGGCAGGAGAGAAGACAGCAGATACAAGCTCAAAGCTCATTCATGGCATTAAGAACTACTCGGATAAGAAAAAAGCAAAAAAAGGATATGACCTTACGAATAAGGACTATAAAATCAGAAAGAGAAAATCCAAACTTGAGTTTCGAGATGCCAAAGAGGAGCTGAAAAAGACACAGGAGTATCAAAAAGCAAATAACTTTAAGCGATTTCAGAAGCGAAAGCAGATGAAAGATTCCATTAAAAGGAAGAATAAGTCAAGGCTTAGAGATCGCATTAAGGAAGGGCTTATAGGAAGTCTTAAAAGTTCAAAGGAAGTTATATTAAGAAAAGCGAAGGGACTTATGATTATTTTCATAGGTCTTATTATTTTGGGAACTTTCTTTATCAACTTTGCAGGAACAGGAATGACAGGCTTTATGAACTCCACAAGTTCTGTTCTTACAACAAGCTATTTGTCAAAGCCAAATGTCCTAAGTGAAATCAATGAGAATTTTTCGGAGATGGAAAAGGAGCTTCAAAGTGAGGTTGACAATGTAGAAGAAAATTATCCCGGATATGATGAGTACATCCTAAATAACACAGAGTACATCGGTCATAATGTCCACGAGCTTTTATCCTACATTACATCAAGGTGCGGGGAAGTAAAGAATGCATCGGAAGTAAGCTCCGTATTAAATGAGCTTTTTAAGTCCATGTATGACCTTGAGTATAAGGAAGAAGTGGAAATCAGATATAGGACAGTTACAGAAACTTATACCGATGAAGATGGAAATGAATATACCGAAAGCCATGAAGAACCTTACGAGTACAAGAAACTGATTGTAACGCTTCATAAAAAAGAGATGGATAGCATTATCAGAAAGGTTTTTGCAAACTATCCTGACAATCTGAAGCACTATGAAGCCCTATTCCTTGCTCAAGGCAATATGGGAGAAGCCTTTGGTAATAGCGACCTTATTGCTTCCAATGGAGGTATCGGAGGCGGAAAAGAGTATGAGGCTTCTACGGAAGTTCAAAAGAAGATTGTAAATGCTGCATACATTACGCCATCTCCGGGGGCAGGCTGGTGTGCCATGTGGGTATCACAGGTCTATCAAAATGCAGGACTTGGATATATTGGCGGAAATGCCTGTGATATGTATCGAAACTACACCTTTACATCGGACAAATCAAAACTCAAGGTGGGAATGCTTGTTGCGGTGGAAAGTAGTAGCAGCGGAAGTACAGCAGGACTTACTTATGGTCATGTAGGCATTTATATAGGCGATGGCAAAGTAATAGATAATATCGGTCGAATCAGAGTAACAACTTTAGATGATTGGATAGCATCTTTTTGTCAGCATCATCCAGTAGGCTTCGGCTTTCCGCCAAATGTAAACAGATAAGGAGGACACAATTTGAAAAAAGAACTTACAGCAGTAAAAAACAGAATAAAGAAATTAAAAGATAAAAAGGCTCTGATTGATGAAGAATTGGAGCCTTTGTTCATTCGTGAGGAAGAACTTGAAAACGAAGAAATTATTGCCATTTGCAGAAAGAACAACATTACAATCGGTGATTTAATGGCAAAAGTAAACAGAGAAAAAGCAGAAGTGAAAAAGGAGAAAACAAATGAAAACCAGTTTGAAAAATAAAAGAATTACAGCCATTGTTGTAGCTTTTACCCTGCTAATGGGTGGAGTTTTAGGGGTGTTAAAAGTTGGTGCAAAGACAGTATTTGCATCAAATGAACCGCCTGAAAAATATGAAACATATTATGAACTGAAATTTGAGGATCATACTTCAGATGACACCTTTAGAGGATTTTATCATCTCGGAAAAGGAAATAAGGAAGGTCAGCCATTGAACTTTAAATTTTCCTTATCAAAATCCTTTGAAGAAAAGGGCGGTGTAGTTGTCGATAAGTATAATGAAACCTTTACCAATGAGAATATGGACAAGGTAAATCAGTTAGATGATCTAAGATATATGACAAAGAAACCCTATCCATATTATCGAATTCATAATATAGGGACAGGTGCTTTTACAAGTATCGTTTCTCCAAGAGATAAGGATAATTACTATATTGGAGATATTACAGAAAATGCAGAAGAACGAACCGTAAAAGGAAAGAAAGCAAATGTCATTGTCTATACCTGCCCTGTTCTACAGTTAAATAGAAATATTGAGAAAGTAACTGTTGACTATGAGGGAGAGTTTAAAGAGGAAACAAAGAATTCTATTATTGGCAGAGTAAAAGAAGCAAATCCCAATATCAACAATGTAAAAGAAATTAAGATTGTTAAGGACAAGCTGATTATTGAAACATGGAATAGATTTCATACTGGTGTACCCTACCTTGAATTACCTTTAGAGGATTTATATAAGAGGGTAGCGAATGCGTCAGCTCAAACAGACAATAAGGATACTAAGGATGAGGAAAGTCAGACAAAAAGTGAAGTAAAGATCAAATATCAATATCAGGACGGAAATGTATATAAGGAGTATTCAGCTTCCTTTGACAAAAATCAGATGATTGATGCGTCTGATCTTGAAATGCTTCCGGATAATATGAGTTTTAATGACGATTTTGTAAGCTACACAGTAAAAGGTGATGGAAGCGATAGTATTATCCGAATTGTAAAGAAGTTAGAAAGTAATGCTCAGACGCAGACAGAAAAGCCAAAAACTGAAGATAAGGGAATTCAAACAGAGCTTAGCAAAGATGACATTTCCAAAATGGAAAAGGAATCTAAGGAACTTCAGGAAAAACTTGATAAGCTAAATCAGGAGATTAAGGACAAGGATAAATTAAGCGACAAGCAAAAGGAGAAAATCAAAGACCTTGAGGAAAAAATAGATAAGCTGAAGGAAAAACTTGAAAAGGGCAAAGACGATAAGGATTTATCGGCGGATATTAAAAAGGAGATTGAGAAGCTAACTGAGAAAATTAAGGAGCTTGAGAAAAAGACGAATGAGGTTGGCAAGGCTACAGTTACGCATAATCCTACTGTAACACCAATCAGCCCTATCTCCGGAATGAAAACAGGAACAGGAAACTTTCCTCAAACATCTGTAAGTGATACGGGTAAAGGCTCATCATCACAGGATAATACAGGAAAGATTACAAAGGACACAAATATTGGTAAGAATAATGACAAAGAAAAAGAAGTTCGTTATCCCAATAAGCTGACACCGAAACAGCCTGCCAATAACAGCAGTCAGGATTCCTCTATGGATGGTTCAAGTAAGAATGTAAATACCAATAAAGGAGTTGCGTCAGCACCATCAAAGGCAAGAGGAACTGTTACGGAAAATAAGGATAATGCGAACAAGGATTATCCAATACACCATAATGACAGTAAAGATAATAAAGAAACGGATATGTATTCAGCGGATGCAAGACAGTTTGTTACCTTTACTACTAAGAATGGCAAGACCTTTCATTTAATCATCAATCACGATGAGGATAGCGAAAATGTCATGCTCCTAACAGAAGTATCCGAAGATGATCTTCTTAATATGGTTGAAAAGAAAGAAGCTCCAAAACAGGAAATTACAAAGGAAGAACCTGAAAAAGAAGAACCTAAGCCAGTAAAAAAAGAAGAAAGCAGCAATATGGGAACCTACTTAATTCTCATTCTTGTAGTAGCAGGAGCATTAGGTGCAGGATATTATTTCAAGGTCGTTAAGAAAAAAGAAGATAAGGAGCTTGAAGGCTTTGAGGAGGAAGATGATGATTTCTTTTCAGAGGCAGAAGAAAGTGAAAATGAAGTAGATGAAACAGAAACAGAAGATAAAGAAGATGAATTGGAATAAATTTGCACCCAAAACTATACAATATTTGGTGCAAAAGACAGGGCGGGAGAGTAACATCTTCCGCCCTATTATTTTGAAAAACAGGAGGAAAAAATAGATGAATTTAGTAATTGCTGAAAAGCCAAGTGTTGCAATTTCTATTGCAAAAGTGATCGGAGCAACAAAGAAGAAAGACGGATATTATGAAGGAAACGGATATAAGGTAAGCTGGTGTGTTGGACATTTAATTAAAATGGCAAATCCGGAAAGCTATGATGAAAAGTATGCTAAGTGGAATATGGCGGATTTACCGATTATTCCAAAGGAATATAAGTATGAGATTGCAAAGTCTACAAAGAAACAATTTACGATTCTTAAAAAGCTGATGAATGATAAGGATATAGACATCGTGATAAATGCCTGCGATGCAGGGCGTGAAGGAGAAGCCATCTTCAGGCTTGTATATAATCAGGCAAATTGTAAAAAGAGAATGAAGCGTCTTTGGATTTCATCAATGGAAGATAGTGCCATAAAAGAGGGCTTTGATAACCTAAAAGATGGAAGTTCTTACGATAATCTATTTGAGTCTGCACAAGCAAGAGCAATAGCAGATTGGCTTGTGGGAATGAATTTAAGCAGACTGTATTCGTGTCTATACAAGCAAAATTACAGTGTGGGCAGAGTGCAGACACCTACCCTTGCAATGATTGTAAAAAGAGATGGTGAGATAGCCAATTTCAAGAAAGAAAAATATTTTACAGTGGAATTAAGCCTTAATGGCTTTACACTATCAACAGATAGAATTGATGATGAAATAACAGCGGAACAGCTCTTAAATTTAGTAGGCGATAAGATAGAAATTACCGATGTTATTCAAAAGGAAAAGATAACAAAGCCTGAGCTGCCATTTGACCTGACGACGCTTCAAAGAGAGTGCAATAAATATTTTGGATACTCAGCTAAGCAGACACTTGATTATGCTCAAAGTCTTTACGAAAAGAAACTGATTACCTATCCAAGAACAGACAGCAGATGCCTTACGGAAGATATGATTGTAAGTACGGTTAATAACATTTTAGGAAAGAATGATTTTGACACAGAGCGTATCAAGACGGTATTTAATTCTAAAAAGGTTACAGACCATCATGCGATTATACCGACAGCAAGCAGTATGAATGAGAACTTAACTTCTCTTCCGGAAAGTGAATTGAAGGTATATGAACTTATTTTAAATAAGCTACATGCAAGTGTAGGCTATCCTTTAATTGAGAATACAACGAAGATTGTGGCTGAATTTGATGGATTTGAATTTACAAGTAGTGGAAAGGTGATTGTAGATGATGGCTTTACCAAATACCTAAACGAATATGCGAAAAAGAAAAATGAAGATACAGTGCTTCCGGATGTAAAGATTGGTTATAGTCTTGATATTAAAGATAAAGAGATAAAAGAAAAATACACTCAACCAGCTAAGCATTTTACGGAAGATCTTCTCCTAAAGGCGATGGAGCTTGCAGGAAATGACGCATTGGAAAAAGGTGTAGAAGTTGAGCGAAAAGGACTTGGAACACCTGCAACAAGGGCAGGGATTATTGAAAATCTGATTTTCAAGGGATTTGTAGAAAGAGATAAAAAGAACCTTATTGCTACACATAAGGGAATCAGCCTTGTAACGATTGTAGCCGATACTTTTAAATCAGCAGAAACAACAGCAAAGTGGGAAATGGAGTTATCGGATATTGCACAGGGGCAATCTTCAGAGGAAAACTTTTTAGAAGCGATTGAAAATGAGATAAAAGAAGTGGTTTCCACTTATACCAAGTAAGATGCCACTAATTTCAAGGTGGAAAAAATGCCCTAAAAATGATATAATCTTTTGTAGGAAAAGTAGGGAGAAAGGAAACAGGTATGAAAGATACATTTATGGATACTGCAAAAGTTATGTCAAAAGGGCAGGTTACTATTCCAAAAAGGATAAGAGAACTTTTGGACTTACAAAATGGAGATTATGTTACTTTTGTAGTCAATAAAGATAAAGTGCAAATTCAAAATTCTAAGGCTTTTATCAAAGAAAATGCCAGTAAATAACAACTGTATATTTAGATATAGGAAAAAATAATGAACAAAGATAAGATAGCATTGCAGAACGCAGATACGGGAAAAGATCCTCACCAGTTTGATGATATTGTTAAGATTGTCGAAAACGCAAAGTATCGTGCTTACAGGAAAGTCAATGAAGAGCTGATTTTGATGTATCAGGAAGTAGGAAAGTACATAAGCGAGAAAAGCAAAGAAGCAAGCTATGGATCGAATTTTGTGGAAAATGTTGCTAATTTTTTCTCTGAAAACTACCCTGACTTAAAAGGATTTACCCGCAGAGGACTTTATAGAATGAAACAATTCTATGAACTATATAAAGACGATGAAAAAGTGTCAACACTGTTGACACAATTGAGCTGGTCTAATCATTTAAAAATAATATCCGGCTCAAAAAGCAAGGAAGAAAGAGAATTTTATCTTAACTTAGCGATAAAAGAAAATTTAACACATCGTGAGTTAGTGAGACAGATGGATAGCGGCTATTATGAGAGATTCACACTCTCTAACGGCGAAGGGCTGCCTGCTACGCAAAAGACAAAGCAAGAAACATATAATTTATTTATGGACAGTTACGTGTTGGAATTCCTTGATATGCCAAAGATCGGAAGTGAAAGAGATTTTCAAAAATCAATTCTTGAAAATCTAAAGAATTTCATTTTAGAAATAGGAAAAGACTTCACGTTTATAGGAAACGAGTACAGAGTGCAGGTTGGCAATCATGATTACTATATAGATTTGCTGTTCTATCATAGGGGATTGTCTTGCTTAGCCGCATTTGAACTAAAGTTAGGAGAATTTAAGCCGGAATATATCGGAAAAATGAACTTATATTTAGAAGTACTGGATAGAGAAGTGAAAAAGAAAGCTGAAAATCCAAGCGTTGGTGTACTTCAAAAGATGATAAAGTTGTAGAATATACACTAAGCAGAAGCTTGTCTCCTGCGATGGTGTCTGAATATACTTTAAAACTTATAGATAAGAGTCTGTTACAGAGAAAGTTGAAAGAGTATGCAGAAATTGCAGAAGAAGAAAGCGAATAGAAAAGTAGTATTAAGGAATCTGTAAAACATTAAGCTGCAGCGCGCAGAGCTTAAAGACAGATAAAGTAAAATCTAACTGTCTTTTTTATTACGCCTACAACGAAGTAAGAAACAACGTCGGAAGCGAAAACAGAAGAACGGGGCGGAGTAATTCGCCCTGCTATTTTTAGAGAGAATAAAGCAAGAAGCGTTTCATTCGTGTAACACGTGTGATTTAGTATAAATAACGGTACGGAGCGCGGCTGGTACACTGGCCTCTGACCACGTGAGGTAACCCTCTTAAAGACCTGAGGCACGTCTATAAACTGCCTTACTTTCCTCGTTTGAAAATAGGTATTATAGTATTATGATCAAATCATACGAACTCGTACCTTTTGTTGATTCATTACAGTACTTAACCGATAAATATTATTATGGCGAGCCGCGCGAATTATATGACTATCGTGGTAGGATACTGATGTTCGCGGATACAGGAATATGGTATCATCCTGCGAAAGGTGAAGTTGACTTTGATATAAACTTTGGCGAATACCTCGCCCTCATGCTTGACGACCCGCCAATGACCGACTGGATCGCCGAGTGGCACGACGACGTAATGCCGACAATGCTTGACGAAATGAGACATTACCTAGAGCATGACGATTCGATATTAACAGCCGAGCAGCTGCATGATGTATCGCTTAGTGCTGAGCATCTCGCAAAATATTGTCTGCCAGCCGCCGATACGCCAGAGAAACAAGCGGAGCTGTGGTATATATACGAACTAACGCGAGCATTCTTCCTAAATCATATGGACGATTTAGGCAAAGCAGCAAGAGAGTCGATCAAAACGATGGAGCAGGCGCGCGCTGAACGCGCTAAAGGCTAAAACTAAAATAAGCAAGTAGAGGTATTATGAGTCATTATAACTATCTACAGTATTATAGGCACCGACAAGACCTGCAGCCACAGCCCCTTCCAGTACGCACGTTTTATTTCTTCTACCCATGCTATGCGCTCAAAGCTCTAGCTATTTCTTATATCCTTAGATGCTGCGCTTGGACTAAGGTACAATCAGCTAAATTAGAATACCCTAGTAATAACTATTAAGAAAGGGATCCCTGTGTTAATGTCTGTTAATGTCTTAAAAAAGCCCTAGAATCCTTGAAACCTCTTAAAGACAATTAGCGAATTACTAGCACCAACTAACGCCTAGTCACCGCACCACAAACCAATAATCCTTACGAACAGCTTGCGACAATGAGTGTCTTATCGTCATGCTTGCGAGATCGGTCAAGCAGCGCCTGTGCTATCAGCTTTGGGTTGTATACACCTTTGGAGTGCATGGACTGCACCAGCAGTGATATCTCACCATCCGACATGACATCGGAACCATAGTCACCCCAAATACCGTCAGTACCAACAAGAATCGTATCACCCGGAAGTATCTTTACGCACCCATATTGCCATGGTGTTTTCTTTGATATAATACTACCTCCTAGAGAAGCAGTAATAAAAGATCCTTCTCCATCGTCCTCCGTTATTTGACACGCTTTATTATCACGCACGATGTATATGCGCGAATCACCCATGTTTGCGTATGTCAGAAACCTACTACCGTCAGGTTGTTTAATAATCCTCGATAGCGTTGCAGTTGAACTGCCACCAATACGCCTATCTCTAATTGCCATTGATATAGCGTTGAGCGCTTCTATGTTCCATTTCATTGCTTCTTGTAACGGCTGGCGTTCTGCGTTTTGATCTAACATATCTTCGGCAAACTTACGCACCGCACCTGCAGCAAACCGCGCAGCTTGCGCACCATTCTCCAATCCACCGACACCGTCAAACACACTGAGAATACCATGTTTCTTATCTAGACAGTATGCATCTTCGTCTTTATCCGCTTTATGAACTACGTCAGCACGAATATGTCGCACTGGTTCGTTGTTGTGAGAGTCACCCGGTGGGAGTATATGACGAGACATGTCCGGGATTAGAATCTGCATATCGGAAGAAGAGTGATTGTCAACGCGTATACTACCAGCTTGTATCCGCGTAATTTCACAATGATCACGCGATA
>ERZ772967.2671-NODE-2671-length-11331-cov-3.807911_pt1 | contig 11331 bp, 13 predicted proteins | sample MGYA00511677_ERZ772967 | MGnify/ENA primary metagenome ERZ772967 (study PRJEB29015, sample SAMEA2737931) | human oral metagenome | biome: human oral; feature: human-associated habitat; material: dental | place: China | collected 2146 ...
CGGGTGCCGAATAAAATAAATGGCGGTGAGAGAGGGATTCGAACCCTCGATGGAGCTTTTAACCCCATACTCCCTTAGCAGGGGAGCGCCTTCAGCCTACTCGGCCATCTCACCGTGATTGGTTGTGGCGTGTATCATACGTTTTTCTAAAAATAAGTCAAATGCTTTTTTATTGAATCCGGTAGTGATTGGGTGATTTATCTACAAAATAACAACGCTTTATCATTAATTAGACAAAATTGCACGTAACCTGTCTAATTGATTTTGCGTGGATTGTTGCTGTTGTTCAGCTGATAATTTAGGTTTATTGCGTTGCCACTCAACATCATCACTCGGTAATTCCGCTAAAAAACGACTAGGTTCGACGCGAATTAGCTCCCCATATTGACGCCGTTCTTTACACAAGGAAAAAGTTAATGCCCTTTGTGCACGTGTAATCCCAACATAGGCTAAGCGACGTTCCTCTTCCACATTATCCTCATCAATACTAGTTTGATGAGGCAAAATACCTTCCTCCATACCAATTAAATAAACATAAGGGAATTCCAACCCCTTTGAGGCGTGTAAAGTCATTAATTGAACCTGATCTCCGGTCTCGTCATCTTCTCCCCGTTCCAGCATATCACGCAACGTAAGCCTTGTAACGACCTGACTTAAAGTCATCGGTTCATTAAACTCATCCCCCTTTAACATTCCGTCTATCCACTCAAATAACGTCGCCACATTTCGACTTTGCATTTCGGCAGACTTAGGTGTCGCGGCATATTCGTATAAATATTCCTCATAATGAATTTTAGCCAGCATAGCACGAATCGCCCGAGCCGGTTCGGAACGTTGAACTTCATCGTTGAGTTCCACAATCCAACGGGCAAAATTTTGCAATGCCGTATAAACCTTCGGAGTGATTTGATGAATTAAATCAAACTCAAAAATAGCGGCAAATAAACTCAGATGTTTCTCTTGCGCCACTCTCCCTAATTTTTCTAGCGTTACCGTGCCGATTTCACGCTTCGGCGTATTCACAATGCGCAGAAACGCCGCATCATCATCTTGATTGACGATCAAACGCAAATAAGCCATCATGTCCTTAATTTCCGCACGTGAAAAAAAAGACTCGCCACCGGAAATTTTATAAGGAATTCTATTTTGTATCAGAACTTTTTCTAACAAACGGGACTGATGATTGCCACGATATAAAATTGCATAATCTTTATACTTTGCCTTATGCGTAAAACGATGAGCTACTAACTCTGCAATCACTTTTTCAGCCTCATGCTCTTCATTTTTCGCTTCGATGACCTGCAATTTTTCCCCTTCGCCTAAATTAGAAAATAGTTTTTTTTCAAAGACATGCGCATTATTATCAATCAAAATATTCGCACAATGTAAAATTCGGTGCGTAGAACGATAATTCTGCTCCAATTTCAAAACATTTAAATCAGGAAAATCATCACGTAAGCGAACCATATTCTGAGGACGAGCGCCACGCCAAGAATAAATAGATTGATCATCATCACCTACTACAGTAAAACGCGCCCATTCGCCAACTAATTGTTTAATTAATTCATACTGACTTGTATTGGTATCCTGATATTCATCGACTAACAAATAACGAATTTTCTTCTGCCATTTTGACCGCACTTCTTCATTTTGTTTAAACAACAGTGTCGGTAACATAATCAAATCATCAAAATCCAATGCATTGTAGGCGCGAAGCTGCGTCGTATAACGCTCATAATATTTAGCGAAAGTCTGATATTTTGTCTCGTTGGCCTGAAGCAATGCCAATTGAGGCGGGATAAGATCATTTTTCCAATTAGAAATCGCGCCAATTAATTCGCGCAACACTTCTTTGTCTCCCTGAAAAACATCGAGAGTCAGTTCTTTAAGTAAAGCAAATTGATCATGTTCATCAAACAATGTCATATTGGCTTTAAAACCGAGCGACTTATGTTCCCGTTTAATAATATCAAAGCCTAACGTATGAAAAGTCGAAATCGTCACCCCTTTGCTCGCCGCCTTGCCGATAGAGTGAGCGACACGCTCTTTCATTTCGCGTGCGGCTTTATTAGTAAACGTCACAGCGACAATTTCACGCGGTGAGTAATCGCACCGCTCAATTAAATACGCAATTTTATTAATAATCACCCGCGTTTTTCCGGAACCGGCTCCGGCCAGAACTAAGCAAGGGCCGGAGACATACTCGACGGCTTGTTGTTGTTGTGCATTAAGTTTCATAACCCACCATGATATTGAGGTCGTTTCTATTGTAGCCACACATACGGCAGTAGTACCGTATCCAATAAAAAAGATAACGGTAAATCCAATAACGGCAGCCCCCATTTTTGCCCCATTTCCAGATCATAACAAACGCCGGCATAGGCTCGATAAGATTCTCTCGGATCAACCAATTTGACCACCGTCCCACAACCGGAGAGTAAAAGTGCGGTTGTAAAAAGCCAAATTTTCATCGTTTTAATGCCATCAGCGCATCAAATACAGGCGGCGGAACAAAAAAAGAAACATCGCCTCCGTGTAAATAAATTTCACGCACCGCCGTTGAGGAAGTAAACGCCCACTTTTCCGAAGGCGGAAGCATAAAGGTTTCGACCCCTGCTGTTAAGAACCGATTTAACGCCGCAAGTTGCAATTCATATTCAAAATCCATTGTCGTTCGCACGCCACGAATGATGGCGGCAAAACGGCGTGTTTTAACCACGTCAGCTAATAAATCGTCAAAACCAAAAACATCGACGTTAGATAAATGTGCAACCGATTGCTGCACAAGTGCCACCCGTTGCTCAAAACTTAACAACGTTTTTTTGCTCGGATTATTTGCAACGGCGACAGAAACTTTCGAAAAAATGACCGCACTTCGCTGAATAAGATCAAGATGACCGTTCGTTATGGGATCAAAGGTTCCCGGATAAATCACATTTTTCATTACTTATCTAAATAAGAAGTTAATAAGTTCATTGTTCTCGTTAACGCCCCACGATTTTCATCCAATACGCGATACCCCGCTTCACCAAGCTTTTTTCGCCGCGCCGGCGAATGAAACAAACATTCTACTTCCGCTGCAAGTGCGGTCGAATTTGAATCAATTTCAATAACCGCATGCTCCTCTCTTAAACGTCGAAAGATTTCGGTGAAATTAAACACATATTTCCCTGTAATAATAGGCAATTTGAAGGCAAGAGCTTCAAGCGGATTGTGACCGCCCCGTGGAATCAAACTGCCGCCGATAAAAGCAACATCCGAAATACCATAAAAAATCAATAATTCGCCCATCGAATCACACAGCGCCACTTGCGTGTCCGCTACCGGAATTTGTAAGGCGGAACGGCGAATAAAACGCAGTTGTGCCTCTTTGATGGCGTCGGCTATGGGCTCAAATCGCTCCGGGTGGCGAGGGACTAATAGCAATAATAAATTCGGTATCGTCGTTAACAATTTACGGTGTGCCGCTAAAATAATTTCATCCTCGCCGTCGTGAGTGCTGGCGGCAATCCAAATGGGACGCTGATTGCGCCAATCCTGTTTGAATTGCGCAATTTTTTGTTGCAAACGCTCATCAATATTGAGATCAAATTTAATATTTCCGGTCAACGTTAATTTCTCCGATGGCGCGCCGAGTGCCAAATAATGCTCCGCACTTGCCTTATCTTGTGCAGCAATAAGGGCAATCTGTGACAAAATTTCACCCATACAGCCTTTGATTCGGCCGTAACGCTGCGCCGAACGCGCTGATAAGCGAGCATTTACAATAATTAAAGGAATGTGGCGACGGTCGCACCGATCAATTAAATTTGGCCATAATTCCGTTTCAATCATAATGAAAAGCTTAGGCTCAACAAACCGAAGGAAGCGTCGAACCGCCCAAGGTAAATCCCACGGCAAATAACAATGTGTCACTTTATCTCCCCAAAGCGCCTTCACCCGCTCGGAACCGGTCGGAGTAAAAGTCGTCACAGTAATGGGTAATACGGGATAATCCTGCTGTATGCGCCGAATAAGCAAAGCGGCTGCCATAACCTCTCCCACTGAAGCGGCATGAATAATAACCCCCCCCGACTGAGGTCGCCGAATATGATGATAAAATCCGTAGCGCTCCGCTAAACGCCGACGATACTGCGGGGATTTTATGCTACGAATTAGCATAAATAAAAGGAGAGCCGGCTGAATAATATAAATTAAGGCCGTATAAAAAAAACGCCACATAGAATCAATCTTAATGAAATTCGGTTATACTTAAAAAGTGCGGTTTAGTATAACAAAAAAAGGATGATGACATGCCAACTATTAGCGTCGCAATGATCGTAAAAAATGAAGCGCAAGATTTAGCGGCTTGCCTGGATACCGTAAAAGACTGGGTTGATGAAATTGTCATTGTTGATTCGGGCAGCACGGATAGCACAGAAGACATCGCCCTTTGCTATCAAGCAAAATTTTATAAACATCCTGACTGGCAGGGATTTGGCAAACAACGTCAAATTGCACAACAATATGTCACTAGCGATTATGTGCTCTGGTTGGATGCCGACGAGCGCGTTACCCCGAAGTTACGTCAATCCATTCAACAGGCCGTACAGACGGACTTACCCAATGTGGTATACAGCCTTCCACGAATCAGCGAAGTATTCGGCCGTAAAATTTATCACTCAGGCTGGTACCCGGATTATGTAACACGTTTATACCGAACAGATTTAGCGCAATATGGCGATGAATTGGTACATGAAAAGGTACATTTTTCACCTCATATTCAGATAAAAAAATTATCCGGCGAATTAGAACATTTCACTTATAAAAGTTTACATCACTATTTAGTAAAATCGGCAAACTACGCCGAAGCTTGGGCAACTCAACGCCAAAGAAAAGGAAAGGAAAGCAGCCTTCTACAAGGAATAAATCATGGGTTAGGTTGCTTTCTGAAAATGTATTTTTTAAAAGCCGGCTTTTTAGATGGTAAACAAGGCTTTCTCCTCGCCCTCCTCTCTGCCCACTCAACATTTGTAAAATACGCCGATCTATGGGTTAGAAATCAAAAAGTGCGGTGAATTGACCGCACTTCTATTACGCTTTCATCTTTTCCAACAAAAACTCAATCACCACCTGTACTTTGCGAGCTTTTTGGCTGTGTTGCAGATAGTACAAATAAAGTGGCGGATATTGTTGCCAATGTTTCTGCAGAACGGGGACGAAATCGTCTTTGTCTTCAAACGTTTGCATATTCGGCTCGAAAATTCGACCGATGCCTAAGCCTTGTCGGGTGGCGTCAACGATGATTTCGGGGTCGTTGCACAGCAAAGGCGTTTTGATGTTCATTGCCGTCTCTTGCCCGTCGATGTTCAGTACCAGCGGTTCAATGCGGTTAGATGAAATAAAGCGATAACCAATGAGCTGATGTACGGTCAAATCTTGCGGTGTTTTCGGTTTGCCGTGTTTTGCCACATAGCTTTTGCTCATATAAAGCCCTTCCTTGAACGCGGGCAACAGCTTACGTGCCACCATGCCTTCTTCCAAACGATTACCAAAGCGAATCCCGAGATCAAAACCGTCTTCCAATAAATTCACCAACGCATCATTGAGGGATATTTCCAGCTGAATTTTTGGGAAACGTTCGCTAAATTCCGCCAAGTGGGGGCGTAAAATCAGTTGATAAGCAAAACGCGAAAGGGTGATTCGCACCGTGCCGCTTGGTTCTGAATTGAAATGCTGAATTTCGTCTAAGGCTTGATTAAGCGTAATCATCGCCGTTTCCGTGCGCGCCAGCAATTCTCGCCCTGCATCAGTCAGCTGAATGTTACGCGTGGTACGGTGGAACAACGACACGCCGATTTTTTGTTCCAACAGTTTCAACGATTGGCTTGCCGACGGCACGGCAATTTGTAATTTTCTTGCTGCGGCGGAAATACTCCCCTCTTGAGCAATAATTTGGAAAACGTTGAGTTGTCCGTAGTAAGAATTGTCTTGTTACATTATTAGTTTTTACCTAAAAATTTTTTATCTTTTATACATCTAATCATCATAATCATTCTGCGTATAATGTACAACATCAAATGACGAATTAACAAAAGGAAAACAAAATGAAAAACGTATTAATCGTATTAGGTCATCCAGATTTAAACAGTTCAGAGGCAAATGCAGAAATTTTACAAGCGATGGAAAACGCATTACCAAATGCAAAAATTTGTCGTTTAGATACCCTCTATCCGACTTATCAATTTGATATTGAAGCAGAACAATCGGCAATTTTAGACGCAGACGTGATTGTGTTCCAATTCCCGTTCTCTTGGTATTCCGTCCCGTGCTTGATGGAATTACGGATCGACAAAATATTCATTCACGGCTTCGCACACGGTTCAATGGCGAAAATTGGCAGTAAAAAATTGATTATCTCAACGACGGCAGGCGCACCCGCTGAAATCTATCAAAAAGACGGTTTTTTCCAACATACCGTGGAAGACTATTTGCCACAATTTGAAACCTTCGCGACATTATGCGGCTTGGAATACTTACCGCCAGTAATGACTTGTGGTGTGAGCTATGTGGGTCGTGATGAAGCGAAAATCGCAGAACAAAAAGCGATGGCACACAATTGATGATGGCTTGCTCGATTACTGCAAACAAAAAGGTATTACCTTCTTCGCTTATATGGTGTTGGAACAAGGGGCGTTGAGCGGCAAATATAATGTTGCCAATCCGCTTCCTGAAGGCTCAGTGCGTGGTACAGCTTACAATAAAGTATTGCCACAGTTAGAAAAACTCACCAATACCATGGCAGAAATGGGCAAAGCCAAAGGCGTGAGTGCGGCACAAGTGGCGTTGGCGTGGGCAATTCACAAAGGTACATTACCGATTTTGGGTGCAACCAAAGTTCACCATATCACCGATACGGCAAAAGCCGCTCAAATCGTCTTGACCGATGAACAAGCGGCAACTCTTGAACAACTTGCAAAAGACATGGGCATGGATACCCGTGGGGGTTGGAAAGGGGAAGGGGAAGCGTAATATCCTAAGCATAGGGCGTGTAGATTGCTTGCAATCCACGCATACCTATAATATTTGTAGTATCAAATAGCATGCATAAATTTCGTTCACACATCCTACAAGGAAAAACCATGAAAAAACTCACCGCACTTTTAGGGTTAACAATGGCAATGGCAGTAAACGCAACGCCGATGATGAATATCTTTGAACTCGGTATTCAAAAAGGGGCAACGGCAGATTATGACAGCGTGGTGGAGTAAAATATCCGTGCGTCCATTCAAAACGAAAAAGGCACACTGGTAATGTATTCGGTGAAATCGAAAACCGATCCGCATTTAGCCTATATGGTGGAAATTTATGCGGACGAAAACGCTTATGAAATTCACCGCACTTTGCCGCAATATCGCGCTTTTTTAAAGCGCTTCGCCAGAGATTTTAACGGATCATAAAAAATGCATCGCCCTTGATCCGCAATTTTTAGGCGATAAAAAAGTGAAACAAACCAAAGCAACGCGCACCAACTATGTGACTGTGGAAGTGAAACCGGAAGACAATGTGAAATTTAAAGAAATCGCGATAGCTGAAATGGCACAATCGTTGAAAGTGGAAAGTAGTGTGATTGCGATGTATGCGGCGACTTTAAAAGACAACCCAAATCAATGGATTTTCTTTGAAATTTACGCTAACGACACCACCTACGAAGCCCTTCGCAAAACCTCGCATTTTAAAGATTACATTGTGAAAACGGAAGCAATGTTGAAAGATAAAGGTTATATTAAACTCTCCCCTGAATTTTTAGGTAATCGAGGAAATTTATTTTTCCAACCTTAATTTTTATTCCAATCAACTTTCTTTTTTTAAAGAAAATAGCGTCGATTTTTCTTTCTTAAATTCGCCCATCCCTTGCATTCTCCCCTTTAGGGTGTCAAACTCATCGCAATTTTTAAAAGTGTAAAAAAATAATGATAAAAAAACAAAAAACCTTAAAAAACCAAGATCCGCATTATCAGCAGGAAGTGGAAAAATACGACAATCCGATTCCAAGCCGTGAGTTTATTTTAAACGTGATTCGCGAGAATAACGCGCCGATGAATCGGGAAGAAATTTTGACCGCACTTTCGATTCATGACGAAAAACAAATTGAAGGAATACGCCGCCGTTTGCGCGCAATGGAAAATGACGGGCAACTGGTGTTTACCAAACGCAAACGTTATGCGCTTCCGGAAAAATTGGATTTGCTCAAAGGTACCGTCATCGGCCATCGCGAGGGCTTTGGATTTTTGCAGGTGGAAGGGCAAAAAGACGATTTATTTATTCCGAATCATCAAATGCAACGCGTGATGCACGGCGATTTCGTATTGGCGCAACCGATGGGCTTGGATCGCCGTGGGCGGCGTGAAGTACGTATTGTGCGTGTGCTGGAAAATCGCAAAAAACAAATTGTCGGTCGTTTCTTTTTGGAAAATGGTTTCGCTTATGTGGTACCGGATGACAACCGCATTGGGCGCGATATTCTGGTGCCAAATGAGCACCGCAATGGCGCGCGGATGGGACAAGTCGTTGTAGCGGAATTACAAGAACGCAGCGCCGGCTTTAATCAACCTGTCGGTGTTATCCGCGAGATTTTAGGCGACAATATGGCGAAAGGCATGGAAGTGGAAATTGCCTTGCGCAATCATGATATTCCGCACCAATTCCCAAGCGCGGTGGAAAAATACGTGAAAAAATTCAGCGAAGAGGTGCCGGAAGACGCTAAAAAAGGCCGCGTGGATTTACGCGCTTTGCCGTTGGTCACCATTGATGGCGAAGACGCGCGCGACTTCGACGATGCCGTTTACTGCGAAAAACACGGCAAAGGCTGGAAACTTTGGGTAGCGATTGCGGATGTGAGTTATTACGTGCGTTTGCGTTCGGCGTTGGATACGGAAGCCTATCATCGCGGCAATTCCGTGTATTTCCCGAATCGCGTGGTGCCGATGTTGCCGGAGATTTTATCCAACGGTTTGTGTTCACTTAATCCGCAAGTAGATCGCCTTTGTATGGTATGCGAAATGCAAATTTCAGCCAAAGGCAAGCTGACCGGTTATCGCTTTTATGAAGCCGTGATGAATTCCCATGCGCGGTTAACTTACACAAAAGTGGCGAAAATACTGGAAGGTGATGAAGCATTGCGTGAGCGTTATGTTGCCCTTGCGCCGCATTTGGAAGAACTTCATCATTTGTATCAAGCCTTGCTCGGTGCGCGCCATCAACGCGGTGCGATTGATTTTGAAACCGTCGAAACCAAGTTTATTTTCAACGCCATGGGCAGAATCGACCGCATTGAACCCGTGGTGCGCAACGATGCACATAAAATCATTGAAGAATGTATGATTTTGGCAAATATCGCGGCGGCGAATTTTATGGAAAAACATAAAGAACCGGCGTTATACCGTATTCATGCCGCGCCGAGCGAAGAAAAACTAACATCGTTCCGCAGCTTTTTAAGCGAGCTCGGTTTGACATTAGGCGGCGCGTTAAAACCAACCACGAAAGATTACGCGGCGCTATTGGAAAAAGTGAAAGCGCGGCCGGATCACGAATTAATTCAAACCATGTTGCTGCGTTCATTGAGCCAAGCGGTGTACAACGCGGATAATATCGGGCATTTCGGTTTGGCGTTGGAAGAGTACGCCCATTTTACTTCGCCGATTCGCCGTTATCCCGATCTCACGCTGCATCGCGGCATTAAATATTTGCTCGCAAAAGAACAAGGCGCCAAACGCAAAACAACAAATAGCGGCGGTTACCATTATTCGGTGGAAGAAATAGATTTACTGGGCGAGCATTGCTCTATGACCGAACGCCGCGCCGACGAAGCCACGCGCGAAGTGGCAGATTGGCTGAAGTGCGAATATATGCAGGATCACATCGGCAGCGAATTTAACGGTGTGATTTCTTCCGTAACGAGTTTCGGCTTATTCGTGCGCTTGGACGATTTATTGATTAGCGGATTGGTGCATATTTCCTCTTTGGAAAACGATTATTATCAATTGGATGCAGCGAAACAGCGCTTAATCGGCGAAAACAGCGGAATGCAATATCGACTGGGCGATAAGGTGCGTATTCGCGTGGAAGCGGTGCATTTAGCACAAAAAATGGTGGATTTTTCCCTTGTCGGCAGCGAACGCAAACCTCGCCGAGCAGGCAAAACCGCCAAAACAAGGGCTAAAAAAGTTTTTAAAGAATTACCACCAAACACCTCGAAACGCGGTAAAAGTGCGACGAAAAAGAAGGCTGCGCCTAAGAAATCCGTGCGAAAACCCGCATGATTAAAGCTTCGGAAAGTGAAAGGGCAAATTAGCACCGCATTGAGATGCTTTGCTTCGCCCTTGCTGGAGCAGCCGGACAATAAAATGTAAAAAGAGAATCCTATGTCAGAACAAATCTACGGTATTCACGCCGTCAACAGTATTTTAGCCCATGCGCCGGAACGTTTGATTGAAGTTTTCGTGTTAAAAGGGCGTGAAGATAAACGTTTGCAGCCATTGTTAAATCAGCTTTACGAGCTTGGTATCGGTGTACAGTTTGTCAATCGTCAAACGTTAGATAAGAAAGCCAACGGTGAAGTGCACCAAGGCGTGATTGCACGCGTGCAGGCGGCGAAAGAATTCAATGAAAACGATCTTGACGCGATTTTGGCGAACAAACAAAATCCGTTGTTGTTAGTGTTAGATGGTGTGACGGATCCGCATAATCTCGGCGCTTGTTTGCGTTCGGCGGATGCCGCCGGTGTGGATGCGGTAATTGTACCGAAAGACAAATCGGCGCAGCTTACTTCAATTGCCCGTAAGGTGGCTTGCGGTGCAGCAGAAAGCGTGCCGTTAATTCGCGTGACCAATCTTTCTCGTACCTTGCGCGATTTGCAACAAAACTACAATATTTGGGTGGTTGGTACGGCAGGAGAAGCTGCGGAAACGATTTATCAAACTAAGCTAAGCGGCCCGTTAGCGCTTGTGATGGGGGCGGAGGGCGAGGGAATGCGACGTTTAACCCGCGAACACTGCGATCAACTTATCAGTATTCCGATGGCCGGTTCTGTATCATCGCTGAATGTTTCGGTGGCTACCGGAGTGTGTTTGTTTGAAATTGTGCGTCAGCGCCTCGGTTCATAATATTCACGTTTATGCCGTGTAAACCAGCGGTAAACAAACTGAGCGATTTCATCAATGTTATTGAGATCCAATAAAGTGCGGTCGGTTTTAATAAAATAATTTGTTGCCAAAGCAACCACATTCGGGTCAATTTCAGGTAACGATTTTGTCATTTCCCTGCGATGCAACAAAATCTTAGGAATCGGCT
>ERZ772967.2672-NODE-2672-length-11331-cov-3.438542_pt1 | contig 11331 bp, 9 predicted proteins | sample MGYA00511677_ERZ772967 | MGnify/ENA primary metagenome ERZ772967 (study PRJEB29015, sample SAMEA2737931) | human oral metagenome | biome: human oral; feature: human-associated habitat; material: dental | place: China | collected 2146 ...
GGGGCAGCCCCCCTTGCAGGGGGGCCTTTCTTTCCCTTTAGACGCAAATTGGTATTACGGACGCCGACAGGCGGTCGGCGTCGTCAACACCGTCAGAGAACTGCTGGGGCATGCGGACCTGAAGATGACGCTGCAGTACGCGCACCTGGCACCGGAGGCGAAGGCCCGCGCGGTGGAGGCGCTGGATTTATGATTTTTTGTTGTAAATATCGACAACATATTTTGTGTAATATTCCAGCTCGGGGAAAAGAGAGCTTTCACGAATGCCTAACGAACTAAGCGCTTGGGCCATTTTTTCTTTCTTTTCTCCAGGGATCACAATTTTTTCTATGCTTATTTCAGGAATTTTCTGTGAATAATTATCTTCAAGCCCAAAAATTAAGAAAGCCCCATCTTGCGTTGCAACGCGAGCATTACGTTGTTTTGCCTTTACAAGTAAAATTTTAAACAAATCTTCAGGACAAATTTTAGGTTGGAAATACGTCTTATCCGCTCGTATAAAATTTAGAAAATGTTTTATAACTCTCTTGTCGTTGAATTTGTTCCGACGATCTTTTCTTTGCCCATTCACAAATTTATCATCAACATCGCTGTCTTTTATATTACTATTGCTTATTTTCTCCTTGAATTTTTTATATTTTTCATGTATTTTTTTATAGATTTCTATTCCCTCCTTTTGTTCAGATGATATTTGTTGTTCTCGAGTAGCGCATGGAATTTCAATATAACTTTTGACGTAATCATAATAAACGATATTCTTTTTTATTAGTTCTATGACTTCGTCTTTTGCTTTTTTGTTTAGATGAACCAAATTGGCAAGACAGGTTACTGTATCGCTATCAAAAAATTTATTTATGCTTTTGGAGGCTTTTAAAACAAGTACAGTGCCATCTTTTTCTTGACGTGAAGTAACAGCAAAATATAATGCGGTTAGGGGATTTGATGTTACGTCCAACAGGCGAGTTGGCAAACCATAATGCTGCATCGTAACAAGTTTATCCAAGGTTGTATTGTCATTGATAAAAGACATGGGACGCGCTGCTTCGATATCCCGAAAAATCTCAGCTTCGTTATCACGCAGCCCTTCATTGCCCTTGCGGAGCAGTCCAGGCTTGAGTTCATAACATTTATCGCTATGCCCTCGGTAGACAACTATTTCGTCTTTTGAGGGGTGAATACTCTCGAGGCATTCAATAAACTGCGATAAAGACTCTACCTTTTTACTCTGCTCATCAGGCATAGGAACTCCTCCTCCATATAAGTATTTACTTGATTACTTCCCTGCGGTCACCTTCGACATGCGGCGGACGACGAAGGTCCGGCTCGAACCGCACTTAGGATAAGACTTCTGCATTATTTCTCAGATAACGCCCCAAGATACCCGAGGGCAGGTTCTGAGCATTGCGGTCAAATATTTCGGAGGCGCCAAAGACCAGGAAAGAATCCTTTGCCCGCGAAACGGCAACGTTCAACATATTCGGCCCAGCATCGAAGAAAAACGCTCCCTGATAATTCGCATCGTAAACCGGAGAAAAGATGATGATATCCCTCTCCCCTCCCTGGAATGTATGAACCGTTCCCACCTGCATCTGAATGCCCAATTCACGCTTGATCCGATCGGAGAGAATTTCCTGTTGTGCCTTGAAGGGGGTAACGATCCCCACAGCCTTTTCGAGGGGCTTTCCGTAATGGGTCTCTATTGCCGCTCTTGTTCCGAGCAACCATTCGACAATGGCCTTGCATTCTTCCATGTTGAAACGGCTTTTTCCCTTCATCCGATTGACGCCAAAAACCTCCATGACCCCCAGGGCCGGCAACACCCTCTCTTCAGGCACAAGCGCGGGACGGCAGGGAATCAACACACCCTTGTAAACGAGGGCATTGCAAAAGTCAATAATCTCGGGGACACAACGTCGATGCTCGACGAGGAACAAGCCCCTTGGCAAATCCGGGTATTGGTGGTAGCAGCACACTCCCTGAGCGATCGTCATAAGGTTGCCCCGAGCGGCATAGCCGGACTCCCGCATAGCCGAATAGGCATTGTCGTCAGCCTCGAGGATGTTCCGCGCCTGTATCCTGTCTATGGACTCGGGAGTGGACCACACAGGCTCTATCTGGTAGGTGTCCCCGACAATCAGCGCCTTTTTCGCCAAATCGAACATGGGCAGAGAGACATCCGGGGCCAGCTGCCCGGCCTCGTCTACAATGAGCAGGTCTGCATCGTCACTTTCACTACGAAGCAACTTGGGCAGCATATATACCGTGGAGACGATGCAGGGCGTCAGCTTTGCCATAATATTGAGGCTGTGGGCGGGCGCCTTTGCCTTTTTCAAAAGATCTTCAATGTAGGACGCCTCCCAGTAGTGACAAGCCAGCATGAACAGCCGTGACCGGACGCAGACATCCAGCCTGTCCGCAATAGAGGCAGGGGAGTCCTCTTCGGAGAATGGAAAATGCAGCTTATCCGCAAGCTCCAAAAGCTCCGACAACATATCGGAAACGGAGCGCAGGGCACCCTGAAGGGCATCGTATTCCGAGCGCAGGCATTCGACAGTCCCATCGCATTGCGTTACTCTTCCCTGGAAGTATTCATCAATTTGCCTGCGGGACAAAAAATTCGAGCTCAAGCCGTTCTGCGAGGCGAAGAGCAGGTCTCGGGCATTGCGTTTCTCCGCGACAAAGGGCAGAAAGGCGAGGATGCCCCACCAGAACGGCTCGTCCTGTTTATGCCGCAACCAAGCCTCCCAAAGGGCTTTTTGAGAGGCTTGCTCCTGCTCCGCAGATCGAAGCGCCTCCAGCTTCAACGCCATTGACGCTTTTTTCCTGTTCAGGACGGATGAAAAAGATGCGTGTTCGTCAAGCCCTTCGCTCTCGACGCTCTCGACAGAGAGGTCCACCACCCTCTGCAGGTCGCAGACCTTGTCTTTAAGGCTCGATAACAGGAATTGCCCTGCCTGCAGGAAGTCCTCGAATTTCTGGTCGGGGAAACATTGTTGGGCGTTCTCCAGAAAAACAGCCGCGGCTTGGCTTGCCCATGCAGGATTTCCTGCAATGACGGAAAAGAGCTCCTGTTCCTTGACGCAATCCTCTTTTGAGGTCTCCCTTCTCGTCCCTGAGAGGCAGATGTGCAAGTCGGGACTGATGTCGTTTCTCGATGCAGAAACGTAATAGAGCCCAAAGTTCAGGACATCTGGAAGCCAACGGGAGAACAGGATATCGTCTTCGATCCTGCCGGCCTTGCTGAAGCTCTCGATGATATTGCGAACCGCCTGGTTGGTGCCGGCCGTAGCAACAAGAACGGGCGGTTCCTTTCCGAACAAGGCACTTTCCACCCATCGATGGGCGACGACTGTCTGGATCAAGGTTGTTTTCCCTGTACCAGGCGGACCGTTGACGGCCAGGATTTCACCTTCCTGCTGCATAATGTGTGCATGAAGGGCAACCCGTTGCGAAGGGGAGAGAGCGTATTGGGGCGACATCGTCCCGAAATGGAATCTTCCCAGGCGATAGTTTTTCAGTCCAGAGGGAACCGTGCGCCGGGGAATATCGGAATTGAAGGCATTACGGAGGGTTGGGGAAAAGTCTTTTTTCCCAAGGATACGCTCATAGAGTTTTCTAATGTGAATAGTGGCTTTTTGCGAGATGTCTTCCGGAAGAATCAGACAGGGGGAATCTCTGAGCAGGGCAAAATCCTCTGGGAGCAGGGCGCCTGCGTTTTCAAACGAGGTCTCCGTAACCTCCTGAAAAAAAGAGATTGCCTCTTCCCACACCTCCTGCCAGCCCTTGTCCCCTCCCTCAAAATAGAAGGCGTTGGCATCGCTTTCCGTGCCGATCAAAAAGGGCGGGTTGCCCGTGACGGAGGGTTCCAGCAATTCACGGGGAATCCATGCAGAGGAGAGATCCAACGACGGCTCCAGATGCCCGCTCCTCTTCAAAAGTGCGGGAACGCACAACAGGCTTTTCAAGACAGGCCTGCCTCCCCTGGCCTTCTGCGCCACCAGAGGACACAAGAGCACGGGGACCTCATCGACCCTCTCCTTCAACCCCAGATAGGATTTTCTTAAGGACGTAACATCCAAATGTCCCCGTTGCACAAACTCCAGAGAGGCAAAGCATTTTGCATCCAGCGCCTTTTGCAATGCCTCGGAAGCGGGCGACATCCAGGCGGAACTCTCAATGCTTTTCAAATAGTAACGAAGATAGCCGTTGATGTTCCGTGTCATTAGGACACCTCTATTTTTGCTTTTGGATTATACGGACCGTCCCCCAGCGTCCTCTTGCGACGGCGCAGGCAACCTCTCAGCGGTTGGCAGAATCCCCCTTAACTGACGCTCCAAAAATGCGTAAGTTTCAGGGGTGGGTGGAAGCTCCAAGCGCATCTCCCCTATCTGAAACACCACAGGGGCGTCACTCCCAGCCACAGGCGGCACAACATTTTTCCCCTCAGACTTCTCAGTTTTACCAGTTTCACAAAAAAAATAAGCGACAGGAACCCCCAGGGTCTGAGCAATTTGGGAGATCGCTTCAACATCAGGGGTTGCACGTTGGTTCTCCCAGCGCCAGACCGTGTTAGTTTGAACACCAACAGCCTCCGCTAAAGCAGCTTGGCTCAATCTAAGGGCTTCGCGAGCCCGCTTAATCCTCTCTCCCACATTCATTGTCAACCACCGCACACACTCTACAATTTCGTAGACGGAAAGTCTATTGTCATATCAGATGATTTACGCCTACGTAAAAGTTGTCTTATTAAGGGGAAACTTTGTGAAATGGCTAAAATATTTTCGAGAAAAACGAGAATATTCTCAAAGAGCCCTTGTAGGCAAGGTAGGAGTTCAGGAGAATACCTTATGGCGATGGGAAAATAAAAAATCTACTCCATCAGTAGGTATTGCTGAGCGTATCGCCAATATTTTGAGTGTCGAAACATCAGAGCTTTTGAACGGGCCGGCGGAGGAGTCACGAGAGTTCACCTTGATTTACGACAGAGAGGGGGATTTGAGAATGGAGGTCCTAAACATGGCAGCAAACGCGCCGGAGCAGCGCGTGATGTCCGTCTTGCCGCAGCGCATCGCCGCGATGGTCAACATCAAGACCGCGAACCTGAATCGCGAGGAGGCGAAAAAAATGATGCTGGACGAAATGGCCGCGCGGTTCGACGAGGCCTGGGCGCAGCAGGAGAAGTGGAAGGCGGCGGGGGCATAAGAAAAACAGCCCCACGGGGAGGGCTATTTCTTGAACAGATCGGCGTGGGTTCCGGTACAAGAAAGAGCGAGGACGAGGACATCTTCGTACTTTCTGTAAATCAGAAGCCAATCTGGGGTGACGTGGCACTCTCGATGACCCAGCCATTTCCCTCTCAAGGCATGATCGCAGCAGCGCGCGGGCAATGGTTCGCCTGAAGCCAGCAGATCAATGGTTTCAGTCAGAAGAGAAATATCGAAGCCTCTTTTAGCAAGAAGCTTCACGTCTTTTCTGAAACGGGACGATGGCTTGATTTCATACATCGGCGAGAATGTCCGCCATCATCGCGGCAGCGCTTGAATAGCCTTTTACCGACGGGTCATGAGCGATACGTTCTGATTCCTTAAGCGCGGCCAGGGTTTCCTCGTTAGGCTCAGGGTCCTCCAGTTCATCGATGAGTTGGAGCACCCGCGCGGCGTCCTGGTCCGAGAGATTGCGGAAACGGCGGTACAGGGCTTTCCGTTCAGCAACTTGGGCAACGGTCATGATCATCCTCTCCTTTCGGAGAGATTATAACAAAAGGGGCGTGGGGAATGTGAGGGGGAAAGAGACAGTGCAGTTTACGGCGAGACTCCCCTTTGAACGCACCGCAAACTGCGTTTTTTGGCTGCCGACCGGAACACGCGTCCGGGGCGGGAGCATCACCCTGGCGTCCCGGCCCTATGAGGACTGGCGCAGAAACAAGCAGATGGGGCGCGGGGGGTATGCGTTCTAGCCGAAGAGCTCGGCGTGACTGCCGAGGCGATAGAGGGTCAAGGTCTCCTCGTCCCGCTCATAGATAAGCAGCCAGTCCGGAGCGACATGACACTCCAGACAGCCCACCCACTCCCCGACCAGGGAGTGTTCTCTATAAGAATCCGGCAGGGGGGCGTCCTGGGACAGAAGATCGATAACGGACTGAAGAAGCTCCATATCGCAGGATCCGGAACGGGAAGAACGCTTGTAGTCCTTTCTGAAAGCCTTCGTCGTGAGGATGGATCGGGTCACTCCCCATCCTCCTCGTCAAGCGTGGCGAACATCGAGGCCGCGTTGTCGAAACGGCGGACTCCAAGCCCGGCTCGGCCGTCCCGAATCGCCGCGGCCGTCTCCTCGTTGGGGACGTTCAGCTCGATCGGGAGTGCTCCGGTCTCGGCAACCGTCGAGAAGAACGCACGGATGACCGTGCTGGCCGATACACCGCGACGGGCGAATACGGCATCCGCCTTGTGCTTGACGTCCGAATCGATGCGGGCCCGGATGACGGAATCTGTCTTCATGATACCCCTCCTTTGCACAATGTAGCTACATTTTATCGCAGGCAGGGGATATCGACAAGGCAATACAGTACAACAGTGAGACTGCCCATCATGAAAGGAGGCGGGATGGTGCAGCGGTATCGGAATCAGATAAACGAGGCGGCGACACCGGCGGCGTTCGGGCGGAATTACGTCGACGGCGCTGCGACGGGCGTGAACGTCGCCGGGGCCATCGCGGGAGCGGGCGACGAGCTCCGCCGGTTCGCGGAGGTCCGAAAGCGCCAGCAGGACGAGTGGGACGCCGCGACGGTCATGAACGCCCAGACCGAGTACGCACGGCAGATGGCCGAGTGGATGGACGACCCCGAGACGGGGAAACTCCAGACCCTGAAACTGGGGGCCGCCCGGGGGCTGACCGACGAGACCTTCCAGTATGCCGACGAGCTGGCGGAAAAGATCGCCGGAGGCTTGGAGAACGAGAACCAGAAGGCCGCGTTTCTGCGAGTAGCCGAGCGCGCGAAGCTCCCGTACTGGAAGCAGGCGAGCGAGTACGAGGCACGGCAGATGAGGGCCTACAAGGACCAGGCGTTTCAGGCGTCCATGGAGGCCGGGGCGACGGCCGTACAGCGCTCGCCCGACGACCCCTTCGTCTTCGAGAGCGTGCGGCAGCAGCGGGAGAACGCCATTCGCGCTCAGCTCCACGGCGCGGCCCCCGAGGCGATTTCCCGGGCCGTCGAGGAGGCGAACTCCGACCTCGAGGCAGCGCGCATCGCGGTCGTCGCATCCGAGGACCCTGTCGCGGCCCTGGCCATGACGGAGGGGTCGGAGTACCTGCTGCCCGACACGGCGGCGGGGCTCAGGAAAAAGCTCTCCGGAGAGGTGGAGCGCCTGGAGCGGCAGGCTGCGGCGGAGGCGGAGAAGGCGGCGGCCTACGCCGCCACGGATGCGCTCATGGACCGGTTTGGGACGGACGATCGGGCCGCGTGGAATGCGATGGAGAACGACCCCTCGCTGGACCCCGAGACGCGCGAGCGCATCTGGGGTAAATACAAGGCGCGCCTCTCCGACCGGGAGCGCTGGGAGGCGCAGCGGGACCGCGACTACATGAGCGGCTGGATGGACAAGATCGCCGACAGCTCGAGCCTGGAGGAGGCGCAGCAGCTCATCCAGGACAGCGGGGCGGACGGACAACAGCGCGTGCAGATGGAGAGATGGGCCGCACAGATACACCGCCCGGAGAAGTTCAAGGAGGACATCCGGGATTTTTCCCAGGCCCTCAAGGAGGTCATGAACGGACAGCTCAAGACGGACGAGGAGCTGACCTACCGCTGGAGCGGTCGGCTCAAGGAAAGCACCCTGAAGAGCCTGGTCAGGATGTTCTACAAGGAGAGGGCATCAGGGACCGGGAAGAAGGGCGCCGACTACGTGGGGTACAGCTTCTCCAAAGCGATAACGACCGCTATATTGAGGGGAATCTCACGGACGAGGAACAGGCCCGGCTTGAGGAGCTGAAGCCTGCTGTGCGGCAGATGAGGAAGCCTTCCCGGCTCTCCGATTTCTACGACGCACCGGAGCTCTATGCAGCATACCCGGAGTTGGCGGATGCTCGTGTCAAATTTCAGGGTATGGGAGGGAAGAAAAAAGGTGCTTACAGCCCGGCTAAAAACGTGATCACCCTCAACGCCTGGGTTCGTGGTGAGGATGCGAGGACAGCACTGATCCACGAAATTCAACACGCGATACAGAACATCGAAGGGTTCGCCAGCGGGGGGAACCTGGAGAAGGGGGGCGAGCGATATCACCGCCTTGCAGGAGAGGCGGAGGCCCGGAACGTCGAGAAGCGCACGCTTTTGACGGATAAAGAACGCAAAGAGCGTTTGTTGGCCGAAACGGAGGACGTGGCACGGGAAGATCAGATCATCCTGGAAGAGATGATAGAGACCTACTCCTCTCAGCAGGCCGAGGAGACCGAAAACATCCGCCGGGGGCAGGCCGCCATGGAGAAGGTCATCACCGAGCAGACCGACGTGATGGATGCCATGCACCGCGACGACCTGGGTTCCATCTCCTTTCTGTGGGGGGAGCCGGGGCACGGGGCAAAGTTCAAGGGTGGCTGGGGCGTATCGCATATCATCGCCCACCGCAATGCTCAGGGGTATGACGGCCCGGCTGTGGCCCGAAAGATGGCGGAGGTCATCGCTAAGGGAGAACTGGACAAAATAGATTCTGCCGACAAGGGCAGCAGAGCCTATCTGAAGCATGACGGGCATACGGCCGTAATGTCGCTTTATCGGAATGGAGAACGTCAGACCTGGCTTTTGACCGGCTGGGAAGACTACAAAGAAAAGGCTCCCGGCGAGATTGGGCCAGTGTACGATGGCCTCAATCCTACGCTCTCCGAGGTTACACGTTTTCACCCCGAAGAGGGAGCGGGGGCTTCAGGTAACAGTAAACCACCTCTGCCTCAAAAAAGCAAGCCCGAGTCCGCTATCAACGCTCAACTGACGGTCCAGCCGGACGGCATGAGCCTGATCGATTTCTTCGAGAGTGCGAACCGGAGCACTAGCTTCCACGAGTTGGCACACCACGTCTTCCGGATGCTGGACGAGCTCAGCCGCATTGAGGGGACAGACCCTCAGCTGAGGGCCGACGTGGACGAGGTGCTGCGGCACGCGGGAGTGACGCGGGAGGAGTTCGATTCCGAGGACGCCGCCGTACGCAGGTGGGCCCGCACGCAGGCTCACGAGTACTTCGCCCAGGGGTTCGAGACGTACATTGCCGAGGGCAGGGCGCCCAGCCGGGCCCTGCGGGGTGTGTTCCGCAGGCTGCGGGCGTGGATGATCGAGGTCTACCACGACGTGGTGCAGGCCCTGGGCATCGAGCTCAGCCCGGAGACGCGGGATATCTACGCCCGCCTGTTGGCGACCCCGGAGGAGATCACCGCGGAGACGACCGTGCAGGAGCTGGCCGTCGAGGACGCGGCGATCAAGGACGAGATCAGGCGCTGCCAGGCCGAGCTGCGAGAGCGGTCAGAACAGGAGCAGCTGGGGTACGAGGCCTTGGACGACTGGAGCTTCTACGAAATCCCGAAGGACGCCGAGGAGGCTGTGACCGGCTGGCTGGGACAGCTCGAGGAGTACGAGTTCAAGCGCAACGCGCACGAGGCCGTGCAGAACGTGGCGCGAATCATCCGCGAGAATGGGGGCCTGCGCTTCGGGGACTTCATCGTACAACTGGGAGAGGACCTGGCGCGGGACGTCCGCAAACGCTGGCCGGGGCTGTTCCGGAACACGACGGAAGGGCCGCAGCTTGCGTTGGACGTCCTCACCGAGACGCTTCAGGCGCACGGCATTGATTTTGACGTTCAGGGGCTCGTGGACTGGCTTCAGGAGAACGTCAACGAGGTGGTGAAGAAGCCCGTCCCGCTGGTGGAGGTTAACGCCGACACGCTGAACGCGCTGGTGGAACATCTGGGCGTGGACGGCGCGCGGGAGTACATGACGGACCGCCGGCGGTACCTGACGAGGCTTCAGAAGGCGCTCCAGGCGGAATACGACCAGGACAAGAACAACGCTCAGGTCAAGGCTGACCTCGAAGCGACGTACCGGGAACAGAGGGAGATCGCCGAAAGCGTCAAGGCACTGGACCGGACATCGAAGGCGGAGGCGGATATCGCCTCTGAGGTCTCCATCGAGCCGGTGGCGCTCACTCCAGAATCCGGGCGGTCCATCGACGAGGCGGATGACAGCGAACTGCTGCTGACAGCGGACGGCTCGACGGAACTGGGGCGAATCGATGAAGACGTGGCGAAGGCCGCAGGAATCGCCGCCGGGGAGATACAGGCAAACGTCGGGGCCGTGAGGCACGCGGAAGAGGGACACGGAGCGCAGATATTGGGCGCTGGATATCCTGATGCGACAACGTTTATATTCGATGTGCTCTCAGGGTATGAAAAGATTTTCAGAGGCAGCAATGAATCTCTTTTACTGGGCAAGCCCCTGGGTGACCACCATGCTATTGCAGCCATAGAGCTGGTCAATGAGGATGGGGTTTATCGAACAAAGACGGGGTGGGTAATTCGCGAAAAGGCACTCAATAAAAAGGAGCTGCTCTTCGCGAGGAGCGAACCGCTCGCCGCCGGCCCCGGCGCCGGCGTGGTTTCGCGGACAGGCCCAAACAAAGACCGGGAAGGCGCTGCCCCGAACGCAAGGCAGAAGAGCAACTCTGTTGTTACTGTATCACCCGGCAGGGCGGGCGTCAATACCATGCTCACGCTGTCCGAGGCGATGCGGCGCGGGTACGCCATGGCGGAGAAGTACAGCAAGGCCGCCTGGCGCCAGGGGGTCAAGGAAGGACGCGCCGCAGTGGAGGCGCGCGTCGCCGCGCTCAAGCAGAAGCTCAAGGAACGCCAGGAACTCAAGAAGGAGGTCGGCAAGCTCGTCAAAGGCATCAACCATATGGCGGGCTCCGAACGAATCGTCTGGTCGGCGCACAAGGAGATCGAACAGCTCCTGTCCTCCTACGACCTGAAGCGGCGTAGCAAGAAGACGCTGGAACGCAGGGCGGAGATTACCCAGTGGCTAAAGGACGACCCGGAACTTGCTGAGGCCTTGAACGAGAAGGACACCGTGCACGTCGGGGAAACGACGCTCAACGAGATGACCCTGGACGATCTGCGCGCCTTGAACGAACGAGTGCAGCAGGTCTACGACCGCGGTGTACCAGAAGGGCATGGAGCGGGAGACGGACTACACGTCGATACACCGGCTGGGATATCCTGCCGAAGGTTTTCAAGGCAGGGATTGCGACGCTGATGTGGGGCCCTGCGGGGCCCCCTGTTTTTGCTTCAAGGGCG
>ERZ772967.2675-NODE-2675-length-11326-cov-2.825393_pt1 | contig 11326 bp, 5 predicted proteins | sample MGYA00511677_ERZ772967 | MGnify/ENA primary metagenome ERZ772967 (study PRJEB29015, sample SAMEA2737931) | human oral metagenome | biome: human oral; feature: human-associated habitat; material: dental | place: China | collected 2146 ...
GACTATGAGTCAAGAAAAAATTTCACAACTTATGGAGTCAGGTGTCAATGGGTTTCGTCTTAACTTTAGCCATGGTGGTTATGATGAGCGCCTCGAGCAAATTAACTGGATCCGGACTGCGAGCCGCCAGCAGGGCAAGCCGGTGGCGATTTTGCAAGATCTACAAGGGCCAAAGATTCGCCTTGGTGTACTCAAGGACAATCACTTCGACATTGCGGCGGGAGATGAAATCATCCTTGACCACGCGGTGGAGGAGCACGATGGTAGTAACCGTTTGCCTATCCAGTATAACCTTGCCGACAAGGTTAAGGTAGGTGAGCCTGTCTACCTCTTCGATGGTAAATTGCGCGGTGAGATGACCGAGCGCGTTAGCGATACTGCTATTAAGGTGCGCCTGAGTAATGATGGCTTCTTGATGAGCCGCAAGGGGCTCAACCTACCCGACACCGACTTTGGCGGTGACATCCTCACGCCAAAGGACTTGGCTGATGTTGAGTTCGGGGCAGATAAAGATATCGACTTTGTGGCACTGAGCTTCATCCAGAGCGCAGAGGATATCAACAACCTACGACAGATTTTGCTGAGCCATGGTTCGACTGCCCAGATCATTGCTAAGGTAGAGACCAAGGCGGCTATCGAGCCAGAGACACTTAAGGCGATCGTTAAGGCGGCTGATGGCGTGATGGTTGCCCGCGGTGACCTCGCGGTCGAGACGAGCCCAGAGATTGTGCCAATCGTCGAGCGCGAAATCATCCGCCTCTGCCGCAAGTATGGCAAGCTCTCGATTGTTGCCACGCAGATGCTAGCCAGCATGGTCGATAACCCCGAGCCAACCCGGGCTGAGGTGAGCGACGTTGCAACTGCTGCTATCCTTGGGACAGATGTCGTGATGCTTTCTGACGAGACGGCTAATGGCGACTATCCAGTTGAGGCCGTTAAAATGATGGCCGACACCGTGCGCTACACTCAGTCGCGCTGGCCGATGAATGACATGCCCATCGAGGAGGGCCGCACCAACCGCCGGCTCAACGCAATTGCTCACGCTGCCGTTGATGTGGCTCATAAGGTTGACGCAACAGTGATCGTTGCCGAGACGCATTCTGGTGCGACAGCGGCACGTATCGCTGCGTGTCGACCGGAGTTGCCAATTATTGCGGTGGCACCAGACCCCCGTGTGGCGCAGCAGCTTGCCTTGTCGTATGCAACGCGCAGCTTCGTCCGGCCTGACAGTCAACAGCTTGGCAGCGACCTAACACGCGAGTTGCTGAGCCAAGGTGCCTTTGGTGATGTATCATCGGTTACGGCCGTCATTATCAGTGGTCGCCAGCCTGGCGCGACTGGTGGGACGGATACGCTGAGCGTCCGCACCTTCGAGCGCTAGACCCGCTAGAACACTCTATAGAAGCACCCACCTATCACTACGGTGGGTGTTTTTATTGGTGAAGGCAAACAGAAGCAATCTGTGTATGCATTACCTGCCGATTGCAAGAGGGTATAGGCAGAGTACGAAGTACGTCGAGCTGTTTGTCGCTAAAAATTGGTGTGTTCTATAAGGATAAAGAGTAGCAGTAGGCCGTTTGCAGTAACTTCGCATGCTGTGTCGTTGTATATAATACATCGTATATGAAAAAAGTAGTGTAAAAATAACATCACATAGCATGAACGCTCTTTGCAAAATAATTGATTAATCGACCAGAGGTGGGCTATTGCCGAGAGCGCAACACGATGGTGTGAATGTAGCAATCGATGGATCGATACTTCGCATCAAATGAGCAAGGTGAGTTGCACCACAATGTCAAATAAGCTACACTAGAGAAAACAACATAAGCGATACATTGTGGGCATACGATTGATCAACAACCGAGGTAGTATCCAAAACTCGATACGAGGCTCCGGTTCGTTGTATCAGGGTGTGGACTGGTGTGCACCACACAAAAACTGTAGCGCTTGTATAAAAACAAACAAAGGAAACCGTTCATGCCAGATATAGACTTCGACGAACTCGACCGCGCGGTGCACGACCTCATGCGCCAGTCTGGTCAGCTGCCAACAACGCCAGACAAGCCGTCTGAAGCACCTGCCGCCACACCAAGCAAAGATTCGGCCTCATCAAACAGCCAAGCTGTACCATCCCAGCAAACGACGTCAGTAGTAACCTCAGCTCGTCCTGAGGAAAGTAATGGCACGCAAGATACAAGCACCCCAAGTGTCCAAGATAATACTTCAACAGACTCAGCGCAGCAGATGGGCTCATCAGATGATGCAACGCCAGCCAAACAATCACCTGCGTCAGTACCTCAGGATAATACTAATAGCACTGATGAAGCGGTACAGACTGATGATGCGGCATCCACTGACGCTACCTCTGATACCGATACTGGCAATACGCCTGTGCGTCGCCGTGGGCTGACAATCATGCCACTGTCGCAGCAGGCGGACGGGGCAGAATTAGCAGGGGAGTCGTATGAATCGGCTGAGCCTGAGCCAGCCGTTGACCGTGCCAGGGCACTGTCGGAATCGGTCGTTGCGTCGGAGCGCGAACCTGCTTCGATACCTACCACGCCAGAGCAAACTGATACAGATGGTACAGAACCAGCCCCCCAAGTAACTCCGCTAGATACAGCAACACCAGCAGTGCCAGCAACAGAAAGCGTGTCTTCTCAGCCTCAGCCTGCAGCAGTTGTGACGGTTGACCCTTACGATATTATTACCCCAGCCAGTGATGACGATGAGGATGATGACGTATATGCCGATCGAGCCCAGTTCTTCGGCCGGTCGGCAGCGCGGCCGTTTGTTGCATCGCCAGCCCGCGAGGCGACACCGGTGGATGATGTATCATCCACAACAGATTCGGATGAGCCATCTCCTGTGGCAGAGACAGATAATACAGCATCAGCTCCGAGTGATGGAGCGGCGAGCGAGGGAACATCTGCTGCGGCTACAGAGGAAGAGATGCCGGCGACAATTGAGCAAGTTGAGTCGGAGACACCAACGATGCCGTACCAATTTGCGGGCGAAGACGCCGAGGGTGATGACGATGATGAAGCGCTCGTCCGTCATCTCAATGAGGTGAATCAAGCACAAGATGATGATGCTGAGCCAGCGCAAACATCCGTCGTTGATGATCTTGATGATGCTTTTGCTCCGCAACCACTTGTTATCCCACCACCAACAGAGGAGGAGAGTGATACTTCGCTACCCCCTGCCGAGGTGGTAGTGAAGCCAGCGGATGATGCATATACGGCTAATAATGTACCTGTCGTCGCACCGCAGGATGAGCCAGATAATACAACCAGTGTGAGCGATACCGATGAGGCCAATGACGACCAGTTGCTCTATGCACCAGAAACATCTGCAAGCACAGATATGCCAGTAGCGCTGAGTGGTGATGATACCTCTGATAGTGAGGTAGTACAGCCGCTTGACGAGCCAGCATGGCCTGAGCTGCAATATGACGAGCCGGGTAATGTACCGGGTGTGCAAGCCTCTGACGTAGACCACGCTACACCTGCGTGGCCAGAGGTGGCAACAGACAGTACGAGCGTTGCAGATGATAGCCAGACGGCAGCTCAGGTGGCTGATGCAGATATGCTGAGTGAGCACGTGTCATTTGGTGACGAGGGCATGCCCTGGCAGGATGAACTCGCTGCTCCATCTACTCAATCGCACGTCGATGATGTCGCTCCAGCAGAATTACTAACGGCCGAGCGCGCCATACCAGATACAGTAGTGGCTAATGACAACCCATCGTCACAGCCGGAGGAGACGCGCACTGAGGATGCTATGCCAGAAGCTCACGTCGATCGCCCATTGCCGCTACTCAGTACATATAATGAGCACCGAGCGACTCCTGAACCATACCTCGATACTTCATTGCCTGACTCGCAAGAGGAAGCGAATGCTATTGATGCAGCTAATGTCGCTCAGAATACGAATGACACTGCGCAAAACACGGTAGCAATGCAATTGTCAGATACTCCTGATGGCCAACCGGAGCAGCTATATGCACCCACCACACCACTGTTTGCGCCGGCAGATGATGTCGTAGCCAAGGCGCAGCAGATTATTGCTGCTCACCCTGAGACATCCACCAATGATACACCAACGTCTCCACAAAAAGAGGAGGATATGCCAGAGAATGCGCCTGAAGTTGTGCCAATTACGCTTTCTCGGCCAGCCGACCAACAGACTGAGCCATCGGTTGCTGATGCGTCAGCTATGCATACTGCAGATGAGACAGCACCAACCGAGCCAAATGATGATCAAGCAGCTGCTCCATCTATTCAGCGTCCGCGTGGTCGCTTTATGGACATCGTGGGTGGCGCAGCCCCAGTTGCTGCAGCTGCCCAAACGGCTCGCCCACGGGTGCGCCGCCAGGGTGCGGTGGTTGAGCCGCTGACAAGTAGTGCACCAGTGGTTGGCATGGATATTCGCCCTGCGCCTGGGCATGAGCTAGCGCAGCATCACGCAGGAGCAGCATCGAGTCCTTCGGCAAGTGATGAGGCTAAAGCATCTGATGTAGGAACACCTGATGGAGCGCCATCTGCAGATGCGCTCGACCTCCAGCCTGGTGATGAAAAGCCGCTAAGCTACACGCCATTCTTACCTGATGTCGAGACCAAGGTCGATAAGCGCCCACTGGGTGGTGCTGATACGCTAGTGGGTGATGTGCCAACTTTGGCCGATACTACTCCGATGGGAATGTATCATGATGAGCATGCCTCAGCTGAGCAATTCATTGATGCGCTGACAGATACGAGCGAGAATGCGCCATCACTTTATCCGGCCGATGATCACTACCCACTACCCGAGCAAGATACACCAGAGACTGCTACAGCGGATGATGAGCCCATGTATCAGCTAGAGGATCACTATGGCGCCGACCGGTCGCTCTACCCGGATGAACCAGCCGACTCTCATGAGGCATCGGCTGATGGAGCAGGGCCGCAGTTTGCAGAAGATGAGATCGACCTGAGCTTGCCCGTGCCTGGCCCTGGCGAGCCAGATATCGACTACTACGGCGAAGCAGAGCGAGTCGAAGCTGAGCCAATGACGGTGGAGACTGAGTGGGATGATGAGCCAACCGCGAGCGACCAAGCACACGTCAATACCATCGAAGAAGCGGCTGCCACTACCCAAAATGGCGACACTGCGCTCGCCCTCCACCAAGCACTCCAAGAAGAGAACGAAGGCAATGTCGTTGCACCAATCTACAGTGCTGAGGAATTTACCCGCGCGCCAAAGAAGTCGCGCCGCCGCCCCGAGCAAGCCGCCGGCTGGATTTGGCTGCTGTGGATCGTCATGCTACTGGCACTTGGTGCTGGCCTTGGCGCGGTCTATTACACACTCTTTACCTAGCGCCAGTGCAGCAGCATCCGGTATAATAGGCTACTATGGATATACTTGATGGATTGAACGACGCCCAGCGTTCGGCAGTGGTGGCATCTGATGGTCCAGTCTTAATTCTCGCAGGAGCGGGCAGCGGCAAAACAAAAACGCTCACGCACCGCATTGCCTACCTCCTAACCGAGCAGGGCATCTGGCCGAATGAGGTCTTGGCTGTTACCTTCACCAACAAAGCAGCCCGCGAAATGCGCCAGCGCCTCTGGCAGATTGCTGGGCACACCCAGGTAAGCTCGCCTCACGCGCCACAAACCGATCAACCACCTCGCTCCTTCATGCCGTGGATGGGGACATTCCATGGTATTTGTGTGCGGATATTGCGGCGTGATGGTGCGGCTATTAGCATTCCACCAAATTTCGTGATTTATGACGAAGACGACCGCCAAGGGCTCATCAAGCAAGCGATGAAGCAGCTCTCCATTGGTACGGACAGGCTTAAACCACGTGCTGCCAGTGCAGCGATTAGCAAAGCTAAGAATCAGCTTCTCTCGCCCAGCGACTACGCAGCCAGTGCGCAGTTTCCCTTCCAGCAGGCGGTGGCAGAGATTTACCAACTGTATGAGCAGCTGCTGGCTGATGCCGGTGCGCTCGATTTTGACGACCTCCTGCTCGAGACGGTACGCCTCCTGCGCGGTCACCCGACGGTGCGTCAGCGCTATCAAGCGCAGTTTAAGCATATTCTCGTTGACGAGTATCAGGACACGAATGCTGCGCAGTATCAGATCATTAAGCTGCTAGTCAACCCACAGCGTAATATCTGCGTGGTAGGAGATGACTGGCAGTCCATCTATAGCTGGCGTGGCGCAGATTTTACGAATATTCTCAATTTTGAGCGCGATTTCCCGGGGGCGCTGGTGGTGAAGCTCGAGCAAAATTATCGCTCGACAGGGGCCATTCTCGAAGCTGCTGGCAATGTAATCAACAAAAATCAGCAGCGGACGGACAAAACCCTCTGGACGGCAGCCGGCCCAGGTGCACCAGTGCAGGTGCAAGCTGCCTATGATGAAGCAGAGGAGGCGTATACCATTGCCAGCCAGATTGCTGCGCAGGTGGCGATGGGTGAGCGCGACTATAGCGACTTTGCTGTCTTGTATCGCACCAACGCCCAGAGCTATGCCTTCGAGCGGGCCTTCAACCAGCAGCGCGTGCCATACCAGTTGGTTGGTGGGGTGCGGTTTTATGACCGTAAGGAGATTAAGGATATCTTGGCCTATCTGCGCCTTATCTACCAGCCAAATGACCGCGTGAGCTTTAGCCGGATCGCTAATGTACCAACGCGGGGGATTGGCGCAACGAGCCTGGAGAAGTTCCTCATCTGGCAGAGCACTAGCGGGCTCGATATCATTAGTGCGCTGGTTAATGCCCGCCAGGCAGCGGCACTGACGAAGCGGGCGCAGACTGCCCTGACGCAGCTGGGCCAGTTGTTACGCGGCTTCCAAGCGCAGGTCGAGGCTGCGGCCGACCCAAGCCAATTGATTGATGATGTGATTACCAAGACGGGCTACCGCGACTATGTTCTTGATGGCTCACCCCAGGCCGATGATCGCGAGGCCAACCTCAGCGCACTGCTGTCTGATGCGCGGGCCTTTGCCAGTATGCCGGACTTTCTTGAGGAAGTTGCGCTTATGTCTTCGGTCGATCAAGCGACGGGTGTGCACAGCGTGACGCTGATGACGCTCCACGCTGCCAAGGGGTTGGAGTTTCCGGTGGTGTATATGGTGGGGCTTGAGGATGGCCTATTTCCCAGTGCTCGGGCGCTCGAGGAGGGGCCAGCCGCACTCGAAGAGGAGCGTCGCCTCTGTTATGTGGGGATGACACGCGCTCGACAGGAGCTCTATATGAGCTATGCGCAGAGCCGCTTGCAATTTGGTAGCCGCAGCTACAACAGCCCATCACGCTTTCTCGACGATATGGGCATGAGCCTGTCGATGGTGCATACCGAACCAGCTACACCAGTGTACGATGACGCGTTGGATGAGGTCATGCCGTATGAGGTTGGTGATATGGTACGGTCGCTCCAGTTCGGCGATGGTGAGGTGATCGACATTGATGGTATGGCAGTGAGTGTGCGCTTTGCAAATGGATCTACCAAGAAGCTTAATGTGCAGTATGCCCGCCTTGAGAAAATTACTCCCTAGAACTACCCGCCATCGGCCAAAAAATGCTATACTAAAAAAATGAAAAACACACTTGTAAAGCAGCTGCGCCGCCTCTTGCCCGCAGCGATGATCCACACTCTCGAAGAAGCGTATCGGCGAAGCCGCATTGCCCTAGTAGCGGCACGCTATGGCAACCCAGCCAAGCACCTGCGCGTCATTGCTGTGACGGGCACGAATGGTAAAACGACCACCGTTAACTATATCAATGAAATCCTTAAGGCCAGTGGCCACCACACAGCAATGTTCTCCACGGCACTGATCGAGGTGGCAGGTCAGCGCCAGCTCAACGACCTCAATGCGACAGTCGGCTCCACCGCGCGGATGCAGCAGTTCTTTGCCGAGGCGAAGCGAGCCAATGTGGACTTCGTCGTGCTAGAAATTACCAGCCATGCGCTTGATCAACATAAGCTTGATGGTGTGCCAATTGACGTTGCAGTCATGACTAATCTCACCCAAGATCACCTCGACTACCACAAGACGATGGAGCGCTATGCCGCCGCCAAGGGCAAGCTCTTTGCCCGAAAGCCGCGCTTTATTGTGCTTAACCGTGATGACGAGTGGTTTCCTTTCTTCGACAAATACACGGCGCGTGAGCAGAAGATTACCTATGGTCAAGATGCAGCTGCCACAGCTCGGATTACGCAGGCAGCGACCCGCAAAGGAGGCGGCAGTGCAACGGTGCTTCTTGGTGATGCGACAAAGCTACCACTGACAACCCATCTCCCAGGGGTATTTAATATTTACAACATGACGGCCGCAGCGGCTGCTTGCCAATTGCTGGGCGTCGCACCAGAGGATATTGCTCGGGGCGTGGGTAATCTCACTGGCGTGCCAGGGCGCTTCGAGCGTGTGCCGGTGGATACGCCATACGATGTGGTAGTCGATTATGCCCATACCCCTGATGCACTTGAGAAGCTACTGACCTCAGCGCGGGCTATTACTAAGCAGCGTATTATCTTGGTGTTTGGTGCGACGGGCGATCGCGACAAGGCGAAGCGCCCCATCATGGGTGAGATTGCTGCTCGCCTGGCCGATCAGATTGTCGTTACCGACGAAGAGAGCTACAACGAAGAGCCAGCCGGCATTCGCCAGGCAATCCTGCGCGGCATCCACCAGGCTGGCGGGGCAGACTACACCAAAGAGATTGCCGACCGGCGCGAGGCCATTGCCCAGGCGCTCGCTATTGCTCAGGCGGGCGATACCATTCTTATCACTGGTATGGGCCACGAGCAATTTCGCATCATTAATGGCCAGCGCCAACCGTGGAATGACGCGGCAGTGGTGCGAAGTTTGGTTGCTGAGCATAAGTAGTAGCGATATTCCGACCCCTGATGTAGTGAGGTTTCAAGGAGGGTTTTTCTGGGCTATCCACTAGCTTTTTTGCCCGCATTTTGCTATACTACATCGTAGCGTACATTGCTACGCAGATTATGATACAGTCTATTCCATTTTTGAAATTTCTCTCGCCACGCAATCTTGCTGTCGCTGGTATGGTTGCACTGGTTGGTGTTGGTCTATGGCGGATTCCGTCCGTCCATGCAGCGTCGCGCCAGCCAGGTAGTGGTGAGCATATCATCACATTGCACGAAGGCACGGCCAAGCGCGGGTTCTACGCCAAGGCGACTACCTTGCGTGATGCGTTGCGTGAGGCAAATGTGCGGCTTGACGACAAAGATCGCACCGAGCCTGAGCTTGATACACCACTAGAGAGCGCCTCGTACGAAGTAAACATCTATCGAGCGCGACCAGTGGTGATTCGCGATGGTGGGGCAGATACGAAGCTTATTACCGCCTATCGCACAGGCAAGCAGATTGCTGAGCAGGCAGGTATTCCATTGCACGATGAAGACCAAGCGGTGCTGGCTCGCTCGCGCGATATCATTGCTGATGGGGCGGCAGAGGTGATGACAATCCGCCGCGCAACGCCCTTTACCCTTGTATTTTATGGCAAAACCATCCAGGCATACACGATGGAGAAGACGGTCGGTGCAATGCTCAAGGCCAAGAAAATTACCTTAGGTGCTGATGACACTCTCTCGGTGCCAGCGAGCGCACCACTGACAGCTGGTATGACGGTAGAGCTCTGGCGTAATGGCAAGCAGACGGTGACGGTAGAGGAAGAAGTCGACTTCAAGACAGAGGAGATCAAGGATGCCGACCGCGAGCGTGGCAAAAAAGAAGTCAAGACCGAAGGCAAAAAAGGCAAGAAGGCCGTGACATACGAGATTATTATGAAGAATGGCCGCGAAGAGTCGCGCAAACAACTTAGCAGTGTGGTAACGCAAGAGCCAGTCAACCGGGTCGAGATCGTGGGGACGAAGAAGAAGTCGGTCGATACTACCTTTAGTGGTGATTTTGCAGGGGCACTAGCGAAGCTACGTAGCTGCGAAGGGGGTTATACCTCCAATACTGGCAATGGTTATTACGGTGCGTATCAATTTGACATCAAGACCTGGGGTGGCTTTGGTGGCTATGCCAATGCAGCAGAAGCACCACCAGAGGTCCAAGACCAAAAAGCCTGGGAAACGTACCAGCGTCGTGGCTGGCAACCCTGGCCAACCTGTAAGAATAAGATGGGGCTGCAAGACATCTACCGCTAGCAGCCTAGCTAAGAGAGTGAGATGATTACGAAGAGCCTCTATCGTCTGTGGCAGCATCGTCAACCAATGATGGCCTGCCTGCTGGGGCTAAGTGTGGTGAGTGGCCTTGTCGTGGCAAGCTATGCCTCGGCTCAGAGCCCAGCAGCAGTGCCAGCTCGACTGGTTACTGTAGTAGAGAATGGTCGAGAGCGTGCTGTGTACTCGACTGCTTCGTCTGTGCGGGAGCTCATCGCTACCTCAGGTATGAAGATTGATGCCTCGCATGATTCCGTCTCGCCCCACCTTGATGCGTCGCTTGCGCAAGCAGCGCCAACAGTGACAATCCTGCGGGCTCGGTTAGTCACTGTGATCGATGGTAAGAAGCGTTCTCGTGTGCTCACCGCAGCACAGACGCCGCAGGATATTGCCAAGGCGGCTGGCATGGCGCTCTACCGCGAGGACAGAGCCAGCTTCCAGACACCTGGCAACATTGCACTAGACGGGCCAAGCGAGATGATGACTATTCACCGCGCACCGACGCATACGGTGACAGCGGAGGAGCCGATTGCATTTGCAACTGAGACGATCAAAGATAAGCAGCAGTTCATCGGTAGCAAAACAATTAAGCGAGCTGGTCAGCCAGGCATTCGCCGCTTGACTTATACAGTCGAGATGAAGGATGGCACTGAAGTGCAACGCCGCCTAGCAGCGCAAACAGTGGTAAAGCAGCCGATTGCGCAAGTAGAAGTAGTTGGGACCAAGCCTAAGAATCCATTGACGAAGAGCAAGGGCGCGCATCACTTTACTGACAGCAAAGGGGTGAGCCACCGCGAGACATACTACGATTTGCCGATGAATGGTGCGATGCGTAACTGTGGTGGCGGTACCTATACCATTCGCGATGATGGTGCTAAGGTCGATAAAGACGGCTATATCCTCGTGGCGGCGAATTATAGCAATTACCCACGCTGCTCGGTGGTTGAAACAAGCATGGGCCTAGGCAAAGTGTACGATACTGGTAGCTTTGCCACCAAGCATCCACACGGCTTCGACCTCGCGACAGATTGGACGAAGGCGGATGGCAAGTAGATACTGTAATTTCTAGCAAACAGTTCGCTATTGTTGAGGAAATTTTGATATTATTTCTTTTTCTAATTCATGTGTGAGTAGGGTAACATCACGTAT
>ERZ772967.2676-NODE-2676-length-11322-cov-4.127097_pt1 | contig 11322 bp, 4 predicted proteins | sample MGYA00511677_ERZ772967 | MGnify/ENA primary metagenome ERZ772967 (study PRJEB29015, sample SAMEA2737931) | human oral metagenome | biome: human oral; feature: human-associated habitat; material: dental | place: China | collected 2146 ...
GAAGCGCACGAAGCCTTGACCTTTGGGTTACTTTTGGGTCAAGCCAAAAGTGACAAAAAAAGACTCTTCGCTTCGCTCTGAATGACAAAAGAAGTGAAGAGTGAGAAACGAATAGTGAAAAGTGAAGCCCTTAGGGGTGTGAGATGTTTAATTGTTTGTTTAATTGTTGATTGGTTAAGTATGGGGATAGGGGCGAAGCTCAGTGTTCGCCCACCCGTACATAGCCGGAAAATAACAAGAAACAGTTGAATATTGACCGTAGTCAAACCTCCGAAGGAGGACTGATCGCCAACGAGATGAAAATATCAATGACATTCGGAGAACCAATGTCTTGATATCGGAATGTTAAACATTTGATAATGGATAAATAAAAGAATAATGAAAACAACAATTAAAATTTTCGCATTGCTGGCATTGGCCGCATTGCTATTAAACTCGTGCAGCAAAAGAGAAAGTGAAATCCTTAAGAAACACAAGGTGGAGTTCAGCCCTGTTAAATCTTCAGGAGGTATTCTTTCCCCCAGCCCTAACCTCGCCTTGGATAAAAACTACTATGTAACAGCCCAAATTGACGGTAAGGAGATCAAATCGGGCGATGAAGTGGAAGAAGGCCGGGAGATTGTTTTCACAGCCTACGCCGGAATGGTGTCAAGAATGACACTTGAAAAGTGGGAAGTCACCGGCGCCAATCCCCCGTCCGGTACTCCCCCAACCATTACCATAAAAGTAAAAGGGCCGTTGAAGGTGGTGGGCGTTTTTAAAAAAATGTTTCTGAAACCATAATTGAGCAAATAACATTCGGACAAAAGAGTTCAGACCGTCTGAAATCTGACCTATAAACATCTAACAGTAAAAACAATGAAAACAATAAAACGAATACTGTTTTTTATTCTGCTGTTTGCAGCAGGGAATATTACCGATGCAGCAGCTCAGAACTGGCTCGAACGTTTGGGAAAAAGAGCCGAAGAATCCGCTAAACGCAAAGTGGAGCGCAAGATGGATGAGAAAGTGGATAAAACGGTGGATAAGGCTTTCGATAAAGCGGAAGAAAGTACACGGAAAAAACCTCAAAAAACCGACTCCAACACCTCCATCGTTGAGCCGCCCGACAATGGCGCTCCGGCCCGGGACCCGCGTGACTGGGACGACGGCGAGCCTTATCAGGCCCTGAAAAAAGGAACCAAAATCGTCTATACTTTCTACGATGGCAAAGGCAATGTAACGGGATACAACAATCAGGAAGTACTGGAAATAACCTACGCGCCAAACAGCGTGGATGCGGTAGTTTCCGGCACACAAACAGACCGGAAAGGGAAGGTGCAAAGCGATGCCACCGTCTCGTTGCGCTACAAAAACGGCAATTTCCACGTGGATTTGCTCGGCATCATGCAGCCCAAAGAGATGCAAGGTATTGACGTGGAGGCGGAGGCTTCGGGGCGGGATATGATTATCCCCGGCAAACTTGAGCCCGGGCAAACATTGCCTGACGCCCAGGCTACATTCAAGATGAAGGTGAAATCCGGTGATGCGGCATTCGATATGCCTCCATTGACTTTTCACGTTTTCAACCGCCGCGCGCTACAGGCCGAAAGCGTGGAAACGCCCATGGGGAAATTCATCTGCTTTAAGATTATTCAAACCGTGGAAGCCGATTATCCTCTCATCGGCAAACAGCTCTCCACATCAATTACCTGGATAGGGAAGGGACTGGGCGTCATTAAAACAGAGACGTATGATAAAAAAGGGAAGTTGCAAAGCCGAATGCTACTCACGAAATTGGAGCAGAACGCGGCACCCTCGTAATCCGTAACATTAAACACGATATCGAAATGCAAAAGATAATCTACTTATTAAAAGTCGTCAAAGTGGCAAAGAATTATGAATGACAATGAGTAAAAAAGCCCCGTGGGGGCGCGTTAATTCAGCCCAATGCGCGGCGTTGGGAAACAGGGCAACCCCTCGGCGGAGGGCGGAAAGCCTGAATGAATAATTATTTGAATGTTTGATTATGGGCTGATTGCTGACCGCTAAAAATATCTAAATAACGAAAGGATTTGTATATAAGAATTTGTTCGGAAGAAAAATGATATGGGTTGTAGTTCGTTTTTTGCTTTTAGTAATGCGCTTTTAGTTTTTAGCTATTAGTCATTTTTGTTTTCATTCTTTTCATTCTTTGAGTTGGGTATCGGGGGAGCTGTCGGAGCAAACCCATAGCTTTACCGTAATATACACCCTCCCGATGCCCACTCTTGCTTATTAGAATGATAAAAAAACACCAGAGGCGGTTAAGAGTAGTTAAGAGTAATTAAAGAAGCAAAGAAGTACGAATGCCAAATTACGAATTACGAACGCCACCCTTTGTCATTCCGAACACCGTGAGGAATCTCGCGGGGAAAAGGGAAGAGATTCTTCGCTGACGCTCTGAATGACAGGGTAGGGGAAAAGGTAGTTAATGTAGGGGCGAACCTCAGTGTTCGCCCGTCATAACGCCGATATGAACATCCCCCCTCCCCCCCTTCAAAGGGGGGAAGAGCGCAGCGAAGGGGGGATGTTATCCCTTCAAAGGGGGAAGAGTGGAAGCGAAGGAGGATGTTACCCCTTCAAAGGGGAAATGCAGGGGGCTGACGGCTGTAAGAGCCCTGAAAGGGCGTGTTAATTCAGCCCAATGCGCAGCGAAGCAAAGCGTTGGGAAACAAGGCAATCCCTCGGCGGAGGGCTGAAAGCTTGAATGAATGATTGATTGATTGTTGAATTGTTTAATTGTTGAGCTGACGGCTGACAATCGAATAGTGAAATATGTAACTAAATAATATATGATGAAAATGAATACTTGTATGAAAATGATGTTTGCTACGCCCATGTGCCTGCTTGCGGTCTGTGCGTTGCAGGCGCAGGAGTTGTCTGACCTGAAGAATGTCAAGCCTTTCGACATCAGCGGGAGCATCGGATTAAATTCCTCTTTCTACTCCGTCTCCGGCATCCCGGAGCGGCAGGCCCCGTTTGCTTACGGGATCAATGCCAATGCCACGCTGACGGTCTACGGCATCTCCATGCCGTTCTCGTTCACGTGGTACGACAACGACAAGAAGGGAAACTTCAGTCAGCCGTTCAATCAGTTCGGCATCAGCCCGACCTACAAATGGCTGACATTGCATCTGGGCTACCGTAACCTCTCCTTCTCGGAGTTTACGCTCAACGGATACACCTTCCTCGGAGCCGCTGTCGAAGCGCGTCCGGGCAAGTTCAGGTTAGGCGCGGTGTACGGAAAATTCAATCAGAATTCGACGTACGACCTGGCCATGGCCGACTCGATGCCCAAGATGACCCGCACCGGCTGGGCCGCCAAGGTGGGCTACGGAACGGAGAACCGCTTTGTCGACTTTTCGGTTGTACGCATCGGCGACAGCACGAAAGACTTCGACTCGCTCTCCATCGTCAAGCCCGGCATGCCGACGCCCGAGCAAAATATCGCTTTCGGGCTGACTTCGCGCTTTGCCATCACCCCGGAGCTGATGTTCACCTTCGACGGGTCTTACAGTTTTTACACCAAAGACCGGATGTCTCCCGCGCCCGACTCCATCAGCGACGGCTGGCTGCGACTGGCCAACAACTTTATCACGGTCAACGGAACAACGTCGTACTTCAAGGCCTTCAAAACGAGTCTGAGTTATCGTTTCACCCCGTCCATCGTCACCGGCATCGAATACCGGCGTATCGACCCCGGGTTTCACTCGATGGGAAGCTATTTCTTCAACAACGACGTGCAGCACATCACCTTTAACCAGACGGTGGGGTTGATGGACAACAAGCTGAGCCTGCGCGGCTCGCTCGGGATTCAGAACGACAACCTCGACGGATCGAAGGCCAATACGGCCCATCGCGTCATCGGCTCGCTCTCGGGCAACTATACGGTCAATGAAAACTGGGCGGTCGACGCTTCGTTCAATAACTATTCCACGAACCAGCGCGCCTATAAGACGGCCGGGAGCGATTCGCTGCAGATCTATCAGGTGAACCGCACCTTCATGCTGATGCCTCGCTTTACGAAATCCACGGCCACGGCCTCGCACATGGTGATGCTCAACCTGAACTATACGACGCTCGACGACCGGAACAAAAAAACATCCGACATGACCGATACGGATACGTATATGGCTATGCTGATGTATAACTTCGGGCTACCGGCGCTTCGGCTCAACATCTCGGCCGGAACCAATTATACCATGATGACGAATAAGAACTTTGAAAACGTCATGCTGGGTGGTAACCTGAATGTATCGAAAACGCTCCTCGACGACAAGCTGTCGCTGAACTGGAGCAACAACGTCATGAGTAACAAGATCAACGACGACAGCGGACTGATTGTTAACTCGGCGCTTAATGCCGCTTACCGGTTTCATCCCAAGCATGCGGTATCCATGAATTTTAATTTTATCAATAACCGGTTTGCCAACGAGGCGGCCGTTCCATCGTATCACGAAATTAGAGGAGATATAAATTATGTGTTCACATTCTAAAAAACAAGACTATGGCAGGGATCGTTTTCCGGTCCCGGCAATATTCCGGACAGGTAAAACCGTTACTTCCGGATTATTGAAAACGTTTCGATTCCGACTGCTGTTTATTGCAGTCATTGCGGCCATCGCCGCATGGAGCAGTGCGAAGGCACAGCAGGATTTTCTGGATAACAGTATATCCTTAACCGTCAATCCGGTGGCTCCTCCTTATACCAACAAGTTGTCGGATTATTTCTCGACACCCGGCAGAATAGGAGGAACCATGATCGTTAAACAGGATATTCATGCCACATCTCTTTCGTTCTATGTGCATGTGGCGATCGTCAACATGGAGACGGAAAACATGGTCAGGACAAGACGGAGTTTCAAACCTGCCCGTCCCCGTGATATCATGTTGGCACAGATTCCCGTCACTACGGTGCTTACACAGAGCGATATTGCGGAGGCCGTGCACGAACGGAATCTGGAATACGTCGGTTTTACCCGCGAACAGATTATGCGTGAGGGATTGCCCGCCGGAAGCTACCAGATATGTATGACGTTATTCGTCCATCCCGGAGGTTGGAACAATGTGAAACAACTCAGGACGTATTGCAGTCCCACGTTCCGGATACAGGAGAAAGCTCCTGTAATTAATCAGACAGTACAGGTATTGCCTCCTTATACGAATAAGCTGTCCGACTACTTCGAATCGCCGGGCAAGATACAGAGCGTGATCACCGTCACGCAGTACCCCGATAATCAAGCCTTCTTCGACGTGACGGGACGGCTTGAGCAGGTGGACGGCAACATACGCATCGGCAGCGGGCAGTTCAAGACGTCCGTACGCATCGACGGTACACCGTCGGGCAACAACGTCATCTTCCCGCCTTACACGCTGACCCATACGAATTACACTGAGATGTTCAGGGAACCGATGGTGTATCAGGGCATCAGCCGCGATCAGGTGCTGCGTGACGGACTGCCCGAAGGCAATTACCGCATTTGCTTCATACTGAGCAACGCCCGAACGGGCAAAGAGATCGGGTCGTATTGCAGCGCTCCGTTCCGTATTCAAAAGAAAGAAGCCATCGTCAATCAGACAGTGCAGGTACTTCCGCCTTATACGAACAAGTTGTCCGACTACTTCGACGCACCGGGCAAGATACAGAGTATGATCACCGTCACGCAATACCCCGAAAATCAGGCGGATTTGGATATGACGGGTACGCTCGAGCAGGTGGACGGCAACATACGTATTGGCAGCGGGCAATACATGGCTCCCATACGCATCATAGGTACGCCGTCGGGAAACAACGTCATCTTCCCGCCCTACACGGTCACCCACAACGACTATCGCAACGTGTTCAGGGAGCCGATGGTTTATCAGGGCATCACCCGCGAACAAGTACAGCGCGACGGACTGCCCGAAGGGACATATCGCCTCTGCTTCCGGCTGCGCAAATCTCATTCCACCGTCGTGATCGGGACCTATTGCAGCGCACCGTTCCAAATTCGTAAGAAGAACGCGATTGTCAATCAGGCGGTGATGGTCATGCCGCCATACACGAATAAGCTGTCCGACTACTTCGAGTCGCCGGGCAAGATCCGGAACGTGATCACCATCGCGCAATACCCCGACAACGACGCCTCGCTGCACGTACAGGGTACGCTCGAAAGCATCGACGGAAAAATCGTCATCGGCAGCGCACAACACGCGGCTTCGGTACAGATCAAAGGAACGCCCTCCGGCAACCAGACGATCTTTACCCCCTATACGTTAACATACAACGAGCTACGCGACATCTTCAAAGAACCGATGAATTATCAAGGCATCACGCGCGAGCAGGTGCTGCGCGACGGTCTGCCCGACGGCAGCTACCGTCTCTGCTTCAAACTCTACAACGCGCAGCGGAATCAGCTGCTCAGTCAGGCATGCAGTCCGCCGTTTATGGTGGCTCCGCCCATGCAGAGCGCGCTTGAGCCGCCGCAGCTCATCCAGCCCTACGACGGCAGCGAACTGCCGCCCGAGCAGAAGCAAACCGTGCAGTTTACGTGGACGATGCCTCCCGGCGCGCCCGCCACAACGCAATACATGATCAAGATCATCGAATTGAACGACCGTTACGCCAACTACCGCGACATGTTGCGCAACAGCTCCTATCCGGCGTTCTTCGAGACGACGGTTCGCAGCGTGCCGACGTATCTCTATACCCCGGCCAATCCCGCGTTTAAGGAAGGCAAAACGTACGCGTGGGTAGTCCGAGCCATCGGAAACAACGTCAACACGCCGGCAGCGATCGTCCCGAGCGTCACGTTCAAAAACGACGGCTACAGTGAACCGGCTGTGTTCACTTTCAAGAAAAGCAAAGAGGTGAAAGTCGAACCGCCGAAAAAAGAGAAGAAGCCGAAAGAGACGCCTCCGATCGTGAGCGAAGAGGGTCTGAAAATCTTCGTACCCGAATGCCGTAACTGCAACGAGAACTTCGAAGGACTGACAAACAATATTCCCGAAGGCGGATCGACGTACTATCTGCAGGGTCATACCCTGAATCCGAACCTACTGAGCGGCCCGAATGCCGGCGCCGACCCGAAAGGCCGGAAACCGGCAAATAGCGACGTGAAGACCGACCTCGGCGGTACATCCCTTGCCTCCGGCTCGGGAACGAAGATCGAGATACCGGCCGATGCCATTGCGGTAAACAATGCCCGCAACTTCTACCTGCGCTGGGAAGATAAGAGCAGCCTGCTGGCCAAACGGCAGCCCAAGCCCGGCGAAGGCATTATCTACCGGCTGCAAATCCGCGAGGCCGCCTCTGAACACCTCGTATGGGAGAAAGACGTGTGGGAACGCAATTCGTATGAGCAGACCAAAAAAGGCCTGCCGTTTGTCGACGGACAAAAGTACATGCTGCACGTCACAGCCATGCGGGGCGTAGTGACCCCCAACGGGTTCGCCGCCGTCATCGACGCGAAGGGGAAGCCCGATGTGCTTGCCTCGTCGTGCCAGTGCGAGTTTACCTATATGGAACTCGACGATGTGTCGGATCTGGTGGAATATACGGTGAAAGGGAAGCTCCTGTACAAGTTCGAGCATCATCCCGAAAAATATCCGCTGACTACGACTACCGCTACGCTGACGCGATACACGCGCCTGATCGATGCGAAAACGGGAAAGCCTTCGCCGATATGCCCCAAGATGCCCACGCCGAACGACGACCGCCACAGCGTACCCGTCAAAATCAACGACGACGGTACGTTCGAAGCGACGATCTACGCCCGTCCTGATGGAGGACTTATAGAAAAAGATCAAGAGATAGCAGGAATAGCAGGGCCCGGTGCGCGCGGTGATCTGTACGAGTTTTTCAACCTCGAGCTTAACTCGCCTTACTATACGCTTGGAAAAAAGGAGGAACGTCTTTCAAAAACCGAGGTCAATCTCTCCGACAAAACCGTCGATCTGGGCGAAATCACCTATAATGTATGGAGTTATACCCTCGAAGTGGAAGTATCGAAAGGGTATAAAGGATCCGACAATAAGGTGAAAGGGACGTATCGCGAACTGAATCCGCCTAACGTCAACGGTCAGGTCAAACGTGTGATGTTCGGACTCGAAGGATACGAGGATATGCCCTATTACGAAGGCGATATACTCCCCTCTCAGCCCAAGGAACCATACGGCAAAAGCCTGATTACGAAAGGAAAAGTGGAAATCCGCGAAGGTAGCGACGGCAAGGAGCATACCTACGTCACGTTCGACCGGTTGATCTGTAACTTCCAGTATAACGATCATTATCATGTCCTTATCGAGCAGGAGCTGGAAGAAAACGGAAAAAAGAAAATATACTATACGAACGAGTTTTCACGTACCGAAAAATATCTGGACTTCAAATATGTTCCTACGGGAACAGAGCAGATGCAAGCGGAGAAAGACGAACACTCCAACTTCCTCGTTAAGCGAAAGGCCGTCTTGCTCGACAACCGACCGCCCCGATCTACCGTCAAAGGGAAACTCGTCTTTGCCGACCCGAGCATGGACAAAAACAAGACACAGCCCTTGCCAAACACCGACATTGCCCTGGTGGTGACCTACCTGATGAAAGACAAGGACGGGAAGCAGGTCATGATGAATATTGCAGATCTGCGGGAACGGTCCGAAGAACGTAAGATTCAGATCAACCGGGGGGGGAATGCGTATTCGGAGAAGTCTTTCTTTGACAGTTTAATGAAACTGCTTCCCGAGGCGCAGAACACTATACTGGCTACGACCCGGACGGACGCCGAAGGCAATTTCGAGTTCAAGAACTTCGCGATGATTGACTCCTGCATGACGCGAAGTGCAGAGGAGTGGGGACTGAAAGACCTTATGGATAAGAATGCTGTCATAACTCGTACGGTACGTCTGGTGGTCAACAACAGCCAGAAGACACGCTGGCTGAACCCCGCCGAAGACATTCGGATTCAGCCGAATCACGAGATGACGTTCTCCCTGCCGTTCAAGGCCTTGCTCAACACCTACCGGCTCTGGATTCGACCGGTTGGCGATCCTGACAATATGACGCTCGGCCCAAACCGGGACAGAATCCTGAAGGGTGCGGAAATCCAGCTTCTGCGGTTGAACACCTACAGCGGAGAAAGTGCCTCCGTCTTCCACGTGGACAAGCAAACAGTGCCGAACGACAAGGGCTGCCTGTTCAGCATTCCCAAGCATTGGGTAAGATTTTACAGATTTAATACTATGAGAAGCGGCCGCGAGTATGGTCCCCTTTATGGGGAGCTGCCGAACGACCTCCGGATCATCATCAAAACCCGGGACGACATCGGCGAATTCGCTTTCGAGGAAAAATCGATCCTCTACCCGCTGAATTACTACAAAGAAGAAGATGGAATCCGGTATGATCGATTCTTGACGGAGTACGCCTCGGCAGAAAAGTCGGGGAGACAGAAGCCTATCTATCCGGGGAAATTCAAATTCTGCAGCAATGACTTCGCAATGGATGCCGACTATCAGAGCACCTACCGCTTTGCCGACGAGTACAAGCCGACCGAATGCACGATCAATATCCGGATGAGGCCGAAACGTCCGATCATCTCAGGCCGCGTGATGGATGCGGAAAACCGGGCTCGCTCAGTAGAAGCAGGAAGCGTGCTGTTAAAATACGAATATAATTATGGGCGTGAGACTCATTATTGGAATGGAGGGGGAGATTCACCGAGAGAGTCCGGCCATGGCATGTTGGAGCGCAAGGTGTCACAAGCAGACGGGCAGGGCTTTTTCAAGTTCGAAGATCTATATCCCAATTTCGAAATAGATAGGGAACGGTGGAATACGGATCCGGAAACGATTCGAACGTATGGAGATTCCTGGTACAGTGCTTTCTCTTCTTCTGACTATCAGCTTTGTGTCAAGGCGAAAGGCTATACGTTGGCGGAATTCCGTCAAGCGGGGAAGGAACCCGTGAAAGATGTGGGAGATAAGTGGTTCCCGGCCGAGCCGATGAAGCCCAAGATGGGGCAACAAATCCATTTCCCGCAGATCTTGATGGGACCGGACGGATGGATCACCGGTTGCGTCATCGATGAGGAGGGCTATGCGCTCGAAGCACTGACGAAAACCACCCGCAGCGTACTCATAGAAACGAAGAATGCGCCTCCGGGCAAGTCCTGCCCGGGCAAGCAGAGACCATTGGGATTCTTTGGCGGTTCCTCAGGTAGTTTCAAGGGTTACACGAACTTGAACTTCGGTCTCGGAAGGAATTGGTTCCGCGTACCGGCCCCGTCCGGCTACAGCGATACCTTGTTCGTGATGCCGAGAAACATTTCGAAATATTTCAGCGATACCTTGCTGATACCCGTAATGCCTGAGGGAGAATATAATGTGAAACCAGTCGTGCTGAAAGAGCGGATGCACCGGATCCGGATCGTCGTGCATCCCCAAGAAGAACTCGGGTCGATCAGAGGGGGGCTGCCGATCGGAGGGACACCCATAGGGAAGTTGCCCGGCCTCTCGGGAGTGAAAGTCAAAATCGATGCTCAGGGGGTAGAGCCAATTGTAACGAACGACCAGGGTATCGCCGAGTTCAAATTTGTAAACAACGCACAGAATTTCCACTACGAAATCATTCCGTCCGACGAATCCGACTATATCGCTAAGACCGGCGAGCTGACCAATGTCGACAGTAAAGAGATGATCACCTATCGTATCATGCTCAAGAGAGGCGCTACGGTGAGTGGCAAGGTTACTTCTGATGGGAAACCGGTGCCGGGAGCGGAAGTATGGGTGATAAACGGAAACGGCAAGCGGCTCGCCAAGTCGGACAAAGACGGACGCTATACGTTGCGCGGCATCAAACCTGTCGGAGAGTCAAGCGCTGTGTCGCCCCCCGCGCCCGCGCCTGCCAAAGGCAAAGCGAAAAGGGGCAAAAGCGGGAAATCCTCTTTGTCGAAAGCGGCAAACGTAGCCGGCAACGTCGCTACCAGCGTAACCGGTAAGATCTCTGCTGACGTCGCCCTTATTTCGACAGGTAAATGTTATGCGACAATTCATTGTGCCCCGCCGGCCGATGATCCGGAATTCAGTAATTTGCGCGGAATGGATGAAGAAGTCTCCTTCCCGACTGAGGATGGTTCTGCCACAGCGGATTTCGAACTGGAGATGTTCTACAAAGCCAATATCCGATCACTGCACGGTTTCGGGATCACAGTCACCGATATTCAGGAGGATGGCGGCGACAACTACCGGATTACAGGCTGCATCCATTTGGATAAGGCGCCGAGCAGCCTCGAAACCCACAGAATAAGTCGCCCGAACTTTTCGACAGAGTAA
>ERZ772967.2677-NODE-2677-length-11321-cov-2.797532_pt1 | contig 11321 bp, 8 predicted proteins | sample MGYA00511677_ERZ772967 | MGnify/ENA primary metagenome ERZ772967 (study PRJEB29015, sample SAMEA2737931) | human oral metagenome | biome: human oral; feature: human-associated habitat; material: dental | place: China | collected 2146 ...
CGTTCGCGTAGACCTTCCAATAGCCCGCGCAAGCGAAATCGCGCCCCTTGTTCTCGATGAAGCCTTCCACATCCTCCGGCGGATAGCCGAGGAACAGGCCGACCTCGTGCGGGAAGCTCTTTTGGAGACGGATGCGCATCGACAGATAATCGAGATGCGCTGGGAGCGTGTCTCCTGCGCGATAGCCAAAACGCGCGAGCAGCGAAAGAACCGCAGGCTGCTTGAGAATACGCTTCAGAAGCCTCTCGCGGTAGAAGAGCATGAGGACATACTCCTCCCCCTCGGCGAGGCGGACAGGCGTTATTCCCTTGCAGTCGAAGCAAGTCGCATACGAATCAAGAAGAGCATCAAAATCCTCGAAGCGGCTCTTCTGGAATGAAACAAGGCTCGCGGGCTTGATCCCGGCGAACGTGGGAGCGCAGTGAAAGCAGAGCATCCGCTCAAAACCATCTTTTCCCAAAATCATCACCTCCTGCATACGACTATAGGATAGCATACATGCGAATGATTTTCAATATACTATTTAGGAAAAAATGACACAAAAGACGCCCTGCCGATATTTTCAGAATCGACAGGGCGTCTTTTGCAGCCGGGCGGACGCAGCCGTCCCCTCTTATAGCCGTGTGTGCCGCACGCCGCCATGCATCTTGCCGGCGGCATGCCTCGTGCGTTCTTAGGCCAGAGCCTTCGCCATCGCCTCACCGAGAGCCTCGCAGGACGCTATGCCGGCATCGTCCGGCGCGTTCTCGCTGATCACGCTGTCGGCGATAAGCTTGGCGCCCGCATTGCGCGCGCGCTCCGTCCAATCCTCCATCCACGGACCGCCGCCCCAGCCATAAGAGCCAAACAGGCCGACCGGGACACCGGAAAGCTTCTTCTCCGCCTCCTCGAAGAACGGCAGGAACTCATCCGCCTCCAGCTCCTCCGTGCCCGTTGCCGGGCAGCCGAAGAGGAAGCCGCCGAAATCCGCCATCTTGTCCGCCGAAAAATCGGCGACCTTAAACACCTCGACCTCAGCGCCGCCTTTCTTCACGCCCTCGGCGACCGCGTTCGCCATCGTCTCCGTATTGCCCGTACCGCTCCAGTATACCACTGCTGCTTTTTTCATGAATAGACCTCCCAAATTGCCATGCCTGATCTGAATATCCAGCCAACGGATTCCTGCCGCAGAACACATCCCGACGGCAGGAAAAGCCTTGCGATCCGCGTCTTCTTCTGCTATGCTTGAAGCGTGCAGGAAGCACATAACGGATAACAATTCTCATTATGAATATAACACATCGCCCATCTTTGGTCAATAGCCGGAACCGCAGATCAGAAAAATCACGCTAACCTCAAGGCAGGAAGCCCGGACATTTCCCCGGAAACACGCCGGAAATGCGCTGCAGTTTTTCTATGCGGAAACCTTGTCTTCCGGAACGAATCATGGTATACTAAAAGCATGAAATCCCTCCCGCGCCAGACACAGCAAGGCGTGACGGCGCTTTTCGGCGAAACGGCAAAAGAAAAACCGCCGCTCCCGCCCTCCCCGCCGCAAAAGCCATTTTCAGCCCAGTAACAACAAGGCTTCGCAAGGCAAGGATTTCAAACCACATTCCCCGTAAGGGGACGGAAACTCTTATATGTTGTTTTTACTTGATTTTGTCTTACAGGCTCATTTCAAACCACATTCCCCGTAAGGGGACGGAAACTCATAGTTCCCCGGGGGGAACATAAGGTCCGCGATCCATTTCAAACCACATTCCCCGTAAGGGGACGGAAACAGTCATGGAAAGCCCTGCAGCTACATCGCGCATATCCTGCACGAATTTCAAACCACATTCCCCGTAAGGGGACGGAAACTTGACCTTTCTCCTTCTTGCTTCTTTATCCATCTCCATATTATTTCAAACCACATTCCCCGTAAGGGGACGGAAACCTCACGCCATTTGTCGAGCTTGCGTCCCTGTTCTCAATTTCAAACCACATTCCCCGTAAGGGGACGGAAACAAGTCCTCAAGCGAACGATACGGCAAGCAAAAGCCGAAATTTCAAACCACATTCCCCGTAAGGGGACGGAAACACGCGTGTATTCGTTCTGTTTGTCCACGTTGCGGCAGTACAGATTTCAAACCACATTCCCCGTAAGGGGACGGAAACACGTCATATCGCTTTCCATTCCCCTTCTGCACCTACCAAATTTCAAACCACATTCCCCGTAAGGGGACGGAAACTTGAACGGTAAAAATGTTATTGCCCACACAAAAGTCAACCATTTCAAACCACATTCCCCGTTCCCATTTGGTGGACGCGGGGATTTCTGCTATAATGGAAGCGCAGTTGCAATGTCCACTTCCTGGATGTTTGTGCGTGTAATTTTCGCAAATGACTGGGGGCTCTTTTTTTTGCATTTTTATAGAAACTTTTTTCTCTTCGTGCTCTTCGGGGCGCTTTTCTTGCCGCGCCTGGCGCTGGCGGCGGAGGCTGTAGATATTACGGCGGCTTCGGCGATTCTCATCGAGGCCTCTACGGGGCGCGTGATTTACGAGAAGGCGGCGGAGGAGCCGCGTTTTCCTGCGAGCACGACGAAGATGATGACATGCCTCCTCGCTCTGGAGGAGGGCGAGCCGGGCAGCATTGTCAGCGTCAGCTCTCGTGCGGCGGAGACGGAAGACACGGAGCTTCATGCAGGCGACCGTTTCGCTTTGGCGGAGCTTCTTGCCGAGATGATGCTGCGCTCGGACAACGGTGCGGCTGTCGCTGTCGCGGAAGCTCTGGCCAGCTCGCCGGACACTTTCGCCGAACGCATGAACCAGCGAGCGAAGGAGCTTGGCGCTGTGCATACGCATTTCCGAAATCCGCACGGGCTGCCGGATCCCAAGCACGTTTCCACGGCGCACGACATCGCGCGCATTGCAGCCTTTTGCATGAGGAATCCCAAGTTCCGCTCCTTTGTCGGCACGAAGGAGCGCGAGATCGTCTGGGCTTCGCCGCAGAAACACGCCCCGATGATGAATACGAACCAGCTTCTCTTCACTTACGAGGGCGCAACGGGCATCAAGACGGGCTATACGAATGCGGCGGGCGGCTGCCTCGCGGCCTCTGCCCGACGCAACGGCATGGAGCTCATCGTTGTCGTCCTCCATTCAGCGGATGAAAACACGCGTTTTTCCGATGCCGCAAAGCTTCTCGATATGGGCTTTCGCCGCGTGAAGTTCGCACCCGAGTACCGCAAGATGGATTTGGAGCGGCGCGTCTGGGTCAAGGGCGGCAAAGAGGGCATCCTTTCGCTCTATCCTGCCGAGGCGCTGCGCCTGCCGCTCCTCGACGGCGAAACGGAGAACAAGTACCGCATAGCCTTTGATGTGCCGCGCGTCGTCAGCGCCGGCGTCGAGGAGGGGCAGCATCTCGGTGATCTCATTCTCTACTACGACGACAAGGAGATCGGCCGCATCCCGATGCTCGCAGAAAAGAGCGTCAGCCGCGGCTGGAGCGTTTCCGGCCTCTGGGCCTTCGTCGTCGGGCTGTTCTATTAAGCCGCCGCGCAATAGAAATGCCCCCGATGGGATGATATCCCATCGGGGGCAGCTGCGTTATGGGGCAAAGCGCCTCTTGCTTATGAAAACCCGTATTCTTGCCGGACACTGCACAACAGCAAAATACCCTATAGACGGCGTTTAATATTTCTCCTTGACGAATTCGAGCGCGGGCTTCAGGACGACGCGGTCGACGAAACGTCTGTCGCTCTTGTCGCCGATGCGCATCATGGAGGTCTTTTCTTTCCAGTTCAAAAGCGTGGTCGTCTTCCAGTTGAGCATCATGCGCAGTTCGGCCATGAGCTTGTCGAAGCGGTTCCGATCCTTGCCGAGCCAGTTGTCGCGATAGGCGCGGAAGGCTTCGAGGGCGCTCTTTCCGTCCGCTTCCACAAGATCTTCGCGCCATTTGCCGCCTTCGAAGAGGCTCGAAAATTGCTTTTCCGTATCCTCAAGGAAGAGCCGCGTCTTGATGCGGACGGAGCCGAGCCCGATGGATTTCCCCTGCCCGAGCTTGAAGCAGATATCTTCTTCGCCCGTGGAGAGGGAGAACACTTCGAGCAAGGCGCCGAGTTCTTCGGGGCGAAGGTTCTTGAAGCGGATCGCTCCCTGGAAGCGCGAACCTGCGGCAAGCGGCTCTATTTCCTGCATGCCGCTCACGGCATTCCCGCTGCCGCCCAAGCGCCATGCGTCTTCGCTGCTCGGCTGGTGCCAATAGAGCTTGTAGCCGCGCAGCTTCCTGCCCTTTTCCTTGTCCCAATGCGCAGGGTCATTGCCTTTCTGTTCGAGATAGAGCTGGAAGGAGGTCGGATTCGGCGACATCAGCGGCCGGGAATAAGACGGCGCGAGAGGCGTCGGGGCGCCGATGAGCTCCGCGTCCTCGAAGGAGACGCGCCCTGCCCAAAGCGCCTTGCAGCCGAAGATGGCATCGGCGAAATCTATGGTGTCTTTCTTCAGCCCTGCCGGCACATGGTCGCCGATCCGGCTTTCGTAGGGGATGCGGTAGTAGCGGCCATGCCCGAAATGCTGCACGGCATTATCCTGGGCGACGTAGAAGCAGGGGACGACGAAATCGACGTCCTTGCTGTTGGTGAATTTCTGCGCCTCCCCGCCCGTAAGTCCCCGTGCCCGCTCCTTCGGCCCGGCCGGTTTCAGGAGGTCGAAGCGGTTGCGGGACTTATCGTCTCTATAGCTTTTCATTACCATTTCCGGTACGGGAATGCGGCTCTCCTTGTTCCAGTCGGCGTTCTGTACGCGGTAATAGACCTTTTTCTCTTTTGGGGCCTTTCCCGTGACGATATCCGCACTGTACTCCTCTCGGTTCCAGTCGATCCGGGCTTCATTTTGCGGGTCGTTCGGCGGTATGAGCATTCCCTTTTTTTCGGCGGGGCAGATGAAGTATTTTCCCTGCACGCGGATGAGAAAGCCTGCTCTTGCTTTCGAGACGAGCTTGTCCACTTCCTTTTCCACGGCGTTTTCGCCTTCCCCTTCCGTGACCGTTACCTGGATGGTCTCGATCATGCGCGCCTTGTAGTAATCCGCCAGGTCGCTTCCTTTATCCACGAGGGAGCGGAAGTAGAGATGGCGCTCGGTGAATTCTGTGCCGGGGCGCATCGCGCCGCAGGAGGTGATGCGCAGCATGTTTTTGACGAGGCCGCGCAGGGTGCTGCCGGGAAGGATCGGCCGTCCCGCGGGCGAGAAAAATTTCGTGCCGCTGCCGCCGATGAAGCCGGGCGTGAGCATTTCGATGTCGAGTTCGATGCGTCCGGTCTTGCCGCCTTCCTGCAAAAGGTATTTCTTATAGCGTTCGCAGCGCTCTCCCTCTTCCATCTTGTGCCAGGCAAGCTCCTGATCGAGCGGAGCCGGCAGGATGGCATCGGGCAGGGAAACGAAGTTATAGGGCGCCGTCGCCATCTGCGTGGTTCTCACATAGGTGGAAGCCCCTCCGCCGCCGGGGCGCTTCCCGGGATAGCTGCGGCTTCTTTTCTGCTGCCGTTTTTCCGCCTCGTTATAGGCTTTGCCCCAATCTTTCTCTTCCGTCTTTTCTTCTGGGACTTCCCTTTCAAACGCTTTCCCGAGCTTTTCTTTCCAGTCTTCTGCCATGCCTTATCCCTCCTCGAGAGGCACGATGGCCTTGTAGCGAATATCGTCGTAGCCTGCCTGGTGCGTCTGCGGGTCGTAGCCGATATAGCTGCGCGTCACGAGGGCATAGGCCTTGGCCTCTTCCTCTGCGGGCACGACCATGCGGAAGCCGCGCCCGCTGTCGGTGAGCGTCGCCCAGCCGTCGGCGGCGGCGGCGGTGCGTTCGCCCCAGAGCTTCGCCGCGCTGTCGACGGCTTCCTGCCCGCTGCCGGGCGCATCGCAGACATAGCGCCCGACGAGCTTGCCGCGCTTTTTGACGAGGCGCAGTTCTTCGTCCTCGTTGAATACGCGCATCTCCTCAAGCAGCAAGGCGTCGAGGTCGCTGCTGTCGGCGAGGCGGATGCCGCCCTCCTGCCAGCGGCCCCAGACGATGCGGTGCAGCTGCCAGACGACGATGCAGGCGTCCTTCTTCATATAGCTTTGAAGGGTCATCCGGATGTCTTCCGAGCTGCGGGCAGCGACAATGCCGGCTTCGCGTTGGCAGGAAAATTCCTCTATGACCAACGGTTTCATGAAATCCTTTTTCGTCATGCCCCTTCTTCCTCCTTCTCTTCGTAATCACGCAGCGCCTTTGCACAGGCTTCCAGCTTTGCCGCACCGTCGCCTGTGATTTCGCCGTCCGCGCCGAGCGTGCAGCTTTCCTCGCCAAGGGAGATCGTGGCCGAGATGCCTGCGAGACGGCCGCGGCCGACGGAGCTTTCCCCGCCGACGGCGATGTTTCCCTGCCAAAGGTCGCGCAGAAGGTAGAGGGCGAGCCCTGCCTCCCAAGGCGCATAATCTCGGATTTCGTAGTGAAGCGAAAGGGTCGGCGTCCCCTTTTCCTTCTGCCAGACAGGTTCCTCGGTGAAGAGGACGCTGTCCACCGTGCCGCCGGTGAAGCAGTCGATCCGGTTTCTGGCATGGGCGGCCGCCTTTACGCCGTCCCTGAAATATGTCTCATCGACGAGGAAGCGGCTTTTCTGTCCGCTGCTTTCCCGGCTGCAGCCCATAAGTCCGTCGAGCATTCCTGCAGGCTTCTTGAGGATGTCCAGGATCTCCTCGGCACGATGGCGCAGGACGCCCTTGAGGCTCGTGCCGGGAAGGAGGAAGTCCGCCCCGCTCTTCTTTTGCCGCGCCTTGATCTTATCGTTCGCATCCACATTGTTTTCGCGCACGATGAGCGAACCGCGGACGGCGAAGGAGGCATCGACGGAGAAAATCCCGGGCGCCCTGCGCCCCGAAGACTTCTGCCCCGCGTAGCTTTTCTCCGCCGCCTCGCGCAGGAGCCAGCGGCGCACATCTGCAAAATCATGGAAGTCATAGAAGGATGCCTTGACATCGGATACGGAAATCTTGCCGAAGCCCTTGGAGGTCAGCGCGCCGACGCGGATGCCTCCGGCGAGCCAGTCCGTGAGCTTTTTCACGGCTTCCTCGATGTCCCCCTTCTCTTCCTGCTTCATGCGCCGTGTGACGGTCATGCGCAGCCTGCCCTTGGCGCCGCGCTCCACAGCCTCATAGTTGTACTTGCGCCCCTTGAGGGCTGTGCCGGCATAGGCGGCAATGCCCACGCCGTCGCGCAGAACGATGGAGGCGTCCTCCAGTTTGACATCCTCGATGTCAACAGCACTCTGCCAGCTGTCATCCGCCTTTTTGCCGCGCACGATCTTGCCGAAGAGAAGCTCCGCCGTATCTTCCGGCAGCAGCGAGCGCAAAACGCCCGCGAGCGAGGTGCCGGGGATGAAGGGGCGTTCGTGCCTGTCCTTCAAAATCTGCGTGTCGACTTCATTCCTTGCCCCGTCCTTCATCAGCCCCGTGCCGATCAGAAGCGGCGAGTCGAGCACGAGCGTGCCTTCCATGAGGATCTTACCCGTAACGCTGGCGGCGTTCAGCTTGCTTTCCTTGCCGGACGCCGTATCCGCATAGGTCTTTTTTGCAGCGCTTGTCTCGGTCATCAGTCAGCCGCCTCCTTTTTCTGCTGGACGGCCCTTTTGCGCGCATGGCGGAAGAACCAAAGCCAGTAATCGTAAAAGATCTCTCCATCCGTCTTGATATCGGGAATCTTGAAGTCCACATCCGCCGCCAGATCCGCCGGGACATCCTTCCCGAGGTCGAGCGAGGCATAAGGCGGCCGCACGGTCGGTCTGCCTTCAAGCAAATCCCTGAGCTCCTGCCCGGCAAGCTTCACCGAGCGCAAATGTTTTTCAAGCGGGCTTTTTTCGCGGAGTTCGTTCCGGAATCTCTCGCGGAAGCGGCCGATGGCCTCTCCCAGATTTTCCCTTGCACCGAGCATCGTCTCGAGGCGTGCGAAGGCATGGGTCATGCCCGAAAGGTCGGTGCGCAGCGCTTCCACATCCTCGTATGCCTTGAGGCGGATGCGCTCCTGTATGCGGCGGCGCAGGATGGCGGCCACCAGCGTCTTGGCTCTCAGGCTTTCGGCCTTGCGCTGCGCCTCTTCCCTGCCTGCCGCCTTCCGGAGCGTGAAGTTCTGCAGCGTCCAGGGACGCAGCCTGCCAAAGCCTTCTTCCGTACGCGCGCCGCAGCCGTCCGCGAGGATGGCGGCAAGCGCGGCCTTGTCCTTCTCGCTCCAGGGCGTTTCCTTTTTCAGCTCGAAAAGGGAGCCGGCAGCGAGCGCGAACTGTGCCGGACGGTGCATATTCCAGACGCCGACGAAGTTCGACGCCTTGTCGGAAGCTGCGAAGATCCTGCCGATGCAGAAGTCCTTGGAATCGGCTTCTTCCATGAGCTGGCCGAGCAGTTCCTCCTCGAGCGTTTCGCGCGCATTTCTTGCGACGGCCATGAAAGGAAGAAGCGGCGCGTCGAGGCGCAGCCAAAGGCTCTCCCCCTGCACGGCGAATCCTGCGCCGCCGGCTTCCGCTTCGAGCGACATAGCCTCGCCAAACGTGATGCGGCAGTGCCCGTACTGCGTGAAGCGCGACTTGCCGATCTGGCAGGAAAAAGACGCGCCCGCCAGGTGCAGCCCGTCGAGAAGCGCCTCGAGATCCTGCGGCTCGCCGCTAATCTCGCCGCAAAACTCCTGCTCCGGCAGAATGGACTCGTAGTTGTAGATGCCGCCCTCGGTGCTCTTGCCCGCGAGACGCTCCTTGCCCGGAAAATACCCCCGGCGCGTGCGATGCTTGTCATCCGTATTGCGGCTCATGTGCAGCGAGATGTTCTTCGCTGCCTCGACGCGCTCTATGGCGCCGTCCTCTAGGATGCCATAGCCCTTGAATCCCTTGAACCCCATCTCCGGTTTTTCAAAAGCAAGGTCGGAGAGTTCGCCGGAAACCTTGTGCTTCTGCAGGGAAAGGGGCAGGCACAGGGCGCGGCGTCCGTCCCTTTGGGACGTGGCTGCGGAAAACTTCAGGCCGCCGGTGAAGAGGCGGCGAAAGCCCTCGTCCTCATGGGCGCTCCTGCCGAGCTTGTTTGCCTGGATATAGCGGCCGGCAAGGACGCCGCGCAGGATGGAGCCGCTGAGGAAATCTCCCGTTTCCGTAAACGTATCGGCCTGGTTTCCCGCCGTGAGAATGAGCGGGGAAAGCGCCTCGACCGTCACCCGGATTTTCTGCTTCTCTTTCAATCAGCCCACATCCTTTCTGAGTGCAGCTGCCAAAAGCTCCTCCTGGTCCTGCATCGTGCAGCGGATCTTGCCGAAGCCGCGGTTGCGCTTCAGTCCGGCGGAGCGCAGGTTGGCAAAGGCCAGCGCCAGAGCCTCCCTGTGCCTTTCCTCCGCGCCGACAAGCTCGATCTCTCCCGTGAAGACAAGATCATCCGCCTCCACGACCTGCATATTGTGCAGGGAGTTCTCCAGGGCGGTGCCGGTCGCCTTATCGATTTCCGTCTGGAAGCGCAGCGAGGTGTATTCTCCCAGAATATCCTCGGGGCGCAGCGCCTCCTTGTAGCGTCTCATGAGATACGCCATATCCTTTCGCAGCGCTTCGTAGCCCTCGGGATGGAGGTCATGCACGATGAGCTTGAGCGGCTCACCGTCCGCTTCCGCCTGCGCCAAAGCCGCATGGCCGAAAAGCTCCTCTACCGTTTCCCGCGCGAGGAAGCGCCTGTCGGAAAGCTCCGCCATCTCCACGACCTCCAACGCGCTTTCGTAAAGCAGGCCTTTGAAGCGCTTGGCGGGAAACAGCGGAATGCCGTACACATCGTGCACGACCTCGGCGTCGAGCGTCACATCCGCCTTGCCGGAGCTGAGATGCAGAGGCGAGAGCGCCTCGATCCTGACCTTATATACTGCCATCACGCATCCTCCTTATCTTCGGCCTGCCGCTTGCCTGCGGGCAGGAATTCCAACAGCTCGATGGCTTCGACGAACGGAGTGCGCATGGCAGCGTGACGTTTTTGCCACAAATGCCCCGTATAGTCCTCCCAGCCGTCGACCTGCGGCAGGCGGTATCCGTCGTGGCGAAGCTGCTCGAGGTACTTCTTCGCCGCGTGCTCGTCATGCTGCAGGACGCTGCGCAGCTCCTTGAGCTTGTTGTTCGGGATTTTCCTGCGCAGGCCTTCTGCAAGAGCTCTGAGCTTGCGGAAGGAGTAATGGTCGCTGCCGTCCCCGTCGATGCGATAGGGTCCGAACTGCAGGCTGCCCAAGGCGCCGCGGTATTCCTGGCGGCGAATCTGCTCAAGCGTGGGCGCCTGCTCGCCGTGCAGACGCAGGAAATCGAGCCAGCAGCTCTTCCTCGGCGTGAGCGATTCATCTGCGGCGTCCGCGGACTTGCCCGGCCGCTCCTTAGCAGTGTCCGCCAATTTTCTCATGCGCACCTTGGCACAGTCGCAAAGCTGCTCGGCGATTTCATAGCCCCGGAAGAAGGGATAGGCCGTCGGCAAAATGGCCAGACCGGCGCAGGTGTCAAAGCCCTTTTCCATCAGCGCCTTCATGATAAACTCCGGCCGCACAGACAAACGTCATGTCGTCGCCGCCCAGGATCAGCGGGCGCAGCGGCAGATAAAACCTGCCCTCGTCGGTGCGCTTTTGACTCAGGAAGTCCATGGGGCCTTCCTTCTCAAGATTGAGCACCAGCTCCGCGAAAGCACGGATCGTGCTGCGGTAAATCTCCAGGGATTTATTCTTGTATTCGGTCAGGGTTTTAAGACCGCTGAACTGCAGGCCCATGTTATTGCCGTCGATGTGCACGACAGCGATATAGCTTTCCGCTTCCTTTTGCCCCATATCGTCAAGCGAGGCCGGAAATGCCGCATGTGCGAGGAAACCTTCCTTCTCTTCCTCCGAGAGAACGCTCGCCAGCTTTTCACGCAGCGCCTCCTCGGCGGGCGCCGGCTTCCGGCCGGAAACGGCCACGCGGAGCTTCTGCGCCGCATCCTGCGAGAGATAGCGTCCCAGCCCCGCATCATAGGCATTGGCAGCTTCGCCCGTACCATCCGAGGAAAGCGTGAGTCCCGTGTAGGGGACATTCGTCAGCGGAAAAGCGAAATTCTGCTGCTCCTTGAGCTTGAGGACGAGACCGCTGCGATTTTTAGCATCATCCTCCGACCATCTGCCGTCCGCCGCAAGTTCCAGACTGCCGATCGCCGCGCCCGTCTGAAGGCCCGGGCATTCGACGAGCAGGCGGCGCGAGAAGCGGCGCACGATTTCCGGCGCGGCCTCCTCGCCTGCATCCGGGCGCAGGAGGATCAGCGCGTTGCCGCCGCCGATGTAGGCGACACGCGCCTTCTGCGGCATCG
>ERZ772967.2679-NODE-2679-length-11317-cov-6.259989_pt1 | contig 11317 bp, 8 predicted proteins | sample MGYA00511677_ERZ772967 | MGnify/ENA primary metagenome ERZ772967 (study PRJEB29015, sample SAMEA2737931) | human oral metagenome | biome: human oral; feature: human-associated habitat; material: dental | place: China | collected 2146 ...
GACGAAGCTAAAGAAGAGGGATCATCTAAGGCTAAAGGTAAGAGGGGCAAGAAGGATAAGGGAGAGTAATTTCTCCCGACCTTAGCTTATTATTCTATAAGCCTAGCGCTTGCGGCGATTGCAAGGGTTAGGCAGCAAGCGCATAAATTTAGGCGAAGCTATGAAAGTGTGCAAGATTTCAATTCGAATCTTGCGTAATTAGCTTACTCGACTATACTGTAGATTTAGAAGTTTACAGTTTGATTTAAACTTGCGGATGCAATTTTATTTTATGGTACGGCGAGCCGATATTTTTTGGAATTTTAAGGTGTAAATTCCTGATTTCTCATAAATTTTTAATTTCACTACTTTTAAGCAGAACTAAAATTATCCTAAAGACCGCCCAACTACAGCAAGGTATCGGCAAACCGATTACCGGCGCGTTTCAGCTAATGCCTAGAAATCGTGTAGGCTAAATGTCAAGCCATAAGAAATCATAGTGGTTTAGGGCGGCAATTTTGCAGAAGCGGCAGTGGGTTATCTTACGACAAAGCGTATGGCGTAGTGCGAGCGTGGCGGCTAAAAAGACCATAAGAGTATATTTAAGCAAATTTTACCCTATTTAAACGCTAGCATTATTATGCCTGCGCTGATGAGTGCTAGCGCAAGCCATTCGCGAAGGCTCGGGCGCTCGCCTAAAAAGATCACGGCTATGATTACAACGAGCACTACGCTTAGCTTATCGATAGGTGCTACTTGATAGGCTTTGCCGATTTGTAGAGCTTTGAAATACGCTAGCCACGATGCGCCCGTAGCTAATCCGCTTAGTATCAAAAATACCCAGTTGCGAGGGCTCAGACTAGATAACGGCTGCCAGACTTTAGCGTAGCGTAGGAACACGGTGAGGCAAAAGGCGATGATGATCGTGCGGATAAAAGTCGCAAAGTGAGAGTTAATGCCTTCGAGTCCGATTTTTGCAAATATCGCAGTCAGCGCCGCAAAGAGCGCTGATGCAAGCTAGCCAGGTAAAAGAGGCTAAAGTTCTGCCGTGTTTGATTTAGACGCGACTACCAAGTCTCGCTCGCGATTACTGCTAAATTCTACCCCGCATATATAGAAAAATCGCCAAAAGCGCATTCTCGCTTCGCCTAACGCTAAGAGAGATCTGTTTAAATTCCACTTCGACGCTCCTCAAAAACAAATGCCAGCGACGCAAGCGCATCCATCGTCGTTTAAATTCCGCTCCGATGCCTCTCAAAAAAGCAAACTTTAAGCCCAAACCTACTACTCTAAAAATTCAAATTTTACAAATAAGGATACTGAATGAAAAATTTCATATTTTCCGCACTTTTGGCTCTTGGCTTCGTAGGCTGCGCCGTAAGCACCGCTCCGACGCCTGCAGGCAACTTACGCTCGCTCAAATCCGAGATCGTAAACTACACTCGCCAAAGCTCCACAGCTTACGTCTATACGTTTAAAGACCTATCCAGCGGCGAGCTCTACACCGCTCGCGCAAGCAGATACTATGCGGCTGCAGGAGATACTGCCTACATAAGTACCGCAGCAGGCGCTATCACCGATATGCGAATCATCTCGCGCAAAGCGGGTTCCGTTACTCCGCGCGCTTATGACATCGGTAAAATCGAGACCAAACAAATGCATAAAAACGACGCTATTGCTGTACCTGAGAGCGAAAATATCAGCTTTTAATCCCACGCGATTTTTAGATGCTCCACCCTTTAAGGTAAGCGAGCCTGCTTTTACTTTGTGAAACGTTTTTGTGTTTGCTCTCTACTCTTATGAAGGCAATAGTTTCTGTTCTTAATCATGGCGGGCTAGCGCGATTTGCTTGCGCTTTAAAGTCCGCTGATTCTTTATGCGATTGCCTGCATAAATTTTATATTTTATAAGTTGTGGAATTTTATATTTCACAAAATTCTGCGCTGCACATCTTACTTATATGGCTCGGCTCGCATTTCATATCCACTTGCTTTCGCGCTTAAATTCCTTGCTGCATAGTGCCATTTTGTCCACAAAATTCTATATTATAGAAATACGGCTGGCGCTAGAATTTTGATTGCGAAATTCTTATAAATTTTCTTTCTCGCGATTTTTCGCGTACTGCTCGTTCTAAGTGTCGTATTCTTAGCCGATAAGATATCGCGTAGATTTCTAAAACTCATGCTTTGCAAATTTCGTGTCTTGAAATTTCATTCATAAAATTTCACATCGTAAAATTTTATGAAATTTCTCCCGCATGAAAGAGGTGTTGCCGTCTGTTTACCGCAGCCTGATATAATCCCCACATCGAAATTAGAACTCCTTTCAATAATCGGCGAGACCTGTGTGGGTCTCGCTTTTTTATGCCCGTTAAATTTGGATTTTCGGTAAATACTCGGTAACAATTTGGTAAAATTTTAGTATTTTTCAGCCTATTTTAAGCATATAATTTGTCATTTTGTGCTACTATTGCGCTTACAAACTTTTAAAGGAGTTCAAAATGAAACTAGTTAAACTTAGTTTAGCGGCAGCAGTCGCTGCAGGTGCTCTTGCTATGAGTGCAAGTGCTGTTCCGTTAGAGGAAGCTATCAAGAACGTGGATCTAAACGGATACGCTCGTATGCGATATACCCATGATAAGGTATCTGGCGAGAATGATCAAGGTGCCTATGTAAAAGGCGAAAATTCTAGTAAGTGGGAATTCAAATCTGAAGTAGACTTTAAGGCTAAAATCGATGACAACTTCTTTGGTGTAGTTGGCGTTAGATTTCTAGATAGAGATAACGGAGAAACATTATCTTCTTCAAATAGCCAATATCATGGTGGAAAAAATCCAAGCGACAAAGATTCCGATTTCGATATCGCTAAAGCTTATTTAGGATACACTATCGGCGGTACCACTATTGCAGTTGGTCGCCAGGGCATAGGTTCGTTCTTTACCGATGATATGTATGGAGACGGTGTTAAAATTACTAGCACTGATATCGAGGGCTTGACAATTAGCGGCTTTTGGATGGATTCTTTAGAGAATGATGGAGATATTTCAAGCCTTGAATGGGGCGCAGCGGTAGATAATAAACTAACTACTGATCATAATCTATACGGTATAGGATTTATGGGCTCATATGATCCAGTATCTTTCCAGCTATGGTATAATGCTCTAGAGGACGTAGCACAGCTTTTCGCCGCAGAGTTAGCTCTAAACTTTGATATCTCTGATGATTTCAATCTCGGTGTAAAAGGTCAGTACGCATTCTCTGATTTCGACGGAGATTATAAAGATGCGGGCGCTAGTGATGCAGACTTCTGGGCAGCAGAGGCTAATGCTGGTTTCTTTGGCGTTGATTTAGCTGCAGGTTATTTAAAATTTGAACCTGATGATAAAGATAAAGTTTCTTTTGTATCTTTTGAAGATCAAGGCTCTTTCATTAGCCCAGGTGAAGAGTTGTTAGACTATAGAAACTTTACTGGCGAAAATCACTACTGGTATGTAGTAGCAGGCTATACTATACCTGATACTGGCATCAGAATCGGCGCTGATTACCTAGACGGTAAAGCAGATGGTGATAATGCATATGAGGTAGTAGGTAGAATTTCTTATAAATATAATGAAAAACTAAGCTTCAAAACTTGGTATTCTCACTATAAGATTGACGATGCTGCTGGCGGTCTTGATGAGAAAAAAGATCGCATCAGATTCGAGGCTAAATACAGCTTCTAATTATTTACCTTATACGGGTAAAATTAGGGCGAAGCTTTTGCTTCGCCCTTTTTAAATTCTAAATCAAGGTTTTCTATGAAAATTTTTAAAATTTCTTTTTTAGCATGTTTTTTTGCCTTTAATTTAAACGCTGCGGATAAAGCAAGCGATGACACGTATGTATTCGAAGCCAAAGGTGAGTTTGCCAAAGAGCTAAAATCCCTAATCGAAAAACATTCTAAAGATGAAAACATAACCGTAAATATCTATAAAAATACTCCTAACGCCAAAGGCAATATTATAGGCGGTGGCACAAAAATAAATCGTAACATCAACTATATCAAGGAAAAAGGCAAGGTAATCTACGATGCGAACTGTGCTTCTTGCCACGGCTCAGAAGGACAGAAGCGCGCCTATGGCAGCTCTCGTAAGCTAAAAGATCTAAGCGCGAAGGAGATTGCAATCGCGATCTCAAGCTACACCTCCGACGGGCAATATGGCAAAAAGATGAAGTATATTATGCAGCCTATCGCTGCCAAAACCACCGCTGAAGAAGTTGGCTATATCATCGGCTATCTAAAAGGCGACGATGAATTCTTATATGATAGTCCGTCTCGCGCTAGCGGCAATACCGATATTTCCACTGCCCCTAGCGAGCAGGGCTCGTATCTAAAATAAGGGGTATGCGATGAAAGTGGCAATAGTTTTAGCTAACGGATTTGAGGAGCTTGAGGCGATAAGCATCATTGATATTTTAAGACGCGCGGATATTGATGCTCTAGCCGTGGGGTTAGAGAAAAAATGCGTTCGCGGTACGCACGGCATCGAGCTTGTGGCGGATGAAATTTTGGATGATATTAAGGTGTCTGAATTTTCTATGATCGTTTTGCCAGGGGGCTTGCCCGGTGCGGAGAATTTAGCCAAAAGCGAGAAGCTCGGTAAGATTCTGCGCGATTTCGATGCAAATAACGCAAAAATCGGCGCAATATGTGCCGCTCCATGGGCGCTAGCTACCGCGGGTGTGCTAAAAAGCTCTTACACTTGTTATCCAGGCTTTGAAAATCAGATCGCTCACCCAGGCTATACGAATTCGGCGAATGTCGTAAAAGATCAAAATATAATGACTTCGAAAGGCCCTGCTACTGCGATGGAATTTGCGCTGCAAATCGTCCGCGAGCTAAAAGGCGAGCAGGTTTATTCCAAGCTAAAATCCGATTTGCTTTTTAAATAAAATTTCAAGTGGGGGGCCGATTCTAGCGCGCTTTATTTTATCGCTTGTAAAACGGGGCGTGCTGATTTTGCCACGCTTGAGAACTACAAATTTTATCTTACTCTGCACGTATAAAATAACCACAATATTTATTCTGAGTATCCGTAAACGACAAATGGAATTCTTGCAACTCAAATTTTAGATCGAAAAACGCAAAAGACCTTGTGCGTGACAGATGAAATTTTATTGGAGCTAGTTGCTATTAAAACCAAATATTAACATCACGACGGCGTGGAGCGCGAGTATGAAGGGATATTTTGGGCGTAGGCTCTTAAAAGGATACTCAGCTGAATAAATTTCAGTGTGGCATCTTCGCGATGCACTCGCTAGCAGAAGATGAACAGATCGCGTAAAACGTGCTAAATAAGGGGGTCGGCGTGAGCAAAAACGACGAGACCGCGCTGGATCTAAATTTGATCAAATAGCGACGTCAATGTATCAAGAAGCAAAACGGCGCAGTTTTTGAAGGTTTTGTCGGTAAAGCTCAGATTTATCGGGAAGCAGATAAGCTTGTAGTGCGCGACGAAAGCGTTGTTTAGAATTCCTAAAAAAGGATAAAATTTAGCGCTTCTTCAAAATATCGTTGTTTAATAATGTCGCGCTGCTTTGTATTGTTTTAGTAACACAGTCTTTAGAATTTTGCGTTTTGTCGGGTGTGGGTCTGTGTGCGATCAAATTTACGCGCCCGATTTTCGCCGTGAAATAAAAAATCCCCAGTATCGTCGCGTTTAGAAATACTCCAAAATATATCCGTTCTAATCCCCATATCCCTATGCTGGCGGCATGAATAGGCACAAAAATTATCACGACTAAGATCGGATAATAATCCGAAATTTTATTTTTGGCAAGGATTACGGTCGTAACGATGGCGTATGCGATGAGCGTAAAAGGAGAGATAAGCAAGAGTGCAAAAAGCGCGTTTATGCGCTGATAATCTTCGTGCCCGATTAAGACGCAAAAACTACAAAACGCGAGCGTTATGAGAAAAAATAAAGGTAAAATCCACCGCGTTTTCACGTCGCGCCCTTTAAGCAGCGATAAAAAGAGCAGATGAGAGCCCAGCGCAATACAATAATAATCAAATATAACCGATGAGCTTAGAAACGTGAGCGGTATGGCGAGCAGCGTACCCGGTCCATCAAAATATACCCCACTAAACATGAGCCACGTGATAAAGAGTATAAAAGCATATTTAAGACCCGCATAAGTGGCGCAAACACAGATACTAACGAGGATAAATCGTATAAATTTGCTCATTTGTCTTTTTCCTAAATTTAGGTAATTATAGCAAACCGCGACAAACGAACGGCGCAAAATTTTAAATTTAGCCGTGCGCTCGCCGAATCCGCTGCCGATCGCGAGCTCGTGCGCGCTAGAAGCACGCCCAATGTCTTCGCATTATTTCATCCGCGTCCGCGCCGCAAGAACAAATTTCATAAATTTTAAATCCGTTTTGCGTTATCATTGCGCTAAATTTAAAATTTTACGCAAAGGGGATCATATGAAAAATACGGCATTCATCACGGGCGCTACGAGCGGCTTTGGAGAGGCGATTTCTAGGGCGCTTAGTGCGCAAGGCTATAAGATCGTTGCGCTTGGACGCCGCAAGGAGCGGCTACAGAAGCTAGCCGGCGAGCTAGGCAACACGCACATTATCACCGCGGATATTCGCGATAAAGCTGCGGTGTTTGATGCCGTAAGCGCGCTGCCTGAAAATTTTAAAGACGTCGAGGTGCTCGTAAATAACGCAGGGCTCGCGCTGGGGCTTGAGGGGATCGCACAGACGCCCGTAGAGGATTTGGAGACGATGGTCGATACGAATATCAAAGGCGTGCTGTATTCGACCAAGGCGGTGCTGCCGCTGATGATCGCGCGCAAAAGCGGCTATATCTTCAATCTCGGCTCGACTGCGGGCGCGTGGCCCTATCCGGGCAGCCACGTTTACGGCGCGAGCAAGGCGTTTATCAAGCAGTTTAGCCGCAATATCCGCAACGACCTGCGCGGCACCGGCATCCGCGTGACGGAGATCGCTCCTGGAATCTGCAAGAGCGAGTTTAGCGAGGTGCGCTTTAAAGGCGACGTAGCGCGCGCTGCGGCCGTGTATGAGGGGGTCGATGCGATCCTGCCCGAGGACATCGCGCAGATCGTGCTAAGCTGCCTAGCGATGCCCCGTCGCGTAAATATCAACGTCGTAGAGGCGATGGCGACGCAGCAGAGCTGGGCCGGGCTTTTTATCGAAAAGCATTAAATTTTAAGGTGAGAAAATGAAAAAAATTCTATTACTAATGTTTTTATCGGTTGCCGCGTTTGCGGTGGATGATGCGACCAGGCAGCATAATGCCGAGCTTTTCGGCATCTGGACGCTGGTGCCGCCCGTCGTGGCGATCGCGCTTGCCTTTATCACCAAAGAGGTGATTTTATCGCTTTTCATCGGCGTTTTTAGCGGCACCTATATGCTTGCAGTCGTCGGCAACAATCCGATCTCCGCGCTTGTGGGCAGCTTTACGGATCTGGTCTCGCGCGTGGTGGGCTCGATGGCTAGCAAAGGCAACGCGGGCGTGCTTTTGCAGGTGCTTTGTATCGGCGGCGTGGTCGCGCTGATTAGCAGGACGGGCGGCACGAAAGCCGTGGCTCTTTGGATTAGCAAGCGCGCTAAAACGGGTATCTCAGCGCAAATTTCAACGTGGGTTATGGGCCTTTTCGTATTTTTCGACGACTATGCAAACGCCCTGATCGTAGGTCCCGTCATGAGGCCGATCACCGATAAATTTAGAGTCAGCCGCGAAAAGCTCGCCTTTATCATCGACGCTACCGCCGCGCCGATTGCGGGTATCGCGCTAATTTCTACCTGGGTAGGGCTCGAAGTCTCTCTGATAAGAGCGGGATATGATCAGATCGGCGTGCAAAACGTAAACGCTTTCTCGATCTTCGTGCAGACCATGCCGTATCGCTTCTACAATCTTTTCATGCTCGCTTTCGTGGTTTACGTGGCGTTCATGCGCAGGGATTTCGGACCGATGCTCTCGGCCGAGCGGCGAGCGGCGGCGGGCGAAATTCACTCCAAAAATTCTAACATCGCCGAGCTAGAAGATAAAACGCTAGAGCCCAAAGAGGGGATCAAGCCGCAAGCTTCAAACGCCGTTATCCCGCTTATAGTGCTAATCTGCGGCGCATTTGCGAGCTTTTATTTTAGCGGGCTAAGCAAACTTGAAGGTGATGCCCTCGCGGCCGCAAAAGCCGCTCCGCTAAGCTTTACGACGCTTCAGGCGACGTTCGGCAACGCAAACTCGTCGGTCGCGCTTTTTCAAGCGGCGCTTCTTGCTACGGTCGTGTCTATATTTATGAGCGTTTACCGCAAAATTTTTAACGTCAGAGAGGCGATCTCTACGTGGATCAAGGGGTGGAAGACGATGATCGTCACGATCGTGATCTTGCTGCTTGCATGGTCGCTCAGCTCCGTCATCAAGGAGCTCGGCACGTCGCACTATCTGGTCGATATGCTAAGCCAAAATACGCCGAAATTCTTGCTGCCGGTAGCGATTTTCGTGCTGGGCTCGTTCATTAGCTTTTCGACGGGAACTAGCTACGGTACGATGGGAATTTTAATGCCGCTTGCCATACCTTTGGCAAACGCCGTGGGGCTTGCCCACGGGCTTTCGGGCGATGCGCTTCACGCCTATATGATCGTAAATATCTCGGGCGTGCTAACCGGCGCGATTTTCGGCGATCATTGCTCGCCGATTTCGGACACCACGATCCTTTCGTCGATGGGCGCGGGCTGCGATCATATCGAGCACGTAAAGACGCAGATGCCTTACGCTCTATCCGTCGGCGCGGTCGCCGTGGTGGCGGGCTATCTGCCCGTAGCGCTAGGGCTTAGCGTCTGGATCGCGCTGCCGATGGGGCTTGCCGTTACGTGGGCTCTGGTGCGATTTGCAGGTAAAAAGATAGAGGAGTAGCTCTCGCAAATTTTAAATTTGCTTTTAAATTTTGAATTCCGCAGCGATGCGGAATTCTGCCTGGCGAAATTCTAATCTGCCTCGCGGAATTTCACTCCGCAAAATTTCGTCGCGCTAGTTAAAATTTTAAAATGAAATTGCAAAAAGAGCGAGCAAATTTTAAAAGCTGAATTTTAACGAGCCGCGTTAAAACGGCGCGTGCGCCTACAATTTAAAATTTTTAAAGTAAACGGGTAGTAAAATACCGATAAATTTCAAACAAGGAGAATGAAATGAAAAATCCTAAAATGTTCCTCTGGGGGGGGTGTTAGCTGCTTTATTAGTTGGTTGCGGTGACGATACCGAGGTAAAGACCAAAGAATATTACGATATTCATCTAAATGAGGCTAAAGAGGTTTATGCAAAGTGTGATTTCAATACCCTTAAAGACGGAAGCAACTCATACAAGAATTGCTTGAATGCTAAGGAAATCGTAGAATTTTATGCTGATCAAGAGAAAATGCTCGGTTCAGCAATCGTAAAAAGGCAAAGAGCCGAGAGGGGGCTGAAAGATTAATTAGATTAAAATTGCAATAAATTATTCCCCTCTTAATACATTTTAATTTACTCTGCGCCTTAGGTGCAGGGTAAATTTGCCTCGTGCGGCGCTGAATTTTGCAATATAAATCTTGCCTGCGAAATGATACGGCGCAAAATCTTGCTTTACAGATTTTAGAATTTCGAATTTTAAAATTCCAAAGCCTGCGAGCTTTTGGCTACCGCAGAAAAGACTTGCGGGCTTCGCAGCACCTTGAAATTTAATCATTTTAAAATTTACGCCGCGTGGCTAGTCTAAATTTCACTCGGCGGCGGTTTGTGCGGTGCACTAAATTTTAACCTCTCGCGCGTACTTTATCCACTCTCTAGTCTAAATTTAAAATTTCAAATCCGCGGCGACAACTCGTGCGGCGCGAGGTTACTCCTGCAAACAGCGATCTCGGCTCGCGCTATTAAATTTAAAGAAGCGACGGCGTCTTTCTCGCGCTATGCTGCTTCAAGTTGGATGGCGGCGTTGTGCGTTAAATCTTAAATTTACGTGCCGGGCGGCGGAAGGCAGCATTTGCCCCGTAAAATTTTAACTTTCGCGCGCCGGACGACGGCTAGGCGCTATTGTTCGCGCGCCGTCGTGAAGCTGCTTCTAAATGATCAAGCTGAGTTAAATTTTAGCGCGCCGGAATTTTAATCTATGCGGCACGATTTACAAAACGACGAATTTAGCCCGCCGAAATTTTAGTCTGAATTACGACGCGCCAAAATTTTAATTTGCGTTGCGATTTATAGCGTATCAAAATTTTAACTTTCACGGCACGGTCTGTGATGTACTAGAATTTTAATTTGCGTGGTGCGATCCGCGATGAACAGGAATTTTAATTTGACGTGATTTATGACGCACTGGAATTTTAACTTGCGCTACGGATCTACGACGCACGGGCACGTAGCCTAGTCGATTGCTCGCATCGCATCGAGCCGCTTTAAAAATATTTCCACCTTGCGCAGCTGTGCCGCATCTAGCGCCCTGCCCGAGCAAAAATACTCCACGCTGTTGCCGTTCGGATAGTAAATTTTGCCGCCGCCGCCGCACCCTTCTGCATTATTTTTGCCGACACAGCTTTCGTTGTCCCCTTCCGCGCCCTGCTCGCTGCGAGCGCTTTCATCGCTCCCCTCGTCCTGCCTACTCTTGCCTCTTACGCTCTGTCTGCCGCCCGCGTCTCGTCCTTCCGCGCCAAATTTGCCGGCTTGCGCCGACGAATTCGTATCAAATTTTGCGCCGCCGCCCGTGTTAAATTTAGCCGTCCGCGAGGGCAAATCCTCGCCGCACGCAAGCTTTAGCCCACCGCCTAGCTCGCTTGCAAGGCGGTTTAGCGTGCCGTCTATACCGTCGATAATACGCACGTGAGACGGCAAAATTTCGCGCAAAACGTCCTTGAAATAGTTAAAATGCGTGCAACCAAGCACGAGCGAACCGAGGCGCTCAAGCTCAAATTTAGCTAGCTCCTCGCTCAGATACGCCCGAACCGCAGGCGAGTCAAACTCCAAATCCTGCGCGAACTCCACGAGGCGGGGCAGCGGCAGGCTCCACGTCTCGCACTCCAGCCGCCCAACGAGGCGCGCGAGCTTCTCGCCCGCGATCGTTAGGGGTGTGGCGATGAGCAGCGTCGGGCGCGCGCCGAAGCTGTCCGCGGCGAGCTTGACGGCGGGCTCCATGCCGATGACGGGCACGCTAAATGCGCCGCGAAGCTCCGAGATAGCCGCGCTCGTGGCGGTGTTGCAAGCAACGACGACCCCTTCCGCGCCGCGCGAGACCAGAAACCCGACCGCATCGAGGCTCAGCCGCACGATCTCCGCCCTACTTTTCGTGCCGAAAAGTAG
>ERZ772967.2680-NODE-2680-length-11312-cov-2.657458_pt1 | contig 11312 bp, 8 predicted proteins | sample MGYA00511677_ERZ772967 | MGnify/ENA primary metagenome ERZ772967 (study PRJEB29015, sample SAMEA2737931) | human oral metagenome | biome: human oral; feature: human-associated habitat; material: dental | place: China | collected 2146 ...
GAAACACGATGTCGGCAAGGCTGAGCATTGCGTTCATAGACGCAAGTTTTCGCCTGAGCGGAAGATCAAAGGGCGAAAACTCGGATTTATACACAAGCTCGTGTTCGACTTCGGCCCATGCGTCCTGCAAAATCGTTCGAACCTGTATTTCGCACACGATATCGTCTAAGCGCGGAAGCGACGGAAAATCGGACGGCGGCGGAAAACACGAATCCGGAATTTTTACGAGGATGTGAATCGATTCGTATTCGAAGGCTTTGAAATTTTCGGCCGGACCTTTTTGTTCGATTTCCCGCACCTCGAAAAGATTTTTGACTTGCGCCGAAACTTCGGAAAGATCTTCGAGAAACGCACAGATGATGCGTATGCCGACCATATCGGTAAGACAAATGAGAGAGCCGTCGGCAGGCGGCTGCACTTTTAAGCGCAGAATCTTTTTATAATAGCTGTCGAAAGATTTGATGCGCGCTTTATACGTCGGAGGAGAAGCGAGCGAAACGCCGTCTTCCAGACGCTTTTGAATATTTGCCATGACGGCACAAAAATACGGCGCATACGATTCATAGGTTTTTTGAATATGGATTTTTGCCGGCAGATTATCGTAAGACTTATGTTCCATAACTCGAAATCAAATTATAAAAAAACGTCCCTTAGTCTCGCCGAACAGGGCGGGCATAAAGGACGTTTATTAAAAGAAACTTACGGCAGCTTATCGTGCATTTGCGGCGTTGCCCGACGAACGTGCGGCATTCGACGTGGAATTTTCGTTGAGACTCGAAGTAAAGCTTTCTTCCGTCGCCTGTTTAACGCGTTCGAGATAGCGGTTCACCTGCTTGTTGCCGAAGCGCTCCATTTCGATCGATTGGCGTCTCTTTTCGCGCGCACGGACAATGCCCCACAGATCTTCATCGGCGATATCGCGTTCGGATGTCAGCACGGCTTTGTCGTAGATGACTTTGACGTCTTTGAAGTAGCCGATATAGTCGCCGCCGATGTGAGCGGCATCGCGCGTAATCTGAAAGCCCGTGAATTTTACGTACGGAATACCGCGCGGATAGATCGGATACACGCGGATTTCGCGGTTGCGGATATCGGCGATGTACTGCGGGTTATTCCACACGAGCTCTTTCCAGCCGTCGAATCCGAGATAGCCCATAAAATAGCGGCGTTCGATTCCGTCGTTGTCTTTGAGCAAAACGTACAGACCTTCGGGATAGTTCATACCCATCGTCGTAACGGCGATCGATTTGATCGCACCGACATTTCTGACGACCCCGAAACCGTCTTCGAAGAGGGTTTTGCCGCTCGCTTTTTCTTCATCGGTCTGTGCCTGACGGTTGCCGTCGGCATCCGCTCCCGCAAGCGGTTCGAACGCGGGAATATCGAACGGCGGTTCGATACGCGCATTTGCGTTCGAATTCCATTCCGGGAAAAGGACGCGGACACCCATGACGTTCGAACCTGCGAACGGCACATCGGCTTCGCTGCGTACCGGAGCTGCGACGACCGTCGAAACCCCCATCGACTGCACGTTTTGCGCAGATGAATTCAGCACGACTTCCCATTCGGGGAGAGCGAGAGAGGTTTTCATGAGATCCCGCTGCTCTGCGGTGAATGTCGCGCCCGCGGCCGCCGCGTAATTCATTACGGTACGGCTGTTCTGCGTCGGATTGCCGTTTGCGTCGGCGACGATGTCCGCATCGAGCTGCGTAAAATCGATAACCATCGATTCCGCAGCAAAAAGCCCCGCGCCTCCGGTGAGCAGCATCCCCGCCGCAATCACTAAAAAAGTCTTCTTCATTTTGGAAGCTCCTTATACTATTCGATGTAGCCTTGTACCGTTTATCACGATATTACAAAAAACTCCATTTGTCAAGGATTTTATTTTCGCAAATCCCCGACGGCGTTTTTTTCGTACGCGTGATTGCCGGCGACAAACACTTCGATAGTATGAATATTTTTAAAATTATACAGGATATTTTTCCTGAATAATTCCATCCCTTGTCGTATTTCGGATGCACCGTCCGCTTCGGAAACGAGCGCGTCCGAAAGATCGACATACAGAACGCCGTCGCGCACAAAACACGATTGCGCACGGGTACCCCGCGTAAAAAGCGGGCGGTATTCCGCAGTCAAAGGCCCGAGTAAAAGTTCGTCTACGTAGCAGTTTACATCCCCCTGCACGGGATGTTTCGGTAAATACCTCGCTTCCATGCAAATTTTGCCGGTTGCAGCCGACTGGAACATAAATACGTAGCGAACGCCCGGATAGCCCTTCATCCACAGCACAAGAGACAGAACGAAAGAAGCCGACACGATCGCGATAAACGCCGTTGTTTTTCTTTTCATAGCGCCATCGTACAAAATCATTTCGATGATGTAAAGCCTCTCGACCGCTCAAAGTGCGTGATAAAATCGCTTATGCCGTTATATATGCCGAACGCGGCTTTTTGCAGATATTGCGTATCGCTTAAATTCCGCGCTTCGGTATAATTCGTTAAAAACCCCAATTCGACGAGTACGCTCGGCATGTTCGCGTTACGAACGACAAACCACTCTTCCGCCTTTATACCCCGAGCTTTCGACTTGTCGCCTATCTGTGCCTGTAAGCCGTCCATGATAAATTTTGCGATGAGGACGCTTTCGGTCGTATACTCTTCTTCCGTCAGCGCATTTAAAATCGGAAAGAGCGTTTTATCTTCTCCCGCTGCGGCCTTGTCGATAACGGTACGGCGGTACCCCGGCGACAGATACCACACTTCGTAGCCGCTCGCCTTTTTGTCGAGAGACGCGTTTACGTGAACAGACACATACAGCACCGCTTCGTTTTTTTTCAGCTGTACGGAATTGGCGATATCGGTCCGCTGTCCGAGCGAAAGAAAGGTATCGCTGTTCCTCGTCAATATGATTTTTTTGTCGGGAAACGCCGTTTTAAGTTTTGCATACAGCATTTTTCCGACGGCAAGCGTTACGTCTTTTTCCCGAATGACGAGCGTATTGCCGTTTTGCCGGAACACTTGGCTCGCCCCCGGATCTTTTCCGCCATGTCCCGGATCGATTAAAATCGCGCCGACGCGATAGTGCGCTTCTTCGCTTTCCGTTTTAAAAAACGATTCCGCCGTATCGATAAAAGCCTGCGACACGAAAACCGCACCCGATTTTGCAAGGGGTGCATCGGTTACGGAAAGCTTTCGGTTGTCGAGCAGTACGACGCTGTCGCCCGCACGGAAACTGATTTGATGTCCGTTTTTTTCCATAAGGCCGGTTTCGGACAAACTGTCCCAATACAGGAGAATGCCCGACGCTTCGGCTTTTTTCAGCAATTCGATCGTTTCCGCCGCATAGCTTTGCGCCGCCGCTGTAAAAAGCAAAACAAAAAAAGCGAATATAATCCTCTGTCGTTTCGGCATGTTCATAGCCTTTTTCATTCTCCGATAATCTTCAAAAGCCGGTATTTACCCTATCTATAGTATCGGCAAAATACAGCATTCCCTGCACCCCCCCACGCAGTCCCGCGCGCCAAAATTTTTTCGCGTCGAGCTCGGGATGATCGGGACAGACTTCGTCGAAAAGTGCGCAGCTTTCGGCAAAAGTTCGGTGATTCCAATCGCGCTCATCCGATTCGTAAAGTCTGCGCAAAACAAGAGGCACGCAATCGGAGACGCGAACGCCGTTCGGTATGACGCCCGTTACAGACGCCGTATCTATCTCGGAGCAGGCGTACGCATCTTCGCTCTCAACAGCGGAGCAGACCGCTTCGTATGCATCGGGCGGAAAACGTTCGCCGCCTGCATCCGCTTTCTGTGCAGATATCATTTTCGAAGCGGCGGCTTCCGCATCGGCAAAAAACGCATCCGTTTCGGGGACGCAGGGTTCCAAGCGCGGCACGATTTCAGAAACCGCTTTTTCCGCGGCGGCGATTGAATCTTTACGCGACGGAGAAGACGAAATCACATTGCCGCATTTTTGTACGTTGTTGTGCGGAAAGACGACCGCATCTCCCGCACCGCTTCGCGGAAATACGTCTTTGACGAAGGCAAGGGAGCGCGCCCTTTCCAAACCCGATACTTCTTTAACGATTCCCGGAATTGAAATCCATGCGCGCTCGGCGCTCGCATCAACACACGGAAGTTCGTACAGTTCGTAGGGCGCGCGACAGTTTCCGCACGAGGGGGGCGGCGTAAACGGAATGCGTTTCCGATGCGCTTCGAGAAACGAAGGCTTTTTTCCGCACGCGATGAGGAGCGCTTGTTCGGTGAGATTGCAATGCGACGCGTAAGGGTATGTCCAGCCCGACATAAAGCCGCCCGAAAGACGAGCGGCCGTTTCGCCTATCATCGGTCCTTTTTCCGTATATTTGATGTCGGCCTTTGCCGCCCCGCAGCTGAGACCGAGCGCTTTTGCCGCAAGCGCAAAGACCGCAATGAGTTCGTTTTTTTTCGCATCGGATATCGCAGTCGGCATCGTGTGCCCCGTTTCGATAAAGTACGGCGGAAAAAATATGTGCCGATCGGCAAAGCCCGTGATCGTCATCGTCCCGTCACAGATGAGCGCGTCGATCGAATATTCATCACCGTCCATGTATCCTTCGAGGATGGCGTTTTCAGTCCGCGAAGACGCAAGGGCCGTCTGCAAAGCATCTTCCGCTTCGTCTTCACTCCTTATCATGCGGCAGCCGCGGCCGCCCATATTGTCTACGGGTTTTACGACGCAGGGAAAGCCGAGTTCCCGCACACATTTTTTAACAAAATCGAGATCGCTCTCTTTTTTCGTTATGCCGAAAAATTTCGGAGAGGGTACGCCCGCTTCCGAAAACTTTTGCCGCATCCGCACTTTGCCGCTCGCGTTGCACGCAGCTTCATAGGAATGGCAGGCAAGTCCGAGCTTTTCACCCGCGTATGAAACCGAAGCCGAAAAATTGGTTCCCGCCGTAAAGATCGCCCGAAGCCCTCCTTCCTTTTGTAATTTTTTTGCGAACTCGTAAATCCCTTCTTTATCTTTTAAATCGATACGTTCGAATCGATCGGCAAGTCCGACGCAGACGGCGCCTTCGTTAGCGTCGACGACGACCGCGCAGCAGCCGATTTTTTTTGCCGCTTCGATTGCGGGTTTTTGCAAAAAGCCCGCGCCGAGTATGAGTATGTTTTTATCCATGCGATTTTTCTCCCTCTCCCGCACCGCCCGTTTTTCTGCAGTACACTTCGAAAGTATCGCCGAGACGTGAGATGCGGCTTCGGAAAGCGTAGAGCGAATACATAAGCGAATCTTTTTTCCAGCCGTGTTTTTTCACTTGCGGAAAACGCTCGGGATGATGTCCCGTCGAAATTATCTTTTCAACCGTAAAGCCGAATCGCCTGAGTATGTGTTTCGCTTTGGACGGTTCCCACAAAGTATAGTGATCGGCGGGGCTCTGCGCATAAAAATCGTCCGTATTCATAAGAGCGGAAACGCCTTCTGCTGACGGCGTCGAAAACGCAAAGATGCCGCCGTCTTTTACCAAAGCGCGGGCGCTTTCGAGGACGCGATCAAGATTTTGGAAGTGTTCTATGACGTACCACATCGTAAGCGCATCGAATTGCCGCACACCGAATTCCGACGCAGGATCGAAGTCGGGGAAAGAAGTGCAGGATGCGGGAAAGAGAAGCGAAGACTGCACATAGGATACTGCGTCTTTCGAAACGTCGGCGCCGAAGACCTGCCATCCGTCTTCCGCTGCGGCCGCAAGGAAGGGACCGTAGGCACAGCCGACGTCGAGCACGGAAAGTTTCGATGCAAAACGTTTTTTATTTTTGACAAGCGAATCAATTTCACGGATACGGCGCTCTCCTTGCGCCTTTATCGCATCGAAATCTTCGAGATAGGTTTTGCCGTACTGCGCTTTATACTCTTCGGCAAAATAGGTTTTATCGTAATCGGGTGCGGCGTTTGAATCCGTCCACGACATATAAATCATGCCGCACGAAGCGCATCTCCTGAACGTCCGGTGCAGCGTGCGCGAAACGACGGCGTTTTTTTCGGGATCGCTTTGTCCGCAGACGGGACAAGAGAAACGCTTACCCTTTGCAAGGGATGCGATAAAAGCGCCGAGCGAAGCGTGCCGATTTACGGGATCGATATGCGGATAGAGTTTTTCGCTTTCGCTTAAAACCGTATGCAGTTTTTTCCCCGCAGCATCTTTTTTTTCGAGACAGACGAATCCGTATTTTTTTGCAAGGGATGCGTGCAGCTTTGTCGGCGAAAACAAAAGCACGGCGCAGCCCGCATAGGCGGCTTCGTATGCGGTAAGCCCGTAATGCGTTACGACGAGATCGTAGGATGAAAGTATTTCGCGCAAAACGGGAACGGGGCGCATACACGTTACACCGGCCGCTTCCGCTTCCGACGAGTCGATGCCTTCGGGGACGACTGCGCTCACAGAGAGACCTTCGCGCCGAAGCGATATCGATACGGGAACGGTAAGGGATGAGGGATCTTCGCCTCCGAAACACACGAGAACGGTTTTTATATCGGAGCGCGTTTTGCTTCTTTCCCCGCTGTGCGTACGGGAGGGCATCGTCATAAATGCGCTTTCGCTTATATTCGATTTTCGCGAAAGATTCGACGGGATGATATCGATGAGGTAATCGCAAAAGCACGTATTGTCCGAACCCTCGTCGATCGCGGCAAGGGGGGCTGCGGCACACAGGGAAGATGCCGTATGTTTATCGAGCGAAAAAAAATCCGAAACGATGAGCGAATATTCTCCGGGGAGCGGATATTCCGTGACGATCTGCCAATCCGAAAGCCCCCGTCCTTTCGCCTGCTCCGTAAGTTCGCCGCATTCACGAAGCGACGCATCTTTCGGAATATAGACGAGGGCGCCCGACTCGATCGCGGCGTCAAGACTCCTCCTCAGATGTCCCGTCCCGCCCCCTTCTTTTACCGACGGCACAAAGAGCACGGGATGCGTAACGCTCGGTTCGGAAAAGGCCGATAAAATCTGCTCCGTCGTATAGGGCTCATTTCCCGCTTTTCCCTTGGAAAGAAAGCGAACGGCCGAAAGCGCTCTTCGGTAATCGGAGGGCGTGTCGATCGTCGTGCGGCAGTCGGGATAATAAAAACGCGCAGGCGCTTTTTGCATCACAGCCGAAAAGCGGTTTCGGTGATTGTAGAGAGAAGGAGCCACGTGTTCGCGGTCGTAAGGCAGGCTTGTCGATTTTTCGGCCGCGACGAGCGATTTGCCGCTGAACACTTCGACGCCCGAACCGTGCGGCAGCCCCGTCCACGTCATATAATCGCACGGAGAAACCGCAATGCGGCGCATATATTCGTCGAGGAGAGATTCCGCCGCTTCGTAAAATAAAAAGGGATTGTCGGCGGTCGCGCGTACGACGACGTCCGCATCGATCTTTTCGATCAACAGGCAAAAACGCTTTAAGACATCGTCGAGCGGTCCTGAAAAAATATCCCAGCCGCACGAGCGCGCGACCGGCTCGAGTTCGGAAAACGACGCTTCATCCGTCGCAACGTAATACGCGTCGGCTTTTACTTTTTTCATCGCGGAAAGCGTCCACGCGAGCACCGGGCGACCGCCCAAATCTTTGAGCGCTTTGCCGGGAAAGCGTGTCGAAGACATTCTGCACTGAACGATTACCGCCGTCATCATTCTCTCCATTCTTCTATCAAATGCTTTACGTCCGTGTGGAATCTCGCGCGGTTCGTATGCACCCATTTTTTCGCATCTGAAAACAGCCGCTTCGCTTCGAAAAAGCCGCACGACGAATGTGCAAGAAAATTGAAAAACGAAAGAGGTGGGACAGAACCTCCCGAATCGGATTTAAAACGCGGCGCCAAATTTTTGAGATAAAACTGCAGATAAGTTAAGTCCGCCGTCGTGTCTTCGATCGGAACTTTCTCATCGTAAGAAAACAGCATCGACGTCGAAAGGCAGGTCTCCTCTCCCCACAGCCACGAACGCAGCGCCAAATCGAGATTTTGATAATACGCAGACGTGATCGTATAGTCGAAGCCGCCGAGGCGGATGAATTTCATTTTATTGTACAGACCGATATAATCGAAGGGATACAATGTATGCATACCGTCTTTGACGACTGCGGATTGAGAAACGGAAAACTTTCCGCGAGAGGCTTCGGGTGTAAAGCGCACCGGAAGCGCTTTTTTTTCCGCATCCGAAAGGCGCGGCGCTATACAGTATTTTTCGGTTTTTACGAGATTTTCGGCGAGGTGCGGCTGTAAAATCCCCTGCGGGATGTAAAGCGAATCGCGCAGCACAAGCACGTAAGAAGAAGGCGCTTCGCCGATACCGATATTGATCATGTCTCCGTCCGTCACTTCTTCGAGCGGAACTACGAACTGCACGGACGGGATGCGTCTCGAAAGCTCTTCGATATTGTAGCTGCCCGAATTCGGTTCGATCGAAACGACGGAAGCGAAGCCGCATTTCGAAAGCGTTTCAAGCGTCTGCGCATGGAAGCGGCTCGCGTTCGAATTGAGGAGGACGGCGGAAACGTCCATCTTTTTTTCCGACGGCACTCTCCCGCCGATAACGGTGCGGTTGATCTGCCGTTCGTTAAAAATTAAAGGTATAGTATTCATCGCATTTCCCGCATACTTCCCCGTACTCGCACTTCATATCTTTTTCGGCGTAAGAGGTCATCCGCTCCCAAATCGATTCAAGGCTTTCCGTAAACGCATTGCCTATGATATTGTTAAAAACGTATTCGCGGCACGGCGGCACACTGCCGTCGGAGAGGATCGTCATGTCGCGCCGCAAATGCCAGCACGGATTGCGTTCGAGCGGCGAAAGGTCTGCGGGTTTACACTCGGGAAGGAGACCTGAAAACCAATCGTATTTTTGGATTATCACTTTGCCGCCGTTTTTATCGTCTTTCCAAAAGCGGTAAAAAGCTTCGAGTTCCGCTTCGTTGTCGTTCGTCCTGACAAACTGAGGATAGGTCGTATCGGGAAACGCGCGCTGCAAAAGAGCGACGGCTTTATGAGCTTTTGAAAGCGAGCCTTCCGAACCTCGCATCTTTTTGTACGTCGCTTCGCTTACCGCGTCGAGAGAAACGATCCAAATGATTTTCCCGCCTGAAGCCTCTTTGACTTTTTCGCACAGTTCTTCGGTTACGTGCAGACCGTTCGTTTCGACAAGGAGCGAAAGCCCGTCGTAAGAAGCGGCTTCTTTAACAAAATCCGTAAAATCGGGATGCAAAAGCGGCTCACCCCACGCCGAAAGCGAGACGACGGCGCTTTCCGAAAGGGATGCCATTTGCGACACGAGCGGCCGGAATTCGGCGAGCGTCATATCGCGCGGTTTTTTTTCTCCGTATGTTTTTTTATATGCTTCCCTGTACGGCGAATAAATGCACTCCCCCTCTTCCCTGCCTGAAATCTGCACGTTGTAAAAGGCGGGTACGGTTTTCAAAACCGACACGAGGGTCACCGCTTTTTCAGAAAGGCTTGCCGCGTCTTTTCCCCCTCCGCACGCATCGTAGAGCGCACGAGAGGCGATATAGCCCGCCTTCGTCGAACATTCGAACGAAAGGCGGTAGAGGCGCCGGTCCTTCGGCGCGAGTACGGTTTCGATTTCAAACGAATTGATATCGGTTTTTAAAATCTTCATGACGGCATCTCGTGTGACGACTTCATCTCCGAGATTTTTTTGCCGCGCAAGAGAAGCGATGATGGCCGCCGCCCCCGTATCGATCGCTTCGGGTGAAAAGCCGTAGGGATAGCCGTCTGCAAAAGTATATTCTGCGGCGTAGGTTTTATGCACGCGAAGGATTTCATCGCTGAGCGCTTTGTCCAAAAAAGGGCAGTCGGCGGCGGCGTAGAGCGCGGTTTCCGCTTTTTCACTCATACCTGCAATTTCGTCGAGTACATCGGCCGTCGTCCACACTTTCCTTTCTTTTACGGAAACGGGCACGGAAGAGGATGCGGCTTCTCTTTTACACCTTTCGGCATTATCGGATGCGGCAAGGACGATGACGGAAGTACCTTCCGAAACGGAAGGCGCCCACGAAAGCGCCCTATCGTATGCGGAACGTCCGCCGAAAACTTTTTCGAACATATACCGAGCGCCGAATGCGGCATTTAAAATAACGACGGTTTTCATCATTACAGTATCGGCAGATTTTTATGCGGGTATAAACGGTTCGACCGAAAACCGACACAAAAACACAAAACCGATTAAGGTCTTGACAGATTTCTCTAAAGCGGGTATAAAAATTAGTTTATTTTCGATATAAAATTATAATTGACTAAAAAAAATCCTTTTGTTATAATAAAACGTGCAGCTATGAAAATTCAAACGGAAGTCGGGCTCAAAAAAGTCATCGCCTGCATGGAACGCACCGATCCCGAACAAGCGCAAAAAATACTTGAAAATCTGTTTGAAGACGAATTCGACTGCGCGGAGCTCGTGTGTACCGCCGACTGCTGCAATTTTTGGATCCCGCACATACGACAGATCAACGCGCTGGAAAACGCGTTTGAACGCGGTGAAAGCCTCCTTGCCGATTGGAAACGCTTCCGCTCTTTTCTTTCGCGAAAAGCGAACATGTACACCCCTGCAGTCGAAGCGATAGACCGCGGGATTTTTTTATGCGCCCTTGAAAATTATCGGCAGCTGTTGGACGAGCGGGACACCGCACAAAAAGCGGAAATCTACCGCAAAGCGGGCTTATGCTGTAAAAAGCTCGGTAAATTCGAAGAGGCGCAGGAATTCCTTACCGCCTCAAACAATGCGCAGCCGGGGATTCCTTCCGTACTCGCCGAGCTTGCCGACTGTTTTGCCTTGTGCGGACACGAGCGGAACGCAAAAGTGCTTTTCCGCGAAGCGTTTTTTATCGATCCGACAAAAATCGACGCGAGCTTTCTCGATTCCGAACTGATTCGGGTATTGTTCGAAAAGACGGCGGAAAAGGGCTACACGGGTATGACGCTCTTGCAGTGGATTCCGGTCTACGGAGTGCTCTACGGCGTTTTTAATGTGCGGCGCGAACTCAAGCTGCAGGAGATCAGCAAATTAAAACAGGAAATCTACGCGATCGAAACGGAGATGAAAGATCCTTCATGCGATTCGGTGAATCTTACGCCGCGTCTCATCAATCTGTATTTTTGGCTCATCGACTACTACCTCGCTTCGGGCGACAATTCGAAGCCGGTGAACGATACGCTGCTGAAGATAAAAATACTCGATTCGGCGATTTACGAGCAGTACACCAAGTGACGGGCAAAACGGACGGTCGATGAAAACGGTAAAAACAAACGGATGTTCGAAGAGAAAACAGCACAAGCGTTATTTATAA
>ERZ772967.2685-NODE-2685-length-11305-cov-6.184089_pt1 | contig 11305 bp, 10 predicted proteins | sample MGYA00511677_ERZ772967 | MGnify/ENA primary metagenome ERZ772967 (study PRJEB29015, sample SAMEA2737931) | human oral metagenome | biome: human oral; feature: human-associated habitat; material: dental | place: China | collected 2146 ...
CGCCGCCCGCAGGTCCCCCGGTGGATGAAATCAACCCATCGGCCTATATAATCAGTGCTTCCCTAGGCAAGCGTTCGCTGCCGGCGGCGTGATGGCAGTAAGGGAGATTCATCCGTTCCAGACGGCAAACGGCCGAGCGATTAAGTATCGCTCGGCCGTTGTCTCACTAACCTGGATGATTCTAATTTAGGAAGAAATCGTCAACTTCTTCGCGCGTGTGCAGGATTTCGCTATCCGAAACGTTAAGGCTTGCCGCCAGCTCAACGGAGCCGGAAAAAGCCATGGCGGAATTCGGGGAGAAGGCCTTCTTTAGAAGACTGATGTATTCGCTCATATTCTCACGAAAGCCGCTGATGCATGCGGCGTATTCGCCTTCGAGCTCTGTATCGAGGGCCTTCAACTCCTGGGCATAGTGCGTGAGCAGCTCCGCCTCTCGTTTGCTATAGAAATCCTTTCCTAATTCGTACACAGTCGTGCCTACGGCGTTGCCGACGAGAGCGCCTAGAATCGGCACCGGAATGATGGTCTGGCCCACGAAACTCGAGAACGCGCTCACGGACGCATCGAGGCACGCGATTTCGGAGCTTTCTATGAACTCGATCTCCGTAAGCTCGCCGCTGCGGAACCTGTAAGCGCAGTCGGCGACGCCGAAAGATGCCGTGACCAGCGCGCTTGCGACAGACGAGGGCGTGGCCGTATAGTTGTTCAGCCAATAAACAGCCCCACCGCGAACCCCGCCTTTGACGAGCCCCATGCCGGAATCCTTGGCGATTTCCTCCCAGTCATCGTGGGTCAAGTCGCCGATACGCTTCCCGTTCCCTAGATGGCGCTTCACTGAAAGCGCGAATGCCGTTCCCGCTTCCAGAACGGCACCAGCCGCTGCGGCCTTCGCGCTCTCTTGGGGCGTGGGCTTGTGTTCCTCGTAAATCTCCTTCTTGATTCGCTCGCTCTCGTCCGTGAGCCTGATCTTCTCCTCGACCATCTTGTCGGAGATGGCGTTCTTCTGGACCTCCGAGTACTCGAACTTGGAGGCTTCAAGGTCATCGATGCTGAACCCGCTTGAGTCGAAGAACTCATGAATGCTCTTCCAGGTTGAGTAAGACGGGCCGCCGGTCGAGGATGTCAGCTTTGCCGCTTCCTCCTTTGACATCTCGTACAGGGAGCGCACTGCGTCGAGATGGTCCTTCGGGATTTGGTAGATGCCGTCTTTGTCGAGGAAATCGGGGTACTTCTCCAGATGGGCGGCAACTGCGTCCAGGGAGAACTTGCCGCCGGCGTTCACGAACTTGACCTGTATCTCGACGCCGTTGCGCAAAAGGTCGGCGGGGCCGTTGTCGTTCACCCATTCCATTACCGGTTTATCGCCATGGACGAGGCTCTGAGCGTTCTCCAATCCGCATTCGGCCACCTCGGCGATGAAGCCATGGACGCCCCTGCTGCCGCCCCTGTTCGCAACGACGAGGTCCTCGATTTTCCCGAGCGCCCAGTTCATGGACTCCATTGCGGAATCGAAGTTCTGATTCTGGCGGTTGAGATTCTCGATGAGGTCGTCGATTCTCATCTGGTTGATCAAGCCGATCCATGCGGCGACGGCCTGCTCCTGGGAGCTCTTGACAACTTTCCCTGCATTCATGGCTATTCACCGTCCCGGGTGGCCACTCTCTCGACGATGAGGCTGCCGAGGGACTTCGCGTTGTTTACCAAGGAGCCCAGGGCCAGTTTCTCGTCGTCGGAAATGGAGAGGTAGTCGGCGCCATGCAGGCGGCATGAGGATATAAAGGACATGGACAGTTCTTCACGAAGGGCATCGGTCTTTGTCCTGAGCACTTCGATCGCTGCGGACGTCTCCCTAAGAGCCTCAGTGTTCCGCTTTACCGACAAGAGCTCCTCGTGCTTTTCCTTGGCGATCCTGTGCTGCTTTTTCACGAAGAGTGCGATGGAGGTCAGCAGCGTGGCGCCTGCGACACCCCATCCGATGGGGCCGGCCATTGCCAGGAAAGCGCTGCCGGCCGCCATTCCGCCGCCTCCGGCGGCCAATGCGCCTCCGCCGAGCCATGCCATTGCCGCGTTCGTCGCGGCGGCGCCTGACAGCGTGGAGATCGCGGCGCCCGTGGAGGCGGTGCCGAAAGTTGTGGCAACCCACATGGCGGCGGATGGGGCGATGCTGGCAACGGCCATACCCGCCGCGACGCCAGCACCAGCGCTGGCCGCCGATTTCCGTGCCGAGTCCAGCTCTTCGCGGGCGAAGGCCTCCGACTCCTTGAAGCTTCGCCTCTTGTGTGACACCTCTTCGATATCGTCCACGAACGACTTCGGCGTGTTCGCGATCGAGTTCACCAGGTCGGTAACGAGGTCCAGCAGGTCGATGCTCCTCAGCCTAGACTGATAGAGCTCGATCCCTCCTGATTCCAGATCGGTATAGGTTTGGTTGTATTCGATGACGGCGAGCTCGTACTCATCCGGTTCTTTCGCCCTTGCATTCTCGACGCCCTGCTTGATCCCATCGGCGATTTCTCCCGCTTTGCCTGCGACGGCGGCGGCGGTGCCTTGAGCACCGGCCGCCACAGCGTTTGCGGCATTAGCGGCTCCTTCAGCCATATCGCCGAACATTTTCGCCATATGCTCCGGAGCTGGATTTTGAGATTGGGGCGATGCGCTAACGTTTCGCTCGTCGACTAACTCATTGTTGTATTTGAAGCTCTTCAGCTCTGGGCCGTCCTTGATCGCATCTCCAATGCTCTGAACGGCGCCCTTTGCCTTGCCTGCAATGTTCCCGACGGCCTGTCCCGTCTGATCGGCGGCGCTTTGAGCGGCATTCGACGCCTGTTCGGCAGCGCTTGCGATTCCTTTTCCTGCAGCGGCCGCAGCCTTCTGTGCCTCTTTAATTGGGTCGAAGCCTTTATCGAAGAAGCCCATCGCCCCTGCCTTTCTCCATTTGCAATCTAAGGGCATTATCCTACCCGTGGATTTAGTCCTGAGCAGCGATCTAACCACCGGCCATTATCTATGCGGAACGCGCTCCCGGTGTACACGGGTTTGGACACTAAATTCAGTTGTCAGCTGAGTCCGTGGCATAGACAACGGTGCGGGGGTTGCTCGTCTGGGACAATTTGTCCCCGAGCAAGGCGTCGAGCTCCGCCGCGTCGGCGAAGTCGGTACGCTTACCCTCTGAGCTCGGATGGCACCTAGTAGCTGCATCGGGCGATGGCACAGCCGCATTTCGCGCATTTGCCCTCGATCACGATTCCGAACTCGTCGGCGCGCAGCGTGTAGCCGGGAGCGAACGATGCGTTGGCGTCGTGGCAGTCGCGGCACCAAGCGTTATTAAGCAGGATCCGCTTTTCCTTGTCGCCTATGGCATTCCAAGCCGTCACGGCCTTCGGCAAGGAGCCTTTGAGGTCGCATTCCGGGATGCCGTCGGCGGGCTCGGTCCCGTTTCCATCTCGGCGGCGTGCCGCTTCCCAGTCGATAACCGTCATGCACAACCTCCCTGTCTATCCATGTCCTTAGATTATCCCACCATGTGCAAGCCCCTCGTCCGGCCATCGGAGCGAGGGGCTTAATCGTGCTGCTTGGTTGCGATTTCGGTTTTCCGCTCCTAGTCCCGGGCGTCGTCGCCGGCTGCGCAGCAGGCGTAGGCCGTGAGCGTGAGGAGCCCCATGAGGAGCCCTATTCCGAAGGGCGCGAATCCCATCCTTCCACCTCCTTCGCGTAGACGACGGTGCGTGAGTTGCTCGTCTGGTAGCTGCAGGTCACGAAGGCCCAGGCCTGTTCGACGTCCGTCGGCTCTTCCAGGATGACCTCGCATCGGGACAATTTGTCCCCGAGGTAGGCGTCGAGCTCCGCCGCGTCGGCGAAGCCGGTCCGCTTGCCCTCTGAGCTTGCGTTCACCACGTCCACGGCGAAGACCTCAAGCTCGATTTCCTTCTCGCGGGTGTAGACCAAGATGGTGCGGTGACCCTCGGTGAAGTCGCGCGACGAGTACTGCGCGAGCGGCGCGAACATGGTGCTGTCGGACATGTGGTGCCCGTAGACGATGACGAGCGGGCTCTCGACGCCCTGCACGCATCCGGCGTCGATGTAGGGAGCGCCCCATGCGGATCTTTCGCCGCCGACGTCGTGCGCGAGATAGAAGTCGGGCGATTCCGGCTGGCCTTGGACGAGCGGGTAGTCGACGGTCGTGCCCGGCACGCGCACCCATGCGACGACGGAGGCGGGAAGGGCGTCCCAGTCGATGCCGCCGCCCGCCTCCCGCTCGTCTTCGGCGACATCCTCCTCCGCAGTGGGGACCTCGTGCACCTCGTACGGGTTCCTCTCGGGCAGCGGCAGGACGGCGAGCGCCGCCAGCGCCAGCAACGCCGTGGCGACGGCGAGCGCCGTGGCGGCCTTTCCTTTTCTCATTTTCTCCCCCGTTCGCAGGGGAGGCCCCGGGCGAGCGCCCGGGGCCTCCGAGTCGGTGACGATGCAGGCCGCTATTCTTCCGGCTCTTCAGCCGGCTTTTCGGCCGCCTCGTCCTTGCTCGCGGCGACGGCCTTGCGCTTGCGGTACGCGAGCGCTCCGCCCGCGCCTGCCGCAGCTGCCAGCGCGATGCCCGCGGCCACGGCGTAGCCGGTTCCGTCGGGAGCGTCGGCGCCGGTCTTGGCGTAGGGCTCCTCCGGTACCTCGGGTGTGTCGGGGTTGTCCACGACGACGCTCTGCTCGGCGGAGTCGATGTCCTCGTGGGCCGCCACGACGTTGCCGGCGGAGTCCAGGACCTTCTCGAAGACGACGCGCCCGTCTCCCTCGGCCAGGCCCTCGGTGTCGAACTCGAAGGTCACCTCGACGGTGCCGGAGGGCGCCTCGGGCTCGAAGGGCGTGCGGGCGGTCACCTCGTTGCCGTCCTTGTCGAGGAACGGCTCTCCGGTGCCCTTGTCCATGAGCGTGCCCACGGCGATGTAGGTCTCGCCGGGGACGAGGCCCTTGTAGGCAACCGTGTCTACGACCTTTGCCTTGCCGGCCTCGATGACCTGGTCGCCGTCGGCGGCGTCCGCCGCCTGGGTGCCCACTTCGACGGCGACGTGGACGGTCTGCCCCTCGTCGGCGAGGTCCGCGTGCGGCGCCACCTCTGCGCCGTCCTTGCGCAGGCTCTCGAACACGACCAGGTCGCGGCCGCCGAGCAGGCTCGCGTCGAAGGGGATCTCGACGTCCTGGCTGCCCGTCGAGAGCGCGGGCGCGAACTCGGCCTTGGCCTCAACGGGCTTGCCCGAGGCGTCGGCCACGGGATCGCCGGTCGCCTTGTCGACGAGGGTGGCCGAGAGCTCGTACTCCTCGCCGGGCTTCAGCCTCTCGTAGGCGACGGCGTCGACTACCTTTGCCTCGGCGTCGGCCGAGACGTCCTTGTCGCCGTCCGCCCCGTCCTTGGCGGTGGTGGAGATGCGCGGGCCCTCCTGGTCGTCGAGGCCCATCCACACGGCCTTCGCGACCGTCGAGTCGCGCTCGATCCAGAAGCTCCTCGTGATGAGCTCGAGGCCCTCGTTGGCCTCGCAGCGCAGCTCGGTCATGGTGTAGGCGCCGTACGGCAGGGCCGCCAGCGAGTCGTCCACCGGCGCCGAGGAGCCGTCCTCGCCGAGCGAGAACCAGATGCCGGCCTTCGGGTCCATGTCGGCGGCCCCGATCGGCCCCTCGTGGGCGAGCAGGGCGTCGTTGGCGTTGGTGCCGTTCGAGTGCCTGTTCCAGCTGCTCGCGGTCGACGCGTCGCCGTTGCGGTCCGTGACCAGCACGTGCGTCTCGCCGGTGGCCGCGTTCTCGATGGCGAACGGGACCATGAGGCCGGCGTTGTCGGCCTCGCTCTTCTTGGAGAGCTCGAGGTCGTTGCGCACCACCTGGTCGCGGAACTCGAGCGCGGCACCGTCCGCGGAGGCGCTCACGACCTCGCCGCCGGCGCGGACCTCGAAGGTGCGGGGCTCGCCGTCGGTCAGCAGGTAGCTCCCGTTCGTCGCCGTCTCCCGCACGTCGTAGGTCCCGTACGGCAGGGCGTCTGCCGCGGTCTGCGCGGTGTAGGCGCCGGCCTCCTCGTTCCATGCGGTGGTCAGCGTGGCCACGGTTTCGCCCGGCCCGCGCCACTCGCCGTCGACGAGGACCCTGTGCGCCGAGCGGTTCGTGACGGTGAACTCGATTCCGTCGAGGCCGGGGTGCTCGCCAGGCGCCTCCGCATGGCCGCTGCCCGCGAGCGCTTCGGACGCTTGCAGCTCCTTGTCGGACTTGGTCACCTGCACGCCTCCGCGGACGACCTCGTCGGTCACGGGATCGCCCGTGAGGTCGGCCACCTCGCCGGCCTTCACGGTGAACGCGACGGAGGCGTCGTTTGCGTCGTAGCCCTCGGGCGCGCCGGACTCGACGATGCGGTAGCCGCCCGCGGGCAGGGCGTCGGCGGCGGTCGCGGTGACGTGCGATCCGTCCTCGGGCGTGGTCTTGATCGTGGCGCAGACCTCGCCGTCGGCGTAGTACTTGCCCCCGACCAGCACGTACCGGCCGGTCTCGTTCACGACAGAGAAGCTCGCGCCGTCGAGCGAGGCGTCGCCCTGGGGATCGGCTCCCGCCTCGAAGTCGGCCTTGGCGACCTTTACGTCGCCTGCGGACCAGCTGAAGCTCACGAGCGTCTGGGTGCCGCCGCCGGTCCTGACGCAGAACGCCTCGAACCCGGCGGAGACCTTGCCGGCGCCCGCCTTCATCTTGGCGAAGGTCCCGCCGATCAGCTCGGATTTAGCCCAGGATCGGGCCCGCATCTTCTCGTCTCGACACCCGCGACGGCCCGCTCGTCGCCCAGGTCCGGCGACTCGGGCACGAGGGCTGCCAGCATCCTTGTCTCGGGACCCGTCACGACACCCCCGCACGTTCGCCGACTTTCGTGCAGAATGATACCGTCCCGCCACTAGGAAAGCTACGTTTCCCCCAGACGTCCCTCTGTGCTACCCACTAAAAACCGCGAGGGGTCGAAAAGTTCAACGAGACAGGGGTGGACTTCATTTCGCTTAACGACTCCATCGACACGACCACGTCGATGGGTCGGTTTTTCTTCCGCGTGATGGCCTCGATCGCCGAGCTCGAAAGGGACATGATCGTCGAGCGGACGAAGGACGGACTGTCTGCCGCACGCACGCGGGGCCATAGCGGCGGGCGCCCGAAGGCTCCTGCCGATGCGGTTTCGAAGGCGAAGCGAATGCACGAGTCGGGAAAGTTCTCCATCTCGGAGTCACGGAGGCGACCGGTATCAGCAAGAGCACGCTGTACCGAAGCCTCGTGCACGAAGCCGACGAGTCGCCGTCCGCCGGGACGGAGGTCGTACAATGTGCAATCATGGATGGGAGTGAAAATGGCAAGAGATGACATCGGCATCCGGGCGAGGAAGCCCAAGCTCACCGTCGACGAGCAGATCGAGCATCTGAAGTCCAAGGGCGTGACGTTCGACCTTTGCTCGGAGGAGGACGCCCGCGAGACGCTCTACGACAAGACGTACTACTTCAAGCTCGCGGCCTATCGCGTGCTCTTCGACAAGCGCGTCGGAGGCGAGCGTGACGGGGAGTACGTCGGGCTCGACTTCGGGCAGCTGCGCGACCTCGCGGCCATTGACCACATGCTCAGGTACACGCTGCTGCCGATGACGCTAGACATCGAGCACTTCGCCAAGGCCAAGCTCATGCGTGAGGTCACCGAGCGGGTAGGCGAGGACGGCTACTCGATCGTCGCGGACTACCTGGCGAGCCTTCCGAAGAAGAGCCTGGACATCCGCAATAGCGAGATAAGGCGCCTCGAGAACGACAGGTACAGCGGCAACCTTGTCCGCAGGTACGACGGTGCCTATCCCGCATGGGTGTTCGTCGAGCTCATCTCGTTCGGCGGGTCCATCGACTTCTACCGCTTTTGCGCCCTCAGATGGGACGACAGGGGGATGCGGAAGGAGCACTACCTGCTGAAGCAGGTCAAGGCCGTCAGAAAACGCCTGCGCTCACGGCCATCGTCAACGGCTTCGCGCCCGGGACGCCCAGCGACGTCCGGACCCCGAACGAGGTCGCCCGCGCGCTTGCGGAAATCGGACTGAACAAGCGGGCGAGGTATTCGAAAATGTCGAACTCAAGGGTCCAGCAGATAACGATGACGGCCTTCGCCTACAGGGAGCTCGTCAAAGGAACCCACAGCAGGGAGATATGCCGTATACTGGTAGACACCTTCATCGCCAGATCAGAAGAGCGTTCGGACTGGTATGTCCGATCGGACTATTTCCGTTCCGCCCTGGTCCTCTTGAACAGGGTGTTTGACAGATGGATCTAAGCGGTCCATAATGTATCCAGCTAAAAAACCTTAGGGTTTTGCGGGGCGGGGTTGCGAAAGCGGTCCTGCCCTAGTTTTTTGTCCGCGAACAGCGATAGGTGTGCCTGGCCCGTCATAGCTGTTCTCTGGCCCATAGAAGCGAAAACGCGCCCTGGATTGCTCCAGGGCGCGTCCTTTTGCATCTCGAGGTTCTCGTGTTCTCGCTCTGCGATGGAACCAGCTCGGATGCAAGCGTACCCAAGCAGGGTCGAGAACATCGCGAGGAACCCAAACGAGAACAACAGCCCCTTCATGAGCATCAGGCCTCGACCTCACCGTCGTCAGATGTAGCTGAATCCGGGTCGTCGGAGGAGCGACGGCGGGTCAGCACCAATGCGGTAGCGCCGCATGCAGCGGAGGCAACCAACAAGGCGATGGGTAGGATGGGAAGGTCGTCGCCGGTCTTGGGGAGACTTCCCTTGCCCGATTCGCTAGGGGTTGGCTTGGGTGAATCGGGAGACGTCAGCTTCACGGTCTGCCCCTCGTCGTCGATGTCGGCGTGGGAGGCAACCTCGACGTCTCCGCTCATAAGGTCTTCGAACACGACGACGTCATGCCCGGAAAGCTCGACGCCGTTGAACTTGAAGGTGACCGTCTCCGACCCGTTGGCATTGCTGGGCGTGAAGGTGACTTCGGAAACGAGCTCCTCGCCATCGATGACGACCGCCTCGCCGGTCTCCTTGTCCATCAGCCTGCCGGCGAGCTTGTACTCCTTGCCGGGGGTGAGGTTCGTATACGTCACGACGTCGTTGATGGTCACCTCTTCGTCGGCGACGGCCTCGTGGTCCTCGTCGTCCGCATCGGTCGCGGTGGTGCCGATATTGGGCCCCTCGGAGTTCACGAGCGTTCCGAGGTCGATCTTGACGGAGTCCTTGTAGACAGTGACGTCGAACGCGGGGATAAGGTCCCTGCCTGCGTTGGAATCGCATCGCTGCTCTTCGATGGCGTAGGTGTCGTAGATGAGCGCGCCCTTGTCGTCGTCGGGCTCGGAGGAGCCGAACCAGATTCCCGACTCGGAGGTGCCCGCGTTGGTGTTGAAGGCGTGCGCGTTCCAGCTAGAAGCCGTCGAGGCGTAGCCGTTCGCGTCGGTAACGATCGTGTGGCTCTCGCCGGTCGTCTTGCTCGTGATCTTGAAGGGGACGTTCCCCAGGCGGCTGTAGTCGTCTGAGCCCACCTTCACGAGCTCGAGGTCGCCGCGCTTCACCTGTTCGGTGAACTCGTCAGAGGGGGTCAGTTCGAACACGGCGATTGCCTGGTCGGTCATGTTGGCGCTCACCGTGAACTCATGGGTCTTGGTGTCGGGGAGATAGCCTTCGGGGGCGCCGGTTTCCTTCACTGTGATTTTGCCCAGAGGAATCCCTTCGAACGCGATCTGCGAGCCTTCGGTGGTTCCCTCGACGGTCTTGGTGGTTCCGTCGTACGTGTAGGTCGCCACGTAGGTAGCGCCGTCAAGCGACGCCCCGCCTTGGGGCGCGGCCTCCAGGGTTTCGCTGTCCTGCTTCACGACGATGAGTTTCACGGTGATGGGCTGGTCGGTCGCGTTGACGCTGGCATCCGCACCCTTGACGGTGACGGTGAAGACCTCGTCTGAGAGCTCGTAGCCCGCTGGCGCGGAGATCTCCTTCACGGTGTACGTACCGTTCGGAAGCTTGTCTGCAGTGCTTCCGTGCCCGCTTGAGTCCGTCTCGAACTTGGTTACGAGCGAGCCGTCTTTGTAGACTCCATACACGGCGCCGGCCAGCGAGTACTGGGAGTTGCCCTTGGTCACCTTGACGTCGCCGGACGACTTGTCGAGTGTGACGTACCCGCCCTCGGCGAGGCCTCGGTACGTCTTGAAGCTCACATAAGCCTTGCCGTGCCCGCCGTTGATTCCCCACATGTAGTCGAAGCGGCAGTTGCCCGTATCGAATCCCTCGTGCCAGGCGTGGTAGATGGTCTTGTCCTCGCCTGCGATACCGCAGTGCACGGTGGCACCCGACGCGTTCCAGAACACGATGATGTCGCCCGGCTTCACGACTCCCTCGTCGCAGGCCGCGTTGTAGTCCTCGGCCGAATCGCCCGAGAGGACCTCGTGGCCGGAGCAGTACGAGGCGATCGCATCCGTGCCCGAGTCGCCCCACGTCCCGCCGGGCCAGTCGGCGCCGTAGATGTCGTGCATGACGAAGGACACGAAGCCGGAGCAGTCCCAGCCGCTCGTGCTCCTGCCAGCCCATACATAGGGGACGCCCATATAGGATTCGATCTGGGGCTTCGCCTCGTCCCAGGTGAGCTGCGAGAGGCTCTCGGTTTCTGCATGGGCCCTCTCGGCCTGGAGCGCCAGCGCGGGGACCATCGTCGAGACGGCCAATGCCACGGCCATCGCAACGCGCAGTGCGCGCTCCCTGGCGCTCGCCGCTTTCTTGGTTGACTCCACTCCCACCGCCCCCTAACGCTGCTCGCGCGAGACTGCGGGGATGGCTTCTCCGCCCCGCTCCATCGCACCCGAGGCGCCGCGGGCTTGCTCCGCCCTCTGGTCGAGTCCGCGGCCGTCGCGCCCGTGCGCTTCTGCCCAGGCTCGGCGCGATTCGGCGAGGGCGTCCTTGATTTGCTGCGGCATCACCTTCACGGTGTCCTTCTGGCGCCTTCCAACCTCGTCCAGCACGGGGTTCCCCTCCGGGTCCAGGACCGACTTCTGCAGCCAGACCTCGCGGTCTGCCAGCATCGGCACGTCGCGCCACGTCGCTCCCTTGTACTTCGATTCGTTCACGTAGAGGGGGCTGAACTCGTAGCCTCCCATGTCCTGGCCGTCGATGATGGTTTCCGAAGGGATGCGGACCTGGTTGAAGCTCCTCTGCTCTCCCGTCTCCTTGTCCGTGTAGGGGATGCCCTCGCGTACGAAGTTCTCGTGGAACGAGAGGTAGACGGTCTTTTTCTGCTCGATGTCTGCCATTTCTTTCTCCTTTGCATCGTCGTCCGTCGC
>ERZ772967.2692-NODE-2692-length-11286-cov-3.162408_pt1 | contig 11286 bp, 2 predicted proteins | sample MGYA00511677_ERZ772967 | MGnify/ENA primary metagenome ERZ772967 (study PRJEB29015, sample SAMEA2737931) | human oral metagenome | biome: human oral; feature: human-associated habitat; material: dental | place: China | collected 2146 ...
TCGGACAGTCGGAAACGACGGTTCGCTCGATGGTCGACTTCTTCCTGCTCGTCGTCTTGACGGGAGCGGGAGATGAGCTTCAAGGCATCAAGAAGGGCATCATGGAGCTTGCCGATGCCATCGTTATTAACAAGGCAGACGGCGACAATCGCACGAAAGCGCAGGTCGCACGCGGCGAGTACGAGCGCATGATTGAGTACATCCGCCCTGCAACGCGCGGTTGGCAAACGCATGCCTATCTCGTTTCCGCTTTGGAAAAAACAGGGCTCAAGGAGCTTTGGGATGTCATACGCATCTTCGAGAATACGACGAAGGAAAACGGCGCTTTCAAAATGCGTCGTGAAGGGCAGCTGCTTGATTGGATGAACAGTATGATTGATGAGCATCTGCACAACCTGTTCTTTGACGATCCTGTAATCTTGGGGCGTATGCCGGAGGTGCGGGAAGCTGTCCTCAAGGGAGCGGTATCGCCCTCGCAGGGAGTGGCGGAGCTTATCCACGTCTTTGACATTCACCGTGCTTCAGATCGCCATGTCGATCTCCTGCATCCCGAAGGGGAGGGATGATTCTTGTATACGAAACGGCTTTATGTCTCCGGCGGCAGCTTCTATGAGCTGCAGGAGGTTTTTGACCATGTGCCCGGCGTCGTTGCGACGCGGACGGGTTATATCAATGCGGAGAGAGAGGAGCCGTCGTATGATGCGGTGAAGAGCGGCTGGATTTCCGCCATTATGGGACTTGAAATCGCCTATAACCCGAAGAAGACGGATATATCGCAGCTTCTCGATATTCTCTTTGCCGTTGTGAACCCCTACGAAAAAGATGGGCAGGGTGCGGCGAAAGGGCCGATGTATCAAAGCGGTGTATACTACAGTGACGCAGAAGATGCGCCTCTTGTGGAATATCACATGAATTTTATCATGAACCGCGGCAGGCCGCCCGCTGTAACGGAAGCAAATGTGACAGTCAATGACCCGAACCACAGTAAGAGACTGACACGCTGCTGCTATGCAAAGGCCGCGCCTCTGGGGAGTTTTCATCCGGCTGAGCCGGAACGGCAGCAATATCTTGCCCGCCATCCGCGCCGCAAGACGACGATTGACTTCAAGCGACTGCGGGATCTTGGGATATTGCAATAAAAATAGAGTCTGAGCCCCGGCGGCGCACGCTTGCCGGGGCTTGTATATTGTGCGTCGCCCTTACATGAAATAGAAAAATCGCATGGTATAAAAGGCTCATTCGAGAATAATATTCTTGTTATGCTGCACAGAGAATTTTTTCCGGGATAAAGCAGAAATGGTGAAATCCTTGTTCGTTTAGGTAAAATGGGCAGGTTTCAAGTGCTGTTTTGGGCTGTTAATCCTTGAGATTTTCCGAAAAAACCCAATACTCTTTTCAGAAAACCTAGAAAATCTATAGACAAAAAAGTGGGAAAATGGTAACATAGCGATAATGATATCGAAACTCATTAGCTATAATAAGGATGTTTCTGGTCAGGAGGGGAAGGAGCAGGAGGGATACTGCTTCTTTTAGGCACGAGGAGGAATCTTATGTTCACGGGGAAGAAAGCGCGCAAGCAGCTGTCGTTTTGGGTGACGCTGGCCTTATCTGCTGGAGGGACATATTTGCCGACGGGAACGGAGGGAGCACTGTGGGAAATGCCTACGGCGTATGCTGCAAATGATGTGACCATCGCTCCGAATGATACTACGGTATCTTCCGGCATCAGCGGGACAAGCAAGACGGGCAGCGTGACGGACAACCATGTCACGGTCGGCACTGCAGGCACGGCGAATCGTCCGATTGTGAACCATGGCGGCGCGACTGCCGGCGGCAGCAGCACGACGAGCGCGACGGTCAGCGGCAATGTGCTGACCATTAACAATATCTGGGTCGGCAATGGGTATATCCATGCCGGTCTGAGCGGGACGGGAGCGGTCACGGGCAACAGCGCCGAGTTCAAGGCGGGCACGGCGGCGAATTCGTTCCTCTACGGCGGCTATCTGTCGAGATCGTCGGGGACAACTGCCGTGGAAGAAAATTCCGTCACGCTTGCGGGCGGCACGGTGGATGCCGTCGTGGGCGGTTCGAATGCGGGCCGCGGCGCGATCACGAAAAACAGCGCAACGGTCACGGGCGGCACGGTGAACACGACGGTCTTCGGCGGCGGGACGCTCAATACATCGAGCACGGGTGCGCTCACGGAGAACAAGGTCACGATCTCGGGCGGCACGATTGGCAACAATGCGATCGGCGCATACAATCACGGAAACGGGCTTGTATCGAAGAATGCAGTCACGGTGACGAACGGCACAGTGAACGGAAACTTCACGGCGGGCGGCTACGCACATGCGGGTACGACAGGAGCGGTTAAGGAAAATACGGCGACGATGAGCGGCGGGCAGGTGAAGAACCTCTTCGGCGGCATGTCGTTCGGCACGGGTGCTCTTGAGAAGAACAAGGTAACGTTCTCGGGCGGCACGGCGAATTTGCTGGTCGGCGGATATGCGACGGGAGGAAATGCGGCGGGCAATACGATCGAGGTCTCGGGCGGTACGGTGACGGGTGCGGCGTACGGCGCGAATGTTACGGGAGTGGGCACAGCGACGGGCAATAAGGTCAGGCTCACGTCAGGCACGACGGGCGGGCTGGTCGGCGGCTTTACCGCAGGTACGGGGAATGCGACGGGCAATACGGTCGAGATCGCGGGCGGTACGACGGGCGATGTCGCGGCGGGCAGCACATCGGGCGCGGGCAGTGCGACGGGTAATACGGTGACGATCACGGGCGGCACGGTGACAGGCACGATTCACGGCGGCAATGCCGCGGGCACGGGCGCGACGACGGGCAATACGGTGAACCTTGGCGATGGCTCGACCGATGAGCTTGCTGCAGGCACGGATCTCACGGCGGCGACGCTTGCGGGCGGCAGCGATGCGGGTGATGTGACGGGCAACACGCTGAATGTCAAGGCGAGGAATGTCGCAGTCGACAAGGTGAAGAATTTCGAGACGTACAAGTTCTTCCTCCATGCGAACACGCCGCAGGAAGCCACGATGCTGACGATCGCGCAGGACGGCTTCGGCGGCAGCACCGCCCGCATCGACCAGGACATCGCGTTGGACGGCCTTGCGGAATGGAGCGAGGCGAACAAGAACCGCATCTTTTCGCGCGTGGAGCTCATCAAGAGCGGTGTGGCAGGCGCGCTCAAGCTGTCTGACCGCGATGCGTACATCGGCGCGGCGGACGGCCTCGAGCGCAGCGTGACGGTGGACGACGAGGCGACGGAGAACGGCGGCACGGTGGAAGCGACCTCGGTCTATCTGCGCATGAACCGCTTCAAGGACGGCAGGCAGAACTATAACGGTGCAGAAGCACCCGTCATGGCAGATGGGGAGAGCGAGGTCTACGGCGGCGTTTCCTACCACGGGAACAAGACGGAGAACAACGAGCTGACTGTGACGGGAACACCGGGCGGCGGCGAGCTGTACGCCGTCTACGGCGGAAAGACTGCGGGCGCGGCGGGCGGCTCGGAAAACAATACAGTGAACGTCGAGCTGGAAAGCGGCAAGATCAAAAACGTCTACGGCGGATTTATCGGGGATGAGGCAAATGCAGCCGATGTCGTCGGCAACAAGGTCAACCTGAAGAAAGGCGCGGTCGGCATCCCTTTCAGCGCTGCGCTTTACGGCGGTTACACGGAAGGCGCGGGTACGGCGAAAGACAATATCGTCACGATCACCGGCGGCGAGGCCAAGGGCTTTGTGACTGGCGGCTGGGCGAAGGTTGCCGGAAATGCGACGGGCAATCATGTCGTGCTGGAAAACGGCAAGGTCAGACAAATTTTTGGCGGATGGGCAGCGAAAAAAGCGGCGGATAATATCGTTTCGGTCAAAAATGCCACGGTCACCGTCGGCGTTCGCGGCGCCTATGGCAAGGAGGACACGAGCAACAATGTTGTGACCGTTGAAAACAGCACGGTTCGGGACAGTGTAATCGCCGCCTACCTTGAAAGCGGCGACGTGGCAACGGGGAACAAGGTTCGTATCGACGGGGGGCAGGTCAACAAGGACGTCTGGGGGGCTTACGGCAAGTCGGGCGCGACCGTAACGGAAAACGAAGTGACGATCAAGGATGCGGCGATCGGCGATACGGTCTTTGGGGGTCATTCCATCAATGCCGGCAAGGCGTCCGGCAATACGGTCACGATCGAGGGCAGCGCTTCGGTGGGCGGCCCTGTCTATGCCGGCTATATCCAGGGCAATGGGGAAGCGTCGAACAATAAGCTCAGAATCAAGGGCGGCACTTTCGCGAAAAATGTCTACGGGGGATATTCCCTTTTCAATGGGAAAGTGGAGAACAACGAAGTCACGATTACGGGCGGCGCTTTCTCGGGGGATGTTTACGGCGGGCGTGCAGATGGTTCTTTGGGACAGGCGACGGGCAACATCGTCAACCTCGGCGACGGCACGGCGGCGACGCTCGCGGCGGGTACGAATCTCGCGAACACGACGGTTTATGGCGGCAGCCGAGGGGGCAATGGCAATACGCTGAATGTCAAGGCGAAGGATGTCACGATTAAGACAGCGAAGAACTTTGCTGCGTACAAGTTCCATCTGACGGACGACATTGCGCAAAACGGCACGGGCAGCGGCGCGATGCTCACGCTCACGGCGGCGGACGGCTTCGGCGGGACGGAAGGCTGGTCGAAGATCGATGTCGATATGTCCGGGCTGTCGAGTGGGCAGGAGATCATCGGCAGGACGACGCTCCTCAGGAGCACGACGGCGAATGCGCTCAGCTTCTCGGCCTATGATGGCAAGGATCGTACGCATGGCGTGGCGAACGGCGACTACGAGACGGCGCTGCGCACGGACACGAATACGGGCACGGCGACCTCAGTCATCCTCGACTACAACCGCTTCCAGAACAATACGGACGCCGTGTACGACGGAACCAAAGATGCGTACACGATGCCGCACAGCGACGGCAGCACGACGAGCGAACTGTTCGCCGGTATTTCCTATGCGGGAAATACGACCACAAACAACCATCTGACGGTCACAAATCTGCAAGCCGATCTCGATTTCGCTTATGGCGGAAAAACGGCGGCTCTGAGGGGAAATGCCGAGAACAACAGCGTGACGGTCACGGGAACGGGCAGCAAGAAAATCGCTAACATCAACGGCGGCTATACTGGCGCGACGGACGGAGTTGCATCGAAGAACCGCGTCTTCATCAAAGGCGGCATAGTCACAAATGCCATGGGCGGTGCAGTCTCCGGAGCAAACGGCTCGGCGACGGACAATGAAGTCACCGTTGAGAACGGCACGGTCACGAACATTATCGGCGGCGGCGGCACTCCCAGTGCTTCCGGCAATATGTCGAACAACCATGTTACCATCACGGGCGGCACGGTCACGGGACAAATTGTCGGCGGCGATTCGCGCGTCTTGACGAGCACGTCGAACCATAATACCGTCACGCTTGGCGGCGGTACGCTCACGGAATCAGAGGTCTGGGGCACAAGCTATAACGGCACTGTCTATGCCAATGACGATGAAAAGCTCAAGGGCAATACGCTGAACGTGCAGGCAGCGGGTTTGACGGTGAAGAAGATTCGCAACTTCGAGAAGCTGAACTTCAAGATGACGGACGCACTCCACAACGGTGATACCATGCTCACGCTGTCCGAAGCGGACGGCTTTGGAAAGCTGTCATCGGATAATACGGATATCCGCGTAAATTGGGCGAATGTCACGGCTGATGTGCCTGAAAACCTCAATGCCTTGCAGGGCAAGAATAAGATTACCCTCCTCAAGGCGTTTGCTTCCGGTGAACTCAAATTCTCGGAATATGCTGCGAGGACGGAGCGGAAGAATGACTATGAAGTTTCCCTGCATACGGATACGAATAACGATACTGCGCAGTCTGTGGAACTCTCGCTTAACCGTTTCAAGAACGGCAATCGCACGCTTAACGCGGCGAGCACGCTCGACAATAACGAATTCTATGCCGGTATTTCCGAGTATGGCGCGGGCACGGAGTACAACCACCTCGAGATTGACGCCGCGCCTGCGGGTCTTGACGCTGCCTACGCCGGCAAGACGGAAGGCGAGGCCGGTGGTTCGCACCATAATGAGCTTGTCGTAAAAGGCAATGCAGGAATTACTGCTCGGTCGTTTATCGCCGCAGGCTATATCCACAATCCGAACAACACGGTGGATGCCGCAGAAAATGTGACGACGCTCACGGAGGCTGATGCAGCGAATATGTTTACGGGCAAGGTCTTTGGCGGCAAGACGGAAGGCACAGGAAATGCTCTGCGCAATACGGTCAACGTCCTGCGCAAGGTCACGGGCGATATCGTCGGCGGCTATGCGGCCAAGGGCGAGGCCTCATACAACACCGTGAACCTCGGTGCCGTCGATGTCACAGGTAATGTCTACGGCGGTCAGGTGGACACAGCCCAGCCGAACGTGCAGACGCGAAACAACACGATCAATCTCTTCGGCACAAAGGTGACAGGAAAGGTGTTCGGCGGCAATAAGGAGGCTGTGGGCAACACGCTTGCCGTCCATGCGCCGGGCACGGAGATCAATGACTTCGAGAACATCGAAAATCTGAACTTCTACCTGCCGGAAGGCGCGAGTGCGGCCATGCCTACGATGCTCAAACTCGGCACGGACACGAAGGATATCCAGGGGCTGAAGCTTGGCGTCGGCCTTGCCGGCGGGGCGCGGACCCTGAAGGCGAATGACACGCTCAGCCTCATGAAAGTGGCAGAGAAGCCCGACCACACGAGCGGTACGCTGACGACGGATGATACGCTGACGAATGCGCTCGAAGGGCAGCAGGGCGTATCGATGCGCTACAAGTTCGCGCTCGCCAAGCGCGGCACGGATGAGCTCGTCGCCACCGTTTCCGAGGCGAAGATGAACGAAGCGACCAAGTCGCTGGTTGAGACGAGGGCGGCCGCCATGGACTTCTACAACAGCGGCATCAACAACCTCGTGGGCAGTGGTCTTCCGGCAGCTGCATCGGCTGTGGCTGCGGGAGCGGCAGAGAGCGGCAAGGCAGGCGGGCCTGCGTCCTCCGGTGCAGCTACCGACTATGCGGCATGGGTGGCGCAGAGCGGCACGAGCATGAAGGTGAAGACTGGTTCTTATGCGGATGTCCGCGGTTACAACCTCAATGTCGGCTTTGCGCGCAAAATCGCGCAGAAGGACGGCACGCTGCTCTTCGGCCCCTTTGTTGAATACGGCCGAGGCAACTACGATTCCTACCTCGATGACGGTACGCACGGCGACGGTAAGACGCGCTATATCGGTGCAGGCCTGCTCGCGAGAAAGGATGGACAGGACGGCACGTACTTCGAGGGCAGCATCCGCGCCGGCCGCATGAAGAGTGACTACACGGGCAATATTGCGGGCGTTGATACGAGTTACGATGTTTCGCATCCCTACTACGGCTTCCATCTCGGTCTTGGCCGCGTGACGAAGCTCAAGGGCGGTTCTTCCGTCGATACCTACCTCAAGTACTTCTATGCGCACCAGAACGATGCGGATGCCACGCTCGCAACAGGTGAAACGTATAAGTTCGACGATGTCAATTCGAGCCGCCTGCGCCTCGGCGTGCGCTATACGAAGGGCGACAACCCCGAGAACCAGGTCTATGCAGGCATTGCTTGGGAGTATGAGTTCGACGGCGATGCAAGGGCAAGCTACCAGGGCATGGATACGCCCAGCCCGAGCCTCAAGGGCTCCAGCGGCGTTCTCGAACTCGGTGCGCGTTTCGCACCGAAGGACAGCAACGTCAGCTACGAGCTCAACCTCAACGGCTGGGCCGGCAAGCGCCGCGGTGTTTCCGGCGGCGTCAGCGTCAATTGGGCGTTCTGATGCGAGATCGGGACGGAAAAGCATACAAGAAGAGAACCGGGCAGAACATTGCCCGGTTCTCTTCTTGTCTTAGCGCCGTGCAAGGAGAGGATTTTATCGCAGACTCGCTTGAGAGAAGGTTTTGCCTTTTGTTAAGAGTCATGTCCTTCCCCGTCCAAAATATATGAGAAAAGAACTAGACAAACAGCTCTATAAGATGGTATGATTTATCTTATGATATCGAATTTTTATGGTTAAATGCCAACTCTTCGTTATGAACAGAAGACAGGGGCTATGGCTAGAGCATGGACTTGCCAAAGCCGGAGGAGCGATGGGGAGGACGCTCCTCAAGTGTACAAGGAGGAATCATATCGTATGCTTAGTGAGAAGAACGCGCAGAAAAAACTTTCGCTTTTGGTGACGTTGGCCTTATCGACGAACGGCGCCTGTTTAGTGCCGGGGGTCAGTTCTTTGTTGGGAGAATCCGTGGCGTATGCGGCGGATGTGACGATTCCGTCGTCGGATACGGCGCATAGTGCCGGTGTCGACGGAACGACGGAAACAGGAAGCAAGGACGGGAATAATGTCACAATCGGCGAGAGCGGCGCTGCAGGTCCTGCTATCAACGGGGATGTTGTCGGCGGCTCTGCCACTGCGGACGATGTGGCGAATAATACCGTAATCATCAAAAGCATCACGCTTGGCTCCGGGCAAAGCGTGTATGGCGGCAAAAGCGCTTCGGGGGCAGCGACGGGCAATAACGTCACTATTGAGGGCGGCATACTGAACAACAGCAGCATCTACGGCGGTTATACGGCAGGCATGAGCAACTCGTCAAACAATACGGTCACGATTACGGCGACGGGCAGGGGCTGGCGGGTCTATGGCGGCTATGCAGCGGGCAGTGTCATCCATAATATTGTGAATATTGAAGGACACGCAGATGAGACGGTCTTTGGCGGTCGTCTGGCGGGCAGCGGGACGGCTGAGCGCAACGAGATTCATTTGAAAAACGCAGCCGTATCGGGGATGGTGATCGGCGCTCAAGGGAACGATGATGCGAGCGTTACGAAGAATATTGTGACGCTTGAAAACAGCACGGTTGGTACGGGCGGAAATAAACGTCATGTCTTTGGCGGATTTTCCAGAGGAGCGAACGGCAAGGCAGATGGAAACGAAGTCACTGTGACAGATACGTCCGTTACCGGGGAGATCAATGCCGGCCTCGTCCTGGGCGATGGATCAGCAAGCTCGAACAAAGTCACGATTGCGGGCACATCGACGATCGGCGGCGCCGTCTATGGCGGCCATGCAAATGCGCAAGGCGCCTATGCTACGACGAATGGAATCCTAGAAAAGAATGAAGTCACCATTCAGGACGGTACGGTGGAAAAGATCGTGTGTGGCGCACTATCCGCCAAGGACGGCACGGTCAGGGAGAACAAGGTCACCATTTCGGGCGGCACCCTGAAGGGACGTATCTATGGCGGCGTGTCCAATGGCAACGGCACGGTGAAGAATAATCATGTCGTCATTTCGGGAGGGATCATCCAAGGGGTCGTTATCGGTGGTTCATCGGATGGCACGAATGCGGTTACGGGGAATACCGTTACCATTTCGGGCGGAATATTCAGCGGTGATGTTAAAGGCGGTGAGTCGTGGGGCAAGACGACGGGCAACACGGTCACGCTTGGCGCAGACGACGGCACATATACGGCGATGCTGACGAACAGCGATATTTATGGCGGCAATGATGCAAGTGATGTCACAGACAATACGCTGAACGTCAATGCAAAGAATGTTGCGGTGAAATCTGTTAACAATTTTGAAAACTATAACTTCAAACTGAACAGCTCGATCGGCGAAGGCGATACCATGCTGACACTGGGAACGGGCGGCTTTGGGCGCACGACGGACTGGAATAAGTTCAAGGTCAATATAGAGGGACTGCCCGGCGGTCAGGGGCAGCCAAATCGGACGATTGCAGTCCTCAAAACTGGTACGGCAAATGCGCTGCAGTTCTCGAACTATGCTGCGCGTACCCTGATCACCGATCCGAACTCTGACTTCGAGTCAGCTCTGCGCACGGATACGGGAATGGCTGCGGCAACGTCCGTCCTTCTCGACTACAATCGGTTCCGCAATAATGAGTGGACCTACGACGGCACGACCCCGGCAACGGGGGATAAAGTCTATGGCGGCTATTCGAGTCTCGGCCATACGACCACGAACAACAAGCTCACGGTTACGAATACAAATAATACGAGCCTGGATGTCTACGGCGGTTATACGGCGGGCGCGGGCGATTCGACGAACAATACGGTCACGATCGCAGGTACAAGCAGGGTCAAGCAAGCCTATGGCGGCTATGCGACGGCGGCGAACGGCAGGGCAGAGGGCAATACCGTCAACATTGAGACGGGCGGCTATGTGGATAATACGGTTTATGGCGGCTGGGCGAAGGGCAGCGTCGTCCATAATATTGTGAATATCGAAGGACAAACGGACTTTTCAGTTTTCGGCGGCCGCCTTGCGGGCAGCGGGACGGCTGAGCGCAACGAGATTCATTTGAAAAACGCAGCCGTATCGGGGATGGTGATCGGCGCTCAAGGGAACGATGATGCGAGCGTTACGAAGAATATTGTGACGCTTGAAAACAGCACGGTTGGTACGGGCGGCAATGTCCGTCATGTATTCGGCGGGTATTCCAGAGGAGCCAACGGCAAGGCGGACGGGAACGAAGTCACTGTGACGAATACGTCCGTTACCGGGCAAATTAATGGAGGTCTTGTTCTGGGCGACGGGTCGGCAAGCTCGAATAAAGTCACGATTGCAGGCACATCGACAATCAAAGGCGATGTATATGGTGCTCATGCAAATGCGCAGACCGGCTACGCTACGACAAATGGAACCCTGGAAAAGAATGAAGTCATTATTTCGGGCGGTACGATGGAAAAGGAGGTGTACGGCGCTCTATCCTTTGGGAAGGGTACGGCCAGGGAGAACCGAGTCACCATTTCGGGCGGCACCCTGCAGAAAGCCGTCTATGGCGGTATGGCCTATGATGCCGGTACGGCAAAGGATAATCATATCGTTATTTCGGGAGGAATTTTTCAGGGGAACGTGATTGGCGGTGCATCGGACGGCACGAATGCGGTTACGGGAAATACCATTACCATTTCGGGAGGAACGTTCAGCGGCGACATCAAAGGCGGTCTGTCGTGGGGCGGCGGCAAGACGAAGGGCAACACGGTCACGCTCGGTGCAGATGACGGCACATATACGGCAACGCTGACGAACAGCGATATTTATGGCGGCAATGATACAAGTGATGTCACGGACAATACGCTGAATGTCAATGCAAAGAATGTTGCGGTGAAATCTGTTAACAATTTTGAAAACTATAACT
>ERZ772967.2695-NODE-2695-length-11275-cov-3.585918_pt1 | contig 11275 bp, 10 predicted proteins | sample MGYA00511677_ERZ772967 | MGnify/ENA primary metagenome ERZ772967 (study PRJEB29015, sample SAMEA2737931) | human oral metagenome | biome: human oral; feature: human-associated habitat; material: dental | place: China | collected 2146 ...
TTGCCAAAAGACAAGGCGGCGAGCCGCTGACAGTACGAGTAGTACGGCAAGGCGAAGCCAACGCCGTATTTTGGCAAAGGAAGACGCTATACCTCCTCGGAGAGGCCCGAAATACGCGGGCTTCAGGGCTGCAAAGCTTGCGCATGCTGCCAGACCGGCAGCACGCCCTGTTCGCCGGGGGCGCAGGCAAAGCCGGCCTCGACGCCCAATCCGCCCACCCAGGCAAGCCGCCCGTCGATCCACAACAGGGGCATCCGCATCCGTTCCCACGGCGGCACGCCCGCTTCCTGAAGCAGATTGCGCACGGCGCGGCGCGGGCGATTGATGTGCGGCCGGAAGCGTTCGCCGCCCTGCCGCACCCGCAGCGTTCCCCACTCTTTCCGTCCTTCGGCCCGCAACTCTTCCAGCCAACGGCAGGCGATGCCGCTACCGACGGCGGGCACGAAACGCACGCGCCCCGATCCCCATACCACTTCCGCTTCGCCGCACCAGATGGCCGGTTGCGGCGCGGCAAACGCGCAGCGCGGCAGGCAATACAGTTCGCCGCGATAAACGCGCAATTCGCCCTCCGCGGTCGTCACGCAGGTTTCCGCCCCGGGGGCGCAGTCCGCCAGTTGCCGGCAGGCTTCCTCCAGCCAGCGCGCTTCCGGCAGGCGGAAGCCGGCTTCTGCCCACAGGTGGCGCAGCAGATTGCGCGCGCGCGCCGGCGGCAGGCGGTTGAATGCCGCCAGCCCCGTGCGTCCCGACGGCAGGCGCGCCGCATCGGCGTCGATCCGCGCCAGCTGGGCGAGCAGATCGGCCGCTTCGGCGAAATGCCCGGCCGCCCGCGCCAGCGCCTGACGCGCACCGGGGAACGGTTTTTCCAGCGCCGGGAAAATTTCGTGGCGCAGAAAGTTGCGGCGGAAACGCCGGCTGTCGTTGCTTTCATCATCGACCCAATGCAAGCCGTATTCGGCCGCATAGCGTTCGATTGCGGCGCGCGGCACGGCCAGCAGCGGCCGGATCAGCTCGATTGCAGCAGCCCTGCGATCGCCTTTTTCCGGCTCTCCGCCAGTGATTTGCAGCGCACGCAGCGCCGGCATGCCGGCCGCGCCGGCAACCCCCGCCCCGCGCAGCAGATTGAGCAGCGCCGTTTCGGCCTGGTCGTCGCGGTGGTGCGCCAGCGCCAGCCAGTCGGCATCGACCGAGGCGAATGCGCGATAACGGCCGCGCCGCGCCGCCGCTTCCAGGCCTTCGCCGCTGTTGCGCTGCACTTCGACGCGGACGATGTTGAGCGGAACCGCCAGACTGCGGCAGAACGCCGCACAGAAATCCGCCCACGCATCGGCATGCGGGCTGAGGCCGTGATGCACATGCAGTGCCGAGAGCGTAAACGCCACCGTCTGGCCGGCAGGGTTTGCCTCATCTGATTCATTCGCCGGAATACCGGATGTCGACGCCTGCCCCGCGCCGGGTCTTGGCGCCTGACCGTCCGCCGCGGCCGCCTGCCGGTAACGGTGCAGCGCATGCAGCAGAACAACCGAATCGATGCCGCCGGAAAAAGCAACGCAAATTCGGGCAACACAAATACGAGCAACGCAAATGCGCCGCGCTACCGGCGGATGCTCGGCGAAAAAGCGGCGCAGCGCCGCGTCGACACGCGCGGCCGGAGCGGCCTTCGCCGTTGTGCTCGTCACGCTGTCCTCGCCCGTCTTCCGCATTTCGCTGTCGCCCCCGGCCGCTGCCTGCAACGCAAACGCGCGCTTCAATAATCGACCGGCAGCGGGTCGAGGCTGCGCCAGAGATACCAGGTCGCCACCGAGCGCCACGGCCGCCAGCGTTCGCCCAGGCAGGTCAGCTGTTTGCGCGTGAGCCGTTCGCCGCCGCCATAATGCTGGGCAGCCGCTTTTTGCAGGCCGATGTCGTCCAGCGGAAAGACGTCCGGACGCATCTGGTTGAAGATCAGGAACATTTCCGCCGTCCAGACGCCGATGCCGCGCACCGAAGTCAGCTCGGCGATGATGTCGGCGTCCGTCATCGCCTGCCAGTCATGCGCATGAATGCTGCCTTCGCTGAAATGGCGCGCCAGATCGGTCAGATATTCCTGCTTGCGCGCGGACAGCCCGCAGGCGCGCAGCACCTCGGCTTCCGCTGCCAGCACCGCCGCCGGCGTTACCGCAGGCAGCGCGGCGGCAAAGCGCCGCCAAACGCTGTCGGCGGCCTTGGTCGAAATCTGCTGGCCGACGATGGAACGCGCCAGCGTGCCGAAAGGATCGCCGCGCGAGATCAGCGAATCGATCGGGTGCTGGCGGATAATCGCCGCCATGACCGGATCGGCGGCGGACAGCGCCTGACAGGCCTCGCGCCAGTAGGCCGGCGCGGTGCCTTGTTCGCCCGCGCGCCCAGACCGATCACGGCGGAGGCGATGATGCGCCGTGCCGCCGTCCGGCAGACGCTTGAGATGGCTGCCGCAGCCCGCCCGGCAATCGCTCGCGCCAAACCCCGGCACGACGATTTCGCCCGCCTGCTGCCGGTTGACCACACACTCCGGCACCGACAGGCGATGCACCTTGCAGATCGCCACGCCCGGCGCGGCGAGCAGATAATCGATGTGCCAGTGGAACTTCTTCGTTCGCGCAAGATGGCGGGCAATGCGCGCCTCCAGATTGCGCCTCGCGCTGCCGGTATATACGTAATCGCCGGCCGGAAAATCGAACGTGCCCAGCCGGCCGACGGCAACGCGCACCGGCGCGTCGATGTGGATCGCCAGCTGGTAAGTCCGATAGGGGCCGTCCGTCATGGGCGCGGCAACGGACGCTGGAATCGACGCAGGAATGGATGCTGGAACAGACACGGGCTTGGGCGCGCCGGCTTCGGATTCAGCCGGCGCAGAATGGGTTGTAGCGTCGCTCATGACCAATCGTCGACATCGGCCCGTGGCCGGAAATGAAGGCGACATCGTTACCCAGCGGCCAGAGCTTGAGGTGAATGGACGCGATCAAGGTGTCGAAGTCGCCGCGCGGGAAATCCGTCCGCCCGATCGACCCCTGGAAGAGCACATCGCCGGAAAGCAGTATGCGGCCCGGCTCATCGAAAAAGACGACATGGCCGGGCGTATGGCCGGGGCAGTGGAAGACCTTCAGCGTGGCGTTGCCCACCGTCACGGTGTCGCCGTCCTCCAGCCAGCGATCCGGCGTCACCGCCCGCACGCCGCTAAAACCGTAGGCGCGCGCCTGCGCCGGCAACCCGTCGAGCAGAAAAGCGTCCTCGCGTTGCGGCCCTTCGATCGGCACGCCGAGCCGTTCAGCCAGCTCCGCTGCGCCGCCGGCATGGTCGATATGCCCGTGCGTCAGCAGGATTTTTTCCGGCGTCACGCCCAGCTGCTCAATGGCCGCGACGATGCGCGGAACTTCGCCGCCCGGATCGACGATGGCCGCCTTGCGGGTTTCCTCGCACCAGAGAATGGTGCAGTTCTGCTCAAGCGGCGTCACGGGAACGATCTGATATTTGATTGACATGGCATCTCACGATGAAAGTGGATTGAAAGACGATAGACGGCTATCCGGATAATCTTGGACAATCTTCACAAGCTTTGCAAAACGACCTCGGCAACATCCTCTGCGGCGCATTTCAGCCATTCCTGTTACTCCTGCCACTCCTACGCTGGGCGCTGCCGCACCACCGCGCCTTAAACGGCGCCTGCGTCCGGCCGGGTTGCCCAAGCTGCGATTCAGGCCGCTATTCAAGCCGCGATTCACGGGCGTCTATTGTACCCGTACCGGCCTCCCCGCCCGCCCTTTATCCCTCGCCCGCCGCTTCCTGTTTGCGCGCGTCCGCGCACGCGGCCGTAGGCGCCGGCAACGGCTTCGGCACCTCCAGCACGGCGGCGAGCAGCCGCTGCGTATACGGCTGCTGCGGCTTGCGCAGCACCGCATCGACCGGCCCCTGTTCGACGATGCGGCCGCGGTGCATCACCGCCACCTCGTGCGCCAGCGCATCGACGACGGCAAGGTTGTGCGTGATGAACAGATAGGTCAGCCCCAGCCTTTCCTGCAAGGATCTGAGCAGGTCGAGAATCTGTGACTGCACCAGCACATCGAGGGCGGAAGTCGGTTCATCGCAAATGATCAGATCCGGCTGCACGGCCAGGGCGCGGGCGATGGCGATGCGCTGGCGCTGACCGCCGGAAAATTCGTGCGGATAGCGCCAGGCCGCATCTTCTGGCAGACCCACCTGCGCCAGCAGCGCGGCAACGGCGGCGGCGCATTCAGCCGACTGCGCGGCGCCGCTTCCTTCGCCGCCGACGCCGAGCGCCCGCATGCCCTCGGCGATGATTTCACCGACCGGCAGGCGCGGGTTGAGCGAGGCGAACGGGTCCTGAAACACCATCTGCATACGCCGCCGCGCCGGGCGCAAGGCCGTGCGCGACTGGCCGACCAGCTCCCGGCCATCCAGCCGGACGCTGCCTTCTACCCGGACGTTGCCGCCAGGCCGCAGCAGTTGCAGGATCGCCTTGCCGGCCGTCGTCTTGCCGCTGCCCGACTCACCGACCAGCGCCAGCGTGCGCCCGCGCCGCAAGGTCAGCGAAACGCCGTCGACCGCTTTGACATGCCCCACAAGGCGCCGCAGAAGGCCGCGCCGGATGGGAAAATGCACGCGCAGATCGGTCACGGCAAGGAGCGGCGGCGTCGGGTCTGGCGTCAGATCAGGCGCAGCGTCTGGCGTGACATTGGGTGCGGCGTCGGACACGGGCAGTCCGGCGTAAGCCACCGCATCGGCAGCGGCCAGGCCATCCGTCCGCGCCGCACTATCCACCGCACCATCGGCCGCAAGGTCGGCCAGATCATCCGCCGTCGCATCCCTGGCGGCATCGACCGTGGCATGGCCCGCTAGCCCAGTATCCACGGGCTTTCCAGAGGGGGTGCCCTGAAATGCCCGTGGGACGCGGGCTTCCGGGCATCCTATGCACGCGGTGTTTCGTGTGGTGTTTTCTTCGTTTTCGCCGCATTCACGGCGTTCATCGCGCCCGCGTCGCCACGAGGCGTCGGGCAGCGCGGCGAAGAGGCGCTGCGTGTAGGGATGGCGCGGCCGGCTGAAAAAACTTTCATGCGCTGCGGTTTCGATCAGCACGCCCGCGCGCATGACGCCAATGCGCTGCGCCATGCGCGCGGCAACGCCCAGATCGTGGGTAATCAGCAGCATGCCCATGCCGCGCTCACGCTGGATCTGGCACAGCAGGTCGAGAATCTGCGCCTGAATCGTCACATCGAGCGCCGTCGTCGGTTCGTCGGCAATGAGCAGGCGCGGCGAACCGGCGAGCGCAATGGCGATCATCACCCGCTGCTTCATCCCGCCGGATAGCTGGAACGGATATTCGGAGAGCCGCCGGGCCGCGTCGGCAATACCGACCGCATCGAGCAATTCGAGCGCGCGGGCGCGCACCGCGCCGCCGCGCAATCCGGCGTGTTTTTCCAGCGCCTCGCCAATCTGCCGGCCGATGGTCAGCACCGGATTGAGACTAGTCGCCGGTTCCTGGAAAATCATGGCGATGCCGCCGCCGCGCACGGCGCGCATGTCCGCTTCCGGCAAGCCCAGCAACTCACGCCCGGCGAAATGAACCTCGCCGCCGAGCAGGCGGGCATTCGGCGGCAGCAGGCGCAGCAGGGAAAGCGCCGTGACCGACTTGCCGCAGCCCGATTCGCCGAGCAGCGCCAGCGTTTCGCCCGCCGAGACTTCGAAGGAGATGCCGTCGACAACGGGGCGTGTGCGCCGCCCGCCATTCGGCGCTCCCGCTTCACCGGCGAAACCGACGCGCAAATCGCGCACGCTGAGAACGATTCGATCCGGATGCGCCATGATCAACGGGCCGCACGATCGCCACGCATCCGGCGGGTAAAGCCGGGAACGGCGCACATCATCCATTGGCGGACGCACGCCGGCGCCCAGGCGGGCAGTCTGGCGCCGGCGCCAGCCAGCGCCACCAGGGGGCCGCGCCCGGTAACCCGCTTTTTGTGCAGGGCACGCGCTACGGACGGTTCAATCTGGATCCGGCGTGTCATCGTTACACTCATTTTTATGACTTCCGCACTCTCGGTCATTCGCTTCGCCTCGGTCAGTAATCGCGTCCAGCGCCGGTTATCCCAGCCGGGGGTCAAAGGCGTCACGCACGGCGTCGGCCAGCAGATTGGCGGACAGCACCAGCGCAAACATGGCGGTAAACGCGGCGGCCAGCGACCACCACACCATCGGTTCGCGCGCCAGCTCCATGCGCGCGTTGTTGATCATCATGCCGAAGCTGATCGTCGCCGGATCGACGCCGATGCCGACGTAGGACAGCACCGCCTCGGCTAGCACCAGCCCGGAAAAATCCATCACCAGCGTGATGATGACGATATGCATCAGGTTGGGCAGGATATGGCGCAGGAGGATGCGCCCGTCGGTCACGCCGAAAGCCTGCGCCGCCTGCACGTATTCCTGTTCGCGCAGCTTGAGCGTTTCGCCCCGCAGCAGCCGCGCCAGACTCGTCCAGCTCGTCAGCCCGAGAATGAAGCAAAGCGCCAGTAGGCGCAGATCGGCGCGCTCGGCGGCGGTGGCGAACCATTGCGGATGCGTGTCGATCAGCACCTGCATCATCAGTACGGCCGCCGCGATCAGCAGCACGCCGGGAATCGACGAAAGCGTCGTATAGACATACTGCACGAAATCATCGACCCAGCCGCGGAAATAGCCGGCGAGCGTGCCGAACGCAACGCCGACGGGAATCGTCACCAGCGTCGTCACCAGCCCGATGACCAGCGCCGTGCGCACGCTCTTGAGCACTTGGTAGAAGACATCCTGCCCGACCTTGTCGGTGCCGAAAACGTGATAATCGACGCACAGCGCCAGCACCGGCAGACCGATCAGCAACAAAACGCCCAGGCTCATCAGTACGGCGTTCCAGGCAAAAGCCGTTTCACCGCGCCAGAGCGCGCGCCAAACGGCGCGCAGCGGCCTGCCCTGCCGCCGCGCCAGAAAAAACGCAACACCCAGGGCCAGCAGGCCGGTCAGCCCTGCCGCAAGCGCGGCTGCGGCCAGCATACGCCGCCGGACATCGGCATTGCGCCGGTTTTCCGCGTCCCCCAGATGCGCGCCGCCATAGCGCAGGCGCGGGAATTCACGCACCGTGTGCACGCGGCCATCTTCGCCGCGCACTTCCAGCGATCCCTTGGCATAGGCGCGCGTCGCCAGGGGCGCGGAATAGGTTTTCTCGTGACGTTCGCGCAGCGGCGCAGCCAGCGCATCGAGCAGCGAGCGCACCTCGACGGCGTAAACCGGCGGCGCAGCGGCATGATCGCTAGGCAAGCGCGGCCGATAATGCAGCGAATCGATCAGGCCGATCAGGACGAACACGGTGAGCACGCTCACCGCCGTCATGGCCGGCCGGCTGCGCCCGACACGCGCCCACGCCGCGCGCGAGAGCGCGTTACGCCGCGCCTGCCCGGCGCCCAGCGCGCTGACGCCGACAAGCAACCAGACGAGCACGTCGGACCAGAGCAGAACGGGCTGGAAGGATGCAAAGTCAAGCATCACGCGGCTGTCTCATCCGATGGGCACGCTGCGCCAGTCCTTTGCGCCGCTTCCGCCGAGGCCGAACGCGCCAGGTCGATGGCGGCCTGAATGGCGGCGCGCGCCTGCGGGCTGTTCTTCCAGCAGGTCGATCCGGTCAGACGGGCGGCGTGCGACATGATGCTTTCCACATCGGCAGCGGAAAGCTGCGCCAGCGATTCGATCCCTATCGCTTCCAGACGGGCAAGAACGGTAGGGCCAACGCCTTTCAGCGCCAGCAGGGCATTGCGTTCTTCCGTGGAAAAAGACATGGCCTTATCCCCCTGCGTTCATTCAAAACGGATGCGCGGATCGACCAGCGTATAGGCGATATCGGTCAGCATCAGGCCGACGATGTACAGCACCGAACCGATGAAGACCATGGCGCGAACGACGGAGAAATCCTGCGCGTTGATGGCATCGATGGTGTAGCTGCCCAGACCGGGAATGCCGAAAAAGGATTCGATCAGGAGCGACCCCATGAACAGCTGCGGGATGACCACGACCACCCCCGTCAGAATCGGAATAAGCGCGTTTCTCAGCACGTGCCGGAACATGACGAGCCGCTCCGGCAAGCCTTTGGCGCGCGCCGTGCGCACATAATCCTTGCCGATCTCTTCGAGAAAAATCGTCCTGTACCAGCGCGTCGAGGCGCCAATACCGGAGATCACGTTGATGGCGACCGGCAGGATGAGAAACTTCCATGCATCAATGCCCGGCGCGTAGCCGGAAATCGGCGCCAGCCGCCACAGCTTGCTGATGAGATACTGGCCGCCGACGATGTAGAACAAGCCGGAAACCGACATCATCGCCACACACAGCACAACGCCCCAGAAATCGAACGGCGTGGCGCGGAAGAAGGCAAGCAGCAGCGCCAGACAGACGGTGACGACCAGCCCCAGCACAAAGGTCGGTGCGGCAACGGCCAATGACGGCCCCATGCGCGCGGCGATTTCGCCGGCAATGTCGCGGCCATCCTCGGCGCGCCCGAAGTCGCCGACGAACAGGCGCGCCGACTTGGTGAAAAAGATGGTGTCGCTCAGTTTGCCGCTGCCCCCGGCCTGGGCGTTGAAGAAAAGCGGCTTGTCGTAACCGTGCTCTGCCTTCCATTTCTCGATCGCCTCCGGCATGACCCGCTTGACGCCCAGCTGCATGCGCGCCATGTCATCCGGCGTATTGACGATGAAAAAGAGCGCAAAGGTGATGAGATTGACACCAATCAGGATCGGAATGGCGTAGAGCAAACGGCGGATGAGATAGGCGAACATGGCGGCGTTTCAGGTCAATCGCACCACAGCTTGCCGCGTGATGGCGCGATTCGCATTCAAACCAGCCCTTTCGTCTCGTCGATGCCAAGATGGATGTTCATCGACTGGACGGCGGCGCCGGATGCGCCCTTACCCAGGTTGTCGAGCCGGCTGACGACGAGCATGCGCTCCTCATTGCCAAAGACAAAGAGGTCGACGCGATTGCTGTCGTTGCTGGCTTCGACGTCGAAGAAGCCGCCGTCCGTCGCCGCTTCCAGATCGCAGGGATGGACGCGGATGAAGGCTTCGCCGGCGTAATAGTCGGCGAGAATTTTCTGCACCTCCGCCGGTGTCGCCTTGCGGGCGAACTGGCCGGGATGCAGGTAGGCGGTGACGGCCAGCCCCTTGTAAAAAGGGCCGACGATCGGCACGAAGATCGGCGCGATGTCCAACCCGGCATGGGCGCGCATTTCGGGCAGGTGCTTGTGCGTCAGGCCCATCGCATAGGGGCGCGGTGCGTCGATGCGTTGCGCGCTACGGTAGGACTCGATCATCTTTTTGCCGCCGCCGGAATAGCCGGTGATCGAATGCGCCGCAACCTGCGTTCCAGCCGGCAGCAGGCCGCTTGCAACCAGCGGCCTGAGCGCCAAAATGAAGGCGGTGGCATGGCAACCGGGATTGGCGATGCGCTTGCTGGCGCGAATCCGCTCGCGCTGCGGGCGCTCGAGTTCCGGCAGGCCGTAGACCCAGCCCGGATAGACGCGATGCGCCGTCGAGGCGTCGATGATGCAGGTGGCCGGATTGTCGGCCAGCGCTACCGCTTCCCGCGCCGCATCGTCGGGCAGGCAGAGGAAGGTGATATCGGAGGCGTTGATCAGCCGCTTGCGCTCGGCCGGATCCTTGCGCTTGTCCGCGTTGATGCGCAGCACCTCGACATCGTCGCGCTGCGCGAGGTATTCGTTGATCTGCAGGCCGGTGGTGCCTTCCTGTCCATCGACAAAGATTTTGTAGCTCATGGCAGCTCGCAAAGTCAGCAAAAGGTGAAAAAATGTGGTTACCGCGCATTCAGGCGCAACGGGCGCAGAAATGAGCGCAGAATCAGGCGGTACGTCTCGGCCATCGTGTCATGGCTCCGGCAACCCGCTTTGGCGACGTGCATGCGCGCCAGACGGTACAGCCAGGACGGGATGTTACGTTGCGCCTTGGCCGGCTGCAAATCCATGCCGCCGCCCATCACCGCCTCAATGCGCTGCGCCGTTCGCGGCGGCGCCAGGCGAGCACCGCGGCGATCAGGGTCACGACGGCGGCGATGGCGGCCAGCGCCAGCGGCCAGACGACAGGCGGATTCCATGCTTGGCGCAAGCGTTCGCGCGCGGCTGCGTCGATGCGCTGATACTTGAGACCATTGTTGGCGACATCATTTGGCTTGCGGTTATACAGCCAGCTATGGCTGAGCGTGTAGCTCTTGGGATGGAAGCCGAAGATCCACGGCGCATCTTCCTGAAGGATGCGGTTCATGCGCCGGATGATGGCCTGCCGCTGCGGCGTATTGTCCATGTTTTTCATGGTCTCGAACAAGCGATCAAATTCGGCATTGACGTAATTGGCCTTATTTTCTCCGCCGTGCGCGAGCATGCCTTCCTTGCTCGAAAAGAGGAAAAAGAAATTTTCCGGATCGGGGTAATCGGCATTCCAGCCGAGAAAAAAAATCTGCACTGCACCTTTGCGCAGCTTTTCCTGAAAGCGGTTGAAATCGGTTGAACGGACGACAAGCTGGATGCCGATCTTGGCAAATTGCCGACGCAGCCAGTCAAGCTGTGATTTATCGCCCATGCCGGTGCCCGTGGTGTCGAGGTTGAGCACCAGCGGCTCGCCGGTGTTGGCGTCGCGCCCGTTCGGCCAGCCGGCTTCGGCCAGTAGCGCCTTCGCTGCGGCAATGGGTTTACGCCGTGCACGGCCGCCATCCCCATCTTCCGCAGCATGGGAATGCGCCCTCTCCCAGTCATAGACCACGGGATTGATGCCGGCTTCGCCGCTTTCATGGCCGAAAATGCCCGGCGGCAGCGGATTCATAGCGGCGATGCCGCGCCCGTTAAGGAAGATCGAGATGAACTCTTCCTGGTCAATGGCAATCGACAGCGCCTGACGCAGTTTGCGCGCGCGCGTCTCGCCGACGCCGTCTTTGCCGCCCACGACGGGGTCGTGCATGTTGAAGCCCATGTAGAAGATCGCGGCGCGTACGCTGGTCAGCAAGCGGATGCCGCGTGCGCGCATCTCGTCGGAAAGCTGCACGCCGCCGTCGATATTCAGACGCACGGCTTGGTCGAAGCTGTCGGACGAAATGCCGGAAGCGTCGTAATAACCTTGCAGGAACTTGTTCCAGTACGGGATGCTTTCCTTTTCGCGCGAAAAGACGGCCTGGTCGATCAACGGCAATGTCTTGCCGCAGTCGGTCAGCAGCCCGT
>ERZ772967.2700-NODE-2700-length-11270-cov-3.268212_pt1 | contig 11270 bp, 9 predicted proteins | sample MGYA00511677_ERZ772967 | MGnify/ENA primary metagenome ERZ772967 (study PRJEB29015, sample SAMEA2737931) | human oral metagenome | biome: human oral; feature: human-associated habitat; material: dental | place: China | collected 2146 ...
AAGAAAAAACAAGAAGAAAAACAAAAAGTTGTCGTTTTGGGAAAAGGATCACGGAGTATGCGAATGGAAGAGGTGATCGAAGGAGTAAGGGATCGTTTTACATGTTAGTTTGGCTTGCTGAATTTTTAGTTCGTTATGAAACCGCGTTTAATGCGATTTCCTATATTACCGTGCGTGCAATTTTAGCTTTATTGACCGCACTTTGCCTTTCGCTTTGGATTGGTCCGAAAGTGATTAAGCGTTTACAGTTGTTAAAATTCGGTCAGGAAGTGCGTCATGACGGGCCGGAAAGCCATTTCAGCAAACGCGGTACGCCGACGATGGGCGGTGTGATGATTTTATTTTCTATCGGCGTAAGTACGTTACTTTGGGCGAATTTATCCAATCCTTATATTTGGGTTTGTTTATTCGTTTTATTCGGCTACGGCGCAATCGGCTTTGTAGATGATTATCGTAAAATTACCCGTAAAAATACCGATGGGTTGATTGCGCGCTGGAAATATTTTTGGATGTCGGTGGTGGCGCTGGCGGCGATTATTTGGTTGTATGTGCTGGGAAAAGAGACGGATGCGACCCGTTTGGTTGTGCCGTTTTTTAAAGATGTTATGCCGCAGCTCGGGGTATTTTATATCGTACTGTCTTATTTTGTGATTGTTGGTACGGGAAATGCCGTGAATTTGACAGACGGGCTGGACGGGCTGGCGATTATGCCGACGGCGTTGGTGGCGGGGGCTTTTGCGTTAATCGCATGGGCGACGGGAAACGTGAATTTTGCCGAATACTTGCATATTCCTTATATAAAATATAGTTCCGAAGTGGTGGTGTTCTGTACCACGATCGTTGGTGCCGGGCTTGGTTTTTTGTGGTTTAACACTTACCCTGCGCAGGTTTTCATGGGCGATGTCGGTTCGCTCGCATTAGGCGGTGCGCTAGGCGTGGTGGCGATCTTAGTGCGTCAGGAGTTTTTATTGGTGATTATGGGCGGCGTGTTTGTTGTGGAAGCGTTATCGGTAATTTTACAGGTGGGTTCCTATAAATTGAGAAAACAACGTATTTTCAGGATGGCGCCGATTCACCATCACTTTGAATTAGAAGGCTGGCCTGAGCCGCGTGTGATTATTCGATTTTGGATTATTTCATTGATGTTAGTGTTGATGGGGCTTGTCACTTTAAAACTTCGATAATCAATCTCGCTCTTTGTGAAAAGAGCGAGTTTATTTTTATCTGTTTCTTTTGTCTGATTATAAAAATGAATACATATCAAAATAAAAAGATTGCCGTTATCGGTTTAGGAAAAACAGGGCTTTCCTGTGTGCATTTTTTACGCAATAAAAAAGCACGAGTTTGTGTGATGGATACCCGCCTTCATCCTGCAGGTGCCGATAGTCTCCCGCCTGATGTTCCTTTGCATATGGGCGGGTTAAATCAACAATGGCTATTGGAAAGCGACATGATTGTCGCCAGTCCGGGCGTGGCGTTAAAAACGCCTGAAATTCAGACCGCACTTGCCGCCGGTATCGAAGTGGTGGGCGACATTGAACTTTTCTGTCGCGAGGCGATAAAGCCGATTATTGCGATTACCGGCTCTAACGGTAAAAGCACGGTAACGACACTTGTTTATGAAATGGCCAAAGCGGCGGGCGTGAAAGCGGCTATGGGCGGTAATATCGGGATTCCGGCACTTTCATTGTTGGAGCAGGATATTGATCTCTATGTTTTGGAACTATCCAGTTTTCAATTGGAAACCACGTATAGCCTACGGGCGGCAGCCGCAACCGTGTTGAATATCAGCGAAGATCACATGAATCGTTATGCGGATTTGGAGGCTTATCGCCAAGCTAAGTTAAAAATTTATCATCAAGCGGCCGTTATTCTAGTCAATCATGACGATTTGTTGACTTATCCGACACAAGTTGAAAGCGGACATCAATGGTGTTTTGGGGCGCAGAATGCGGATTACTCGCTAAAAACCGTTGCGGGCAAATTATGTTTTATGGCGCGCGATGAGGTGATTTTGCCTTGCGATGAAGCGGCATTAAGCGGACGGCACAATGCAATGAATATTTTGGCCGCTACGGCGTTGGCTCAGGCGGCAGGGATCAATTTAGCAGGAATTCGGACCGCACTTCGTACATTTAAAGGATTGCCGCATCGTTTTCAATTGGCTCATTTCGCTCATGGCGTCCGCTGGATCAATGATTCTAAGGCAACGAATGTCGGTAGTACGGTGGCCGCGTTGACCGATTTGGACGTGGCGGGGACGTTGCATTTGTTGCTTGGCGGCGATGGCAAAGGCGCCGATTTTTCACCGTTGAGACCACTCATTAATCAACCGCACGTTGTTTGTTATTGCTTTGGGCAAGATGGTAAATCATTGGCCGCCTTGGCTAAACGGCGTTATCTATTTGCGACGATGGCTCAGGCGATTGAATTTTTACGGCCAACATTAAAAGCAGGCGATATGGTTTTGTTATCGCCGGCTTGCGCCAGTTTGGATCAATTCGATAGCTTTGAGCAGCGCGGCGACGTTTTTTCCGCACTGGCAAGCGCAGGATGAGTAGATAAGCAATGATGTTTTTTACCGAAATTAAACGGCAATATGAGGCATGGGTCAGAATTACCCCGCAGGGATTATTGTACGATCGCGCGTTGTTTTGGTTGTTTGTGGTTTTGCTATTGATCGGGCTGATTGCCGTGGCGTCGGCGTCTATTCCGATCAGTTCGAGACTCTATAATGATCCGTTTTATTTTGCGAAACGCGATTTTGTTTATGTCTTGCTGTCGATGGCGACCTGTTATGTCAGTTTACATATTTCTACGGTTCAATGGGAACGCTGGCACGTTAAATTGTTTTGGCTGGCGATTGCATTATTGATTGCGGTTTTGGTGATCGGTAGTACAGTAAACGGCGCAAAGCGTTGGATTTCTTTGGGGGTTTTGAATTTTCAGCCGGCAGAATTTGCTAAATTTGCGTTGACCTGCTTTTTAGCCAGTTATTTTACCCGTCGTTATAATGAAGTACGCGGACATAAATTAAGTGCATTTAAGCCCTTTATTGTTATGGGGTTGATGGGGGTTTTTCTGTTGGCGCAACCCGATATGGGCAGTACCGTCGTCCTGTTTGTGATTATGTTCGGCATGTTGTTTATTGTCGGTGCGCATTTTTGGCAATTTATTGGCTTGATAGTGACCGGCGGATTACTTTTTGTATGGCTGGTATTATTTGAAGCCTATCGACTTAAGCGGTTTACCGGCTTTTTGGAGCCTTTTAAAGATCCTTATGGTGCGGGTTTTCAGCTGACGCAATCTTTAATGGCTTTCGGCCGTGGTCAAATCAACGGCGAAGGTCTTGGCAATTCTATTCAGAAATTGGAATATTTGCCGGAAGCGCATACGGATTTTATTATGGCGATCATCGGCGAAGAATTCGGATTTATCGGCATTATGGTGATGATTACCTTGCTCGGATTGCTTGTTTTTCGAGCGATTAAAATTGGTCGTGAATCGTTGCTATTAAATCAACGGTTTCGCGGTTTTTTTGCCTTTGGTATCAGTTTTTGGATTTTTTTTCAGGGATTCGTCAATTTAGGCATGGCGCTCGGTATGTTACCGACAAAAGGGTTAACCTTTCCGTTGGTCAGCTATGGCGGCTCCAGTATTATTATTATGTCCGCGACGATTGGTGTGCTGTTGCGTATTGATCATGAAAATCGCTTGCAACGAGGCGGGCAGGCGCGTTTACGCGATGATTAAATCAGGAAAGCTAAGTGGATAAAAGAAGATTATTGGTGATGGCCGGCGGTACCGGCGGTCATGTATTTCCCGCTATTGCCGTGTCACAAGAGTTACAACGGCAAGGGTGGGAAATTTGCTGGTTGGGCACAAAAGATCGAATGGAAGCGCAATTGGTGCCTAAGTATGGTATTCCGATTCGGTTTATTCAGGTTTCCGGCCTGCGCGGAAAAAGCATTAAAAATTTATTGGCGGCGCCTTTTATGATTTTAAGAGCGATTATTCAAGCCTATAAAATTATGCGTGATTTTAAACCTAATGTGGTGTTAGGCATGGGCGGATATGTTTCCGGGCCGGGCGGCATAGCCGCGAAGCTCTGCGGCATACCGATTGTTTTGCATGAACAAAATGCGGTGGCCGGCTTGACGAATAAATGGTTGGCAAAAATTGCCGCTTGTACTTTGCAGGCCTTTCCTACGGCGTTTAATCGAGCCGAAGTGGTAGGCAATCCCGTTCGTCGCGACTTATTTGCGCAACCGAATCCCGCGCAACGCTTTTCCACAAGGGAAGGAAAGTTACGGGTTCTGGTTGTGGGCGGCAGTCAAGGCGCGCGAATTTTAAATGTCACAATGCCGGCGGTATTTGCCGATTTAAAAGATGAAATTGAAGTGCGTCACCAAGTCGGGCGCGGAGCAATTGAAAATATAACCGCACTTTATGGTCAAAATGCCGCTCAGGTTCAACTTATGGCGTTTATTGATGATATGGCGGCGGCTTTTGCGTGGGCGGATTTAGTGATTTGTCGCTCCGGTGCGTTAACTGTATGTGAATTGGCGGCGGTGGGCGTACCGGCGGTGCTTATTCCGTTTAAGCACAAAGATCGGCAGCAATATTTAAATGCGAAATATTTGGCCGATGCGGACGCGACTAAAATTATCGAACAGGACGAACTAACGCCAGAAGCATTGATTACTCTTATTCGAAATATGACACGGGAACAATTGTGTCAAATGGCACTCAATGCTAAAAAAATGGCTTCGCCGCTTGCCGCCGAACGGGTAGCCGAGGTGATTGTAAAATATGCAAAATAATTTATATAAAAGTAATAAGTGAAGGACAGAATTCATGAAATATTTTCAAGATAAAATTCGTCAGATCATTCCTGAAATGCGGCGGGTAAAGCAAATTCATTTTATTGGTATCGGCGGTGCAGGAATGAGCGGTATCGCCGAAATTTTGCTGAATGAAGGTTATTATATTACCGGTTCCGATATTGCCGATGGCGCCGTGACACAACATCTTGCTCAGGCAGGGGCGAAAATTTTTATCGGCCATGCCGCAGAAAATGTGGTGGGAGCAAGCGTTGTTGTCGTATCCAGCGCGATTCATGAGGATAATCCGGAATTGGTCGCGGCAAAACAAAATCGTATTCCGGTGATTCAACGCGCGCAAATGTTGGCGGAATTAATGCGGTTCCGACATGGTATTGCTATTGCCGGAACGCATGGAAAAACAACAACGACGGCGATGATTGCGATGATTTATACACAGGCAAAATTGGATCCGACGTTTGTTAATGGCGGATTGGTCAAATCCGCCGGGAAGAATGCACATTTAGGCGCCAGCCGTTATTTCATCGCGGAAGCCGACGAAAGCGATGCGTCATTTTTACATCTTCAACCGATGGTGTCGGTGGTAACAAATATTGAGCCGGATCATATGGATACTTACGAAGGCGATTTTGAAAAAATGAAAACGACTTATGTTAAGTTTTTGCGCAATTTGCCGTTTTATGGGTTGGCGGTAATGTGTGCCGATGATCCGGTGCTGATGGAATTGGCTTCCCGCGTCGGTCGTCAAGTGATCACTTACGGCTTTAGCGAGCAGGCCGATTATCGTATTGAAAATTATGAACAGACCGGTTTTCAAGGGCATTATCGTGTAATTTGTCCAAATGGCGAACGGATTGATGTGTTGTTGAACGTGCCCGGCAAGCATAATGCATTGAATGCGACGGCGGCATTGATTGTTGCGAAAGAAGAGGGAATTGATAACACCTCGATTTTGACCGCACTTGCCGAGTTCCAGGGGGCGGGGCGCCGTTTTGATCAGCTTGGTGAATTTATCCGTCCTAAAGGGAAAGTTCGATTGGTAGATGATTACGGACATCATCCGACGGAAGTGGATGTAACAATTCAAGCGGCTCGACAAGGATGGGAAGGCAAACGTGTCGTCATGATTTTCCAGCCACACCGTTATTCCCGTACGCGGGATTTATTTGATGACTTCGTACAGGTTTTGTCAAAAGTGGATGCGTTAATTATGCTGGATGTTTATTCTGCCGGCGAAACGCCGATCGTCGGTGCGGACAGTAAGGCGCTTTGCCGCTCTATTCGTAACTTAGGCAAAGTCGATCCTATTTTATTATCGGATCCGGCACAGCTCGGCACCGTGTTGGATCAAATTATTCAGGACGGCGATTTGATTTTAGCGCAAGGTGCGGGGAGCGTGAGTAAAATTTCCCGCGGTCTTGCGGAACATTGGCGGGCATAATCAGTCTTAGAACAAAATTCAGTATAACGGATAATAAAATGACATTAAAACAAGATAAAATCGCCGTATTATTAGGCGGCACCTCGGCTGAGCGTGAGGTGTCGTTAAATTCGGGCAAAGCGGTATTGGACGCGTTAGTGAGCCAGGGGTATAACGCTTATCCTATTGATCCTAAAGAATATAATGTTGCAAATTTAAAAGCTGACGGTTTTACGCGTGTTTTTAATATTTTACATGGTCGCGGTGGCGAGGACGGCACAATGCAAGGTTTGTTGGAGCAAATTGGGCTGCCATATACCGGCTGTGGCGTCATGGCATCGGCGTTGACAATGGATAAAATGCGTACAAAAATGCTGTGGAAAGCATTTGGTCTGCCAGTCGCCGATATGGAGATTGTTACGAGAGAAACCGCAGCGCAATTGGATGCAGATGCCATCGTAAAGAAATTGGGTTTACCGTTAATGGTTAAGCCCTCTTTAGAAGGTTCAAGCGTCGGATTAACGAAAGTTAAGGCATCGGATGAACTTAAAAGTGCGGTCGATTATGCGCTTAAATTTGATGAAACCGTGTTAATCGAAGAGTGGTTGGGCGGTGATGAATTGACGGTGCCGGTATTAGGCGGCGTCGTTTTGCCGGCGATTCGTATTGTACCGGAAGGTGAATTTTATGATTATGAAGCGAAGTACATTTCGGATAGTACGCAATATTTCTGTCCGGCGGGATTAAGTGTCGAACGGGAGCAGGCGCTGGCCGGTTTGGTAAAGCGAGCTTATGAGGCGGTCGGCTGTCGCGGTTGGAGCCGAATTGATGTGATGACGAATGACAAAGGTGAATTTCGTTTGGTTGAGGTGAACACAAATCCCGGTATGACAAGCCATAGTCTATTTCCAAAATCTGCATTAACCGTCGGGATCTCTTTTGAGGAATTGGTCGTAAAAATTTTGGAGCTGAGTGTTTAATGAATGTCATAAAGCGCAAGAACACACAGAATGTCCGATATGGTGAACCTAAGCCGAGGTTTTTTTTACAAATCAGATTATTACTTGTGCTATTATGCGCCGGCATCGGTTATTGGATCTATGCAAGCTGGCCTATGTGGCTTGAAAAACTGGATCAACGGCCTTTAAATACGTATGCGTTGGCCGGTCAAACGGCATTCACAACCAATGACGATATTCGTGAAGTATTGATTAAAATGGGCGATTTAAAGGGCTTTTTTACTCAAGATGTTGCGATAATTAGGGAGCAGATCGAAACGCTGCCGTGGGTCAAAGGTGCGGTGGTGCGTAAAATCTGGCCTAATCGTTTGAGTATTTGGTTATTGGAATATGAGCCTGTTGCCGTTTGGAATAAAACGGATTTTATCACTCAGGACGGAACGATTTTTCAGTTACCGCCGGAAAAACTAAAAAATCATGATTTACCTTATTTGGCGGGGCCTGATTATCAGAGCGTAAAAGTGCTGGATGCCTGGAAGCGAATTTATGCCGATTTTAAAGCAAAAAATTTAATCGTAAAAGGTATCGGGATTGATACGCGCGGCGCATGGCAGGCTACATTAAGCGATGATGTCGTTTTAAAATTGGGGCGTGGGGAATGGAAGTCAAAATTAGATCGATTCGTCACCATTTATCCGCAAATTGAAGTGCCGATTAATAAAAAAATTGAGTATGTTGATTTACGCTATCCGACGGGTGCGGCGGTAAGTATAGTAGATAAATAGATTATTAGGTGTAGTAAAAATGGCGAGAACGGTTGAGTCAAAAACCATTGTAGGACTGGAAGTCGGTACTTCAAAAGTGGTTGCTGTGGTAGGCGAAGTATTACCTGACGGCGTGGTTAATGTATTGGGCGTAGGAAGTTGTCCTTCAAAGGGTATCGACCGCGGCAGTATCACCGATCTTGATGCCGTTGTAAATTCTATTCAACGCGCGCTTGAAGCGGCTGAATCCATGGGGGATTGCCAAATTATGAGTGTAACGCTGGCGATTACGGGAGAGCATATCCAAAGTTTGAACGAAAGCGGCTTTGTGCCCATTGCGGAAGGCGAGGTGACGCAGGATGAGATTGATGCCGCACTGCATACGGCAAGCTCGATTAAATTACCGGAAGGGTTATCGCTATTACACATCATTCCGCAAGAGTATGCGGTGGATAGACAATTGAACATTAAAAACCCATTAGGATTGCAAGGTGTTCGATTAAAAGCGGACGTCCATTTAATCGCCTGTCATCAGGATTGGCAAAATAACTTAAAGAAAGCCGTGGAACGTTGCGGTTTACAAGTCGATAAAATCGTTTTTTCGGGTTTTGCCGCCGCGCATTCCGTGTTGACCGATGATGAAAAAGATTTGGGCGTTTGTTTAATTGATTTTGGTGCTGGAACGATGAATATCATGGTTTACACGAACGGCGCGTTACGCTTTAGCCGTGTTGTACCTTATGCCGGCAATGTGGTGACTAATGATATTGCGCATGCTTGTGCGATTTCACGTCTTGAAGCGGAACGAATTAAAGTGAATTATGCCAGCGCGGTTTATCCTGCCCGATTACAAGGTGAGAAGAAAATTGAAGTGGCCAGTATCGGCGGTCGGGCGCCGCGCTCATTAACAAAAAGCGATTTGTCTTTGATTACTTCCGCACGCTATACGGAATTACTTAATGTTGTAAAGGATGAGTTGGATAAATTAAAAACCGAGCTAGAAGGTAAGCACATTAAGTTTGAACTCATTGCCGGCGTAGTGCTGACCGGCGGAGGGGCGCAAATTGAAGATTTACGCGATTGTGCGGCCGAGGTGTTCGGCAGCCCGGTCAGAATTGGAAGTCCGTTAAATATTACCGGATTGACCGATTATGTGAATCGACCGCAATATTCCACGGTAGTTGGTTTATTGCAATATAACCACAGTAATAGCGATGACGAATTGCTTGGACATGGGGATCCGTCTGAAGGTGGTTTTTGGGGAACCCTTTGCTTTTACATAAAAAAAATTATCAATAAAGTGCGGTCAGAATTTTGATTATTTTGATTTTTACTCTACAATAGAACGAATTTAGGTTTTAAATATTGTGCTATCGGACAATGAGCCATTACGGAGAATATAATAAATGTTATATCCAGATTACGACGATTTTAATGATCAATCCGGCGCGCTGATTAAAGTTGTCGGCGTTGGCGGTGGTGGCGGCAACGCCGTAAACCATATGGTTGCCAATATGGTAAAAAAAGAATTTAATGGCGATTTCTTAGGCGAAAATACGATTGACAGTGATGAGCACGGTAAGATTATTTTTTATGCGGTAAATACCGACGCCCAGGCTTTACGTAAAAGTCAGGTTCAACAAACCGTACAAATTGGCGGCACAACCACAAAAGGACTTGGCGCCGGAGCAAATCCGAACGTAGGTCGTAAGGCGGCTGAAGACGATCAGGATGAAATCCGCAAGATGTTGGAAGGTGCCGATATGGTGTTTATCGCAGCCGGAATGGGCGGCGGCACGGGAACCGGTGCGGCGCCTGTCGTCGCAAAAATCGCAAAAGATTTGGGGATATTAACCGTTGCCGTAGTAACCAAGCCATTTACCTTTGAAGGTAAAAAGCGTATGCAGTTTGCCGAATTGGGAATCAAAGATCTGTCACAATATGTTGATTCGATGATTATTATCCCAAATCAACAAATTCAAAAAGTCTTACCGAAAAATGCAAAATTGCTTGATGCGTTTGCTGCGGCGAACGATGTATTGCGTAATTCAGTAATGGGCATTTCGGACATGATTACTTCGCCGGGGTTGATTAACGTTGACTTTGCCGATGTGAAAACAGTCATGTCGGAGATGGGGCAGGCGATGATCGGTTTTGGTTCCGCGTTAGGGAAACCCGGTGAAGGGCGGGCGGAAGAAGCGGCGCGCATTGCGGTACGCAATGATTTATTGGAAAAAGTTGATTTAAGTAATGCAAAGGGCATTTTAGTCAATATCACAGGTGGTATGGATTTGGCTTTTGATGAATTTACTGTTGTTGGTGAAACCATTTCGGGATTTGCTTCCGAGGATGCGACAGTCGTTGTGGGAACCAGTCTTGTACCTGAGATGGTCGATGAGATTCGGGTCACTATTGTAGCGACAGGATTGGGCGAAATAAGTCCAAACGAGCAAATTCAATTTGCACAAAATTATCAGACGTCAACAGGGATAAGTAGCGGCGCGACGCAAACTTCCACGAATGGCTTTAGAGCTCCGGACAGTTTGGGCGAATTAAGACAAGGCGGCAGTTATTCACAATCGGAATATGACTCAATAGGGAGACCGACATATCGTAGCGAGTTGGATAAACCTATTACTGAGCGCCTTAATAATTTAAAACGAAACGATGGTATCTTTAACCCAAGTACCTTTGGACGCGAAGATAAGTAGTAATTTTGTTGTTTAACGATAAGGTAGTAAACAATGATTAAACAGAGAACATTAAAGCAGAGTATTAAAGTAACTGGTGTTGGATTACATAGCGGTAAGAAAGTAACATTGACATTACGTCCTGCTATGCCAAATACTGGGGTGATTTATTGTCGCACTGATTTAAATCCACCGGTTACTTTTCCGGCTAATGCAGATTCCGTGCGAGATACTATGCTTTGTACCGCACTTGTGAATGAACAAGGTGTCAGAATTTCTACAGTTGAACATTTAAACTCTGCTTTGGCTGGCTTAGGTATTGATAATATTATTATTGAAGTGGATGCACCGGAAATTCCAATTATGGATGGTAGTGCAAGTCCATTTATTTATTTATTGCTTGATGCTGGTATTGAAGAACAGAATGCACCGAAGAAATTCATTCGTATTAAGCAAAAAGTGCGTGTAGAAGACGGTGATAAATGGGCTGAGTTCTCCCCTTATAACGGTTTTCGTTTAGATTTCACTATTGATTTCAACCATCCGGCAATTAGTAAAAATGTACGTAACTATGTGATGGATTTTTCTGCGCA
>ERZ772967.2702-NODE-2702-length-11265-cov-3.762533_pt1 | contig 11265 bp, 8 predicted proteins | sample MGYA00511677_ERZ772967 | MGnify/ENA primary metagenome ERZ772967 (study PRJEB29015, sample SAMEA2737931) | human oral metagenome | biome: human oral; feature: human-associated habitat; material: dental | place: China | collected 2146 ...
TTATGGTTTTAACGGATGAATGATAAGAGATAAGAGATGATCGTTTATATGCTTTTTTGAGAGTGGATATACCGATCCGCCCCTACAAGTTAGCTATGATATCTTTCTGTTTAAAAGATAATCAAAGTCCTCTCAACTCTCAATTTTCAATTCTTAATTATCACTTAACTTATCCGTAGATAATCTTTCCTTCTTCGTCTTTATAGGCATCGAAATCTTTACTGTACTGATTCATTGCTCGAAGGCTCATTCCCATATTCGAGAAACCACCGTCGTGGAACAGCGTTTGCATCGTAACCTTACGCGTCAAATCGCTGAACAGCGTTACGCAATAGTCTGCACAGTCGTCTGCCGAGGCGTTACCTAACGGCGACATCTTATCTGCAAAGTCCATCATATTATCTATATCCTTGATTCCTTTGCCTGCTGTCGTGGGCGTGGGAGACTGCGAAACGGTGTTGATTCGCACGCTTTTCTCACGACCGTAGATGTAACCGAAACTGCGGGCAATGCTTTCCAAGAGGCTCTTTGCATCCGCCATATCGTTGTATCCGAAGAAAGTGCGGTGCGAAGCAATGTAAGTCAGCGCCACGACAGAGCCGTATTCGGCAATGGCATCCGTCTTTTTGGCTGCTTGCAACATTTTATGAAATGAGATAGCAGATATGTCTAACGTCTTGTTCAGCCAGTTATAATCAAGGTCATCGTATGTTCTGTGCTTCCGAACGTTAGGACTCATCCCGATGGAATGTAGTACAAAGTCGACCTTTCCGCCCAAAACGTCCTGCGCTTTGACGAAAACGTTCTCCAAATCATCATAATTCGTAGCGTCGGCAGCGATAATCGGTGCATTGATCTTATCTGAAAGCTCGTTCAACTCGCCCATTCGGAGCGCCATTTCAGTGTTACTCAAAACAATCTTGGCACCTTCTTCGGCACAGCGTTCAGCTACTTTCCAGGCGATAGACATATTGTTCAATGCGCCGAAGATGATACCTCTTTTACCTTTTAATAAATTGTAAGCCATAATCTTCTTATATATTATCCGCTGCAAAATTACCTCTTTTATGGCGAAATACCAAAAAAGAGGAAATATAAAACAATATGTCGGCCATCAATACGCTACAACCAACGTTTGGCGCGGCTGTAAACGGATGGCTCGGTCTAAGCGGATCGAGGTGCCTGTGAGAATATCTGTGCCTTCGGTGGCGACTCCGATGACTTCTGCATAACGCCCCACAGGCATCACTGCAGCCTTATTTGTACCGTTGAGAATGGTCAGAACAGTACGCCCTTGATAACGACGTGCAATGACATAAACGCCCTCATAGGGGAGAAACTGCGTCTGTCGGCCTCGCGAAATTACATCATTTCCCTTGCGCCAATGCAACAATCGGCTCAACCAAGAGAACATTTCGTTCTCCGCTTCGGTGCGACTGGCAGCGGTGAAAGCATTGCGCTTATCGCCCGGAAAGCCTCCGGGGAAGTCTTTACGCACGTTACCGTCGGTCACTTCTTTCGTTCCATTCATCAAGATTTCAGTCCCGTAATAGAGCTGGGGAATGCGATTCATCGTGAGCAAGAGCGCCAATGCCTGTTTCAAAGCAGGCACATTCTGTCCTGATCCGAGGAATCTGTCGGTGTCGTGGTTCTCTATAAAGGCCATCACCGATGATGGATCGGGATAGAGATAATCGTAAACCAGACTATTATAAACACGGTTATAGCCCTTCCACCAGCCGTCGGTCTCTTCGTATTTAGCTTGATTCAGCTTATCGAAAAAGCTGAAATCCATCACTGTTTTGAGGTAACTATTGATCGCGGATAACCGCGAATCCTTTTGCCAAGCAGCTGTATATGCAGGCTCGGTAACCCACGTTTCGCCTACGGTATTAAAGTTGGGATACTCCCAATCAATAGCTTTCATCCACTCAGACATTGCTTTTCGGTCGGCATAAGGATAGGTATCCATTCGTATTCCGTCAATTCCTGCGGTCTCGATCCACCATTTACTATTCTGAATCAGGTATTTGATAACGTGCGGATTACGCTGGTTGAGGTCGGGCATTGTGGGTACAAACCAGCCGTCTACGGTCTCCTGTTTATCTATTTGGGATGCATACGGATCGAGTACAGGCGTCAGTTTGTAACTGGTTTGCGAGTATTTGCCGCCTTGCAAATACTCGGGCGAATTGAACCAATCCTTCGATGGAACATCAACAAGCCACGGATGGTCTTTCCCGCAATGGTTAAAGATCATATCCATCACCACTTTCAAGCCCCGTTGATGGGCTTCGTGAATGAGATTTCGATACTCTTCGTTGGTTCCGAAACGCGGATCTACCCGATAATAGTCGGTCGTTGCATAGCCGTGATAGGTGCTTTGCCCGTCGCGATCGGGTGAATTGTTTTCCAAAACAGGCGTAAACCACAGCGCCGTTACACCCAGTTCGTTGAAATAATCGAGGTGTTTGCGAATGCCTTCAAGGTCGCCTCCGTGTCGTAAACTGGGCTGATTGCGATCCACACGATAGGGCTTCAGCCCTTTGATAGGATCTTTCTGTTTGCCGCCTTGCGCAAAACGGTCAGGCATCAGCATATAAAGCACGTCGGCATTGGTAAATCCGCGACGGTCTTCTCCGCTCATCTCGCGGGCCCGAAGTTCGTATTTCACTTGCCGTTTAGCACTTCCCGAAACAAAATTCAACAGTACAACGCCGGACTTGGCAGCACTTACATCGAGGTAAACAAGCAGATAATCGGGGTTATCTAAACGTACAACGCTGTCTACTTTAACACTTTGGTTACCTGCCGTTACCATGCAATTGCGAATATCTTTGCCGTAAACCATCAGCTGTAAAGACGCATCTTTCATTCCCGCAAACCAATAGGCGGGATCGATTCTATCGATATTTACAGCAGCCTTAGCCATCATATTCATTGCTATGAGGGCAGAAAGAAAAAGCCATTTCATTATTTTAAGTTTATAAGTCCACAAGTTTATAAGTTAGGAAGGGGCTACATTCGATAGAGAATCAGCGCCGATTGCGGATCAACTTCTACTTTTCCACCTTCCATTTCGCCTAAACCGCGCTCGTCTATCACACCATCGCAGGCCACGACTGTGTACTGACCGGCCGGAATCTCGACCATCTTTGCATCCTTATTGGCATTCAGAATGACGATGATATCACGCCATTCATCGCCGCCGGCATTATCTTTTAGTCGGAAACCGACCACACATGGCTGCGTGGGTAAGAACTCTAAGTGACGCCGAACGAGGTCTGCATTGCCCAACCGAAAGGCCGGATGGTGCTTTCGAAGCTGTATCAGCGACTTGTAATAACGGAAAACCTGTGGGTATTTTGCCAAGTTTTGCCAATCGAGCCGGTTGATGCTGTCGGGCGAATTGAAGCTGTTGTGTACGCCTTTCTTATCCCGAAGCATCTCCTCTCCACACAAAATGAAGGGCACTCCTTGTGAAGTGAGCACGGCAGTCTGCGCTAACAGATCCAAGCGAATCAGTTCGTCGTCGGTGATTTGGGGCACACTTGCACGCAGCCTGTCCACAAGACACATATCGTCGTGACAACTTACGTACGCTATCATTTGTGTAGGCGATGTGGCCCAAGGTGCTTTTGTGTAGTTGACTTGCGCATAATCGACCTGCGGATGACGAATAACACCGACGATTCCGGCCTTGATACTTTCCTCTGAACCGGCTAAACCGGCCAGGAAAGCACCCTTGTGATCGTCCGAGAAAGGTCCTCTCAGGGCATCGCGAAGCTCATCTGAAAAGGCTGCGATGCCCGGAAGCTGACTGATATGTGCTTTGACAGCCAATTTTTCGATGGGAAGTGCACAGCCTCCGGCGCTCCATCCCTCGCCATATATAAATAAGGTAGGATCTATTTCACTGGCAGCGCGGCGCACGGCATTCATCGTTTCGATGTCGTGAATACCCATCAGATCGAACCGAAAACCGTCGATGTGATACTCTTTGGCCCAAAAACGCACCGACTCTATCATAAAGCGGCGCATCATTTCACGCTCGCTGGCAGTCTCGTTGCCGCATCCCGACCCGTCAGAATAAGTGCCGTCGGTACGCTTGCGATAGTAGTAGTCGGGGTAAGTACGCTGAAAACCGCTGCCATTTATATCGAACGTGTGGTTATAAACCACGTCTAAGATAACGCGAATACCGGCTTTATGCAAAGCCTGCACCATCTGTTTGAACTCACGGATACGCACGGCGGGGTCGTAAGGATCAGTAGAATACGAGCCTTCGGGCACGTTATAGTTGAGCGGATCATAGCCCCAGTTGTATTGAGGAGTATCAAGTCTCGTTTCGTCAACTGATGCATAGTCGAACGAAGGCAGCAAATGAACGGCGTTAATGCCCAACTCCTTTAAATGATTGATGGCTTGTGGTTCGGTCAAAGCTAAGAATTTACCCTTGTGTTTGATGCCCGACGTAGGCGAAATAGAGTAGTCGCGGTGGTGCATTTCATAAATAACGAGGTCGGCGGGCGACTTCAATGCCGGTCGAACATCGTGTTCCCAGCCCACAGGATCAGTCGCTCCGAGCGGCAAAATAGCACCACGCTTACCGTTGACACCTACTGCACTGGCAAAGACTCCGGGTGTTTCACCTCGTCCGAAACTTGGAATCTCAAACGTATAAAAGCGATTTCGCCAGTCGCCTGGTACTGAAACTTCCCATCGATCAGCACCAGTCGATTTCATCTTAACGGTTTTCAACGGTGTGCCAGTGAGTCCATCGGCATACAATCTGACCACAATACGCTTGGCATTCGTGGGTGCGAAGAGTCTGAAAACAGTCTTTTTCTTACTGTATATCATCTCTTCAAAGGGCTGTCCGGCCGTCGTCTGGCCGATGATCAGCGATAAAAGACCCGTGAAAAACATTTTTCTTATCAGCATCGTTATATCTGTTTAAATTCTCCGTTACCGTATATCCTCCGACGATTAACCGTTAAACGCACGATAATTAACTGTTAAACGCAAGGCGAAAAGCCGTTAAATGGCGTGCGAAAAGCATCTAATCGCAAGGCGAAAGACTGTTAGTTGCAATGCTGTGGACGGATAAGCGATGAGAAATGAACGGTGAGAGGGGCGTCTCTTAACAGCGAGAGCACACACTGACGCACCCCGACAAGAAGTCAAAAGCAATGGCTCAACTCCTTAATTCCTGATGTCTTAACTCCTAATTACTTCTCCCACTCTGCTCCACCAACTCTGAGATGTTGTCGCGGAAATCGCGATCGGCAATAAGATCCTCGATGTTTACATGCATCCGATAGCGCCAATAGTGCTTCGGATTGGCCGGAATATTGATGCGTTCGGCATCAGGATCGGCAATGCGTAGCCGTTCGTCAATGGCCATCCAGTCTTGGATGCTGAAAATGCAAAGCATTGATGGAGAGGCGAGATGGTTTGAAAGGATGTCGCGTGCAAGCCAACCGGGCAGCGGTTGAGGTGCGGCCCCCCCTCGATAGAGCATCGAATTATAGTAGATTTGCGTGCGCTCGCGGTCTTCTTGCCACCATTGGCGCAGCGTCGGGGTGTCGTGGCTGCTGATGGTACATACACTTCGGTATGGGTTATGCGCCAAATTGCCGAACCGAACACTTGAATCCTTGGGCATAGATTGCAATTCGAGGCTGAGAATACGTAATTTATTCATCACCCACGACACGCAATCGGGCACCATTCCAAGGTCTTCGGCACACACCAACATACGTGTTGCCTCAACGAGTCGCGGTAGTTTCTTCATCGCTTCATAGTACCAGAACCAGTTGTTACGCCTATAATAATAGTCGTTATAAATGCGATTGAAGATTGTTTTATCACTGTCGTAAAGAGCTTCGTAAACAAAACTGAACTGAACGGATATGCGGGGATGGAACTTATCACGGTCCTTGCGGTCGCGAACGAACAGCACATCGCTGATGAGTGCATACAAACCGTCGCGAATCTGAATGTCCGTTGCCGACAACTTGCCCTCGAACGCAGCCTCGACTTTGCGTTGCGTGTCGTATTCCGGCCGTAAATCGTAGATATCATCGTGTGTATGAACGAGGTACTTTGCTTTTACTTCGGCAGCGTGCCGACCGAAAACGCGATCTAAAACCCAGTCGGCAATGAAAGGTTTGGTAAACTGTTGTTCCTGGAAATACAGTCCGTAAGCCTCTATCTCATCACGAGTCATTCCCAACGAGGGTGAGAACTGACCCAGTAAACCGTGTACCGAGTCGATAGGTATCTCCCAAATGCGGAAAAATCCGAGTACATGGTCAATGCGATAAGCATCGAAATACTTGGCCATTGCTTTAAAACGGCGCACCCACCAGCGGCAGTTGTCTTTCAGCATAGCATCCCAATTGTAGGTAGGGAAGCCCCAGTTCTGTCCCATTACAGAGAAATCGTCAGGTGGGGCACCTGCTTGTCCGTTGCAATTAAAGTATTTCGGCTCCATCCAAACATCGCAACCGTAACGGCTCACACCAATAGGAATATCTCCTTTAAGGATTACTCCCTTGGCACGTGCATACTGGTGTACGGCCGACATCTGCTCACTGAGCACGTATTGAATGAAATAATAGAATGCCACTTCTTTGAAAACCTTGGTCGAAGCGGTTGTAAGCACCTTGCGATCGGCCTCGTCCCAGCTGTTGTGTGCAGGCCATTTGTCAAACTCTGCGGTACCATATGCATCACGAAGGCTGCAATATCGGGCATAAGGAACCAGCCAACGACCGGACTCTTTGAGGAAAGTTTTGAAACCGGAAGACTTCAACACCTTCGCCTTTTCCTGTTCAAAGACGGCACGCAAGTAGGCCGTCTTAGCTTCGTTAACACGTTCGTAGTCGATCTGCGGCAGCGAATTGAGTTCCGTTCTTAATGCCTCAAAATGCGTTCTTACGTTTTCGTCTTTGAGCGTAGGTAGCTGTGTGAGGTCGACATACTGCGGATGAATAGCGAAAATACTGATACAGCTATACGGATAAGAGTCTGTCCACGTGTGGGTAGTGGTGGTATCGTTGATGGGTAACACCTGAAGCACGCGCTGACGGGTAAGAGCTATAAAGTCGATCATCTTTTTCAGATCGCCGAAATCACCCACTCCGAAACTCGTTTTCGACCGAAGCGAGAATACGGGAACCATCGTTCCGGCCAGTCTAACATCGTACAGCGGGAAGAATGCTTGTGAAAGACTATACACCACGACATCACCTGCGCTCATCCGAGGTACTTCCGCCGTTCGATTCATTCCCGTTTCCCATAGCACATCAGCCTTATCAGTGGCGTTGAAAGCAATGAATTTGAATTCGATTTGATGACTTTCAAGTTCTGAAGCATCAAGATCTACCACCCACTCATTGTAATGGTGCTCGCACATCGGAATCATCCGCGCAGGATTCCACGCTCCGAGTGCCTCACCCGCACCCACAATCGCCAGACGATGAGATGTCCTGAGCTGTGGTGCCCGCACCGCCAGACGCAACGTTTTACCAAAACGAGTAACCTTGACATCGGTTTCTCGCCGATGATGAATACACTCCGTAAAAGCCGAACTATACAAATAGGTGTCCTCGGGAATATCGATCCAATGGTCGTAAACGACATAATGCGTGCCGTTGAGCGCAGAGAAATCGAGCCGATGAGCCTCTGTGAGCCATTCGTGAGTTGTTTCTCCATCAGCATTGAATACGGAGTAATAATAATCTAACCGCGGTTGTAGATCCGCCTGTTTGATATTCATTCGGCAAGTCCAATACAATCCGTCGGTCGTTACCATTCTATACGCGGTTGTTTCCGCCGTTTCGGCAGTCTCGTCAGCCACGACATTGAGAACGAGTTGCTCTCCATAGACTGTTTTATAGTCAATACTGAAATCTAAAATCATTGGTTTAAGTTAGTGAATATGCCGTAAAGTTACACATTATTCACACAGAATCGCTACGCAAAAGCTCTCTAATTGCATCCAGACAGTGTGCAAACGATTGCACGAGTAAGTAACCGACATTGCTTTTTAGTTCCCTAAACTCCGAACTGAGAGATATATTCGGCCTCCTAACTCAGAAATCCATGAGGACAGCTGATGCCTATTTACCCAACCCACAATCAAAGAAAAATGGCTGAACGTTCTCTCAACGCCCAACCACCAAAATAAATTAGAGAGTTATAATATTCTTTATACAGTGTTTTTTCATTCAAATTCCCACAAAGAAAAGCAGGGTATGCACAAATCAACAGCATACCTCACACTCGGCGAAACAACCGACTCGTCGGTTATTCGTCAGTATTCATCCTCATTGAAAAGGAAGTCCTCCTTAGTAGGATAATCGGGCCAGATGTCTTCGATACTGTCATAAACATCGCCTTCGTCTTCAATTTCCTGCAAATTCTCTAACACTTCAAGAGGTGCACCCGAACGAATCGCATAGTCAATCAACTCGTCTTTCGTTGCAGGCCAAGGTGCATCTTCCAACTTTGAAGCTAATTCCAGTGTCCAATACATATCTCTCGGTTTTCTGATTTATCATTAATGTGCGTGCAAAAATAAACAATTTTGCGCTATTTGCAAGTACTTTGCCACTTTTTTTCTGCTGTATGGGCAACAAAATTCAATTTTCTTGCCAAGACAAACAAATAATCGGAGAGCCGATTCATATAATGGAGAGTCTGAGGATAAAGGCAGACATCCTTGCCACAATCTACCATCCGACGCTCGACTCGCCTGCAAACAGTTCGACAAACGTGAGCCCACGCCGCCTCACGACAGCCTCCGGGAATGATAAAGCTGGTCTGTCCAGGAATTGAGAACACCATCGCATCGATCTGTTCTTCAAGTCTCCGGACGGCACCGTCATCAATAACGGAGACACCCCGACACAGGTTTCCCGGCGGATCGGCAGCCAGATAACTGCCAACGGCGAACAGATCGCACTGAATCTGTTCAACAAACACCCTCACATCTTCATCGGCCGTCAGCGAGACAAGCATTCCAAGATGAGCATTGAGCTCATCCAACGCACCGTAAGCCTCTATTCGTTTGTCACATTTAGCCACCCGTCGGCCCCCGATCAGGCTCGTTGTACCACTGTCGCCGGTCTTGGTATAAATCTTCATCGACACGTCTCAATAATTGATTTTATAATTCCGTTTGTGCATTTTCAAATCGAAGAACACGATTCCGCAGTCTAAAAGGTCGAAAGTAACGCCTGTCCGACTGTCATCCATTATTCGCCGCCACGCCTGCCTCGTTTCCCTCGTGACATCAATATTCATCACCAGCAAAACGGATCGGGATGTAGCTGTTTCGACAAAGGAATCGAACATCGGTCTCCAATCGTCCAGCAATGTCATCAATAACACTTGACAACTGCCAAGTTCAGATCTTCTGTCAGCAGAACAGCCCGTCAGCACCTTCGTCTTTCGGCATCCGGCATTGATATACTTCTCATATCTTTGGTTTTTCTCCTGTGCAATCCCCCAACTGCTTGCCTGTACATAATTCGCCAGCCGCAAACAAAGCCGGCAGCGCTTCAGCTCAGTCTTATCTCTTACGGCCTCTCTATCGTACAACTCCTCATAGGCATAATAAGGGTATTTCTCATTGACCACACATCGCACGAACTCGTAGGCAAAGGGAGACTGCACACCGAAGCCATACGAACGAGGAATCCGTAAAAGTCGCCGGAAAGTTTGCCCAAAAATGTTCATACTGCAAAGATACCATAATCCCTGCACTTTACCAAAGGCAACAAATACAAAAGAGTATAAATAAGGAAGGAGAAACGGGATAGAAAAAGGTATAGGGAGGCTTGGTTTGATTCATAGATTCAGATTCATTGTGTCAATAGAATCAGGCTGACTGTGTCAATAGAATCTGTTTTGCTACAATCAATAGCTCCGAACTCGTTACACCAATGCTTGCTGCAAGCATACGCTATCAATGTCTCCTGGCTAACGGCATTGATGTATAAAGGGATATGACAATTGGTCTTATATAAGAGCTGCTGGAGTTTCATCACGATGAGACTAAGTTTTCATCACGATGAGACGAACGTACCATCGTGATGAAACGTATTTCTCATCACGATGAAAACTTTATCGATACGGTATATCTTCAATTATCATACCTATATAGCTATGATTGTGGTTCCGGGACATCTCTCATTACGGGACTTGTGTAACGATGATGGCGAGTCAGAGATATTTTCCATTACAAGACTTGTGTAGCTATGAGTACATCTCTCTAAGAAGAGAATTAAGCGATGCGGCATATGGGGTGAGTATTAGATACAGGAGGAGGTCGGCGTATTGACTTCTACATTGAGGGAGCCTCTGACAATCTGGCCAAAGAAAGAGGTAGGAGGGAAGAGAAATTGAAGGATTAAAAGTGGGCAAGTTATTTTCTTCAATGGGGGGCTTATGCGCGGCGATATACTGTTCATCCCTTGCGATGGTGAGGGGTGCGAGCGACTCATACCAGGAACTCCCACCAAGAGCGATGCGGCATTATCGGTTGAGTACTAAATATAGGGGGCTTTTCGGGCGCAGGGGGCGATGGCACACCTGACCAGACGGACGCAAAAAAAAGCCCCGGAAGTGACTCCTGTCGGCTTCCGGGACATAAACTTTAATACCAAAAAAGAAGGCGGCCACCTACTCTCCCGCATTGCATTGCAGTACCATCGGCGCAGTCGGGCTTAACTTCTCTGTTCGGAATGGGAAGAGGTGGGACACCGACGCAATAACCACCTGAAAGGGGGTTGACTATATCAACAAGCAAGAGGCTGATTGCCAAAAGAGGCTGATCATTCTGTCTGGAACGCACTGTGACCTTATCTGTCTTGAAGAAAGAAAAAGGGGAAGAGCGCCGACTCATATCTGAAAATACGGCCCTTATCAAAAAAAGAAAAGGGATTCTCTGTAATAGGAAAGTTTTCGGGCAATTAGTAGCGCTCGGCTTTGACGTCGCCGTCTTTACACCTGCGCCCTATCAACGTTCTCGTCTGGAACGACCCTAAAAGGAGTTCTCATCTTGCGGCGGGCTTCGCGCTTAGATGCTTTCAGCGCTTATCCCATCCGGACTCGGCTACCCGGCGGTGCACCTGGCGGTACAGCCGGCAGACCGGAGGTCCGTCCATCACGGTCCTCTCGTACTAGTGACAGAGCCGCGCAAAACTCCTGCGCCCACGATAGATAGAGACCGAACTGTCTCACGACGTTCTG
>ERZ772967.2705-NODE-2705-length-11255-cov-13.809107_pt1 | contig 11255 bp, 9 predicted proteins | sample MGYA00511677_ERZ772967 | MGnify/ENA primary metagenome ERZ772967 (study PRJEB29015, sample SAMEA2737931) | human oral metagenome | biome: human oral; feature: human-associated habitat; material: dental | place: China | collected 2146 ...
GAGCACCTGCCTTGCACGCAGGGGGTCAAGGGTTCGAGTCCCTTATTCTCCACCGCCTTATGGTGTAGGTCAAGTAATTACGAGACTTACACCATTTTTTGTGCCCGTAGTTGGGGCGTTTTTTATATTTGTGTTTTAGACTATTTTTGCCGATTACACATATTTTATATAACTTTGCCTGAAAAATCGGACTGCACAAACTTAACTAGTCTTGAATCATTATTTATTACCTCTGTTCGTTACAAAAAAACGACAACATAAACTACTTTATATCTACTACCACACAGACCATCTCGGCAGTGCCACGCTCATAACCGACGACGCTGCAGATGTAGTGCAGCAGATAGCCTACCTGCCATACGGTGAGGATTGGGTAGATGTACGCAGTAACGGTTACTTCGGCTCGGCGTATATTGACTGGCTTGTGGATTATGTGGCATAAGGAGAGTTCGTTTAGATATGATTGCAATAATTGGAATTTATACCTAATTTTGCTCAAAAATTTGAGAAGACACAAATTTAACTAGTTTTTAAACAAACAAAAAATGACTTTTATGTTATGAAAAAAACTATTTCAGTGATTACGTTTCTTTTTGTTATAGGATTTATTAATGCCCAACAACGCGTAGAGTCTGTTTCCGATTTAATTGGTACGTATCGGTGGATTGGTAGAAATGATACACTAACATTAACAATAGCAAATGATACAACATTTCTACTGGATTTACCTTGCCCAATGACAAGAAGCTATATAGGGAATAAATGTACGGGTAAGTTTAGCTACAATCGAATAAGTAATGCTTTAATATTATCATGCGATACTATAGGAGTACCTATTTCATTATATCTTACTCCTTGCAGCATACAAGGGGAAAAATTTGTTTTTATAGTCCTTAATACAGACAAACTATTGCTGTATTATAGTTATAATGTAAAATTGTTGGTATTTAAACGTATAAAAGTACGAGATAATGCTAAAAAACGACATTGATATGTCTATTCCAATAAAATTATATGCTACTTTTGTACCCAAGTTTTCTATGTAAGTGCCATATTTGTTGATTTTTAGTGGCTTGTGGAGGCGTGAGGAGTACTGCTTCTACGAACGTCTCTAATATTGCCAATAATGACGACAGGCACTTATTTTGCCTATAATATAAAAGAGGCTGTTACATACGAGGTAACAGTCTTTTTTTTGTGTGTATACGACAGAAGGCGTGAAAAATTTCGGTATTAGTTTAATTGTCCGATAAAAATCTTGAAATTATATTTGCCAATGGTACTGATTGAAAATGCCAATATGCCATTAAGTAAAAAATATGGGAGAAATATGAAATATTTACAGAATTTTTTATACTTTTACAAAAAAATATAAACTTTGTATAAGGTGAAGAAAACTGTAGGTCTGCGAAATTTTTTCAAGATGTATTACGATGGTTTTAGAAATCTGTCTAAAACAAGTAAAATACTGTGGATTATAATATTGATAAAACTTTTTATAATGTTTGCGGTGATGAGAGCATTCTTGTTCCCGAATTTTCTGAACTCGGTAGCCAATAATGACAAAGAGAAGGCAGATTACGTGAGTACCCAGATAACAAAGGGAGTAGAATAAATGATTGACAATAAAAAAAATAACTGAAAATTAATATATTAAAATTTATGGATTTATCACTGATTGACTGGTCGAGAGCACAATTTGCTCTCACAGCTATGTTTCACTGGCTTTTCGTTCCGCTGACGCTCGGACTTGGTCTGATAATGGCTATTTACGAGACTATCTATGTGCGTACCGGCGACGAAAAGTGGAAGAAACTTACAAAATTTTGGATGAAACTCTTTGGCGTCAATTTCGCCATCGGAGTGGCTACGGGCATCATCCTCGAGTTCGAATTTGGTACCAATTGGAGCAACTATTCTTATTTTGTGGGCGATATATTCGGTGCACCGTTGGCTATAGAGGGCATCTTGGCATTCTTTCTCGAAGCCACATTTATAGGAGTCATGTACTTCGGTTGGGAGAAGTTCGGCAAGCGGTTTCACCTTGCCTCTACGTGGCTTGCCGTCATCGGAGCCACTCTGTCGGCTTGGTGGATACTGGTGGCTAATGCTTGGATGCAATATCCGGCAGGTATGGACTTCAATCCCGATACTGCCCGCAATGAACTTACCGACTTTATGGCGGTGGCATTCTCGCCTGTGGCTATCAATAAAATTTTCCATACGGTAACGTCGAGTTGGGTGTTGGGAGCTGCTTTTGTGGTCGGCATCTGCGGTTGGTATCTACTGAAAAGCCGCGAACTCGAATTTAGCCGTCGTTCGATAAAAGTAGCTGCTATAGTCGGTATTGTAGGCGTATTGCTGGCGGCTCATACCGGACACGGCTCTGCACAGAAAGTTGCCAAGCACCAACCGATGAAACTTGCTGCTATGGAGGGGCTTTATCGGGGAGGCAGCCAAGCCGATTTGGTGGCTATTGGCGTATTGCGTCCCGATAAACAGTACGAAGACGAGAAAGATCCGTTTTTGTTCAAGATAGATGTTCCCTTCAAAGGCTTTTTGTCGTGGGTGTCGTTTGGGTCGGCAGATGCTTTTGTGCCCGGCATAAACGATATTATCGAGGGAGGTTACCCGATGCATGACGGTTCTTCGGCACTGTCGTTCGACGAGAGGGTAGAGCGAGGCAAGACCGCTCAGCAGGCTCTTCGCGATTATCGTAAGGCTATGAAGGAAAATGACGAAGCATCGAAGATAGCTAACAAAACTCTACTCGACGAAAATATGAACCACTTCGGGTATGGCTTCTTAAAAGATGCCAAAGAGTCGATACCTCCTGTGGGGATTACGTTTTATTCGTTCCATATAATGGTATTGCTCGGAATGTATTTTATCGCGTTTTTTGCGATAATATGGTTTCTCAACCATAAAGATATGCTTTCGAAGATGAGGTGGGTACAATTTATTGCCGTCGTTTCGATACCTCTGGCTTATATAACCTCCGAAGCCGGCTGGGTGATAGCCGAAGTCGGTCGTCAGCCTTGGACTATTCAGGATGTGCTGCCTGCAGGTTATTCTGTTTCGAATATTCCGACGGCAAGCGTGAAGACTACATTTTTTGTTTTCTTGGCTGTATTCACGGCTCTGTTTATTGCCGAAATAAAGATTATGCTTCGTGCCATCAAAAACGGTCCGAGCTATGACGAAAATTAAATTTTTATAATTAAGAATATCAAACAACTACAAAGATATGGATTATACATTTTTGCAAAATTATTGGTGGTTTCTGATATCGCTCCTTGGAGCACTGCTCGTGTTTCTGATGTTTGTTCAGGGCGGGCAATCGCTTGTCTATTCCGTTGGCAAAGAAGACAGTGAATTTAAGTTGTTGCTCGGAAGCCTTGCCCGCAAATGGGAGTGGACTTTTACGACACTTGTAACCTTTGGAGGAGCGTTTTTCGCCTCATTTCCACTGTTTTACTCCACAAGTTTCGGTGGAGCATATTGGGTGTGGATGATAATACTTTTCAGTTTCATTGTTCAGGCAGTCTCGTTTGAGTTTATTTATAAGAAAAACAACTTGTTAGGCAATGCCACATATAAGTTTTTTCTCTTTTACAACGGTCTGATAGCACCTATTTTTATCGGTGTAGCCGTGTCGACTTTCTTTTTTGGAGCCGAATTTGTCGTAAACAAGAGCAATATAGCCAATATAGGCAATCCCGTCATATCGCAGTGGAGCACTGCTTGGCACGGCATAGAGGCTGTGTGGGGCGGTACTACAACATTTCATTTGTGGAATCTTGTGCTCGGGTTGGCTGTATTTTTCCTTGTCCGTATGCTCGGAGCGTTATATTTTATAAATAATATCGCCCACGAAAAGATAAGCGAACGCTCTCGTCGGCAGGTTCTTATCAATGGAGTTGCGTTTCTGTTGCTGTTTGTGCCCTATCTTGTCAAACTATTGGTAAAAGACGGTTGGGCAGAGCAAGCAGACGGCACTATTGCTGTGGTGGCGTACAAGTATCTACATTCGCTGTTGAATAACTGGCTGTTGATATTGATATTGCTCATAGGTGTGGCTGGCGTACTTTACGGTTTTGTCTGCGGTGCTCTGTGTCGTACGTCGCGTCGCGGTATCTGGTTTGCCGGTATTGGCGTGGTACTCGTAGTGTTGGTATTGCTGATGCTTGCAGGTATCGACGGTTCGGCATACTATCCGTCGCTGACAGACACCAATTCGTCTTTGACGGTACACAACTCGTCGTCGAGTATGTTTACATTAAAGACTATGAGCATAGTGTCTCTCATTATACCATTTGTATTTGCTTACATTTGGGCAGTGTGGCGTAAGATGGACAAATGAAATCATACACAACCATAGAATTGTGCGAAACCTAAATAAGAGAAAAGATAACCCCAATCTGTCTTCGAGGAGTAAAAAGTCAAGATAATGATTAGTATAGACCGTTCTTTGAAAGCAATTATAAAAGAAAGACTTTGCTATACAGAACTTGTTTATGATAGAATAAACCGTAAACTTGGGTTTCATCTATCACCCGAAGAAATAGAAGATTTTGTGGCGGGTATTATCGAACGTACGGACGAAACACATTTCCTACAAAAAGGAAAGAACTATTATATAGTTAACGATACGGAACATATTCGCATTACCATCAATTCATTATACGTATAGGGTTATTACAGCAGATAAAATATAAGCGCATTTTTATAGAAACGCAGTGCCGAGTCTCACTGCGTTTTTTATTTTTTCTGTAAGAAACAATAAATTTGGGTATCGATAATTGACTAAAAAAGTGTATATTTGCAATCCGTTTTGTCGCAATATCGTGCGTCAAATTTCGCATCTTATTACATTGAATATAATATAGTTAAGTGAAAAAATAAAATTGAATAAAAATGCAAAACAAAGGATTTATCAGGCTTTTTAGCATTCTGCTGACCATAGTTTGTTTGTACTGCTTGTCTTTCAGTGTGGTTACAAACTATTACAGCCGTCAGGCAAAAACGTTTGCCGCAGGCGATACAGAGCTGTATTACAAATATCTCGACTCTATTGCGGGTAAAAAGGTTTGGTTGGGCTATACTCTGAAAGAAGCCAGAGAAAGAGAAATCAATTTGGGTCTCGACCTGAAAGGTGGTATGGACGTAACTTTGGAGATATCCGTACCCGATGTTTTGATTTATCTGTCGGACCACAACAACACACCGATTTTCAGGCAGGCTCTGGACAACGCCAAGAAGCGCAATTCGAGCGACTTCCTGACTGTCTTCAAACAAGAGTTTGAGCGTATCGACCCCAACGCACGTCTTTCGACAATATTTTCTACCTTGGCGTTGAAAGAAAAAATCCGCTTGGATATGAAAAACGACCAAGTGATAAGCGTGCTTAGAGATGAGGTAAAATCTGCTATCGACAACTCTTTCAATGTGTTAAGTTCGCGTATCGACCGCTTCGGTGTTATACAGCCCAATATACAACGTCTTGGAGGCGAAGAGGGTAGAATACTCGTCGAACTGCCCGGTGTGAAAGAGCCTGAACGTGTGCGTAAACTGCTGCAAGGTTCTGCCAATCTCGAATTTTGGGAAACGTATACCGCTGCCGAACTGGTGGGCGTAATACAGCAGGCAGACGCTACCGTACGCGACATACAGGGTGGTAAAGTCGTACCAACCGATACCGCTGCGACTGCACAGACGACGACAGCCACGGCAGACACTACCGCAATGGCACAGACGACAGATGCTTCACAGAAATCTACCGACTCTTTGGCCGAATCGCTAAAACAATCGCTTGCAAGCGAGACAGGGCAGGCAGCTACCGACGTGGCAGACGAAAAAGCATATCAGGAAGCGCTCAAAAACAATCCTTTGATAGCTGTTCTCGGAGGCTTGCAGAACGGTAATACCCCCGTATTGGGTGTGGTAGCGGTCAAGGATACCGCCCGTGTGATGTCTTATTTCAGAATGCCTCAGATATCGCGACTTTTGCCCAGAGACCTCAAGTTGTCTTGGACGGTAAAACCGCAGATAGAGGGCAAAGACACAAGAGACAATAGTGACCGTTACGGACTGATAGCTCTGAAAGTAACCTCACGCAACGGACAAGCTCCGTTATCGGGTAATGTGATAACCGACGCACGCGTAGACTTCGACCAAACCACGAACCAGACTTTGGTTTCGATGAAAATGAATTCGGAAGGTGCTGCCATCTGGGCTCGTCTGACGAAAGCAAATATCGGTAGAGCAATAGCAATATCGCTCGATAATTATATCTACTCGTATCCAGCTCCTACCGAGCAGATTACCGGCGGTGAGTCGCGAATATCGGGCAGATTTACTCCCGAAGAAGCCAAAGACTTGGCTAACGTGCTCAACTCGGGTAAGATGCCTGCTCCAGCACGCATCATTCAAGAAGACGTCGTAGGTCCTTCGCTTGGACAGACGGCTATCAACAACGGATTGATTTCGTTTGCGGTAGCTTTGCTCATAATATTTATATATATGATGATGTATTACGGACTTATTCCGGGTCTTATCGCAGACGTAGTGCTGATAGCCAATACGTTCTTTATGCTCGGTATCCTTGCCTCGTTCAGTGCTGTGCTTACACTACCCGGTATTGCCGGTATAGTGCTGACACTCGGTATGGCGGTCGATGCCAACGTGCTTATCTACGAACGTTGCCGCGAAGAGTTGGCGTTGGGTAAAAACCTCAAAAAAGCTGTCGAAGAAGGGTTTGGTAACGCTCTGTCGGCTATTCTCGATGGACAGATTACAACGCTGTTGATAGGTATAATCCTGTTTATATTCGGTACGGGTTCGGTGAAAGGTTTTGCCACGACGCTAGTTATCGGTATCTTTACTTCGCTCTTTACCGCATTGTTCTTCTCGCGTATGTTGTTCGATACGCTATTGTCTCGCAACAGAGAGTGGAATATATCGTTTACCACGAATCTTACTAAAAATTGGTTCAAGGGCTTCCATTTCGATTTTATCGGAAAGAGAAAAATAGGTTATATCATCTCTGCCTGCTTGGTAGTAGTGATAGTTGTATCGTTATTTGTCAACGGACTTAAACCCGGTATCGATTTCTCGGGTGGTAACTCGTACGTTATCCGTTTCGAACAGCCGATTAATGCCGACGATGTACGCGAAAAACTCTCAGACGCTTTCGCAGGTTATTCTCTGTACGTTATCACAATGGGAGAGGCAAATCAGATAAGAATATCGACTAACTTCGTAGACAACAAAGCCGAAGGCGACAACGAAGGTAAGATAGAGACAATACTGTACGAAAAGCTGAAAGATTACCTCAATCCTGCCGTTACGAAAGAGATGTTTGTACATCGTTATGTAAATCGCAGTGGTAATTACGAACTTGCCAACTTGGAGCAGGGCGAAAACTACGGTATACAACAGTCTCAAAACGTAGGACCTACCATTGCTTCGGATATGATAAAGCGAGCTGCTTGGGCAATACTTCTGTCGTTGATAGTGATATTTATCTATATCCTGATAAGGTTCAAAAAGTATGCTTATTCGGTCGGTTCGGTAGCATCGCTGTTCCACGATGCCTTCTTTATGGTCGGTGTTTATACGCTGCTGTATAAAGTTATGCCGTTCTCGCTCGATATAGACCAGTCGTTTATCGCAGCTATTTTGACTATCATCGGTTACTCCATCAACGATACGGTGGTTATCTTCGACCGTGTGCGTGAGAACCTTACACTGTTCCCGAAACGCGATATGAAGGAGCAGATGAACAACGCTCTGAATGCTACTCTGAGCCGTACGTTCTCTACTTCGTTCACCGTAATACTCGTGCTTTTGGCAATGTTTATCTTTGGTGGTGAGGTTATTCGAGGATTTATGTTTGCTCTGTTGATGGGTAGCTTGTCGGGTGTTTATTCGACTCTGTTCATCGCAGCTCCTTTGGCATACGATATTCAACGTAAAGAAAAATCGAAAATCAAAGCCATAAGCAAGTAATTTTTGATAGAAATATAGTAAAAAGTCCTTGCCGTGATATTGGTTTATCGGGCAGGGATTTTTGCAAAATAATATGACAGACAATAATATAAGACAGCCTTTGCGACGCGATTGTTTCGAGATAATGGCTCCCGTCGGCTCGTGGGAGAGTCTTGCCGCTGCACTAAAAGCGGGAGCGAACTCCGTATATTTCGGCATCGAGGGTCTGAATATGCGAAACCATTCGGCAAACAATTTCACTATCGACGACCTTAGCCGCATAGCCCATCTATGCCGTCAAAGCAACGTAAAGTCGTACCTTACGCTAAACACCATCATCTACGACGACGATACGGAACTGATGCGTAATATAGTCGATGCCGTCAAACAGGCAGGCATAACGGCTGTAATTGCCTCCGATGTGGCAGCTATGATGTATGCCGTGGAACGCGACGTGGAGGTTCATCTGTCGACACAGCTCAATATTTCTAACGTAGAGGCATTGAAGTTTTATGCTCGGTTTGCCGATGTGGTGGTACTTGCACGCGAACTGAACCTCGACCAAGTATATCATATCTACCGAGCTATCGAAGAGCAACAGATACGCGGACGCCGTGGCGATTTGGTGAAGATAGAGATGTTTTGCCACGGAGCGTTGTGTATGGCTGTCTCGGGGAAGTGTTATCTGAGCCTGCACGAGAAAAATCGCTCGGCAAACAGAGGCAGCTGCAATCAGATATGCCGTCGGAGCTACACGGTCAGAGATACGTCGTCGGATATAGAATTGGAGGTAGACAACCAATATATAATGTCGCCCAAAGACCTTAAAACCATTCATTTCTTGAACAAGATGATAGATGCCGGCGTGCGGGTGTTCAAGATAGAGGGCAGGGCTCGCGGAGCCGAATATGTAAAAAACGTTGTGGAGGCTTACGACGACGCTATAAATGCTTATATAGAGGGCACGTTTACGACAGATAAGATTGCCGTGTGGGATACGAAACTTGCCCGAGTGTTCAATCGCGGTTTCTGGGACGGCTACTATCTCGGGCAACGTCTGGGCGAGTGGACAAGTGTCTACGGCTCGTCGGCTACAAGGGTGAAGGTATATCTGGGCAAATGCACCAACTTCTTCGGTAAGATAGGTGTAGCCGAGTTTATCCTCGAGAGCGGCGAGCTCAGGGTAGGCGACGAGATACTTGTCGTAGGAAATACGACAGGAGCTTACGAGAGTGTTGTCGAAGAGATACGGGTAGACCTCAAGCCTGTCGAGAGCGTAGGCAAGGGCGTGCCGTTCTCCATAAAGACTACCGAGACGCTCCACCGCAACGACAAGCTCTATAAAATGGAACTCCAAGAGCACCGCAGAGAACGCGGAGAAATAGTAAAATAAAATTAGGTAATACATATTGGATTATGAGATACTTCGAGACAGTAATGAAAGTGCGTGATTATGAGTGCGACGCACAAGGAATAGTAAACAATGCCAACTACTTGCACTATTTCGAGGCTACCAGGCACGACTTTATGGAAGAGTGTGGCATATATTTTCGCGATATGACCGAACAGAATATTTTCCCCGTTGTAAGGAATGCTAATCTGTCGTACAAAAACTCATTGCGAGGCTCCGAACGTTTCGTCAGTCGCCTGTCGGTAGAACGTCAGGGGCTGAAATATTTTTTTCGTCAAGAGATATTGCGTCTGCCCGAGAAGATACTCTGTGTCAGAGGGGTGATAGAGGTAGTCTGTATCATTGGCGGACGTGCCTCGAGGTGCGAGATTTTCGACGAGGCGTTTCGAGATTATATTGTAGCGAAAGATTAATGTTACCTCGTAAAATAGAAGGATTATGTGGAAGAAGATAGGCAAAATATTACTGAAAATACTGCTCATTCTCATCGCTATCACGGTGCTTATGACTATCGTTTACCGATGGGTCAATCCTCCCATTACGCCGCTGATGGTGAGCCGTGCCGTATTCGATGGCTATCCGATAAAGAAAAAATGGATACCTATCGAAGATATGCCGCAATCGTTGCTCAACTGTGTAGTTGCTTCGGAAGATAATTTTTTCCTATCGCACTACGGTATCGACTTCGGAGCTGTCGAGAAGGCTATAGAATACAATAAGAAACATAAGAAAACACGCGGAGCCAGCACCGTATCACAACAAACGGCAAAGAACGTTTTTCTGTGGCAAGGCAGGACTTGGGTCAGAAAAGGGTTTGAAGTCTATTTTACGTTTCTTATAGAGACTTTCTGGAGCAAAGAGCGCATAATGGAGGTATATCTGAATGTTATCGAGATGGGGCGAGGCGTATACGGCATAGAGGCTGCCGCTCGTAATCATTTCGGCAAGGAGGCAACTAAGCTTACCCCATATCAATCGGCTCTGATAGTCGCCTCTTTCCCCAACCCGCTGAGGTACAATCCTGCCAAACCGTCGGGGTATTTGACACGCCGTGCCAATGCTATATTGACTCTGTCGCAAAAGATGCCAAAGGTGAAGTTCGACGATAAAACTATCGAGAAAGCGAAAGAGCGACACGAAAAACATATCAAAAACAAAAAACGGTAATCTTTCGGCACAGATATTATCTAAAACAACTTTACGAGTGTTTTTACCCGAAAAAATACTAACTTTGCAATCGCAGACCAATAACCTATATTAACGATATAACCGTATGCCCATAAACACAGAAAAAGCCCGTAAAGACTCGTTTTTCAATCTTTATTTTACATCGACCATAAGTATTGCCGTGGCTCTGTTTATGCTCGGTCTGGTGGCTATGCTGCTACTCTGGGGCAATCATGTGACCCGATTTGCGAAAGAGAATCTGGTCGTATCGCTCATACTGAGCGACGCGACAACCGACGACGACCTTGCAAGAATCGAGAACTACCTCGCATCTGCCGACTTTGTAAAGCATTACCAATATATCTCAAAAGATGCCGCTCTCGAAGAGCACATAGCCGACGTGGGCGACAATCCGATGGAGCTACTCGGATACAATCCCATAAAAGCATCGATAGAGGTCAATCTCAAAGCGGAGTTTATCAGCGAAGCTTTTTTGCAAAAACTCTCGAAAGACATTGAGATATACCCGTTTGTGGAGAATGTGGCTTATCAGCAGATAATGATTTCAGACCTCAATACCAACGTCAAACGTATCTCGCTCGTATTGTTGCTCATATCGCTCATACTTGTGCTTATCACCGTGATACTTATCAATAATACAATACGTATATCCATCTACTCCAAACGT
>ERZ772967.2707-NODE-2707-length-11248-cov-4.173055_pt1 | contig 11248 bp, 9 predicted proteins | sample MGYA00511677_ERZ772967 | MGnify/ENA primary metagenome ERZ772967 (study PRJEB29015, sample SAMEA2737931) | human oral metagenome | biome: human oral; feature: human-associated habitat; material: dental | place: China | collected 2146 ...
GGCTGGATGTGCCGACGACGGCGCCTTTGGGCATTTCTTCCAAACGCGCGTATTGGTTGGACACAAACGCGTCAAACGGATTGGCGCGTTCGCCGATGGCTGCAAGCGCGAAACCTTCAGGCAAATCCATCGGTACGTCTTTAATCGAATGCACGGCCAAGTCGGCCCGGCCGTCATACAAAGCCTGTTCCAACTCTTTGACAAACAAGCCTTTGCCGCCGACTTTTGACAAAGTTCTGTCCAAAATCTGGTCGCCGCGCGTGGTCATGCCCAAAATCTCGACTTCGCAATCGGGATACAGGGCTTTCAGACGGCCTTGGATATGTTTTGCCTGCCACATGGCAAGCAGGCTTTCACGACTGGCGATAACGAGTTTTTTCGGGTTCATAATGGTTACCTGAAAGATGGAAAACGGCATGAAGTCTATCATATTTTGGGCAGTTTTTCAGACGGTATGGGGGTGAATATGTTATATTTACGCCTAAAAACCCAATTTTCCGGACAACATGAAACGCGCCAAACAATATCCTTTTTTATCCTTACAGCGGCAACGTTTTCATCTGAACTTTGAAAACGCCTCAACCGCCGCCAACCTTCCGAGCGAACGCGATTTTTACCGCTGGGCGTGGTCTGCCTTGAAAAACGAATACCGCCGCGCAGACATCAGCCTGATTCTTCTGGACGAAGAAGAAGCCCGCGACTACAACCGCGACTACCGCGGCAAAGATTACGCCACCAATGTCTTGAGTTTCGCGCTCAACGAAGGCGAAATCCTGCCCGACCAGTTTTCAGACGGCTTGTATGGCGATTTGGTGATTTGCCCGCAAGTGGTGTTGAAAGAAGCCGCCGAACAAGGCAAAACACCCGAGCAGCATTTTGCCCACCTGACCATACACGGTACTTTACACCTGATGGGCTACGACCACATCGAAGACGATGAAGCCGAAATAATGGAAGCCGAAGAAATCCGCCTGATGCTGGCGGCAGGCTTCCCCAACCCCTACCAAGAGGACGAATATTAAAATGGATGGTACGCAGTCGAAGCCCAAATTTTTCGAACGCCTAATCTCCCGACTTGCCGGCGAGCCCGACTCCGCCGAAGACGTATTGACCCTGCTGCGCCAAGCACACGAGCAGGAAGTTTTTGACGCCGAGACACTGACCCGGCTGGAAAAAGTATTGGACTTTGCCGAGCTGGAAGTGCGCGATGCGATGATTACGCGCAGCCGCATGAACGTATTGAAAGAGAACGACAGCATCGAGCGCATCACGGCCTACGTCATCGAAACCGCCCATTCGCGCTTCCCCGTCATCGGCGAAGACAAAGACGAAGTTTTGGGTATTTTGCATGCCAAAGACCTGCTCAAATATATGTTCAACCCCGAGCAGTTCCACCTGAAATCCGTCTTGCGCCCTGCCGTTTTCGTTCCCGAAGGCAAATCTTTGACCGCCCTTTTAAAAGAGTTCCGCGAACAGCGTAACCACATGGCGATTGTCATCGACGAATACGGCGGCACATCCGGCTTGGTCACCTTTGAAGACATCATCGAGCAAATCGTCGGCGAAATCGAAGACGAGTTTGACGAAGACGACAGCGCCGACAACATCCATGCCGTTTCTTCCGAACGCTGGCGCATCCACGCGGCTACCGAAATCGAAGACATCAACACCTTCTTCGGTACGGAATACAGCAGCGAAGAAGCCGACACCATCGGCGGCCTGGTCATTCAAGAGTTGGGGCATCTGCCCGTACGCGGCGAAAAAGTCATCATCGGCAGCCTGCAATTTACTGTTGCACGCGCCGACAACCGCCGTCTGCACACCCTGATGGCCACACGAATTAAAGAAAACACGGATAAACCATGATTATTCTGGATCACGTTTCCAAACACTATCAAACACGCGACAAAAAAGACTTTGTCGCCGTCGAGCCGACCAGCCTCGAAATCAAACAGGGTGAAATCTTTGGCCTGATGGGCTACTCCGGTGCAGGCAAATCCACCTTGTTGCGTCTGATTAACTTATTGGAACGTCCGGATACAGGTACCGTCAGCGTGTGCGGCCAAGAACTGACCGCGCTCAACGCCACGCAACTGCGCCACGCCCGACAAAACATCGGCATGGTGTTCCAACAGTTCAACCTATTGAGCAACCGTACCGTTGCCGAAAACGTCGCTTTTCCTTTAGAAATTGCCAAATGGCCGTCTAAAAAAATCCAAGCGCGTGTTGAAGAATGTTTGAAAATCGTCGACTTGCAAGACCGTGCCAACCATTACCCGTCCCAACTTTCCGGCGGTCAAAAACAACGTGTCGGCATTGCCCGCGCGTTGGCGATTCAGCCTGAATTAATGCTGTTTGACGAACCGACTTCCGCGCTTGACCCTGAATTGGTGCAAGATGTTTTGGATACCATGAAGGAATTGGCGCAAGAAGGCTGGACCATGGTTGTCGTTACGCATGAAATCAAATTCGCCTTAGAAGTGGCAACCACCGTTGTCGTGATGGACGGCGGAGTTATTGTCGAACAAGGCAGCCCGCAAGATTTGTTCAATCATCCCAAACATGAGCGGACACAAAAATTCCTGCGCCAAATCCGTGCGGACAATGGCGATCTTCAAATTTAATTGAAACAACAGACAATTTGAAAGCATTTCCGACTGTCATTTCATAAAGGCCGTCTGAATAAGTGAAATAGAAATCGTTGATTTCGTCTTCATACTTGTTCAGACGGCCTTTTATATATCTTTTCAGGTAAAATAACGCCTTTCGTTTTACTTATCCCCTTGCCTGCCATCATGATAGAAATTAAAAAACTCACCCTGCAACGCGGTTTGAAAGTCCTGCTTGATAAAGCCGATGCCGTAATCAACCCCGGCCAACGCGTTGGTTTAATCGGCAAAAACGGTACGGGGAAATCCAGTCTGTTTGCGCTGATAAAAGGTGAAATCACTCAAGATGGCGGCGAAATCCTTATTCCGAAAACATGGCGTCTGACTTCCGTCTCTCAAGAAACGCCTGATTTAGATATTTCCGCTTTAGACTACGTTTTGCAAGGCGATGCCGAATTGCAGGCTTTTCAGACGGCCTTGGCCCAAGCAGAAGCGCAAAACGACGGCATGAAGCAAGCCGAATATCACGCCAAACTTGAAGAAATCGATGCCTATACCGCTCCGGCACGCGCCGCTAAACTGCTTAACGGCTTGGGTTTCTCGCAAGAAGAACATACCCATCCCGTCAAATCTTTTTCCGGCGGCTGGCGTATGCGCCTCAACCTTGCCCAAGCCTTGATTTGTCGTGCCGATTTGCTGCTTTTGGATGAACCGACCAACCATTTGGATTTAGAAACCGTATTGTGGCTGGAAAACCATCTCGCTTCCCTGCCCTGTACGCAAATCATCATCTCTCATGACCGCGACTTCTTGAATGCCACCACAACGCACACCATCGAGCTGTCGCAACAAAAACTGACCCAATACGGCGGCAATTACGATTTCTACCAAGCCGAACGCGCCCAACGTCTGGCGCAACAACAAGCCGCCTACGTCAAACAGCAGGCGCAAATCAAACATCTGCAATCCTTTATCGACCGTTTCAAAGCCAAAGCCACAAAAGCCGTACAAGCCCAAAGCCGCATGAAGGCTCTGGCCAAACTCGAGCGCATCGCCCCTGCGCATTTGGATAGCGAGTTTTCCTTTGAGTTTGCCAATCCGACCCACCTGCCCAATCCATTATTGAAACTCGACCATGCCGACTTGGGTTATGGCGACAATACCGTTTTACACGATATCACCTTGTCTCTGGAAAGCGGCGCACGTTACGGCCTGTTGGGTGTTAACGGCAGCGGTAAATCCACATTTATCAAAGCATTGGCAGGAAAAATCGATTTACTTTCCGGCAGCATCGTCCGCTCCGAAAAGCTCAATATCGGCTATTTTGCCCAACATCAACTGGATACTTTACGCACCGACCAAAGTCCGGTTTGGCATATCCAACAGCTTTCGCCCGAAGTCCGCGAACAGGAAATCCGCAACTTTTTAGGCGGTTTCAACTTTGTTGGCGATATGGCGATTCAAAAGACCGAGCCTTTTTCGGGCGGTGAAAAAGCTCGGCTTGCCCTTGCCATGATTATCTGGCAAAAACCTAATCTGCTACTGCTTGACGAACCGACCAACCACCTAGACTTGGATATGCGCCACGCCCTGACACTTGCCCTGCAAAGTTTCCAAGGAGCATTGATTGTCGTTTCACACGACCGCAGCCTGCTTGAAGCGACTACCGATAGTTTCCTCCTTATTGACAAAGGTCGTCTGAACAACTTCGACGGCGATTTGAACGACTACCGTCAATGGCGGTTGGCACAAGAAAACGCCGCAGCAGCCCCCGCCGCTTCTGCACAAAGCCAAAGTCGTAAGGATACAAAGCGTATCGAGGCACAAATCCGTCAGGAAAAAGCCAAACGCAGCAAACCGATTCAGCAGAAAATCGACAAAGCAGAAAAAGAAATCGCACGATTGACTGATATTCAGACGGCCTGTGAAGCATTTTTGGCACAAGAATCTGCTTATTCAGAAGAAAATAAACCCAAATTGCAAGAGACACTCGCACAATTAACAGAAACTAAAGTAAAATTAACGCAACTGGAAGAAAACTGGCTGCAATGGCAGGAAGAGCTTGAGCAAATCCAAGTTAATGTCGAAGCCGAGTTTTCCCAATAAAAATAGAGCCATCAGGCCGTCTGAAATAAAACACAATACGGAAAAACATGACTTCAATCATCAAACAAGCCGGATACTTCCTCGTATCCTCTTTCCTCTTGGGCATTTCTCTTCACGCAGCCGCCGCAGTTTATTCCTGCGGCAACGGCAGCTATACTTCCGAACCCAAATCCTCCTGCGCACAGGCCGAATTACCTAAAATCAGCGGCCATCAAGGCAGCGGTTACCACCTCAGCATCCGCAGCCTCAATGCCTCTGATGAACGCGCAAGTGCAAAGCCTAAGAAAAAGGCACGCGCGGGAAAATCCGATAAACAAGAGAAAAAATCCGACAAACCGAGCAAAAACAAAAACAGTGCAAAAGCTAAAAAACAGCAGCCCATGCCGTCTGAACAAGAATAAAATGCTCAACTGCAACGAATCAGCCCTACCTGAATCATGAAAAAATATCTGCTTACCCTATCCCTGCTGCCGCTTGCCGTTTTCAACAGCCAAGCACACGCCGCAAAAATCTACACCTGTGAAGTCAACGGCTCAATTGTCTATACCTCGCGCCCAAGCGGCAACTGCCAAGCCGTCAATGATTTGCCGATTGTCGGCAAATACAGCAGCAGCCGATACGACGCCCCGGTGAGCGATGCGCCTACACTCAACGCGCCGACATCACAAACGGCTCCTGCAAAAAGCAAAAACACAGCGGCAAAATCCAACCATAAGGCAACGCCCAAACCTGCCCCTGTCCGCACCGCTTCTGAAACGACTCCTCCTCCGGTTCCCAAATCCTCAGGCGTCAACAGCCGCCGCTCTATTTTGGAAACCGAGTTATCCAATGAACGCGCGGCTTTGGCCGATGCCAAAAAGCAACTGAGCCAAGCGCGGACAGCCAAAGGCGGCAGCGTCAATCAACAGGCCATCAGTACACTGCAAGGTGCGGTTTTGGATAGGGAGAAAAACATTCAAGCCCTCCAGCGCGAACTGGGCAGAATGTAAGTCCAAATCAATCAAAACATCAGGCCGTCTGAACAGGTAGAAACGAAATCCAAAATTTTCGTTACGCCAAACAGACGGCCTGAATCCCATAATGATTACACCCGTTTCAATTTCTTGTGCCTAGTAAATACGGTATAATTTGCCCTTTACGCACATTACCTCCGGTCTTTTCAGACGGCCTTTATCTCATGACTGCAAAATCTTCTAAAACCCAAACAAAAAAACGCGTCTCAGCCAAACCGGCAGCCAAACCGACCACACGCAAATCCACCAAAGCACAAACTCAAGCCGACAATAAAGTCTCCCAACGCCTCAAGGCCGCCAAAGAGCTGCAAAGAAACGAAGAAAAAAAAGCGCGTCCTGAGCATGTCGTCAACTTGATTAATGATGCTTTATGGCTGTTTGGCTTGGTTATCACCATTTATCTGGCCATTTCCCTGGCCAGCTTCAGCATGGACGACCCTGCATGGTCGCGCAGCGTGCCCAAAAGCAATGATGTCGCCAACCTCGGCGGCCTCTTTGGCTCCTATCTTTCCGATGTCGGATATTATCTGTTCGGCTTATCGTTTTGGTGGTGGATAGCCGCCTCTTGCGTTTTCCTCTACAAAAATTTCCGCCCCATGAAAAAGCAGGAAAACCACAAGCCCTACAATCACGGCGTAGCCGCTTTGGCATTGTTCCTCCTGCTGGTGTGCAGCCCGATTATCGAGCATTTCCTGTTTGACAATGCATTGAGCGAATCCCTTCCCGTCGGTGCAGGCGGCTTGGTCGGCTTATTAGCGGGTTCAGGCTTGGCTTGGCTGTTGGGTAAATCGGGCAGCCTGTTGATTATGCTGGTATTGTTGCTTTTATCCATTTCCCTGCTGGTTCAGGTTTCATGGTTGGAAGTCATGGCCAAATCCGGCAGCCATATGGGCGGCCTGTTTGGCAGCCTGATGAAAAAACTGTCTCAATTCCAAAATAAAAAAGAAGATGTCCGCTCCGAAGCATTGGAAACCCAAAATACGCGCCGCATGGTTAAAGAGGCAAAAAACATTACCGCCACTCCGGTTGCTCCGTTGGCAGGCAGCAGCAGCAACCGTAAAACCGTTGCCGTATCCGTTGCGCCGCCTCCTAAAATCCAAACTTCCCTGTTTGACGATACTGAACCTAAAAACAACGGCGAATATCACAAGCCCAACATGAACCTGTTGCGTATGCCGTCTGAAGAACCGGTTGCCGTCAATCCGGATGAATTGCAACAGACCGCAGAATTAATTGAAGCCAAGCTGGCTGAATTCGGCATCGGCGTACAGGTTGTTTCCGCCACTTCCGGCCCCGTGATTACCCGCTACGAAATCGAACCGGCACAAGGTGTCAAAGGTAGCCAAATTGTCGCCCTGTCCAAAGATTTGGCGCGCTCGATGTCTCTGCAAGCGGTACGCATCGTAGAAACCATTGCCGGTAAAAACACCATGGGCATTGAATTGCCCAATGAGAAACGCCAAGACGTCATGTTGAGCGAAATCCTCTCTTCACCCGTATTTACCGACGCCAAGTCCAAACTGACCGTTGCCTTGGGTAAAGATATTGCAGGTACGCCCGTTGTCGGCGACTTGGCAAAAATGCCGCATCTTTTGGTCGCAGGCATGACCGGCTCTGGCAAATCTGTCGGCGTGAACGGCATGATTATGTCCATGCTCTTCAAAGCCACGCCTGACGAAGTCCGCTTCATTATGATTGACCCGAAAATGCTGGAATTGAGCATTTACGACGGCATTCCGCACCTGCTCTGTCCGGTTGTGACCGATATGCGCGAGGCTGGACAAGCGTTGAACTGGTGTGTTGCCGAAATGGAAAAACGCTACCGCCTGCTTTCCCATGCCGGCGTGCGTAATTTGGACGGTTTCAACCAAAAAGTCGAAGATGCCAAAGCGGCAGGCGAGCCATTGCTCAATCCGTTCAGCTTAAATCCTGACGATCCTAAGCCTCTGGAAAAACTGCCGTTGATTGTGGTCGTCATTGACGAATTGGCAGACTTGATGATGACCGAACGCAAATCCGTTGAGCAGCAAATCGCACGTCTTGCCCAAAAAGCGCGTGCGGCAGGCATTCACATGATTGTCGCCACCCAACGCCCGAGTGTCGACGTGGTTACCGGCCTGATTAAAGCCAACATTCCTACCCGCATGGCCTTTACCGTACAAAGTAAAATCGACAGCCGCACCATTCTTGACCAAATGGGTGCAGATGAATTGCTCAAATACGGCGACTCGTTATTCCTGCAACCGGGCAGCGCAGAACCGACACGCCTGCAGGGTGCATTTGTTTCTGATGATGAAGTACATCAAGTCGTCAATTTCGTCAAAGAACAGGCTCCGACCAATTATGTTGAAGGCCTGCTCAGTGGCGAAGCGGCCATCGAAACCACCAATATTGTCAATCCGAACGCAAACAGCGATGAGCTATTCGATCAAGCCGTTGCCTTCGTATTGGAGAGCCGCAAGACTTCCATTTCTGCCCTGCAACGCCAATTGCGCATCGGCTACAACCGTGCCGCCAATTTGATAGATGCGCTTGAAAATGCCGGTGTTCTCTCTCCGGCAGACATCAACGGTAGCCGACGGATTCTGGCACAAAAAGACCAGCTGTAAAAAACAACAATATCGAAACGCAAAGGCCGTCTGAAAAGAATTTCCCACTTTTCAGACGGCGTTTTTATGTTATTCGTGAAACATTGTGTTATACTAAGCAGCTAAATTTTGACCTTATGCACGCTTCCGAAATTCTTCGGAATACTGGTCATAAGGATAACCGTTTAAACACAACAAATTTAAGGGCTTACGATGAGCGTAACTGTTGAAACTTTAGAAAATCTGGAACGCAAAGTAGTATTGTCTCTGCCTTGGTCCAAAATCAACGCAGAAACTGAGAAAAAACTGAAACAAACCCAACGCCGTGCAAAAGTTGACGGCTTCCGTCCGGGTAAAGCACCGTTCAAAATGATTGCCCAAATGTACGGCGCAAGCGCACAAAACGACGTTATCAACGAATTGGTACAACGCGAATTCTACGAAGTTGCCGTTGCTCAAGAATTGAAAGTTGCCGGTTACCCACGCTTTGAAGCCGTTGAAGAACAAGACGATCAAGAGTCTTTCAAAGTTGCCGCTATTTTTGAAGTTTTCCCTGAAGTAACTATTGGCGACCTGTCTGCCCAAGAAGTAGAAAAAGTTACTGCGACTGTTGGCGATGCCGAAGTTGACCAAACTGTAGAAATCCTGCGTAAACAACGCACCCGCTTCAACCATGTTGACCGCGAAGCCCAAAATGGCGACCGCGTCATCATCGACTTTGAAGGCAAAATCGACGGCGAACCTTTCGCCGGCGGCGCGTCTAAAAACTACGCTTTCGTATTGGGCGCAGGTCAAATGCTGCCTGAATTCGAAGCTGGTGTTGTCGGCATGAAAGCCGGTGAAAGCAAAGATGTTACCGTAAACTTCCCTGAAGACTACCACGGTAAAGATGTTGCCGGTAAATCTGCCGTATTCACCATCACTCTGAACAACGTTTCTGAAGCTACTTTGCCTGAAGTTGACGCAGACTTCGCTAAAGCTTTGGGTATTGAAGACGGCGACGTTGCCAAAATGCGTGAAGAAGTGAAGAAAAACGTTGGCCGCGAAGTTGAGCGCCGCATCGGTGAACAAACCAAAGAATCTGTAATGAACGCCCTGCTCAAAGCAGCCGATTTGCAAGTTCCTGTTGCTTTGGTCAACGAAGAAGCCGCCCGCTTGGCAAACGAAATGAAACAAAACTTTGTTAACCAAGGCATGGCTGACGCTGCCAACTTGGATCTGCCTTTGGATATGTTCAAAGAACAAGCAGAACGCCGCGTTTCTTTGGGCCTGATTTTGGCTAAATTGGTTGAAGAAAACAAACTTGAGCCAACTGAAGACCAAATCAAAGCCGTTGTTGCTAACTTCGCTGAAAGCTACGAAGACCCTCAAGAAGTTATCGACTGGTACTACGCAGAGCCTTCCCGCCTGCAAGGCCCGACTTCTTTGGCAGTAGAAAGCAACGTTGTTGATTTCGTTCTGAGCAAAGCTAAAGTAACTGAAAAAGCGCTGTCTTTTGACGAAGTAATGGGCGCACAAGCTTAATTGCTCTAAGGCCGTCTGAAACAGACAATCAAAAGCACCGAAGCGCTTTAAATGGCTTTGGTGCTTTTCCATCATTAACAGGAGACAAAAATGTCCTTCGATTTCAATAATTACCTTGTCCCTACCGTTATCGAACAAAGCGGTCGCGGCGAGCGCGCATTTGACATCTACTCACGCCTTTTGAAAGAGCGCATCGTTTTCTTGATCGGCCCGGTGACGGACGAATCTGCCAATCTGGTTGTTGCGCAATTGCTGTTCTTGGAAAGCGAAAATCCAGATAAAGATATCTTCTTCTATATCAACTCTCCGGGCGGTTCGGTTACTGCCGGTATGTCGATTTACGACACCATGAACTTCATCAAGCCTCATGTTTCTACTTTATGCTTGGGCCAAGCGGCAAGTATGGGTGCATTCCTGTTGTCCGCAGGCGAAAAAGGCAAACGCTTTGCCCTGCCAAACAGCCGCATCATGATTCACCAACCGCTCATCAGCGGTGGCTTGGCCGGTCAAGCTTCCGATATTGAAATTCACGCTAAAGAGCTGCTGAAAATCAAAGAGAAACTAAACCGCTTACTCGCCAAACATTGTGATCGCGATTTGGCTGACTTGGAACGCGATACCGACCGCGACAATTATATGTCTGCCGATGAAGCTAAAGAATATGGTTTGATTGACCAAGTTTTGGAAAACCGCGAATCTCTGCAAGCCTAATCTTTATCGGTTTTAACTTAAAAGGCCGTCTGAAAGTATATATTCAGACGGCCTTTCTTCAATCTTACTTCGTGTTTTCTTTGTTATTCACTTGAACCGGATACAGCAAAATCAAAGGATTGGCTTTCACTTGACTCCAGAAGCTCTTCAGTAGATTGCGCATACTGCCCAAACGCGTACCGCGAGAACGAAGCGCAACAGCCAAAGCCAAAGAAAAGCTCACCACCAGATTTACCATGCCGATTGCCAATACACTTGCCAAGCCAAGCATAAAAGTGAATATATCTGTATGACCGCTAATCGCAGCATAACCCAAATTTGCCGAAGAAAACGCCACATGGCGAATATCCAGCGGCAAGCCAAAAAGATGGCCAAAATAGCCGGTCATCCCCAAAAGCATACCGAAAATAAAATTACCCATAAGCGAGCCGTAATGCTTATGAATATAAGCGGCCAAACGGCGACGCGGCTGCGGACGCATGATTTTTCGTAAAAACGGATTAAAAGGCAGGCGCTGACGCAGGTTCAGATAATCGGAACGGTTGTCAAAGAAGCCGGCAATAATCCCCGAACAAAACAACCATACACCGGCAATAGCGGCATACCATAAGGTCGGTTGGGTAAAAATCTCAATAGATTTAAGCTGGTAGGCTGTAACTGCCTCATTCAACAAGGGCTGGCCATGCGTATAGGCATA
>ERZ772967.2708-NODE-2708-length-11248-cov-3.862593_pt1 | contig 11248 bp, 18 predicted proteins | sample MGYA00511677_ERZ772967 | MGnify/ENA primary metagenome ERZ772967 (study PRJEB29015, sample SAMEA2737931) | human oral metagenome | biome: human oral; feature: human-associated habitat; material: dental | place: China | collected 2146 ...
TTCTAAAACATATTCAATCATATCTCCACCATAATTTCTAGGATTTACTTCTGCTATTTTTTCTCTTTTTAAATATAATACCCCTATTCCTTGTGGTCCATATAGTTTATGTCCTGAAAATACAAATGCAAATATTTCTTTTAATTTTTTAAGATTTATCTTTTTATGTGTTATTACTTGTGATCCATCTATTATTAGATATGGTATATCAATACCCAATTTTTCTGACCTATTTTTTAAAATATTACATATTTTCTCAATATCTATTTCCTCACCAGTAACATTACTTTGCATTGTTATCCCAACAATTTTAGTTTTCTTTGTTATTTTTTCTTCAAACTCTTCATAATTAAATCCATAATCTTTTTTTAAATATACATATTTAATTTTTGAATGACTTTTTTTTGCTATAATTTGATATGGTACAATATTTGCATGATGTTCTAATATACTTAATAATATTTCATCATTTTCTTTAAGCTTATGTTCAATTCCAAATATACAAGTATTTAAACTCTCTGTTGCTGATTTTGTAAATATTATTTCATTATGTTCTGCACCGATATATTTAGAAATTACCCTTCTAGACTCTTCTACTATTTCACTACTTTTATCTCCATATATACTCATTTTACTATGAGAATTTCCGATTAAACTTATTATAGTATTCATCTATAGCATCTATAACAACTTTTGGTTTTAATGCTGTTGCTGCAGTATCTAAATATATATTTCCATCTTCCAATTGTTTAAAATCTTTTCTTATCCCCTCTATATTATATCCCACTTTTACCTCTTTTTATTTAATTTAACATATTATACCATATTTTAAAAAAATCAAAAAGGACAAGCCTAAAACTTGTCCAAAAAATGATAAACAATTCCCATTAATGGGTGATAATTAAAAATTGCACCCATCACAAAAAATGTTATCATTAAAATAATCATCATTTTTCTAACCAATGCACTAATTGTCAAGCTTCCACTTGACATCCAAGCATATATTTTGCAGTTTATAACTAATAAAATAAATACCCAAAATTTAAATTGGTACATTGGCGTAGAATAATATACCATTAAAGATATACTTCCTACAGTTAATAACAAGTAAAATACTAATCTAACTGCAGGTATCCCACATTTGCCATATACTGTTGAGATTCCTATTATCATTGGAACTACAGTTCCAAAAATAATGTATATTAATATTAACATTGAATAATCTTTCATATAAATCCCTCCTATTATTTATTTATTAGATTCCAAACATTCCATATATCATATTTTTTATAAAAAATATTAATATTGCTAAATAGATTAGACATGTAACCATATCATCAATGACTGTTCTTTCAGGCATTTTATATGTGTCTCTAATATAATATTCTTTTATCCATATGGATGTCATAAGTAGTAATACTATAATTGGATCTTTGTTTATATTCCAATTAATCGAAAATACCAAAAATGATATTCCGGCTACTATTTTGTAGCCCTTTTTTTCTTCTTCTATTGCCTTCTTATTTTGGAAAAATACTAAGACAATAAATAATATTGTGGATATAATTATGTTCAACATTTTTCTCAACTCCTTTATTCTAAATTTTTAAAATAAATCTACTATTTGTAAATATATTATCACGATTTTTCATATTTAACAAATAATTAAAAAATACACTAAAAACAAATATATTTTCAGTGTATACTATATATTATTCTATTATAAGTTGTTTTAATTCTTCTATTTGTTCTTTTTCTGGTGTATTGTTTGCAATATATGTTTTAGTAACATTTATTCCATTTTCAATACATTCTTCTTTCCATGAATCCATCCATTCACCATTTCCCCAATCATATGAACCAAAAAGTACTACATTTGTTTCTTTTAGTTTTTCTTTTTCAGCATCAAAAAATGGTCTAAATTCATATTCTTCTAACTCTTCTGCTCCCATTGCAGGACAACCTAATGCTACCATATCATATTCTGTTATATCACCTTCAAAATCAGATACATAAAATAGTTCTGCTTGTCCTCCTTTTTCATTTACACCTTCTGCTATAGCTTCTGCCATTATCTTTGTATTTCCAGTTGCACTCCAATATATTACTGCTACTTTCATTTTTTATCTCCTATTTTCCCTTTGATTCTATATATTCATTATATCCACATTCACGTATTACAACCTTGTCACCTGTTATATCTATAATCTTATTCGCTACTGTTTCTGCAAGCTCATGGTCATGTGATGTAAATATTATAACCCCATCAAATTTTATAAGGGCATTATTTAATGCTGTTATACTTTCCATGTCTAAGTGGTTTGTTGGCTCATCTAGTATAATTACATTTGCACCTGATAACATAAGTCTTGATAACATACATCTAACTTTTTCTCCACCTGATAATACATTTGCTTTTTTAAGTGCTTCTTCTCCTGAAAATAACATTCTTCCTAAAAATCCTCTTAAATATGTTTCATCTGGATCTTTTGAATATTTTCTAAGCCAATCTACTAAATTTTCATCTTTATCTTTAAAATATTCATTATTATCTTTTGGTAAATATGATGTTGTTATAGTTTGACCATATTCTATATATCCTTTATCTGGTTCTACTTCTTTTGCAAGAATATCAAAAAGAGTTGTTATCTTGTTTTCATTTTCTGCAAGTACTAAAACCTTATCTCCAACTTTAATATCAAAAGTTAAATCTCTTATACTTGCTTCTCCATTTTCTTTCCAAATATGGCTAACTTTCAATACTTCTTTACCTACTTGTCTTTCTTTTGAAAAATCAATATATGGGTATCTTCTGTTTGATGCTACTATTTCATCTAATTGTATTTTTTCTAGTGTTTTCTTTCTAGATGTTGCTTGTTTTGATCTTTGTGATGCACCAAATCTTGCGATAAAATCTTTTAATTCTTTTATCTTTTCTTCTTTCTTCTTATTTGATTCTTTCATTTGTTTTTGGATAAGTTGGTTTGATTGATACCAGAAATCATAATTTCCTGGATATATTTTTATTTTACCATAATCTACATCCACAATATTTGTACAAACTGTGTTTAAGAAATATCTATCATGTGATACTACTATAACAGTATTTTCATAATCAATTAAGAAGTCTTGTAACCATTCTATCGCTCTAATATCAAGGTCGTTTGTAGGCTCGTCTAATAGAAGTACATCTGGATTTCCGGAATAATGCTTTTGCTAAAAGTACTTTAACTTTATCCTTTCCTTCTAAATCTGACATGTTCCCGGTATAATTTATTTTCACTTATTCCAAGTTCTACAAGCATTTTTATTGCATCTGTTTCTGCATTCCAACCGGTCAAGCTCTGCAAATCTTTCTTCAAGTTTTGCCGCTATCATCCCATCTTTTTCTGTAAATTCTGGTTTTGAATATATTTCATCTTTTTCTTGCATTATTTGGTAAAGTTCAGTATTTCCCATTATTACCACATCTATTATCCTATAGTCTTCATATGCATAATGATCTTGTCCAAGTACTGATATTCTTTCACCCTTAGTTATAGATACCTCTCCCTTATTTGCTTCTATTTCTCCGAGATAATATCTTTAAAAATGTTGATTTACCTGCACCATTTGCACCAATGACTCCATAACAATTTCCTTTTTCAAATTTTAAATTAACATCATCAAAAAGTACTCTTGCTCCAAATCTTAAACTTACTCCTGTTACTGTTAACATTTTTTTCTCCTTTCACCTCTTATTATATTTCTTGCAAGCTTTTTACAATATTTTCATATATTTTTTTCTTAAAGTTTAAATATATACTTTCTGTGTTTTCTTCCATATATTCTTCATTTTCAAATATTAGTGGTACTATTTTAGAAAGTACAACTTCTCTTTTCCCTTCTTCTTTACTATATCCTCTTGTTTGAAGATAAAATAGTTTCTTTTCATCAATCTTTCCTATTGATGCAGCATGGTTTCCATTTACATTTTCTTCTGAACATAATAGTATTGGGGATGATTTTGTTTTTGCTTCTTTAGATAGTAATAATACATTTTCTCTTTCTCTACCATCAGATTCTGGAGTTCCTTTCCTAAAGCTTATAATACCTCTAAAATCCTTATATGCATTTTCAAAAAGTACCCCTTCTATATCAAGAGTTGTTATTGATTCTTTTCCTATATGATCTGCATAGTATAAAAAGTCTAATTTTTTATCTTTTCCGAAGTAAATATATTCCGACTTATTTCTACATTTGCTTTTTCATCAACTCTTGTCACATGTTTTATAATCTGATTTCCACTTCCTAAGAAAACATATAGTAGTTTTACCTTAGCATTTTTTTCTGCTTCAACACATATACTATCAAGTGCAAAATTCTTTTTATTTTCATTAAATATAATTACTACTTCAAACTCTGAACCCTCTTCTGCTCTTATAATTATATTATTATCCCTATATGTATTTTCAATTTCTTCACATATATTTAAAACATATTTAGCAGATATATTTTTTCTTAATGTTATTCTAGTATTTGATAATAATATCCCCTCATTTTTAATATCTATAATCTTTTCTTCTTTATCTTCAGATATTTGTATATCATTTAAGTTTTTATTATATTTATGATTTAATATTTTTTCAGTTTTACTATTATTAGCATTTGTAATTATATTATTAATTTCTTCATCATCTAAGAAATAATCTTTTCCATATTCCTGAATTAAATCTTTCCCATAAACATATCTTCTTTTATGTTCTGTATTTTTTCCATTATTTAATATTTCTTCTGAATTTTCTTGTTTTAAATTTTCTTTTTCTTTTTTTTCTGTTTCTTCTGCTTCTTCTATTTTTTCTATAACATACACATTGTTTATACTATTATTTTCATGTTCTTGATCTTTTCTTGTATAATTTCCAAGATTTGGTATTTTTCTTATCCTATCATTTATACTTTCTATAATCTCTTCATTTTCTTTAAATTCTATATATGGAACTGTCATCACCTTTTCATTAATATTAATATGATTCCAAGTCTTTTTTTCCATCCTATTTAAATATATTTTTTTCATTATCCATTTGTTCCTTCTAGTTCTAATCCTATCAAATTATTCATTTCAACTGCATATTCTATAGGTAATTCTTTTGATATTGGTTCTGCAAATCCTCTTACTATCATAGCTTTTGCTTCATCTTCACTAAGTCCTCTACTCATAAGATAAAATATTTGTTCATCACCAATTTTACCTATTTTTGCTTCATGTCCTAAATCTGCTTCATCTGTTTTAACTGTCATTATAGGTATAGTGTCTGAAACTGCTTCTTTATCAAGCATTAAGCTTTCACAATCAGAATTTGATTTTGAGCCTTTTGCCTTTTCATCTATATATACATAATTTCTTGTAACACTTATACCATTTCCTTTTGTTATTGCCTTTGTTGTAACTGCTGAAAATGTATTTTCTGCTAAATGTATATTTGCACATCCATTATCTATGTATTGGTCACTTCCTGCAAATGTTATTCCTGTAAATTCACTTGCTGCATTTTTCCCTATAAGTACAGATGTTGGGTATAGCATTGATACTTTTGATCCGAATGATCCGAGATATCCATTCTATTTTTCCATTTTCTTCAACTATTGCTCTTTTAGTATTTAAATTATACATATTTTTAGACCAGTTTTCTATTGTCGAAAATCTAACTTTTGCATTTTTACCTACAAATATTTCAACACTTCCTGCATGTAAATTTACAACATTATATTTAGGTGCTGAACACCCTTCTATATATGATATACTTGCATCATCATCTGCAACTATTAATGTATGTTCAAATTGCCCTGCACCTGCTGCATTTAACCTGTAATATGATTGTATTGGTATTTCTAAGTTTACTCCTTTAGGTACATATACAAATGATCCTCCGTGACCATACTGCAAGATGAAGTGCTGTATATTTATGTAAGTTTTCATCTATTGCCTTTGTAAAATATTTTCTTACAAGTTCTGGATATTTTTTAACTGCTTCTGACATATCCATATATATTACCCCTTGTGATGTTAGTATTTCTTTTACATTATGATATACTTCTTCCGAATCAAACTGTGCACTTACACCTGCTAAATATTTCTTTTCTGCATATGGTATTCCGAAGTCTTTCAAATGTATTTTTTATACCTTCCGGAACATTATCCCATGATGCTTCTTTTTTAGCATCAGGCCTTATATATGTAACAATATCATCCATATTAAGTGTATCTAGTTCTGGTCCCCAATTAGGATTTTGTTTTTCATTATATTTTTTTAATGCTCTTAATCTTATCTCAAGCATCCATTCTGGTTCATCTTTTTCTTTAGAGATTTCTCTTACTATTTCTTCTGTTAATCCCTTATCAAGTTTTTTAGATATCTCCACATCTTCTATAATATCATATATTCCTCTATCTAATTCTTCTATATTAGTCTTCTTTTTCATCTTTTTCCCATCTTAATCTTCTATAATTTCATATAATTTATATATTTTCTATTATCTAATATTATTTTCCATATCCATTTTTTTGAATTTCTTCTATTAAAGATATATCTCCTGTTCTTTCTATTTTTCCATTTGATAATATATGTACAAAATCTGGTTTTACTCTATGTACCATTTCTAAATGGTGTGAAATCATTATTATAGCTTTATCTTTATCAAAATATCTCATTACTGCATTTTCAACATCTTTTGTTGCATCAACATCAAGACCTGAATCTACTTCATCAAGCATTGCAAGCTTTGGTTTTAATATACTTAATTGTAATATTTCATTTTTCTTCTTTTCTCCACCTGAAAATCCTACATTTAAATATCTTCCTTGCATATCTTTTTTCATATTTAAATTTTCTATTTCTTTTGCAACTCTTAATGCAAAATTCATACTTGAAATTTTTTCATCAGAAACTTTTGTTTTTGCAAATCTTAAAAAATCTGTTGTTTTTATTCCTGCTATTTCTTCTGGGTTTTGGAAGGACAAAAATATTCCGTAATCTTGCTCTTTCATATGTTTCCATATCTGTGATATCTTCTCCCATGAAAAATATCTTTCCTTCAACTATTTCATAATCTGGGTGTCCCATTATTGTATACATTAATGTTGATTTTCCTGTACCATTTTTACCCATAAGTACATGTATTTCCCCTTTTCTTACAATTAGGTTAACACCATTTAATATTCTTTTTCCTTCTACTTCTACTACTAAATTTTCTATTTTTAATATTTCTTCCAAATTTCCCTCCAAATTTTAATTATTTTATATACTTATGTTTTATTTATATTTTTTCTAATTATATTTATATTTATATACAAAATAAAAGATATACATAGTATATCATAATTTAGTCATTATTGTTATACCATTATATCTTTTTCTTGTTCATTAATTATTTAAGCTTATATTATTAAACTTAGAAACTTCCTCCATTTTTTCTTAACCAATCTGGTATACGAGGTTCATCTGATGATGATTGTTGTTCTTGTCTTGTATTTAATCTTTCATAAAATGGTGTAGCTTGTGTTTGTTCTACAGTTTCTGTTTCTTGTTTTACAACTTTTCTTTCACCTTCAAATCCTGTAGCAATTACAGTTACTATAACATCTTCACCTGCTGTTTCATCAATAACTCTCCCCATTATTATTGTTGCATCTGGATCTGCACCTTGATTAATAATTTGTGATGCTGTATCAAATTCATGTAATGTTAATGATTTATCACCTGTAACATTATATATTACTGATGTTGCTCCATCTATAGTTGTTTCTAGTAATGGACTTTGAATTGCAAGTTTTGCTGCATCTTCTGCTCTGTTTTCACCACTTGCTCTACCAACACCTAAATGTGCTATACCCTTATCTTTCATTGCATTTCTTAAGTCTGCAAAGTCAATGTTAACTTCTCCTGATATAATAAGTAGGTCTGATATACCTTGAACACCTTGTCTTAAAATATCATCTGCTATCATAAATGCATCTTTCATTGATGTTTTTCTGTCTATAATTTGTAATAATTTATCATTTGGTACTACTATAAGTGAGTCTACATTTGATTTTAATTTTTCTAATCCTTTTTCAGCCTGTAATGCTTTCTTTCTTCCTTCAAATGTAAATGGTTTTGTAACTATTGCTATTGTTAATATATTTTTAGATTTAGCTATTTCTGCTACTACTGGTGCTGCACCTGTACCTGTTCCACCACCCATTCCTGCTGTAATGAAAACCATGTTTGCACCTTCTAATACTTTTTCTATTTCTTCTCTACTTTCTTCTGCTGCTTTTTCACCTATTTCAGCACTTCCACCAGCTCCGAAGTCCTCTTGTTAATTGTTCACCAATTTGAAGTTTAACTTCTGCATTTGATTTTGATAATATTTGTCTATCTGTATTAATAGCTATAAACTCTACATTTTTAATTCCTGCTTCAATCATTCTATTTATAGAATTATTTCCTGCTCCTCCAACACCTATTACTTTAATTATAGCTTCTTCAAATTGTTCTCTTTCAACTATTTCTCTGACTTTATTTTCTATATACATTCTTTTCCCCCTTAAGTATTTTGTTATTTGTCATTTGTCATTCTTATAAATTAGTATTCTGTCTCAGTTTTTCTTATGTATAGTTTATATCATATATAATTATATTATATCAAATTATTTGTTTATGTATAGATTTATGTATAGAAAAATTCTTTAATTTTATTCATTATTCTCTTTAAAGCACTTTTTTCTTCTTCTGCTCCAACATTACTTGCAATACTTTTAGCAAAAGGCTTTGATGCAAAATATTTAATTATTGAATATGCATCTTTATAGTTTTCATCTAATTTTATTATATTTTTTATTGTTGCTTTTCTAACATCTATACCTGTTATATTTGAAATTAATACATCTGTTTTATCAATTTTTTCTAATGTTTGTCCAACTATTATTATTTTTTTAATGTATCTATCTAAACCTATTTCTCTTAATTTTATAAATATCTTTTCTATAGTATCTGTAAGTCTTCCCTGTATTACTCCAGATATGTCTGAAGGTTTTATAATCCTTTTATTAGGATCTGCTGTAACAACTGTTGAAAGTGATATATTATTATCATTTTTAACATATTCTTTTAATGCAACATTATATGATGTTTTTAATTTTTCTGCTTCTGAATATCCTATATTAAATATATATTCTATATCTGTTGTAATATCATTTCCACCTATATCAAATGTATCTGCATATATAAATGTTCCTTTAATAAATAATCCCACATCTGTTTTTCTATAACCCATGTCCATTATTAGAAGATCTTCTTTTTTTTCTCTTTCTTCACAGTAAAAATCTTTTTCAGCAAGTATTTTAGGTGAATATCCATCAATACTTAATCCTGCTTTTTCAAATACATTTTTAAGTTCACTAATATATAATTTTTTAGCAATTATTGCTTGAGCATATAATGTAATCTTTGAACTTTTCTTACCTATAGGCTCTTTTACCATCTCGCCTGAATCTAATTCAAATATATCTGGTATTATATCAATAATTGTATATCCTGTTTCTACATCAGATTTTCCTATTTCTAGTATTGTACTTATAACATCATTTTCTGTAACTCTTTGTTCTTTATTATTTACTGTTTTTATTGCTTGTTTTTGTAATATCTGCAGTTTATTCCCGAGGTAGAGAAACATATGCAGAATTGATTTTTAATTTTGAAATTTTTTCTGCTTCGTCTACCACTTCGCTTAAAATTGAAATAAGAGAATTTTCATCAAACCCTAACAAATTCCCTTTAGCCTCTAAATCACATTCTTTATGTGATGCAACTATAAGTTGTATGTGATTTGAATTGTCAATTTTTCCTATTACTAAGCTTACTTTGGAATAACTTATATCAACTCCAACAATTATATCACCAATTGCCAAAACTGCCTCCATTTTAACTTAAATTTACTGTTTAAATAGTATTACATTTCTGTAAAAAAGTCAAATAATTTTAACATATTTTTTCATGTTTTAAAAGAGTTAAATTTAAGCTATTCTTTACCTGTTTCATTTTTATTTATATACAATTTATCAATATAATACCTTCTTATTATTGACAAATTATTAAACATTCTGCTTACAAAAACTACTACTGCTGCTATATGTATATCAAGATTTAATTTTATTCCCAAATATACTAACATCATAGTTAGAAGTGCATTTCCAAAAAATCCTGATATAAAAACTTTAAAATCAAATCTTCCTTTTATTTTAGAGGCAATTGCTCCAAATATTGTATCTAATATTGCAAGTATTGCAACAGATACATACATTGAATATGTATATGGTATTATTGGAAGACTTTTTCCTATAAGTACCCCGAAGTACTACTCCTATAACCATTATTATATAAAACATAAATATCCTATTTCTCCTTTAATCAAAACATCCTATATCACAAGTATTACATAAAGATGTATCACAAGATATGTCCATATTTGTTATCTCTTGTACAATCTTTTCTAATTCTTCTTTTTCTATCCTATATTCTGTACCACAATTTTCACATTCTGCTTCAACAAAACCTTGGTTCAATAGCACTTTTAAATCTTCTCTTGGTATATAATTTAAAGATTCTATAAAATCTTCTCTTTTACATCCACATTCTTTATGTGTTTGTGGAAACTTTTTACTATCTTGCATATTTAAATTTCACCTCTTCATCATTTTTTCCTATTTTTATATTATCACCCAGCTTATATTCAACACTTTTTCCGATTTGCAAGCATCTGATTGATATATCCGTTCCTTAATAGTTATTGAACTTTCTAAATTTTTCTTGTTCCCTATAGCTTTTATTACATATGGACTTACTATTCTTTTTGAACTAACTAAAATTTCTTTACTATTTACAGAAACAATATCTGTATTATTATTATATCTATTATCATTTATTTCTATTGCTTCTGCTCCTGATATTATAAGTTGATTTACAAGTGTTAATATATCATTTGCAGATATCACAGAGGCTTGATTGTCTTTAAGTACTATTTCTATTCCTTCTCCTGTTACATCATACATTCCGAAGTTTCATTTTTGTTTCTTCTAATTCTTTTTCCAATACTTCCGGAACTTTTTCTCCTGCAATCTCCGACTTTTTATATTGTTCAATCCTTCTTTCTAATGACTCAATATTTTTTGTATATTCTTTATTTTTTGTCTTTTCATTTAATATCTCTGATTTTATTTCTGTATCTT
>ERZ772967.2709-NODE-2709-length-11245-cov-4.424397_pt1 | contig 11245 bp, 11 predicted proteins | sample MGYA00511677_ERZ772967 | MGnify/ENA primary metagenome ERZ772967 (study PRJEB29015, sample SAMEA2737931) | human oral metagenome | biome: human oral; feature: human-associated habitat; material: dental | place: China | collected 2146 ...
TTGGCATAAAAGCGCAATAAATCGTAAAGATTAATCTCTTCCATAGAGCTCCCTTTAATGTTGCAATATGTTATTGATTTGACTGTAGCATAAACTTCCCTTTTTGTAAATAATATACCTTAATATACTTATGCTTTACGGTCTGGTTGTTAGGGTTTAGATAGTGGCTTATAACGCTTATGCTTGTTACGCTTATGTAAAGTTTGCTATTATCTTTTTATAAGGCATTAAGGAGGGGTGCTTATGAAGATCAGAGGGTATGATATTACAGAAAAAAGAGTGGCGGCTGCCTGTGCGGCTATGTTATTAGTAGTTTCGCTGCTTGCGGCTATTAAACAAGCTAATGCGGCAGATACTATGGCGAATTTGTTAGATAATAAAGAGTCGCAAAAAACTTCTAAACCGACCGAACAAAAACTAAAAACCAAGCCAGATAATGACTTACCTCAACAATTTGTACCGCAAAAGAATAACAATAATACTAACACCGACACCGAAAAAAAGACCACCGACACTAACACGCAAAATAATAAAGTTAATGATACAGGAAAGAAAAATACAGCAGACACTAAAGATAAAAACCAGGTCACGCAGCAACCCGCAAATACACCGAAGACCAAACCAGATAGCTACACTTACGTCGTACAAGAGGGCGATTCATATTCAATAATTGTTCGCCGCGCCATCAGCGAACATGGCGGCTCAAGCTTGAGCTCTGCGCAGAAGATTGCTGCTGAAGCTAAATTAGTAGAACAAGCTGGCTGGCCGGAAGTTGACGCTGGGCAATCCGTAAGGATTGATAGCGCAGCCCTCTCGCAAGCGATTAGCTCGGCCCGTTCAATGACGGCTGACGAACAACAGATGTGGCAATCTTATGCTGACGACATCGTCTGGTAGTAAGTACCACCGATGTCGGATAGCTTACAATGAAAGTCGGCTAATTTATATGGACATTAAAAAATTCATCATAGACTGATGAATTATTCTATGGTGAGCCAGCACATATAAATTTGGAACTTTTGTTCAATGATTTGTTCCTGCTGCGGGATCGATTCAGAGAACTTGGTATGACGATAAAAGATGGCGAGGTTTACTTAGCCGATTTGGAGAATGAAGATGTTTAAGATGATACAATCGCTAACTCCTAGCCTGTACAACCAAAATACCTTTGATGCTCATTTTCTTCGTGACATGAGAAAGGCACGTTGTAGTATCATTATCGAAAGCCCATTTATCAGACTAACTAGAGTTAAGCAATTCCTTCCGGTGTTCAAGCGTCTCACTAGACGTGATGTGAGGATCATTATCAACACTCGCCACCCCGATGAGCACGACACACAATATCGCATGCAGGCGATTACCGCTATAGAATCGCTGCAAGAAATTGGTGTAGAGATACTGTTTACTACCAAACATCACCGTAAACTTGCTATAATTGACAGAGAGATTATTTATGAAGGTAGTCTCAATATATTGTCGTACTATGACAGCTGCGAAATCATGCGTCGGATTACGTCAAAAGCAGAAGCGGAAATGTTGATTGATTTTATCAAACTTAACAAATTTATGGAGGTGAAATAGCCATGAAAAATGAAGATACATTCAAAGACCTTCATCTGTACGAAGACGAAGAGACAATTCAGAAAACATTACGCTACTTAGAGATTCATGATCCTGAAAACGCAACGAGAGAATATGCGATCGGATTTCTAAAATTTATGCAGCGTTTTGCACATGTCGCTAGCAAGGCCGAAGGGTTTGATCTTGAAAAATTCCTGAGGGAATATGAAACAAGACGCAAGAGTGATCAATAATACCTCTGATTTGACTAGTAGTATATTCTATAACGTTTTGTCTTCAAGGCACTAATCGTAGATTCTATCTGCCTGAAGGCACTTAGATAGTCGCTTTCAGACAATTGCACTCCCTTCTGAAACTTATCAGTTAAGGCCGGATATGCACTTCTGTCGAACGGAGACCCTATCTTCTCCTTAAAATCGGTCAACAGAGGGCCTGACTCTCTTGATATAGTGTCCATTCTATTTTGTATTTTACTTATTAATCTACGTAGTTGCTTCACATTCTCTTCACTTATGCTCTCTTTGGCGTATGTTTCAAGGTAGAGGTTATCGACAGCTTCTAGCAACTTAATGATTTCTTCAATTTCTCCACAAACTATTGCCTCATAACTTCGTTGACTATTTAATTTTCTATCTATAATAAAGGGTGTTACGGAAACTGATATCGCTAACGCCAACAGAGCAACTACAGACCCTAAGTCTACTTGTGTATTGATAGACATGAGTTTATGATTAGATAAAAAGTGGTATCCTATAGCTCCTATGAGGACCCACACAGCCGCTAAAGAGACCTGCTTAATTGTTGATGTCGATACTTTCATCAATATAACCCCAGAATCTCTCTGCTAATCCAGGCTCATCATCACTTTTGATTTCTATCTTTTTTCGTACGTCTAGCTTGTCTTGCTTGCATTGTCGTGATATTTCCAGCGCAAGCTCTGATAGAAATGAAGATGCGTATCCCCAAGTGTTATCAAAATCAATGAGAATAGATTCTTTATCCTTGAGGTGTCCCTTAATGCGCTCATCAAAAAACTGCTCAGCAGAACCGTCACCATCTTTTTTATATCTGGCGCCCGGTAGAGTTGTGAAGTCGCTAACGCGTACTGTTATCATATTACTCAATACAAACCTCCCAGTAGTATATTGTAGCTGGCAGGTTTTCTGATGAGTCCTTTTCAACAAGACCAAGATTAGTCAGATTAACCCTGGTCTTGTTTGTAATTATCTCGAATCTTTTATACATATCGTCACCACTTACTGTATCGTATATATATTTTATACCTTTACCTCTCTGCGGTAAAGTCGTGCGGCTTTGCAGACCTTTTGGTATAGCTTGCTTGAAGAACTCGCCCTGAGAATTTTCTCGCTTGATTATCGTATGCCATAGCGATCTTCCTTGCTGCTGGCTATTAGCCTTATCGATTAGAGTTTCGTAAATGCCAACGCCCATATCTATTATGCAGTATTGTTTAACCTTGTCTCCGTTGTTATTCTTGGTTTCATACGTGTTAACGATCCAAGGGAGGGTGTAGCTGCTATCTGGATTGGCGTGATCCGCGGTATTTGTTACGATCTCAATAATTATTGGAGGAAGGTCTCGCAGTCTTTGTTTACTGTTTTCTCCAAAATAATCGACAGTTTTCGTTAATATATCACTAATTGCCTCTTCGTTGACTTCATCTTCACTTCGAAACAAGAATGCTCCACTGTTAAAATCTGGTCTCATCTTTTTAATAATTATGTTCTCAAATTGTGCTTCCTCGAAAAACCTGTACGCTGCGGAATTTGAAAGGGGGCTCGTTACTTTTAGGTATTTTGATTTTGTATTTCTATCCAGCATAAACGCACCCAATAAGCACAATGTAGGAAGGTCGATCGAGGTTATATTACGTAGATTTATCTGTGTATATTCTTTTTGATTCAGCATGCGCTTTATGGTATTGAAGTATTTAATCACACTGTCTCTGTTATCTAGTATGGAGAAATTAGTCGGAGCATCCATTGACGTGTAGGATATATTCTTTGTAGCTTTTTTGTGTAACCGATGGTACTTCAAAAGCCTATTGTCATGAGAATGTCTCGCCCTTAACTCTCGGCAGTGTTTTCTGCGGGCTATTCTTTGCTGCTTTGCTCTATCTTTTATTTTTCTCATATGTTTAGTACTTATTATAGCGCAGTTGTTATTCTGTAAGTTACTGCAAATCAATCGTCTATCATTGGTACTGGTTTTTTCTTTGTACTCTTATTTTTTACTGTTTGTTTTTTCTCTATAGTGCGTCGGTTTTTGTTATCTGTATTCTCTTGCTTCCTTGCGTAACACTTCCGTGAATGTGTAATAACAGCATCCCGTACGGTCTTATTGCCCTGGTCTTCTAGCAATAATGTTTCACCAGATAACGGCTCTTGTGCATTCACTGCGGCTAATCGCGCATAGTAATTATAGGCTGGCAAATTGCTAATTTCACCTGGCTCAATATACGGGCTAAACATCGGTAATAGCCGTTGTTCATCCTGTGGGTTGCCAGTTCGGAAACAGATAGCCGTACCGACATTGGCCAGAATTATATTTACAGTTTGCTGATTGCTTTGTTGCGAAGTAGATTGCTCTGCCATGATCATGAAAACTTTATATTTACGGCTTTCAGATAACATTTGCACAAATGAGGTTGTGGCGAAATTTTGGAACTCATCGACGTAAATATAGAACGCGCGACGCTCCGATTGTTGCAATCGGGCGCGCCGCAGACTTGCGAGCTGAAGCTTCGCAAGTACGGTAATGCCAAATAACTCAGAAGTATCTTCACCGAGCAATCCTTTCGATAAATTACAGATCAGGATTTTGCCCGAGTTGATAATATCGTCAAAATCAATGGTAGACTTCGATTGTTCAAGGATCTGTTTAGCTGAAGCCGAAAACAAGAATCGACCAATTTTGGCAGTGATACCGGCTGCCATTTTTACTTTCTGCATATCGCCAGCTTTGCCAAATTCATTTTTCCAAAAGTTAATTAAGTTTTTATCCTCAAGTGTTTTGATAACGCTGCGACGATATTTTGGATCATTAAGCAAGTCAAAGACTGTAAACAATGTAGCGTCATCTTGAGTGAGTGCTGTTTGCACAGCGTTTCTTAGGATGTACTCAATACGATGGCCACCGGAATCTTCGTCACTGAATATTTTACGAAAAATTGAAATGACTGATTCGGTAATGAGGTCTTTTTCGCGTATTAATTCATTGCCATCCAGCTCAGGGGTCAGCTCTAGTATATTAAGACCGACTGGATATTCTAGGTCATCGGGGTTGAAATATATAACATCGCCGACTCTATCTGGTGGCACATGTCGCAGCATGGTTTCCGCCATATCGCCATGAGGATCAATGATTGCTAAGCCCTTACCGCTCCGCATGTCTTGCACGATCTGGTATTGTAACATTGTGGTTTTACCGTTACCGGTTCCGCCGATAATATATTGATGACGTTCACGCTCCGCTTCTGTTAATCCAATCAGCGTTTCAATGCCGTGATGATGATTAATACCGATAATAACAGAAAAGTTTGGGTTATTCTTAAGTGAAACCGGTGCTGACAGCGTTCGGCTTAGTGATATAATGAGGTTATCTGTTTTACTGATGTTGCTTGATGTAAAGTGATATAAGCTTGCTAGCTCAGTTGAGGCGAGAATTATAGCGGAATGACGAAACAATGATGGTAATCTACGTGTTGCTCGGTATTGCCTTAGGGTGTTGAAGATAGGAATGTAGCGTTTAGCTCTAAGAGCTTGATATGGCGGCATACTATAGCCATTAAGAGCAGTTTTTATTGCTTCAATATGTTTTCTCGATTTGGGGCTTTTGATGAGCAGTCTCATATTCACTTGAAAGAGTGGTTTTGTCACTTTTTGGTGCATTGTCTCCATTAATTCTAACTCAAACGCGCTGAGCACCCGAGATGGTCGGTCGTTTCGAGCTGGCTGCGTTTGCAAACGATTATCTCGTTTATGTTGGTAATATCCTCGATGGCTAGTTGTCAAGCTGGCGCACACATCACTTACTGTGTCCGTCACCGCACTAGATATCTTACCTAGTAGAGTTACTATTTTACCAGCAAGCCCTAATCTCTTATTGCTTACTTGCTGTAAGATATTTTCATTACTGAGAATCTTGCGCGATAAAATCTCTGCCTCCCGTAAACGAATTGGTGACGCGATAAATTGTAATATAATTTCTTCATTATCCTCTAGTCCAGTCATTGCGTTTGTTACGTAGCTCAATGGATCGTGTTGTTCATGTGCTGGCGTAAAGGCTAACGGTAGTATATAATGATTAATTTCTCTAAACTCGATGACGGCATCTGGTTCAACGATCTTCATTTCGATTTCTTTGACTTTTGCCTCAGGAATATAAGCAGTTATTGTTTTCTGCATATTGAATGATTTTACTGCATCAACCTGCAATAAGTAGCGAATACCCCTTTGGTGGGTTGATATAATTTCAAAACTCATAACAGGCAATCGCTTAAGAAGTCGCTCCTTAAGCGGTCTAGCGGCTAGATTACCATGAATGACTGAAAACAGTTGCTCAGTAGCTTCGGGAGTTCTTGCTGTACGTGCTGGTGGTGTTATTTCTAACCAAGCTGTTTTTCTAGTTTTCAGAAAATGACAATTAATAATTGACCGCATCATCAATAAAATCATTACAGCTGCGATTGCGGCTAGAACTAGAATTGTATACCATAAGATAATACCGGCGACATTGAATTGGGTGTCCATGGCAAAGCTCCTATCTTGTTGTGTATGAAGTTATAATATTGAGCAGATTCCTTGGTGAATGTGCGGCGTGAAACAACATTGAGCCTTGGTGCATTCATTTCGGAAATCGTCCATTCACCAGTTATTGGGCTAACGTTAATAACGTATGCGACATGTCCATATCCGCCGGCATCGGTCTGATAAACTGCGCCAGCGGCTGGCGTGTGATTAACGACATATTCATCGCGGCGAGCATAATCATCCCAAGTGTTAGCGTTGCCCCAATTATTAGGAATTGGACTGCCAGCCCATTTGCGCATAGCATAAGCCCACCAAGTGCAATTACCCCAAGCGTATGTATTATCTGGCATTGAACCACCACTATAAAACCCTCGTTCTTCGGCAGCTTTGGCGTTTGGTGAATTAGCGAGAAAGCTAAGCGTCGGCGCTCCTAAGGAGAATATGATGAGAATCGGTAATAATAGCAACACTGCTATTGTAATGATAATTAAAACAAGTAATTTCACTGGTCGAAAACCAACGCCTCCCCCAAACAATAGAATGGCTGCGTTATTCATGGGTTGTATAGCTCCGCTGGATTGGTGGTGATAAGTGGATGCTCCTCTTCAGCTGCAACAACTTTAACAGCGACATGATTTTGGTCTGCTATCAATAGCGCATCACCACGTTCGCACGTAAGTAGAAAGCTTTGCTCATATTCACTCAAATTAAATTCACTAACTACACCCTTAATCGTCGTTGTGTCTTGTCGCATTAAAATCCTCAGAGCACTTTGTGATGCAATTGCTCGCCCGTACTCATTTTTTAGAAAATCGTTAGCTTGTTGCGAAATGATTGATATGCCGAGATAGTACTTACGAGCACGTCGCACTAGTCCAGCTACAAACCGAGCCGATTCTTCGTGTTGGAGCAATATCCAGCCTTCGTCAATGACAAGAAGGCGTTTTTCAGGTTTCGCCATAACTTGATTTTTTACAAAGTTAGAGATAATCAGCATCATAATTTGCCGAAGATTCTCAGGTAAATCCTTAATGTCAAAAATTACTAGGCGATTATCCAACTTAACATTTGTTTGAGCATTAAACACATCGGCTAATGAACCAGAGATATATTTTTCCAGTTTTTCACACAATTTTAACTGGCCAAGTTTGCGTAATTCTGCATACAAATCCTCAAGAAGTGGTTGCTGTTTTTTAGCGTGCCTGTATATTTTTAGAATTGCTTTATCAACGGCGGCCTTTTCGCGCGCTGTAAGACTTTCCGCCATCAGGCCAATGACGTCCATTAGATCTTGGGTATGCTCTGATAGGTCATTTATTTCATGGAATGTCGTGGCTAGATCAAACGGATTAATCTTTTGCTTGCTTTTTGCGGAAAGTTTGATGTATGTGCCGTCAACAGAGTCTGCTAACCGCTTATATTCACGCTCTGGGTCAATCACGATAACGTGAGTACCTTGCATCAATTGGCGTAATATTTCGACCTTGGTAGTATAGCTTTTGCCAGCACCAGACTGCGCGAACGTGATTGAGTTAGCATTATGCAAGCTAAACCTATCTAGAATTACTAACGAATTATTTGACTTATTGATGCCATATAGAATACCAGATTCTTGCACTAGCTCTGCTGACATAAATGGGAATGTAAGCGCCGCACTTGAACTGTCTAGGTTGCGTTTCTGCGCCAACTGGTCTTCGCCGCGGGGTAGAATAGATTGCAAGGCTTCAAGCTGTTGGTAGCGCGCTACTTTTGAGTAGAATAAACGGGCAGACAAGTTAGCCTCAAGTATCCTAGTTACTCTATCTAGTTCCTCTTTATTTTCAGCTCGGAGACAAACGTAAATCGCCATTTGAAACAGCTTCTCTTGACCGCGCTGAATTTTATCGCGTAAATTAATCGCCGACTCTAGTGGGTCAATAATTTCTGAGCCAACAATTTTGCCGTCGCGCATCATTGCGCGGCGCGTTGACTCTAGCTCGGTAATTTTGCGATTAAGCTTTGGTAAAGCTGAGCGAGCGTCAACTTCATGTAAATGATAGCTAATATCAATGTCGTGGTTAAAATTAATTAGACTATCCATCCAATCTGAGCTAGCTACGAATGGATAGCCAGAAATATATAGTGTTCGCACATATATGCCGTCAACACATAGATAATCAATATTCTCCTCTAGTCCTGCATAAGACAGAATATCAAGCGCGTCTTGTTCACCAAATAAGATATCAAGTTCTTTTTGTTTCTCAATACGTATTGCTTGGCGACGCTTAATTGGCGCCTGAATCATATCTAATGTTCTTTTTATAATACTAGTCACAAGCCTCTCCTTTCTGTACCAGTGCTGTATGAATAATAGTTAATGCCTGTTCTGTTAACGGTTGAATTTTTGACTGCACTGGACTGTAGAAGCTATAGAATAGATCTAATGCCGCTAAGCTATCTAGCGAATTGGCGCGCATGCCTAGTCGGGTTATACTTTTTGCTATAATATCGGCGCGGAGTTTTAATTGTTCGCGAACTAGTCCAAAATCGGATTTTTCAGTTAGTTGAAATGGTACGATAATATAAAAATGTCTTGTCAGAATTTTATTATTAGTGATTAACGAACGGATGAATTGGTTGTAGTTTTGTATTTGCGATTGGTAAATCGGCACCGTTTCGTTACTTAATCGTTCACTTAAGTCTTCCAAATATTTATCCATATCAATCTCGCGTGTTCGTACTAAAATTTGAATTGGCCAACCAAGAGAATTAAGGAAGCTCTCGTATGTATCAATAATTGCATCCTGTTCGGTTTCACTGCGTAACTCAAAGTTGAGTGCTGATACTGACAAGATAGCTCTGTATTGATTTCCTGGTAATATTAAAATTCCATCGCGCACACCCTTGATAGCTATTTGCTGCCTAGCACTTGTTTTACTTACTGACTTGCGTAAACCGAACATGGAGAGCTCCTTTCTTGTCTGTTTCAAAGCGGGTGTTGGCGGTTGGATTTTCGATAAGTTCACGTGCTTTCATGGTAGTCGATATATCTAATTGGACTGTCTTTTTCTGTTTTTCGTAGCTGCGAGAGATAGTCTCTTTTTTGATTGGTATTTCCTTTTTTGTGTAGTTTTCGCGAAGCATTGAGGTGTTTTTGTTATAGATATAATACTTAGGTCGTTGGTTGTAACGAAAGATTACAACAAGCCAAAATGCAACTATTTTTCCTCTGATTCGTATTGATAGAATTATGCATAGTATTAGCAATATCGCCATAAGGATATACTTATACAATGCTCCGTTAAGTATTGGCGGTAGAAGTGTGAATATACCAGCACTCAAGAAAACTGGAATTATCAGCAATAGTATTTGTGAAAATCCTAGATTACCAATAATTCTATCCTCAATCGTGGTTACTTGTGCTGGAACGACGGAAGTTTTCATGATTTCTTACCTTGACTTTTTGGTGATTTTACAGATAAATTGGCGCGATAAGTTGTACCCGTTTTTATCGGCTTTGATTGCGGTGTATCAATTGGAGTATTTTTAATATGCGGATTTACAGCATAGGTAATTTCTGCGTTGCCTTTTTTATTTAGATAACTAACTTTCATCGGGGATTTTGTTTGCGTAGCAACTGACTCTAGAGTAGAATGCATACGTGCTTTTTTAGCAACGTAAGTTCTGTCTTTCGCTATTTGTACTGTTCTTCTAGTTGCCTTTAAGCCAGCTCCAGTCATATAGCTTACGCCATTCATAAACTGGCCACCCAATTTCTTTATATTGCGCGCACCCATGCTAACGTAGCTAAATTGCATCATCACACCCTGAACTTTTAATAACATAAGAACAGTTGCAATTCCTGTTACCATTGCCATAAGTACATCGGGCACGGCGTTATCCCCAGATGCCGTCGCTAGCCCAGTAAGTATTGATGATGACAACTGCAAAATAATGACATGCATAAACAGAACAAATATAGTAGTAAGGTATGTTTTGAAAGCTGTCTCTGCAAAATCACGAAATCCTGGCACTAGCCATAACATGCTTACCAGCGGCGACAATACTGCGCCTATATATAAAGTGACTATACGCATAACGTAATAAACTAGTAGTACTATTGAACAAATAACAAAAGCTACCATAATAAATAAGACTGCCACACCTTGTCCGGAAGTTTTTTCAACAACCTTAGTGAGTGTATTCCAAACTGATGATGCGCCAGAGATTTGACTAACCGCGGATACGAGCACATTTGATAAGCTAATAATCCCATCAATGAGAAATATCGAGCTATTCATCAAGATAAAAATCAGTGCAATTCTAGGAAGAAGATGCTTGATGTCTACTTCGTCAAAACCGAGACTAGCTGCGCTCATCACCTGAAAACCCAGCAAACCAACAACAACGATTAATAGTACGTCTGCGATACCAACCATAGCCAACCACAGATTAAATACGCTCTTATTCGTCGCCATTAACGGAGTTGCTTTGGTAAAAAATTCAAGTGCGCTTAAAAATGGCGATGCGATAGAATTGATGATCATCGACAGCAAACCTGTTATTGCGTTGATAATCATTTCAATTAAGCCGTTGTTTTGTGATTTTGGCTTTATAGCCTCCAGGTTTGGCAGTGTCGCGTTATTAGGATCGTATGATGAATTGTAAGAATTCGTTAGAATTGTAACAAGCGTTGCTGCAGCAAGCACGATGACTAACCCGATAGCAGCTTTCTTAAGAATTTCTTTAGCATATTCCATCCGCTCTGGTTTACCGCTGCTGGTGATATACACATAACCAGCATGAGCTATGAAAAATGCGCAAGCGAGCGAGGCAATTCCGGCAAAGATTTTCATCGTCGGCGTAACATAGTCCTGCACTACTTTAATTGCGCCAGCAGTATCTGCAAAGAG
>ERZ772967.2713-NODE-2713-length-11235-cov-3.876476_pt1 | contig 11235 bp, 13 predicted proteins | sample MGYA00511677_ERZ772967 | MGnify/ENA primary metagenome ERZ772967 (study PRJEB29015, sample SAMEA2737931) | human oral metagenome | biome: human oral; feature: human-associated habitat; material: dental | place: China | collected 2146 ...
ACCAAAAAACTGGACAAAGTAATTTGAAAAGTTTGGAGGTACATGTTTTTTACCGGTACTTTTTGTTTCAAAACTAGTATAATTATTGAGAAAAGGCCGGCTATATGATATAAACGAAGATATATAATGATTGGGGATATATGGATATAAGTATAAAATAGATAGAATATGCGGATATTTTTTGAATGGTGGGATAACAAATCCGTTATTAGTTATAGAACAAATAATATACCTACTACTTATAAAAGCATTGGATGAAAATAAAGTAAGAAATTAATCGTAGGTGTGCAGTTTAGAGCAATTATTACGAAAATAAATGTTGTAAACAGTACATTAGCATAAAGGAAGAACTCACATGTCTAAGGTGAAAAAAGAAACGATCGAAGCAAAAGGCTTTGCTATTCAAATTTATACTGAAGATTTTAGAAATGATTATATAAGTCTAACGGATATTGCAAGATACAAAAATATGCATGAACCGAAAGATGTTGTTAAAAGCTGGTTAAGAGTAAGAGATACAATTGAATTCCTTGGTCTTTGGTAGACTATTCACAATCCTAATTTTAAAGGGGGTCGAATTCGACTCCTTTAGAAAGGAAGCAGGAACAAATGCATTTACATTATCGCCTCAAAGATGGATTGAAAATACAAATGCAATTGGTATTATTTCTAAATCTGGGAGAGGTGGAGGAATGTTCGCTCATCCTGATATATCAATGGAATTTGCTTCATGGATTTCAGCAGAGTTTAAACTTTATTTAATCCAAGATTACAAAAGGCTTAAGTCAGATGAAAATTATAAGTTATCGTTAGAGTGGAATTTGAATAGAGAAATTTCTAAGATTAACTATAAAATTCATACAGATGCAATCAAACTTTTTTATCCATCTATATATTGTCGCTCTACTTACTTTAAACTCTTCTAAAGTCTTTTGTACTTATTTATTTTTAGCATGTTTAATTACACTCTTCTATATTCTATTATTTGTGTTATATTCTTCATAAGAACTACTTTGTGTGTGTTTTATATTATTATTTTAACACAAGGTGTTCTTTTTTATACTTATTGTCTCATATGTATTGTAACTCTATAAAAAAAGTAAAAAAGTTTTAATCAATCTTATAGATAAATTGTATTGAAAATGTATTTAAAAAGTGATACAATATATACAGAAGATAGGAGGTTTAAAAATGGCTAAAACACAGATTTTACATATTAGGGTTGAACCTAAAGTTAAAGAAAAGGCAGAGGAAACATTGAATGATTTAGGATTATCAATTTCAGAGGCAGTAAATGTATTTTTAAATCAAGTGATATTAAATGAGGGAATTCCTTTTGAAATAAGAAAAAATAGATATAGTGATAGTACTATAGAAACAATGGAAGATACTAAACATGGAAAAAATTTAAGCAACACTTTTGATAGTGTTGATAAAATGTTTGAGGAGTTAGATAAATAGTGTTAAAATTACAATATACTAATAAGTTTAAGAAAGATTATAGGTTAATTAAAAAAAGAGGATATGATATAAATAAGTTAAAAGATGTTATTGAAATTTTAACGAAAAATCATAGATTACCAGAAAAATACAGAGAACATTTTTTGACAGGAGATTATAAATGGATTTAGAGAATGTCATATTGAGCCTGATTGGTTATTAATATATTATATTGATGATGAAAAGATGATATTAATTCTTTCAAGGACAGGCACACATTCAGATTTATTTTAAATTTTAAGTACCGGAATTTACCGGTACTTTTTGTTTCAAAGCTAGTAAAATTATTGAGAAAAGGCATGTTATATGATATAAACGAAGGTATATATAATAATTGGGGGATATATGGATATAGAGATAAGAAACAAGATAGATAGAATATGGGAATACTTTTGGACTGGTGGGATAACAAATCCATTATCAGTTATAGAACAAATAACATACCTACTATTTATAAAAGCATTGGATGATGCAGAATTAAGAAACGAAAAAGATGATGTATTTTTAGGTATTACATCAAGTAGAATTTTTGATAAAGAACATCAAAATTGTAGATGGAGTGTATTTAAAGATTATGAAGCAGGAAAAATGCAGAAAAATATGCAAGAAAATGTTTTTCCTTTCATAAAATCATTGGGGAATAGTAAAAAATCTAGTTATTCAAAATATATGCAAGATGCAATATATATAATACCAACACCACTAATGTTACAAAAGGTAGTTACGGGTATTAGTAGTATACCTATGAAAGATAGAGATACAAAAGGAGATGTTTACGAATACTTACTTTCTAAATTATCAACAGCAGGAACAAATGGGCAATTTAGAACACCAAGACATATTATAAGAATGATGGTAGAACTTATGAAACCTACACCAGAAGATGTAATTGTTGATCCAGCATGTGGTAGTGCAGGATTTATGGTAGAAGCGGGAGAATATTTAAGAAAAAACTATAAGGAAATGTTTAATGATGTTAGGAAAGTAGAACATTTTAATAATACAATGTTTTATGGATTTGATATTGACCAAACAATGCTTAGAATTAGTGCGATGAACTTAATGCAACATGGAATTGAAAACCCTAATATAGAGTATAAGAATGCTATAGGGGAAGAAAATGAAGATAAAAATAAGTTTACATTAGTTTTAGCAAATCCACCTTTTAAGGGTTCTGTTGATATAAACACTATAGCAAAAGACTTGCTTACAGTAACAAATAAATCAAAGAAAACAGAGCTATTATTCTTAGCATTATTCTTAAAGATATTAAAAACAGGTGGTAGAACAGCATCAATAGTTCCAGATGGAGTACTTTTTGGAAGTTCAAATCAGCATAAAGCAATTAGAAAAGAAATAATAGAAAATCATAAGCTAGAAGCAATTATATCTATGCCAAGTGGTGTATTTAAACCATATGCAGGAGTGTCTACAGCAATAATGATATTTACTAAAACAGGACAAGGTGGAACAGACAATGTTTGGTTTTATGATATGACAGCAGATGGATTTAGTTTAGATGACCAAAGACAACCAGTTAAAGAAAATGATATACCAGATATTATTGCAAGATATCATAATAGAAATTCTGAAGAAGAAAAGCAAAGAAAAAGAACAGAAAAATCTTTCTTTGTTCCTAAAGAAGAAATAGTTGAAAATGATTATGACTTATCTATAAACAAGTATAAGGAAATAGTTATTGAGAAGAAAGAATATGAACATCCTAAGGTAATCTTAAAAAGAGTTATGGATATGGAAGATGAGATACAAAGTATCCTTAAGGAATTGGGGGAACTATTATAATGGAGTTAATAGATAAATATATGTGGTATCAAGAGGGCCCAGGTGTAAGGAAAAATCAATATACGAGTTCTGGAGTTAAACTTTTGAATGTTGCTAATTTAGTTGAAGGTAAAATAGAATTATCAACAAGTAGTAGATATATATCTGAAGATGAAGCAAATGGTAGGTATAATCATTTTTTAGTTGATGAAGGAGACTTAATAATTGCTAGTTCTGGAATACAAGTGAGCTATTTTGAAAAGAAAATGGGGATAGCTGAAAAAAAGCATTTACCATTATGTATGAATACGAGTACAATAAGATTTAAAGTCTTAGATAAAAATATTACAGACATAAGATATTTTATGTATTTTTTAAAATCAAATGTATTTAAAAAACAAATAAGGAAATTAATAACAGGCTCAGCACAGTTAAATTTTGGTCCTAGTCATTTAAAAAAGATAAAAATTGAAATGCCAGAATTAAAAAAACAACAAGAAATAGTAAGAAAACTAGATAAGGTCAAGAAAATAATAGATATCAGAAAAAATCAAATTATAGAACTTAATGAACTCATCAAATCTCAGTTTGTAGAGTATGCTATTTCTAAGAAATTGGAGGTGGCATAATGCAATTATATGAAATTGGAACAATAATTACAGGTAATACTCCAAGCAGAAAGATTAAAGAATATTATGAAAGTAATGATATAATGTTCATAAAGCCAGGTGATATTGAGGAAAAATATATAACAAATTTAAAAAAAAGTGAAGATTATATTTCTGAAAAAGCAAGAAATAAAGTAAGAATTTTACCTAAAGGCACAATATTAGTAACGTGTATAGGAACTATAGGAAAAGTTGGGATTTTAGAAAATGAAGCTACATGCAATCAGCAAATAAATGCTATTATACCTAAGGATATGATAGTATCTAAATATTTAGCATATTTACTAAAATATAAACAAAAAGTCTTACAATTTAAAGCAAATGCACCTGTAGTACCTATAATTAATAAAACAGATTTTTCAAAAATAGAGATAAATATTTGTGATATAGAAGAACAGAAAAAAATAGTTAAAAAGTTAGATTTAACTAAAAAGATAATAGATATAAGAAAAAAACAAATAGAGGAATTAAATATTATTATAAAATCTCAGTTTGTAGAGATGTTTGGAACGATAAAAGAAAACAAAAAGAAATATCCAATTAAAAGTTTAATTGAAGTATTTGAATTAATTAAAGATGGGACACATAGTACACCTGTTTATATAAATGATAAAAAAAATGGAGTGAAATTTTTATCAGCAAAAGATATTACGAAAGGTAGAATTGACTGGGATAACACAAAGTATATTCCAATCGAACTTCATGAAAAATTGGTAAAAAGGATTAAACCTCAACTTAATGATATACTACTAGCAAAGAATGGAACTACAGGTATTTGTGCAAAAGTTAATAAGGAAGAAGTTTTTGATATTTATGTTAGCTTAGCATTATTAAGACCTAACTTAGAAAATTGCAGTGATTACCTAGTACAAGCAATAAATAATGAAGAAACTAAAGAACAATTTAAAAAGTCATTGAAAGGTGTTGGTGTTCCTAATTTGCATTTAGGTGAAATCAAAAAAGTAAAAATAATAGTGCCACCACTACCTCTACAAAATAAATTTTCTGAAATAGTTAAACAAATAGATAAACAGAAATTTGAAATAGAAAAGAGCTTAAAAGAAACACAAGAATTATATGAAAGTTTGATGGAAAAGTACTTTGGCTAGTATAATATACTTAAAAGGAGTGTATTATAATGAAAGAAAAAGTAATTAAAGAAATCGAACAAAAGATGGCAAGTATTCTAAATAATGAACAAAAGGAAAAATTAAAAGAAGTACTATTATATACATTCTACAATATAGAAGTTACAAGTATAAAAGATGAATTGGTAGAAGATACTACAGATTATGCTAAAATGTTCATAGCGGCAAAAAGAATAGAAGGATGTTCGGAAAGAACATTAAACTATTATGAGACAACTATTAGAGTAATGCTTGAAAAGTTAAGTAAGAAAGTAAATTCTATAGAAACAGAGGATTTAAGGAATTATTTATCAGAATATCAAGCTAAGAATAATTGTAGTAAAGTAACAATAGATAATGTAAGAAGAATATTATCTAGTTTCTTTGCTTGGCTTGAAGATGAAGATTATATAATGAAAAGTCCAGTTAGAAGAATACATAAGGTAAAAGCAACTCAAACAGTTAAAGAAACATATACTGATGAAGAGTTAGAAGAAATGAGAGATGCTTGTGTAGAAATCAGAGATTTAGCAATGGTAGATTTTTTAGCATCTACAGGTGTAAGAGTTGGAGAGTTGGTAAATCTTGATAGAGTAGATATAGATATGCAAGAAAGGTCTTGTGTAGTTCTTGGAAAAGGTGGAAAAGAAAGAGAAGTGTATTTTGATGCAAGAACTAAAATACACTTACAAAACTATTTAAATTCTAGAATAGATAATAATCCAGCATTATTTGTTAGTTTGTTAAGACCATATGATAGATTAAAGATAAGTGGTGTAGAGATAAGACTAAGAGAACTAGGAAAGAGAATAAATATTAAAAAGATACATCCACATAAGTTTAGAAGAACAATGGCAACAAAAGCTATAGATAAAGGTATGCCAATTGAGCAAGTACAAGTATTACTAGGACATAGAAAGATAGACACTACATTACAATATGCTATGGTAAACCAAAATAATGTTAGAAATTCTCATAAAAGATTCATTTGCTAGATTTCAAATCTCAGTTTGTAGAGATGTTTGGAACGATAAAAGAAAACAAAAAGAAATATCCAATTAAAAGTTTAATTGAAGTATTTGAATTAATTAAAGATGGGACACATAGTACACCTGTTTATATAAATGATAAAAAAAATGGAGTGAAATTTTTATCAGCAAAAGATATTACGAAAGGTAGAATTGACTGGGATAACACAAAGTATATTCCAATCGAACTTCATGAAAAATTGGTAAAAAGGATTAAACCTCAACTTAATGATATACTACTAGCAAAGAATGGAACTACAGGTATTTGTGCAAAAGTTAATAAGGAAGAAGTTTTTGATATTTATGTTAGCTTAGCATTATTAAGACCTAACTTAGAAAATTGCAGTGATTACCTAGTACAAGCAATAAATAATGAAGAAACTAAAGAACAATTTAAAAAGTCATTGAAAGGTGTTGGTGTTCCTAATTTGCATTTAGGTGAAATCAAAAAAGTAAAAATAATAGTGCCACCACTACCTCTACAAAATAAATTTTCTGAAATAGTTAAACAAATAGATAAACAGAAATTTGAAAGTATGATACAATTAAAGATGATGGAAAAGATATATAATATAATTAATGATAGGAGGAGATATGTCTAATTTTGATTTTATACTAAAAAATGAAATATTTAAGACATTTGCAGAGGCATCTGTGGAAGCAGAAAAGAGCATAGCAGTAGCAAATGTATCTTGTACAATATTATGTAGAAGAGCATTAGAACTTGCAGTAAAATGGATATATGCAAATGATAGAGAATTAGTGTTACCATACCAAAATAACTTATCTTCTCTTGTGTATGATATTAATTTTAAAAGTATGATTAATGAAAAAGTTTTTAATGGAATGACATATATAATTAAGCTTGGAAATTTTTCAGTACATAGTAATAAGAAAGTCACTAGAAAAGAAGCAGTATTATGTTTAAAATATTTGTTTGATTTTATGGATTGGATAGCATATTATTATGATTCAAATTATACAGAAACAAAGTTTGATGAAGGAAAATTACCAGGTGAAAGTAGTACTAATTTAAAGAAAGAAGAAAGAGAAGAGTTAGAAAACAAGTTAGTTGAAAAAGATGAAAAGATTGAAAAAATATTAAAAGAAAATGAAGAATTAAGAGAAAAACTAACTAAACAAAGGACAAGTAAAAAGATTGCATATAATTTTAAAGTAAGTGATATTAGTGAGTTTGAAACAAGAAAACAATTTATAGACTTAGATTTAAAAATAGCAGGATGGGATAGTACAAATATTAGAGAAGAAGTAGAAGTTAAAGGAATGCCAAATACTCAAGAAGCAGGATATGTAGATTATGTACTATATGGAGAAAATGGAAAACCTTTAGCAGTAGTAGAAGCAAAAAGAACAAGTAAAGATGCTAAAATTGGACAACAACAAGCTAAACTATATGCAGATTGTTTAGAAAAAGAATATGCACAAAGACCTATCATATATTATACAAATGGAAAAGAAATATATATGTGGGATGATCTATCATATCCAGAAAGAAAAGTTTCAGGATATTATACACAAGATGAATTACAACTTTTAATTAGAAGAAGAGATTCAAAAGAAAATCTAGAACACATATATATAGCTAATAATATAGCTAATAGGCCATATCAGTTAGAAGCAGTAAAAAAGGTATGTGAATCGTTTGAACAAAAACATAGAAGAGCACTTGTAGTTATGGCTACAGGTACAGGAAAAACAAGAACAGCAATATCTTTAGTTGATGTACTTACAAGTAAAAATTGGGTGCAAAATGTATTATTTTTGGCAGATAGAACAGAACTTGTGAAACAGGCAGAAAAAAACTTTAAAAAATTATTACCAGATATGTCATGTTGTAATTTACTATCTTCTAAAGATGGAGATCCAGAAGAAAGTAGAATAATATTTTCAACATATCAAACAATGATAAATTGTATTGATAAAATGAAAAGCGAAAAGGGAATAACATTATTTACACCAGGACATTTTGATTTAATAATAATAGATGAAGCACATAGAAGTATCTACAAAAAATATCAGGCAATATTTGAATATTTTGATGGACTTTTAGTAGGGTTAACAGCAACACCAAGAGATGATGTAGATAAAAACACATATAAGTTTTTCCAACTTGAAAATAATGTTCCTACATTTGTATATGAATATGATGAAGCAGTAAAACAAAAATATTTAGTGGATTATCATACAATAAGTACAACAACCAAGTTTATAGAACGAGGGATAAAATATAGTGAACTTAAAGAAGAAGATAGAGAAGAATATGAGAACCTATTTGAAGAAGGAGAAGTACAAGAAGAAATAAGCTCAAATGCTATAAACTCATGGCTATTTAATAGGGATACAATAAAAATTATATTAGAAACAGTTATGCAAAAAGGGTTAAAAGTAGAAGGAGGAGATAAGCTTCGGAAAAACTATAATATTTGCTAGAAATCATAAACATGCAGAGGCAATAGTAAAAGTATTTGATTCAATATATCCTAAGTATAATGGGATGTTTGCAAGGGTTATAGACAATCAAGTAAATTATGTAAGTGCATTAATAGAAGATTTTCAAAATCCAAATAAGATGCCACAAATTGCTGTTTCTGTAGATATGTTAGACACAGGAATAGATATTCCAGAAGTACTTAATTTGGTATTCTTTAAACCTGTAAAATCAAAGATAAAATTCTGGCAAATGATAGGAAGAGGAACAAGACTTTGTAAAAATCTATTTGGACCAGATAAACACAAACAACAATTCTATATATTTGACTGTTGTAGAAATTTTGAATTCTTTGAAGAAAATGCTAGAGGAATAGAAGCACAAAGTGTACAATCATTAACTGAAAAGATATATAATCTTAAGTTGGATTTAATTGTTGAATTAGAAAATATGAATTACCAATCACAAGAGGAGTATAAGAACTATAGGGAAGAATTAGTAGAAGAGTTTTTAAAGAAAATAACAGAACTTAACATTAACAGTTTTATAGTTAGGAATAAGGCAGTATATATAGATAAGTTTTCAAATCCTGATAATTGGAAACATATTGATAATATCTCATATGTAGAAATAAGGGAGAATATAATTCCGATACTATTAAGTGAAGATTCTGATGAACTTGCTAAAAGATTTGATAATCTTGTATATGGACTTCAATTAGGAAGAATTATAGGTAAAAATATATCGGTACAAGGAAGAATACTTGTAGAATTAGTAGAAGACTTAAAAAAACTAGGAACAATACCAGAAGTTGTATCAGAAAAAGAACGTATAGAAAAAGCATCAGAACCAGAATATTGGGAAATAAGTGACTTTTTTGAAATAGAAAAGACAAGAACAATATTAAGGGAATTGATGAAATATATAGATAATCCACCAAGGGGAATATATACTGTGGATATAAGAGATGAGCTTAAAGTTAGTGAGAAAAAAGAAGGATATAATATTCAACAACGGTAACTATGAAAGTTATAGGAAAAAAGTAGAAAAATTCTTTGAAGGAAATTTAGATAATTTAACAGTGTATAAGATAAGACATAATCAAAAATTAAATGAAACAGAAAAGGAAGAATTAGAAGGTATGTTTCAAAGATTGGGTAATAATATAGAATATGATAATACATATGGTAATATGAGCCTAATAGAAGTAGTAAGAAGTATTGTAGGGATTGATGAAGAAACAGCAAACGAAATATTTGCTAAATATATAAACGATAGTAGGTTAAATAGTAAGCAAATAGAGTTTGTTAGAACATTGATAAGATATGTACATAAAAATGGAATTTTAAGTATAGAAACATTAAAAAAAGAACCTTTTAGTCCTTTAGGATCGGTATCAGAAGTATTTGAGGATAATGTAGAAGTATTCATGCTAATAAAAAAAGACATTGAAAGTATAAATGGAAATGCAAAAATGTATGTATAAATAGGAGTAATTAATGAAAATAGTAACAATATGTGGTAGTTTTAAATTTCAAAAAGAAATGTTAGAAATAGGAGAAAAATTATCTTTAGAAGGATATTGTGTATTACATCCGATTTATCCTGCGAATAATAAGCTTGTTTTAACAAAAGAACAGATAGAATTATTAAAAGTAGGACACTTAAAAAGAATAGAAATTTCTGATGCAATATTTGTTTGTAATATAGATGGATATGTTGGAGAAAGTACAAAAAAAGAAATAGAATATGCTAAAAAATTAAATAAAGAAATTATGTATTATGATGAATAAAAGTTATATAGAATAGGATTAGGATAAAGTTAAGAGGTGAACATGGAACTATATGAACTGCTTATAAAAAAAGGAAAACAAGAAGGAATTGTTAAAAATGTTGTAGGAGCAATAATTTTAAATGAAAAGGATGAAGTATTAATAATGTCTAGAAAAACAGATGACTTTATGGGCGGAATAGATGAACTTCCTAGTGGAAATATGGAACAAGGAGAAAATATATATGAGGCACTTGTAAGAGAAGTAAAAGAAGAAACTAATCTTGAAGTTGTAAGTGTGAAATCATATATAGGTAGTTTTGACTATATTTCTGGAAGTGGGAAAAAAGCAAGACAGTATAATTTTGTTATAGATGTTAAGAATACTGGAAATATTATACTCACAGAACATGATGAATATAATTGGTTAACAATAGAAGAAATAAGAAAGAGCAGTAAGATAACAGATGAAGTAAAATATATATTAGAAATATGTTATTTTAATTTAAAAGACTAAGGAGAATACATGCCTATAAAACAAGAAAATGAGATTACAATAAGAATATTATGTTCAAAAGAAGAACTGATTAAACACTTAGAAGAAAAGGGATTAAAAAAAGGAAGAAGATTCAGATTAGATGACCATTATTTAATACCTAAAATATTAAAGGTAGAAGAATTAACAATAAGAGAAATATTGTCAAAAGCAGTGATTATAAGGAATATAGACAATGATGGAAAAAGTGTTAATAAGATAACATTTAAAAATAAAAATATTAATGAAAAAGGAGAGATAGTAAGTCAAACAGCAACTAGTTGTGAAGTATTTGATTATACTGAAGCTATAAGACTTTTTGAAGAACTTGGATATTATGAAATAATGAATATTATAGAAGATGATATTATATAT
>ERZ772967.2714-NODE-2714-length-11234-cov-19.958941_pt1 | contig 11234 bp, 9 predicted proteins | sample MGYA00511677_ERZ772967 | MGnify/ENA primary metagenome ERZ772967 (study PRJEB29015, sample SAMEA2737931) | human oral metagenome | biome: human oral; feature: human-associated habitat; material: dental | place: China | collected 2146 ...
CCGCCTTGGGGACCAGGGCCGCCACGGAGTCGATGACGATGATGTCCAGGCCGCCTGAGCGCACCAGCATGTCGGTGATCTCCAGGGCCTGCTCCCCGGTGTCCGGCTGTGAGACCAGGAGGTTGTCGATGTCGACGCCCAGGGCCTTGGCGTAGACCGGGTCGAGGGCGTGCTCGGCGTCGATGAAGGCCGCGTTCCCGCCGGCCCTCTGCGCGCTGGCCACGGCGTGCAGGGCGACGGTGGTCTTTCCGGAGGACTCCGGCCCGTAGACCTCGACGATGCGTCCCCTCGGGAGCCCTCCGACTCCCAGAGCCACGTCAAGGGCGACCGACCCCGTCGGGATGACGGAGACTGGAGGACGGGACTCGTCCCCCAGGCGCATGACGGATCCCTTACCGAAGCTCTTGTCGATCTGGGCGAGGGCTGTGGCCAGGGCCTTGGAGCGGTCCTGGGTCTGGCTGGCAGCAGGCATTGTTCTACCTCGGTTCTCGGGGCGGCTCACAGCCGCGGCGGACATGACTGGTCACTTCGGCGAGGTCCCCTCTCCGGGGCTCACCAACGACGGTATGCCTGACCACTGACATCTATCTCCGCCCCTCATCAGCCCTGTGGACTCAGGGGGCATCGTCGTCGTTCGTGGAGAACAGTACCCGAACACCTGTTCGATCATGACATCATCGTCATGCGCGTGTCGGCGGCTCCAAACCTGCCCCCAGCACCCGCTCTCGTCACCTGGGCTCAGCGACGCGGATCCGAGCGGAAGATCCACCGCTCGGCATCCGAGCGCTCGGTCTCCTCGCACAGAAGACCCCAGACCCGCTCCGGCGCCACCCCGTCGTCGAGCGCCTGCACGCAGGTCACCCCCAGACCCGGAAGAACCAGATCCTGGGCCAGGGAGCGACCGTAGGCCGGACCGAAGACCGCTTCGACGGCGTTCCAGAACTCCGAGTGCTTCACCACTCCCCCTTTGTCAACAGGCAACCCGGCGGCGAGTCCACTCATTGTGGCCCCACCGCCGGGAAGGTCGGCTCACTGGTAACGATCTGCGCGCCGCAGGAGCAGCGCACGCAGAGCGTCAGCGGATGGTCACCGCAGGGCGACTCCCTGCTGACGTACGAGCTCATCGGGAACCGTGTCCGGAATCATGACACCTTCGGTCAGGGCGATGCGGTCGGAGACCTCACGCAGCACCATGGACAGGGGGGCGTCAAGCGCCTGGCAGATGGAGGCGAGCAGCTCGGAGGATGCCTCCTTCTGGCCACGCTCGACCTCGGAGAGGTACCCCAGGGAGACACGGGCCTGCGAGGAGACCTCGCGCAGCGTGCGTCCCTGGTGCTGTCGGACGCCGCGCAGGACTTCTCCGATCTCGCGGCGCAGGACGACATTCTCGTGCTTCGGGGTGTCCACGGACACACCGTACCCTGCCCCGGGTCCCTGGCGCATCGGCATCCGGTTGTTGATCGGGCGAGTGGTGCGGGGGTGAGTCGTGTTGTTCATCGTCTAGCACAACCATTCACGTCGTGGATTCATTCCCGCCACCTGGGGCCAGTTCTCCGGCTCCGGTGACGTTGACAACCACTCTACCGGCATTCCTGAGAGAAATCTGAAATACGTCTTAGTCTGCGGTCTGTAGTTGGTCAGTCGTCGATGTGAGGCAATCAGGGCTGCGGCCCACACTCGTCTTTCCGCAGGAAACCGATGGCCAGCTCACACACCTCCATCACGGTGGCGCGCCGGATCTGCGGGCGATCACCGCTCAGGTGCAGCTCGCGGTGCCTCTGCCCCCATGGAGCGGCGACGGCGACATGGACCGTTCCGGCCGGATGGCCGTCAGCCGGCCCCGGCCCGGCCACCCCGGTGGTCGCCAGTCCCAGATCGGCCCCGAGGAGCCGGCGCACTCCGTGCGCCATCTGCAGGGCGACATCGCGGTCCACCGGCCCGGTTAGCTCCAGGTGCGCAGCATCGACCCCGAGGACCTGCGCCTTGATCCGGGTGGCGTAGGCCACGACCGCCCCCACGAGCACACGGGAGGCGCCGGGAACCTCCACCAGGCTGGAGGCGACCTGCCCACCCGTCAAGGACTCGGCGATCGCCAGGGTCACTCCGCGATGCGCGGCGGCCCGCAGGAGAGCCCTCGCCGCGCGGATGCGGTCCTCAGTGCCGGCCGCACCCTCGATCACCACGGCTTCCACCCCGGGGCGGTCACTGGCCGCTCCCTCCGTTCTCACGGCTCAGCAGCATCGCCTGGCGGACGTAGTCCAGGCCGGTCACCACCGTGACAACGAGCGCCGCAGCCACAATGACATAGGCCGCCTTGGTCAGGAACGCGGCCGGCCCCGTGGGCAGCATGAGCATGGACCACGGCGTGAGCAGCCCGACCAGTCCCACCATCTGCAGCGTCGTCTTGATCTTGCCACCGCGTGAGGCCGCCATGACGGCGCGGCGCAGCATGAAGAAGCGCATGACCGTGATGCCGAGCTCGCGCACGACGATGAGGATGGTGACCCACCACCACAGTCGTTGGTTGACGCTCAGCAGGACGAAGGCGGACAGGGTCAAAGCCTTGTCCGCGATCGGGTCGGCGATCTTGCCGAAGGAGGTCACCAGACCCCATGAGCGCGCCAGCTGGCCGTCCAGGCGGTCCGTGAAGGCCGCGACGACGAAGACCACGACTGCGGCGAGCCTGGCCCGGTCCCCGGGCAGCAGGGCGAGCCAGATGAAGACGGGCACGAGCAGCAGGCGCAGCACCGTCAGAACATTGGCGATGTTGAGCAGCGGCGCCTGCTCTGACTGCGCGGCGCCATCCGGGGCGGTCGGGGCGTTCATCAGGTCCAGCCTAGTCGCGGACGGCCTCCCACCGACACAGAAACCTCGATCCGTCTTGTCAACGGCCTCGTATCCGAGCGGCTGCACCGTACGCACCATGGCCCATCGCAGACGACACGCGGCATAAGATCCGTTCTCGCCCACGGTTCACACCGACATCCGGGAGCCTCCCCGCACCACTGGAACGAGCACGAACCGCGCACGCACTCTTAAGGTTCACTTCTTACGTTCATCATCATGTACCCCTCCACTCTTCCACCATCGTCTTCACCAGACTCCGCCCGTCTTGCCCGCAGGTCACGAGGACCGGGCCTGCTGACCGCCGTCGTTCTTACCGCATCGGTCGCGGTGAGCGGCTGCTCGACGAGCTCCGATCAGGCTGTACCGGCTCGCTCGCCATCTCCGTCCGCCTCCGCCGGCGCCAGCACCTCGCAGGACGTGCACTTCACCGTGGGTTACGCCGGGGATGTTCTCATGCATATGCCGGTGATGGAGTCCACTCCGGCAGGCTCAGGGGACATCACCGCCATCATTGCCGCTGAGACCCCCTGGGTCGAGGGCCTGGATCTGGCCCTGTGCGGGATGGAGGTGCCTGTCGCTCCGGACGGGGTCTACTCGGGCTACCCCGCCTTCGGCACCTCTGCCGAGGTCGTGGCCGCCTTGGCGAGATCCGGCTGGGACGGCTGCGCGACCGCCTCCAACCACGCTGCGGATCGGGGGGAGGCCGGCATCGTGGCCACCTTGGACGCCCTGGACGCTCACGGGCTGGGCCACGCGGGCACCTACCGGAGCCAGCAGGACGCCTCGGTGCCCTTCGCGCTCTACGAGCTGGAGCGGGGCGGGCGCACCGTGACCGTCGCCCAGATCTCCACGACCATGGACCTCAACGGCCTGGAGGATCCCACCGGATACTCCGTGTCGCTCAATGACGTCGGCGCCATCACGAAGGCGGCGAAGTCGGCCCGTGCGGCGGGCGCCGACCTCGTCGTCGTCCATTCCCAGCTCGGCGAGGAGTATGAGACCACCCCCAACGACAAGCAGGTCTCCTACGCCCAGTCCCTGGCCGACACCGGGCAGGTCGACATCCTCTTCGGCGCCCACCCCCATGTGCCTCAGCCCGCCGAGAAGCTCTCCGGAGGAGTCGGGGGCAAGGGGATGTGGGTGTCGTACTCGGCAGGCAACTACATCTCCAACCAGGACGAGGAGTGTTGCGCCCCACTGTCCGACGTCGGTCAGCTCGTCTGGGCCGACGTCACGTCCCACGCCGACGGCTCAGTGAGCGTGGACAAGCTGAACTGGCACCCGTTCACCATGGATCTCGCCGGCGGCTACAAGATCAGGGACCTGGCGGCGCTTCACAACGGCGAGCGCCCTGCCGGCCTGGGTCTGAGCACGGAGGAGATCGACCGGCGCTGGAGCCTGCTCACCTCTCGGGTCAAGGACGCCTCGACCATGGCCACCACACCGCCCAAGCCCGCCGGACCGGCTCCGACGATTCCCAGTCGAGAAGAGGTCATCAAACGAGCCGGAGCCCACCCGGCCCCGCAGGGCGCGACGTCGGCCTCCCCATCACCACGATGAGCCGCGGCCAGTGAGCGACCAGGCGTCCTCGGAATCCTCCTCGGCGGAGGTGTCGTCCCAGGACTCCGACTCCGGCAGGCTGGAGGCGACCTCCAAGGGGTCCGTGCTGTAGCGGTTCGACGGCATGACCGCGGTACGGGGCTCGTTCGCGGCAGGAGCCGAGGGGGCCTCGGAGTCGGGTTCGCTCTGAGAGGCGTCAGGGGCCTCGGGACTCTCCGCGCTTCCCGGCGCACCGCCCTCGCCCTTGATCCAGGCCAGGGTCTCCTCGAGCTGCTCGGGCTGGACGAGGACGTCGCGGGCCTTGGACCCCTCCGAGGGGCCGACGACCTCACGGGACTCGAGCAGGTCCATGAGGCGTCCGGCCTTGGCGAAGCCGACGCGCAGCTTGCGCTGGAGCATGGAGGTGGAGCCGAACTGGCTGGAGATGATGAGCTCGGCGGCCTGCAGGAGCAGGTCCATGTCGTCGCCGATCTCCTCGTCAATCTGCTTCTTGACCTCCGGGACGACGACGTCCTCGCGGTACTCGGGCGTCAGCTGAGACTTGACGTGCTCGACGACGGAACGGATCTCGGACTCGGTGACCCACGAGCCCTGGATACGCACTGGTGTGGAGGCGCCCGGCCCCAGGTAGAGGGCGTCGCCCTGGCCGGTGAGCGTCTCGGCCCCGTTCTGGTCGAGGATGACCCGGGAGTCCAGCTGCGAGGCCGTGGCGAAGGCCAGGCGCGAGGGGACGTTGGACTTGATGAGGCCGGTGACCACCTGGGCGACGGGCCGCTGGGTGGCCAGGACCAGGTGGATCCCGGCGGCGCGGGCCAGCTGGGTGATGCGCTGGATGGAGGCCTCCACGTCCTTGGGGGCCGTCATCATGAGGTCGGCCAGCTCGTCGACGACGACCAGCAGGTAGGGGTAGGGGCTGATGACCCGCTGGGAGCCGGGCAGCGGCCGGACCTCGCCGGCGCGCACCGCCTTGTTGAAGTCGTCGATGTGCTTGAAGCCGAAGGAGGCCAGGTCGTCGTAGCGGGCGTCCATCTCGCGCACCACCCACTCCAGGGCCTCGGCCGCCTTCTTCGGGGAGGTGATGATCGGGGTGATGAGGTGGGGGATGCCCTCGTAGATGGTCAGCTCCACCCGCTTGGGGTCCACCAGCACCATGCGCACCTCCTCAGGGGTGGCACGCATCATGATCGAGGTAATCATCGAGTTGACGAAGGAGGACTTACCCGAACCGGTCTGCCCGGCCACCAGCAGGTGTGGGGTCTTGGCCAGGTTGGTGACGACGTAGTCGCCCTCGACGTTCTTGCCCAGCCCGACCACCAGTGGGTGCGCCTGCTTGCGCGCGGCCTGGGAGCGCAGGACGTCACCGAGCTTGACCATCTCCCGGTCGCTGTTGGGAATCTCGATGCCGATGGCGCTCTTACCCGGAATGGGGGTGAGCAGGCGGATCTCGTCAGAGGCCACCGCGTAAGCGATGTTCTTCTCCAGCCCCGTGATCCGGGAGACGTTGACCCCCCGGCCCCGGTGGACCTCGTAGCGGGTGACCTGGGGGCCGCGCGTGTAGCCGGTGACCGTGGCGTCCACGTTGAACTCGGCGAAGACGTTCTGCAGGGACTCCACAATGGCGTCGTTGGCGGGGGTGCGGGTGGAGTGACCCGGCCCGGGACCGAGCAGCGCGTCATCGGGCAGGGTGTAGGTCGAGCCGTCGGGCAGAGCCATGTCGCTCATGGCGATCTGGTCGGCGAGGTCGGGCTCCTCGAGCGGAACCTCGGGGGTCTCCTCGGTGACGGCGTCGAAACCGGAGGGCGACTGCGGGGTCGGCTGCGGTGTGCTGCGCTTGGCCGATGAGGGCTTGCGCTGCCCCCCTGCGGCCGGCCCGGAGGCCACGGAGCCACCTGCCGGGCCGGCGGGCCTGCTTCGGGTGGCGGAGGCGGCCGAGGACGCCGGGGAGGCGATGACGTCGGTCTCCTCGCCCACGTCCGGGATGACGAAGTCCTCGCTCCCGGAGTGAGCGCCGTGATCGCCGCCCGGCTCGAAGAGCTCGGTGATCGTCGTCTGCTGGGCCTGCCGGTCGGCCGAGCGCTTACGTCGGCCACTGCCCCGTTTACGTGAGGTCGACTCCTCAACCTCCAGGGCGGAGCGGAAGGGCTCGTCGCCGTCGTAGGAGTCCAGGAGCGCTGTCTGATCCGGGTCCGCGCCCGAGGCGCCGGCCCGCTCAGAGCCTCCGCGGACCCGCCCCAGCAGGCGCCGGGCCAGGGAGTCACCCGATCCATCGGCGCCCTGGGCGGCGCCGTCACCGTCCGCGGCCCGGTACTGCTCCAGAAGCTCGCGGATCTCGGCAACGGTCTTGCCGGACATGACCAGGGCGGAGAACGCGGTCAGGAGGAGGAACAGGATGAAGGCCCCCACGGAGGAGAACAGTGCCGCCAACGGGTAGCCCACCAGCCATCCCAGCAGCCCCCCAGCTGCTTCCAGCCCGCCGAGGTTGTTCTTGAGGACCGGGTTGCCGCTGCCGACCTGGATCATTCCGGTCAGAGCCGTCAGCAGCCCCAGGCAGCCCACGGAGATCCGCGCGTGCACCGCCCCCAGGCTGTGGACCCGCAGCATGGCGATGCCCAGCGCCGCCAGGAGCGGGGGCACGAAGACACCCAGGACGCCGACGGGGCCCGCGGCGATGTGGTGTAGGAGATCGCCTGCGGCACCGGAGATCCCGAACCACTCGCGCAGTGCCAGCACCGCTGCGAGGGCCAGGATGAGGAAGGCCCAGCCGGTACGGCGGTAGCGTCCGCCCGAGGGCCCGGTTCCGGGCGCAGAGAAGGGAGCGGTTCCTGGGGCGGAACCGCCTCGATTACGTCCTCTGCCGGTTCCCGGTGAAGGCGCAGCTGTTCTCGTGGTGCGACGATTGGCCATGATGCCCTAGAAACTATCGGATTCTCGGTGTCATTGACCTTGCCACGCCGCCCGCCGCGGCCGGAGACACGTCACCTTCTCGGTGCCTCGGCCCGGCGCGGGGGCTCGTCCCCCTGAGGGCAGAGGCAGGCGCGCCCCGGACCCCCGTCAGGGCCTCTCGTCGTCGGCGCGGAGGAACTCATCGATCTCCTCGCACAGCGGTGCCTGGGCCGGGCCGCTGCGGGCGACGGCGTGGGCGGCGGCCGCGTTGGCTCGCCTGGCCGCCTCGACGACGTCGAGCCCGCCCAGGAGGCCGGCGACCAGGACACCGGTATGCGTGTCTCCCGCTCCCGTCGTGTCCACGACCTCACGCACGAAACCGGGTACCTCGATCGGCTCGCCGCCCACCGGGTGGAGAACACAGCCGTTCACGCCGGTACGGTGGACGATCAGTGCTTCAGGGCAGGCCTGCCGGATGGCACCGGTGCCGCCCAGTCGCTCCTCGAGGCGCCCCATCTCCAGATCGTTCCCGGTCAGTATCGTTGCCCTCCTCAGCAGCGGAAGGAGCACCTGGTCGGGGATGTCGGGCTGGACCGGGCCGAGGTCGATCACCAGCCCGACGCCGTCGGGGATCGACAGGAGCCAGTCGGTCAGGATGCCGCGGCTCGTGTAGTGGGCCAGGTCGTAACCCGTGGCGTAGACCCAGTCCCCGGACCTCAGGTCGATGCTTTCGAGATCCTCACGCTGAGGCTCGCCCTCAACGCCCGCGGTGGTGATGAAGGTGCGTCGGCCGGAGGGCTCGATGAGCGTGGTGCAGGTGCCAATGTCCCCGACGAGCTCCTCGACGAGTAGCTCCACCCGGTCCAGCCGCATCGACTCGCGCACCCGCGCGGAGTTGGGGCCGGTTCCCAGGGTAGCGGCCAGGGCCGTGGGAACGCCCTGCCGGGCTGCGGCCGAGACCACGGTGTACCCGCCACCGACGACCGGACCCGACGACGCCCCGGTGATCGCCCCTCCCGGCGTCGGCACGCTGCTGACGTGGAGGGGGATGTCAATGAGGATGGATCCGGTGGATATGAAGCACGCGGGCCGGAAGAGAGTCATGCAGTAAGCGCCCTCCCGCTATGCCTCGATGACGACCGGGACGATCATGGGACGGCGCCTGAGGCGGCGCCCGATCCAGCGCCCCAGGGTGCGGCGCATGACCTGCTGGAGGGAGTAGGCGTCCGCCTTCCCGGTCTCCAGCGCAGCCGACAGGGCCTCGGTCACATCGGGAAGGATCTCCTCGAAGACCGAGTCGTCCTCCGCCACACCCCGCGCCTGGATGTGGGGGCCGGCCAGGATCGTGCCGGTCGTGGTCTCCACCACGGCGTAGACCGAGACGAAGCCCTCCTCCGCAAGGATGCGTCGGTCCTTGAGCTCGGCCTCGTCGATCTCCCCCACCGAGGAGCCGTCGACGTAGATGTAGCCGCAGGGCACCTGGCCGGCGATACGGGCCACTCCCCCCTCCAGGTCGACGGCCACACCGTCCTCGCACAGCATGACCCGTTCCGGGGCGATTCCCGTCTTGACGGCGAGCCCACCATTGGCCACCAGGTGACGAATCTCACCGTGAATGGGCATGACGTTGCGGGGCTGGACAATGTTGTAGACGTGGAGCAGCTCCTCGGAGGAGGCGTGCCCGGAGACGTGGACCTTCGCGTTGCCCTGGTGGACCACTCGCGCCCCCAGCCGCATGAGCTGGTTGATGACCCGGAAGACGGAGTTCTCGTTGCCCGGGATGAGGGAGGAGGCGAAGATGACGGTGTCCCCGGGCTCGATGGTGACGCTGCGGTGCTCGGAGTGGGCCATCCGGGACAGGGCCGCCATGGGCTCTCCCTGAGAGCCGGTGACCATGAGGACTCTCTCGTGCGGGGGCAGCGAGGTGATGTCCCGGGCATCGATGAGGACGCCGGCGGGGACCTTGAGGTAGCCGCGCTCGGCGGCGATCCCCATGTTGCGCACCATGGAGCGCCCCACGAGGGCGACCCGTCTGTCGTGCAGGGCGGCGGCGTCGAGGACCTGCTGGACGCGGTGGACGTGGCTGGCGAAGGAGGCCACGACGATCTGCCCGTCGGAGTCGGCGAAGACGTTGTCCAAGACCTGGCCGATCTCACCCTCATGGCCCACCATGCCCGGGACCTCGGCGTTGGTGGAGTCCACGCAGAACAGGTCCACGCCCTCCTCACCGAAACGGGCGAAGGAGCGCAGGTCCGTGATGCGCCCGTCGATGGGCAGGGAGTCCATCTTGAAGTCGCCGGTGGCCAGCACGTTGCCGGCATCGGTACGGATCATGACGGCCATGGCGTCGGGGATGGAGTGGTTGACGGCCACGAACTCCAGGTCGAAGGGGCCGTAGGAGACCTCCTCGTGCTCGATGACCTGGCGCAGCACCGGGCGGATACGGTGCTCCTTGAGCTTGGCCTCCACGAAGGCCAGCGTGAGCTCGCTTCCTACCAGGGGGATGTCGTCACGCAGGCGCAGCAGGTACGGCACGCCCCCGATGTGGTCCTCGTGCCCGTGAGTCAGGACCAGGGCGACGACGTCGTCGATGCGGTGCTCGATGGAGGAGAAGTCAGGAAGGATGAGGTCGACGCCCGGCTGGTCCTCCTCGGGGAAGAGCACACCGCAGTCAACGATGAGCAGCTTGCCGTCCAGCTCGAAGACGGTCATGTTGCGGCCGACCTCGCCCAGGCCTCCCAGGGGAGTGATGCGCATGGCGCCATCAGCGAGGGGGCCGGGGGTCTTCAGCGCGGGAAAGTTCGTCACGCGGGCATCCTACCGAGGATGTCTCGGATATCGATTGATAGGGCGCGAGCCAGTTCGACGCCGTCGTGGTTCTGCAACGTTCCGACGGCGAGTTCAGGGGCTTGCCGGGTTCGCTCTACGATATGCCGGTGACGACCACGAGCCTGCCGGATGACGGAGCCAAGGACACCGAGCCCTCTTCGTCAACCGAGTCACAGCTAAGTCCCGCTCCTCGTGAGAGCCGGCGAGGCCTCCTGGGAAGAGCCGCCCTGGCGACGACGGCGGGCGTGCTCGGCGCGGGCGGCGGCGCAGGAGCCACTCACTGGCGGGACACCCACCTCTCCCCCACGGCCAGAACCGCCCCTCGCCCGGCGGGCCCCGGCAGCGCGCTCGGTACGCGAGTGGTCTTCCAGACCGACGGGAAGTCCGGAAAGCTGGCGTTGACCTTCGACGACGGGCCGGATCCCCGTTGGACTCCACGGGTGCTCGACATGCTGGCGAGGTTGCGCGTGCGGGCCACCTTCTTCGTGCTGGGCTCCGCGGTGCAGGCCCACCCTGAGCTGATCGCACGACAGGTCGCCGAAGGACACGAGGTCGGGGTCCATAACTGGGTGCACACGGATGTCTACGGCGTGAGCTTCTCCGAGCTGAGCGACTCGGTGGACCGCACGTGCGAGGCGATCGTGGCGGCAGGCGCCCCGTCTCCGCACCTGTGGCGGCCTCCCTACGGCCGGGTTGACGCACCTGCCATGATGGTTGCTTCGCTCAAGAGGATGGACCTGCTGCTGTGGAGCGTTCACACGCCAACGGCGGCGGCCGCCGCCGCAGTCAAGGACGTTGCCGGCGCCGGATCGGTGGTGCTGTGCCACGACGGGCGCACGCAGCCCTCCGAGGACCTGTTCTCCGCCCTGGAAGGAGGCCTGCGCTCGCTGCTGGAGCGAGGGCTCACCGTCACAACGGGCAGCGACCTGCTGGCCTCCGCCTAATGGACGACTGAGGACCCCTCACCCGCATGAGCGCGGTTCACCGCGGCAGCATGGGGCGAACAGATGGGGAAAACACGAGGCGCCCGCTTCACCGTGTGGTGGAGCGGGCGCCTGTTCCTCGTACCCCCAGCCGGATTCGAACCGGCGCCGCCGCCGTGAGAGGGCGGTGTC
>ERZ772967.2720-NODE-2720-length-11211-cov-15.417981_pt1 | contig 11211 bp, 10 predicted proteins | sample MGYA00511677_ERZ772967 | MGnify/ENA primary metagenome ERZ772967 (study PRJEB29015, sample SAMEA2737931) | human oral metagenome | biome: human oral; feature: human-associated habitat; material: dental | place: China | collected 2146 ...
TGAAATGCAGCGGAGTGCTCCAGACTTGTGGTCTAATTATCAGACACTAGCGTCAATTACCGACTTCGGCAGTGAAACTTACAATCAAGCATACCTGGCGCTGGATAATCAAGTCATTGACATTGCCCTTATCGAGAAAGCAGCTGAACTAGCGGTAGTGTCAGCTGATTTTGACTGGATGGATATTGGTAATTTCAAGGATTTACACAATGCAGTAGTTAAGGATGAAGCGGGTAATTATATCCGCGGCGAAAATATCCACACCATTGATATTGATAATACCTATATTCGCAATGAACAGCCGGATAAGCCAGTGGCAGTGATCGGACTTGATAATGTGGTGGTGGTCAATACGCCAGACGGTATGCTGGTGGCGCGGCGAGATGTGGCTGCCAAGTGCGGTGACATTGCGAAGAAATTACAAAAATAGCCCAAAAGTCGAGCTGTAACCTAAAAGGCTATGGTTACAGGGTGTAAGTCTAGTGTAGATGAGCTGGACGCCCTCTATGAGTCAGTGTCCTGGCGGCCGTACTGTTCATACACTGCCAACGTCTGCTCGGCCATCCGCTGCCACGAGAAAGTTTTGACGTGCTGCTTGCCTTTTTTAATCAATTCTCGACGTAGCTTTTCATCAGACAGAATTTCATCAATTGCCCGCGCTATATCCTCGACATTATACGGATCAAAATAGTAAGCGGCATCGCCGTGAGTTTCTGGCAGGCATGTGGCGGTACTTGAAGCTACGGGAGCGCCGTGCAGCATCGCCTCAAGACCTGGCAAGCCAAATCCTTCACTAAGCGACGGGAAGCAGTAAACAGCCGTATTTTCATACATCCAGCGCAGTTGCTCATCTGATATAAAATCAGTAAAAATAACGTTTTTAATGTTATGTTCATTAACGTAGGCTTCGTGGCGAGCGTAATTGCTATCCTTCTTGCCAGCCAAGGCTAATGTCAGCTCTGGGTGCTTTTTTTGTAGTAATGCAAAAGCATCAATTAATCGCCGTAGGTTTTTATGCGGTGTTGGCCGGCCAATATACATAATAAATTTCTTGCCAATCAGCTCTTTAACAGGCTCGTTACCCTTTGGTAGTTCGTCAGCCGACTCCAGCGTCACTGTAATTTTATCTGGACTAATCCCGGTAAATCCAACCAAATCATTTTTCACGAAATTGGAAATAGTGATAATATGAGCGGATTTTCGAGCGACTTTTTTATTGACCCATTTGTAAATTTGTTGCTTTATCCAGAAAATAACGGGGTTTTTATCAGGATTTCTAAACCGAACAGTGGTTAGATCTTGCATAGTGGTGACGACTGGACTAGCATGATACCAAACCGGTTGCTGAACCATCGCAAAGTGCACCAAGTCTGGCTTTAGTTCCTCCAGCTGCTTTTTAAAATCAATTTGTTCAGCAAAAGTATATTCCTTATAAGGACAGGCAATTTTTTGAAAACGCGGATTAGTTGGCTGCCAGCTGTCAAAATCCTTTGGCTTTAATAGAATAATATAATCGTTTTTCTTGTCAATCTTTTGCAGATAATGGATCAGGCGCTCGATGTAGCGTCCAGTACTTGTTCGTAATGTGCGAGCGTCAATGGCGATTTTCATGAGAATACTCCTTCCATGATTTTTCAACTATATTTTTCATTGATTTGCGGAAAATGGCGGCTGAGAATTCATTGGCAGTAGCGGAAATTTTTACTGGTGAAACTTTTTTACCCGGCAATTCTTTCAAGGTTTTTATCAATTGTTCGGCTGTTTGCTCTGAGAAAAACCAGCCGTTTTTTTCTGGCTTAATATAATCAAGCGCGCCACCCGCTTGGTAAGCAACCACCGGAATTCCTGCCGCTAAAGCTTCAACCGGGGCAATACCAAAGTCCTCGTGTGAGCAAAAAATAAATAAATCGGCTTCTTTGATGTGCTTTTCTCGCGTTACATCATCAACAAATCCTAAGAAATTTATATGTAGGCCGGCTAGTTTTTTTAGACGGTCCATGTCGGGACCTTTGCCTATAATATCTAGTTGCCAGCCAAGTTTTTGACAGGCCTCAATTGCCACATCAAGTCGCTTCATTGGCACAATTCGTCCCCAAATCAGGCAACGCGGTTTTTTAGGAATGCTCTTTTTCTGACGAGTTTTAGCCAGCGGTGAGAAATTTGATAAGTCAATTGGCGGAAAAATAACAGTGCTTTTTTTCTGGTAAAATTCTGCGATATCAGCTTGTATGCCAGTGGAGTTGGCAATGAAAACATCAACTTGCTGGGCAGCAGCAAAATCACGTTTTTTCAGCGGACAAACCAAAGTTTTTAAACCTAATCTGGCTAGCCAGCGCGGACGAAAACTGGGGCGCTTAATATATTCATCATAGTGCCGCCAATAAAAGTGCGTTGGCGTGTGGCAGTAGCAAATATGCAGTTGTTCGGGGCGGGATTTGCGGGCAAATTTAGCTTCGCCATTGCCTGAGCTAGAGATAATAATATCATACTCGCTAAGGTCGAGACGTGCAAACCACCACTGCCTAAGTAGCGGCAGAAAACGCCGTAGTTTGGCAAATGGCCAACGCTGCAAATATCCAGTAATGACTTTATTATCTAGCTTTTGTCGCCATTCGCCAGTGCAAAATGAAGTATAAATTGGTGCTCCTGGATATAGCCGGTGCAGCTCTTGAATAACTTTTTCCGCGCCGCCTCCATACAGCCAGTCATGAACTATGGCAATTTTCGGCTTGCTCATCAATTATCCTTTTGGAAAATAACCAAGCAGGTTTTTAATAAAATAGTAATATCCAGCCATAAACTCCAGTTCTGCACATAATAAAGATCAATTCGTCGCCGCTCCTCGAAGCTAATGCTGCGTCTGCCAGAAACTACCGCCAGCCCAGTCAGTCCGGATTTTACTGCTAATAAAACGTGTTTTTTATCGTATGCGCTGAGTTCATGTGGCACCAGTGCGCGCGGCCCAACCAGACTGATGTCACCCTTTAAAACATTAAACAACTGTGGCAATTCGTCCAGGCTAAACCGGCGGATAAAACGACCGACCGGTGTAACGCGAAAATCTTGATCAAGTTTATCGCCGTTTTTACGATACTCTTCAATCAGTTCCGGTTTGCCGACCATTTGGAATACTTCTTCGTCGGTTTTACCGTCAAATTTGGCGTAATGCGAGCGGAATTTGTAAACTTTGAACGGCCGGTTATAGCGGGTGAGGCGTTTCTGCTGTTTGCCGTGCATCAGGATTGGGCCGGCTGGGTCGCTAATTTTCACGGCAATTGCTACCAAAAGCATTATCGGCGAGGCTAAAATAATACCAATCGTTCCGCCAACGATATCCATAATTCGTTTCACGATCTGGCCATAACCCATCAGCGGCGTCGGATGAGCGTGAATTAGCGGCACAGAATCGATGATGTCAATGGTGTGTTTGGCGGTCATAATTCCGTCGAGTTCCGGCGATTGGTAAAAGTCAAGATAGTGCTTTTGGGCAAGCTGGTAATGTTCGCCGACTTTTTTTGAATCGGTTTGGACGATAACGTCAATTTTATCTCTAGTCAGCGCCGATTCCAGGGATGATCGCCTTAGTTTCTTCAGTTCAATCGGAATAAACTCAGCCCGCGCCACAATCCCGCTAATCTTAAAGCCAGTCAATGGATTATTCTCAATAAAATCGGCCAAAATATGGGTTAAATCGCAATTGCCAATCAATACAACTCGGCGTGCTCCCAAGCCGCGTTTTAATAGCCGCAAGCGGATAATATTTGCCGTACTCCGAAATATCATCAGTAAAATAAAGCCGATTCCCGCGGCATAGACAGCGACAAGCTTGGCTGGAAACAGCGGCGTATTGGTGAAAAAAGTTACTGAAATCATAATCATAATTCCGGTAACTGATGCCAGAAGAATTCGTCCAAATTGGCGCAAAGGATGCGTGTAGCTTTCACGGTCGTAAAGTCCGAAGAAATAAAACATAATAATCCATAGCGGCAAGGTCATGATGATGGAAGTAATGAAATCTAGAGCATTAATGCTAATGTGAAATGGCCTGGGATCTAAGGAAATTCGCAGCACATAGGCAATGGTAAAGGCGCTCACTAAAGCTAGAATATCCAGGACAACTAAAGCAATTTTGAAGTAAAAATCAGACTTTTTCCGCATAATCTTTGGGGTAATTATACAAAAATATACCAATTATAGCAAAACAATGGATTGTGTTGATGAAACTGCCGAAAAACCAAAAGTGTATAAATAAGGCGACTGTCAACGATAAAATAAATTGAGCCTTAGCCTGGCGGAGATTTTTTATGGCAAAGAAGAGAATAATAAACGGCGTAATAATGAGCGGTAGCAGTCCAATAATACCCAGTCCGCTAAGTAGTAAAATGTAGAAAATGTAGACAGTTTGGTCGGTCGGTACGCTAACGTGGAGGTACTTTTGGATGAAGCTGCCGAGGTTGCCGAGACCGACGCCGAAGAAAAAGGTGCGCGGCGAGTTTAACCAGGATTTAATCGCTAAGTCGCTGGCGCTAAGACGATCGTTGGCTGAGGCTTCGACAAAACCAGTGGGTTGAAAGGTTTGTTCTGGTGAAGCTGGCTTTGTATCCGGTGGGTTATGCGGAGAAGGACTTTTCGCCGCTGGTGCTGGCTGGTTTTTCACGGTGGTTTTTTGCGGGATTTTGATTCGGCCGAGCGATAGTTGGTCAATCATACTAACAAGCGTGTTGTGTGCGATGAACGGCGAGCTGCTATAGCGAACGTTGGCGGATAAAAATAGTAAAGTAAATCCGAAAAACGTGCCGATAATAATCAGAGGAAGTTTTTTATAGAGGAAAGAGATATTGAGGCGCTTGATTGAGGCTATAGCGATGAAAATTATAATGGCTAGAAAAATTGCTAAAAACCCGCCGCGAGAAAAAGTCAAGGCGATGGCTGTGGCGGTGAAAAATAAGCTGAATTGAGCGAGGCGAGATTTTGGCTGGAAGAGGGCTAAGAAAAAGGCGGGTAGCAGGGCGTTGGCTAAAAACTGCGGTTCGGCAGCGAATAGATTGATGCGCGGAAAACCAAAAACGTCGGCTTTACAGCCAGGGCAAAGCGTGCCAAAGCCAGTTGGTTCGAAGGTGGCGGCGATGAGCTGGATGATGGCCAAGATTCCGAAAACCAGGCCGCTCCATAAGCCAATGCGGATGAACTTATGTTTTTGGTCTTTAGATAATTGGCGGTAGGCTGCAGCGGCTGCCAAACCGATAGCCAGTAAAAATAAGAGCGATAATGAATAAAGTATAGTGCGAAGACGCGCCTCGGCGAAAAAGACGCCGATATACATGACTAGAAGAATTGCTAAAAACCCGCCACTTAGGTAACGATTTTTAAGGAAGTTTTGACGATTTGTAAATAATAGCGGTAAAGATGTGACAAGGAGGCCAGCGGCTGACATTTGATACAAGCCCAGGCGTAGAGAGGGAAAATCAAGGATTGCTAAGCTTAGGCTGGGACTTAAGGCAAAGACGCCGCCAAAAATAACTATTGCTAGAAACCAAAATCGAGCGTCGCCCATAAAATTTTTCACCATATTGTAAGTATAACGCATGGTGTATACTTTAGATATGCAACTGACGAAAAAGCAGAAATTGATGCTGGATTTTATTGATGGGTTCATTAAAGGCAATGGCTATAGCCCGACGCTGCGGGAAATTATGCGGGCGCTGGGGTATAAGTCGGTCTCAACGGTGGCCAATCACGTCGATAATTTGGTGGCGGCCGGGATATTAGATAAGCGCGACGGCGAGGTGCGGTCATTGGTGTTATGCCAGGCGGAAAAAGAGGCTTGGTGGCAAAACTTGGCGAAGGAGATTAAACAGCGGGAAGCAGCGGATGATGAGAAATCGCGCTCGGAAATAGAAATCTTAAAAAAAGCCTTGGAAATTGTCCGCCGGTAACTTTACAACTGATTGAAAACTCGCTATAATACGACACGTATTCCGGGGTAGCTCAGCGGTAGAGCGGTTGGCTGTTAACCAATAGGCCGCGGGTTCGAACCCCGCCCCCGGAGCCAAGAAACTGGCTGAAGACTGTCCCGTGCGGACAGTTTTATATTTCCTTGAGTAATCGCCATAGCACTAAACGGTTGCTAAGAAGTAATACCTGCATTAATGGTTTTAGTTTATTTCTTATGCGTACTAAGTAAGATGTTTTTGCACCAGGAGATAGATTCTCGCTGAGACAGGTATAAATAGAGGAGAGTTTTAGACACTGCTTTAATAGCCGCTAACAACCGATAACAATAGACCTAGCGCCTATTTGTGTTCTTTTTTAGAGAATAATCTGTCCTAGTAAGTACTAAATATCCATCATAGGTGACATTTGCATGTTTCTTAGTCGATTAAACGCCATATTCTACTTCAAAAGCTTTAAATAGATTTACGTACTGGTCTATTAATGTCTTATCTTTTTCAAGCCCTCTAGTAAATGTAGGTAAGCTCACTCTTCCTGAGAAATACTCAGTAGCACCAGGGAAATCTCCTTCTATCTTAACTGGCTTATCATAGCCAAGGCTCATTTTGTCTAGATTTAAGAATAAGGGCTTTTTGTGAAGTGGAGTGCTATCAGGTATTTTTATTTCCATATTTAGGTTGCGCAAAATTAATACAGCTTCTTTTGTTGGAATTTTGATTTTATTAGCATGAATTTTACCTTTGTAGCCATACATTGCCCCCTCATAGAAACCATCATGTATAACAGGTGCATCAATAAACGAAACTTCGTTTAATCTGTTAGTAAAGTATTCAAGAGATTCTCTTCTCTTTTTGATGATTTCAAAGATTTCACCGCTATCTAATAATGCATGAGACATTACAGCAGAGTATGGGTGCATACGATAGTTCTCTCCAAACCCAGTCTCATAGCCACTATATTTATTAAACAGATCATCGTACCCTTCGTTTTTAATTCGTTCTAATGCCTCAACTGCGCGTACCTCAAAATGCCCAAGCAAATTAGCACGTATATAAACACTTGGATTGTTTGTCATAATAAAACCACCCTCACCAGAAGTAAGAGTTTTGCGCGCACCGATACTAAAACATGCAACATCACCATACGTACCCAACAATTTATTCTTATAAGGAGTAAAGTGAGCATGAGAGCAGTCTTCCACGACCTTTAGGTTGTGTATTTTTGCAATCTCCATAATTTTTTCCATATCACAAGCAACACCCCACATATGCGTAACTGCGATAGCCTTTGTCTTTTCGGTAATCTTTCGCTCAATATCTTCTGGATCAATGTTGCCGGTATCTTTATTACCATCAGCAAATACTGGCACAGCACCAATTCTTAGAAGCGGAGTTACAGTAGCTAAGAAAGTATACGTAGGAACTATCACCTCATCGCCCGGCTCAATACCTATACCTACGTAAGCTGAGTTTAATGCGCTTGTACCTGTGTTTGTAAGGATAATATACTCTTGATTATAATAACGACTCAAAAATCTTTCCAATTTCTCATATATGCCAGTATCTCCGTAAATAGACATATCTCCACCGTCGTCGATATATTGCTTCAAGGCAGATATCTGATTTTTAGTTGGACTACCCCAACTAAAATGTGGCTTTGGTGTTGTTATTTCTTGCATTGTTCCTCCTTAAATTGGCTTATTGTATGCACTATCTAAAACTTTAACTACTGATCCGCTAATCTTCACATTGTAATTAATCTCATTTAGCATATGACGATTTTTTGAAAGTAATACCTCAATAAACATTTCGAGCGGATCGCTATAATGAGCATTATCAATCTCATAATTATATGTCTCAAATTCTCCATTAATCTTTTGAAATGTGACTATTGAACGATCTTTTTCTTGGCCTTTTACTAATTTGAATTCAATATAACCCGCATCACCAAAAATCTCGATACGTTGTTGTTGGGTCATTTTTGGAGCTCCTCGAATTGCACTCACGCTAATAATAGTGTCCTTCTGTTTATAGGTAAGTAGACCTACGGTATCGCTAGAGTTTCTAGGACCAACATGAGAAAGGAAGGTTAGGTTGGTTGGATTATACATATTTAGTAAATAGTGAACTGTATCGATTGTGTGATACCCGCTGTCTACCATAATTCCACCACCCGAGAGGTGTTTGTCCGCTCTCCAGCTACCCTTAAAATCATCAAATAACTTCTGCCAGAAGTATCCGCTAACCTGATAAATACTACTAAAATTGGAAGCTAGTATATTTCTAACTTTCGACATTCCTGGCATATATTTCATCTGTGCGTGAACGCTAAATATTAGATCGTTGTGATTTGCTAGCTCGACTAATTCTATAAACTGTGAGTGCAGTAAAGTAGGCGGTTTATCAACATGTACATGTTTGCCATTTTCTAAGAAGGTTTTTATCTGTTCATAATGAAATTGGTGCGGTGTTGAAATAATAGCAGCTGAAATTTTTTCAGATCTAGCAAGTTCTTTCCAATCGTGAATGTAATGATCAAAGTTTAGTTTATCAGCCATATTTTGACCTTCTTCTTCTGTTATAACTCCAGATAAATATTTTTCCCCAATCGCATTTGAAGACATAATGTAGGGAACATGAGTATTTTGCGCCCATCTTCCACACCCCACTAGACCAATATTAATTTTAAGAATTTTCATTTTCGCTCCTAGATTTTTCTATATCAATAATAGTTAACAATTCATGTGCTGTAATCTGTGCCCCTAGTTTAGAATTGCTATGCTCGCGGTTTACTAAAGCGTAATGAGAAACATCTTCGTATTCAATTATAAACACAGCCGCTTCTGCTAATCTCGATATTGGATCATTTCTTCCGCTTTTCACACGCTCAACTAGTTGCTTATAATTCTCAGGAAACATTGCAACTATTATCGAATTCATTTCTTCCTTTATTCTGGATGCTATTTGTGCAGCACCGTGTTGGTCGTTCTTTAGAACAATTGGTTTATCGTCTTGATTCTTAGCTGCTTCACGCAAGCTCTCTAGTGGTGTGCCGTAAAGATTATTACAATATTGCTGACATTCAACTAGACCATATTTTTCTATGAGCAAGTCTACCTCATTCGTACCAACGACGCCCTCAATTCGATCCATCCACACGTAAGCATCTTCAGACTCTTCTACTCGACGCTTACGAGTTGTTGCAGTTCGTATATTTATAGGTTCTCTACCTATTTCTGACATTGCATTAATTACAGAATCTTGACCAGTACAAGAGGCGCTTATAAGTATGTTTACGTTAGGTAAGCCCTCAGAAATATTTGGTTGTGCAATCAAGTAAAATGCACGATTACCGAGGAAATTCTCAATTGAACCGCAAACGGGAAATTCTGGAATAGGGAAATGTCTATCCAGATAATCTACTATTAATGAATCTTTATCTTCTCGTTTGTGTAAATCAAATTTAATTCTTTCTAGATCAGTCACTAGATTTCCTTTACATAAATCTTTATGTATGATATCTTATTACCATAGTAACCCCATTCTTGTTTTAATGCAAGAGTATATATCGTAAAGGAATCTTACCATGCAAAAAACCAAAGTCTTTTTTAGCTGTTCAACTACTATGTTTACAGATCACGCACCACGTTATAGAAAAGTTATTCAGACTATAAAAGATTCTGGATTTGATGTAATATCAAATATCAGCATAGAAGAGTTTGATAATCCAATAAAACATAAAGATTATTCACGCTATTCTGACTCAAGTACCTATCAGGCAACTATAAAAAAAATGTTAGACGCTCAAATAGTGGTAATCGATGCGAGCGTACACAGTATGACTCTTGGGGTATTACTTGCGTATGCTAGAGCCAACCATAAACCATGCCTGTTAATAACCAAAGAAAGAAAAAATGATACCCAAGACATGTTTGTGTCTGGCGCAACAGATTCTAGCTTTACGTATGAAATATATAGCGAGGACAATATATCAAAAATCATTGAAGAGTTCTTGAGAAAATACACGATTAAAAGAACGAACCGAGTAAATTTCGTGCTTGATAGCGATACTCTTAGTAGGCTAGACTGGCTTGCATTTAGAATGCATACCAGTAAAACTGAAATTATTAAGAGAGCACTAAGCAAATACGAGCCTGAAGATTAAATCTATCATGTGATATAATTTTGTCATGAAAGAAGTATTTAGAATATGAGCCAGGATAGCGCAATAGCAGCCTACGGACAACAAGTAATAACTGCCTGTGCGGTAGTCAATAAATTTATAAACGGCAAGCCATCTATTCTTGTGGCAAAGCGAGCAGCGACTAAAAAGTTTTTACCAGGTAAATACGAACTACCTGGGGGTCATGTTGATTATGGTGAGAACCCAGAGGATGGTCTTAAGCGAGAGTTGCTAGAGGAGCTTGGGTTTGATGTGACGATAGGTAGTTTGTTCGCAGCTTTTACGTACATAAATGAAATAAAAGGCTCGCATTCAATTGAGCTCTTGTATTTTGCACAAGCTAAAGAGGGCTCAGAGCCGACAGTCAACCCAGAAGACCACTCAGGTCTTTTATGGGTCAACGAAGACAATATAAATCTTGTAGAAAAAGAAAATGGCAGCGACGATCAAGAATTACCATATCTAAAAAAGTCTCTACGCATTCTTAACAATTATGAATCAATCAAATTAGGGTAAACTAATGCTGGGTATGATGAAGCGTTGCACTTTATAAGTAGCTGCGGGCAGTTTTATATAGCTTATAAATTATATAATTATGCAAAAATCTTTCAAATATTACGATATTATTCTGGCGGTGTTCGCGGCGGTGCTGCTGATTTCTAATTTGGCAGGCACTAAGCTGATCGCTTTCGGTCCGATCACTACCGATGGCGGCGCGGTGCTGTTTCCGCTTGCTTATATTTTGGGCGATATTCTGACGGAGATTTACGGCTATAAATACGCGCGGCGGGCGATTTGGACGGCGTTTGGTATTATGCTGTTGGCAGTGGCAGCGTTTACGGTCGTGCGCTACATGCCGCCAGCCCCAGAGTATACCGCTCAGGCGTCGTACGAAGCGGTCCTAGGATTTTTCCCGAGGATAGTCGCAGCCAGCTTGGCAGCGTTTTTGACCGGCTCGTTCCTGAACTCGTTTGTATTGGCGAAATTGAAGGTTAAAACGAAGGGTGAGAAGCTGTGGCTGCGGCTGATCGGCTCGACGTTTGTCGGCGAATTTTTCGACACTGTGGTGTTTGCCCT
>ERZ772967.2721-NODE-2721-length-11203-cov-4.049605_pt1 | contig 11203 bp, 7 predicted proteins | sample MGYA00511677_ERZ772967 | MGnify/ENA primary metagenome ERZ772967 (study PRJEB29015, sample SAMEA2737931) | human oral metagenome | biome: human oral; feature: human-associated habitat; material: dental | place: China | collected 2146 ...
TTCCATGAACATCAGTTTCAACAGCGTGATTCCCGTGCATGCCGAGCGCATCTACCACAAGAGTCTTGAAGAGTATCTCGTCGCGCCGATCCGTCCGGCGGCCTTCGTCATCGGCAAGGTGCTCGCCGCCGTATTACGCGGACTCATTTCCTCTGCCATCATCGTTGCGCTCGCCTGCCTTTTCGGCGCGAAGCTCGCGCTCTCCCCGCTCTTTCTCCTCGTGCTCGTGCTGAACTGCGTGATCTTTGCGGAGATCGGCTTCATCGCGGCGATGAAGATCGAGACGTACGAAGAGATGGGGCAGGTCAATACATACATCCTGCTGCCGATGTCGTTCCTCTGCGGCACGTTCTTCTCGACGAAGGCTTTGCCCGAGGTCGTGCGCGTCCTCATCGAGCTTCTGCCGCTCACGCATACGAGCGTGCTCCTGCGTGCACTCGCGGGCGGCGAGGCGGCGTCTGCGCTTTCTTTCGGTGCGCTCGTCTTCTACGCGCTCCTTTGCTTCTGGTTCGCGAACCGGTCTTTTTCCCGGTTGACGCGCTAGGAGCTTTCGCGTTCCCACATTTTTCTCCATGATTCCTTAGAAAGGGGCGTCTCCTTGTTCAAGAATATCTTGCATCACCGTGCGCGTTCCGCGGACGACTGCGGTCATCTCTGCTGCACGAAAATCGAAGACTTCGCCGTATCCTTTGGGCGCGTGGAAATCTTTTCGGGCGTGAACCTTCACGTCCACTGCGGACAGCTCACGGCGCTCATCGGGCCGAACGGCGCGGGAAAATCGACGCTCCTTCGCGCCATCCTCGGCGAAGTGCCGCACAAGGGGAGGCTTTCCTATGCGGACGCGGCGGGACGGCGCACGGGGCAGCCCGTCATCGGCTATGTGCCGCAGTACCTGCGCTTCGACGTCAGTTCGCCGACGAGCGTCATGGACATCTTCATGGCGTGCCTCTCGCGCCGCCCCGTCTGGCTCTTTCCTGCGAAGTCCTTGAGGCCGCGCGTCTTGAAGAGCCTCGCGCGCGTCCATGCCGAGCACCTCATCGACCGGCGGCTCGGCGCACTGTCGGGCGGCGAACTGCAGCGCGTGCTTCTTGCGCTCGCGCTCGATCCCGTGCCCGACCTGCTGCTCCTCGATGAGCCTGTTTCGGGCGTCGACCAGAACGGCTTGGAGCTTTTTTACAATATCGTTGCCGAGCTTCGCGCCCAGGAGGACATGGCGATCATTCTGATCTCGCACGATCTGAACCTCGTTGCAAAGTATGCTGACAAGGTCGTGCTGCTCGACCATAAAGTTGTCACGAGCGGCACGCCTGCCGAGGTTTTCAGCGATGCGCGGACGAAGAAGATCTTCGGCATGCTCGCGGGCGCAGCGCCTCAGAAAATGGAGACGGCGCCCGATGCGCTGCAGGATGAAGCGCTGATAGATGAGTCACTGCAGGTCGAGTCGGAGAAGGAAAGCGGGGCGATGCACTGATGGAACTCCTCTATGCGCTTCTCGGCGCTTTGCCTTTCGACTGGCTGCAGCACGGCTTCATGAAGAATGCCTTTCTCGCCGTGCTGCTCGTGACGCCGCTCTTCGGGCTTCTGAGCACGATGGTCGTGTCGAACCGCATGGCGTTCTTCTCGGACTCTCTGGGACACGGCGCTTTCACGGGGCTTGCCGTCGGCGTGCTCTTGGGTTGGCTCTCGCCGCTCCTCTCGCTCGTCGCCTTTTCCGTCGTCTTCGCGCTCCTCATCACCTACATCAAGAACCGCAGCAGCGCGTCGACGGACACGATCATCGGCGTCTTCTCGTCTACGGGCATCGCGCTCGGCCTCATGCTCATGAGCCGGGGCGGCGGCTTCAACAAATATTCCTCGTACCTGATCGGCGATCTTCTTTCCATCTCGCCCGAGGAAATCGGCTCGCTCTTCTTCGTCTTTCTCGCCGTCGTCCTCGTCTGGGCGCTCGTGTTCAACTCGCTTCTCGTGCTCTCGATCAACGCGTCATTCGCTAGAAGTCGAGGCGTCGCCGCCTTCCTCACGGAGGGGCTTTTTGCTTCCGTGCTCGCCGTCGTCGTCGCCGTCAGCATCCAGTGGGTCGGGCTTCTCATCATCAACTCGCTGCTCGTGCTGCCCGCAGCCGCCGCGAGAAATATCGCGCAGGACGTCAAGAGCTACCATCTGCTCTCCGTCGCCATCGCGCTCCTTTCGGGCGTTGCGGGACTCTTGCTCGCCTACTACTGCAACATGGCGGCGGGCGCGAGCATCGTCGTCGTCGCCGCCGCCGTCTTTTTCCTCACATTGCTGTTGAAACCGTACTTTGTGCGCTGAGGCTGCGCTCTGGCGGCAGTTTTTTGCGGCGGCTCGCCGCACTCCGGGAGGTGATTTTCTTGCAGTTCTATACCTATGCTTACATCGTGCAGCACAGTCAGATCAACGACGCTGTACGGTACGGCGTGTCTTTTCTCATGCTTTTCGCGCTGCTCGTTGCCATCATCAAGTATTTTCGCAACCGTCTCGTCACGCGCTATCGCGACCTCATTGTCATCCTCTTCCTTGCCGTCGCCTTCCTGGGAGGCGCACAGTGGAACAGCTTCAGCCAGACGAAGAGCGATCGCGAGCAGACTTCGCGCATGGCGGGATTTTTGCACAATCTCGGCGAGGAGATGGAGGTGCCGCCCGAGGAGATTCGCACGAGCTCCACGCACATCAAGCAGGGACTTCTCGTCGAAGCGGAGGGCAAGTATTACGAGATCACGTTCAACGGCGATTACACGTCCTTCAAGTACGAGGAAACGCATCTGATGACGCGTGACGTGAAGATCGTTGACAAGGATTCTTAGGAGGGACGCGCAATGCTCACATATTCGCTGGTCTTGGCAAAACTCGCGCTCGGACTTCTGTGCCTCGTGCTGCAGATCAATCTCCTCGGCAAGGGAAATCTCGCGCCTAGCTCCGCGACGGATCAGGTGCAGAACTACGTTCTCGGCGGCATCATTGGCGGCGTCATATACAACGAGAATATTTCTGTCCTGGACTTCATCCTCGTGCTCATCGCTTGGACGATGCTCGTCCTGCTCCTGAAATACATGAAGTCGAACAGCAGCGCCGTCAAATCCTTCGTCGACGGACATCCAGTGCGCATCATCGAGCGCGGCAAGCTCGACGTCGAAGAGTGCATGAGGCAGGGCCTCTTGGCGCACGACATCCATTTGAAACTGCGCACGGCGGGCGTCTACTTCATCAAGGACGTCAAGCGAGCCGTCCTTGAGCCGAACGGTCAGCTCACAGTCATCCAGTACGGCGAGCAGAACGCACGCTATCCCGTCGTCGTCGATGGGCAGGCGGACGAGGAAGCCTTGGAACTTGCCGACAAGGATCGGATCTGGCTCGACGCGGCGCTTCGAGAGCAGGGATATGAACTCAAGGACGTCTACATCGGCGAGTACAAGGAAGGCGCACTCACGGTCTATCCGTACGAGGTGCGGGCGTGAAAAGACACGAAGGAGGAATGTGACGGATATTCAGGGGGAAATATGCACTTATCAATCAAAATTGGACATGAAAATCTGAAAATTAGTCATGGAAACTTGTATGTTAGGCAAGCCCATCGAAGAGCTGAACATCCGGCTCGTTATTCCAGCAATCTTATAGCATTTATAGGCATAGGGAGCGGAAAGAGCGATCCCTTCGTCCAAATAAATGAAACAACTCTATACCCTTGGAAAGTCGCATCTTTGGTGAGGTCACTGTCGAACGTTGCTCCCTTGTCTATTTCATGTGGAAACCTCTTGTCGCGCAGGAAGATGAACAGTTCGCTGCTTTTTTCATATCCTTTGCATAGAATACTACAAGTAGCGTCTGATTTCGACCATTTCTGTGCTCGATTTTAGTCTATTACAACATCCGCGTAAGGGCGTGGATTGAAATGGGTGTGTCCTTATGCTATAATACGCATTATATAGTTACGTCACGCAAGAGATGCGTGGATTGAAATGGAGTCCGAGGGTGCTTGGTAAGTTACAAAGAACAGTTGGGGGCTGTTGCACAAAAGTTATGTGTAACAGCCCTTTTACTTGTAAAATGTGTTTGGGCAGAAAAACTTGAATAAATGATATACACACTTGAAAACAAGCGAATCTACTATCCATTCCTTTAAGAAGGCAAGCTGCAGGCGCAATCAGATTATCAGGGCTCATGTAATACGAGTGAATATATGTATAGTATGTTTATAATCGAGAGATGACCGATTGTATTATCAGGCGTTTTTGCGATATTTTATTAGATTGAAATTATGAGGTGTATCATTTTCGAGGCCGTTTTCGAAATAGGCCATTTACTATGATTTATTCGGTATGAGGAAGGAGGTAGTGAGGTGTGGTGCAAGAACTGCAATCTGGAAACGAATGAAGCGCATTGTCATATTTGCGGCGCAGAAACAGCTGAAGATGTGCCGGTAGAAATCTACTGGTGCAGCCATTGTGCTGTGCCACTTATTCATTTTTCAACAGCTGTGGAAAAGGGTACTTGTCCATGCTGCGGAAATAAAACTCATTATCTAGTCTCTGATTTGAGGCCAGTGTTTCCCGAAGAACGGTTGCTTCTTGCTGTTTTGCTCGAAAAGGAGCCAACATATTACATGAATCGTTCGGTATGGGCGGTAAACAGTAGATATTATATTGATGGACGATCTATAGCTATTCCAGCGAAAATATTTGCTGAGGCAGATACAGATAGCATTGCTAAGAAAATGGATGAATCAGTCAATCAAATAGATTATACTTGCTTCGACAAGAATATGGCACAGTTCATTCATGCAAATAAACATAGATTAGCTTACCTGAGAGAGGAATCCTTTTCATTTGTTCGCAAGGCGGCAGAAAAATATGAGATGGAAAATATAGTCATTTCTTTTTCTGGAGGCAAGGATTCGACGGTTACGGCAGATGTGGTCACGAAAGCTCTGAGTAATCCGAGCATCGTGCACATTTTTGGCAACACAACTCTCGAATTTCCTTCCACGATTGAATATGCCGGACGCTATCGTGAAGCGCATCCTCTTGCGATTTTTCAGATTGCCCAAAATGATGAACAGGTCTTTTACGATGTATGTGAGGATATCGGTCCACCGGCGAGGATGATGCGCTGGTGTTGTTCGATGTTCAAGACAGGGCCAATCACTAGAGTCATCAACAGTATGTATCGTAATCAACAGATTCTGACGTTCTATGGTATTCGGAAGTCGGAATCGGCTAGTCGGAGCAAGTATAATCGGATCGAGTCTGATGCAGGAGCGGTTAAAATTCAGCAGCAGACAGTGGCATCGCCAATCTTTTTTTGGAAAGACATCGATACGTGGCTCTATATGATAGGTGAGGGTCTTGACTTTAATTCGGCATATCGCTTGGGTTATGACCGAGTAGGTTGTTGGTGCTGCCCCAATAACAATCAGCGTGCACAGTTCTTGTCTCGCATATACATGCCGGATGCATCAAAAAAGTGGCGCGAGTTTCTCGTTGAATTTGCTAAAAAGATTGGGAAACCCGATCCTGAAGTTTATGTTGACAGTGGAAAGTGGAAAGCTCGTCAGGGTGGCAATGGCCTTGCTTCGGCGGGTGATGTGAAAATACATTTTGCAAACTGTACGACAGAGGATCATGCTAAGATTTATCGGTTGGTTAGACCGTTTGACGACGAACTCGTGGGAATGTTCGTTCCTTTTGGCAGAATTGCTCCAGAACTTGGGAAAAAATTGCTTAGGGAAACCATTCTTCTGGAAGCTCGGACGAATGTGCCAATCCTATCCATTCAACCATTCAACCAGGATGGCTACGATTATGCTGTCAAGGTAAGAACAATGAATGTAGCGGATCATAATGATTTGCAGCGTATGGTCGGATATCAGATTAGGAAATTTAATGCTTGCAGAAAATGCCTCAAATGTGAGTCTATCTGTAGGCAAGGTGCTATATCCATCATAGGAGATAACTACTATATCGATCCAGAGAAATGCGTCCACTGTAAGATGTGCGTGACCGCCAAATATCTCGACGGCGGCTGTATGATGGACAAGTATTTGCGGACGAAATAAAATGTGGGGGAAATAACAATGCCTATGAAATTTCGGGCACATGATACATTTTTTATCAGGAAAGGTTGGCTCAGCAAAGGTATGCGCTGTGTGGCTAAAAAACCGGATGTTTTTATTGCGCACGACGAGAATCCGATGGACGTTTTTGGTATTGGAGCAAATATGGTCAAGGCTTTGAGATATTGGCTTCAGGTTGTTGGGCTTACGGAGGAATCAGTGAAGGGAAAACGATTTCAACGCTTTACTGAACTCGGAAAGCTGATTTATAAGAATGATGCATATATTGAAGAGCTCGGTACACTATGTCTTTTGCAGTACCGTCTTGCTTCTCAAGCGGATAATGCTACAGCGTGGTATTTTTTTTTCAACGAATTCTCAATGATGGAATTCTCGCGAGAAGATTTTGTTGCCGCACTACAAAAATACACTAAGATGCTTGACAGCGAGAACGAATATGCGATTCGTTCCCTGAATGATGATTTCCAGTGCATTATTAATACGTATTTGCCTCGCTATAAATCAAATCCAAAACGAGTATCACCAGAAAATAATATTGATTGCCCGCTTGGAGAGATTGGCTTGGTAGATATACTCAATAAGCGAAAAAAAACGTATAAAAAGAGCATTCCTGCCAGTGATACTCTTAATCCTTATGTCGCTTTTGCGGTCATTGTTGATAATGCTCATGGGCGAAAAGAGATCAGTTTGAATGACCTTTTAACGGCTCCATGCAATATTGGCAAGATATTCAATCTTGATTCAATCACCATGCTTGACGTACTGTATCGAACTGAAAAGCTTGGGTTGATTAAAATTAACCGCACAGCCGGATTGGATGTTATCAATATACGAGAGGAAATTGACTTTCTCGATTGCGTAGAACGCTTTTATGCATCTATCGATGAACAGAGCCAGGAGAAAGAAAAATGAGAGACATGATTTCCGTCGTTTCGGGTTTTCAATACTCTGTAAACATAGGATATGACATTGGAAGCGATGACAAACTCAAAAATTTTATACCAACGACATCTGCGCTAAGTTTGCTGGAAGATATCCTTTTGAGCATATATCCGACTTCGACGGCTCGCGCACGAGTGCTAATTGGTGCATACGGAAAAGGAAAATCGCACATTGTGCTGACAATCCTCGCTATGCTTATGAAGCGAGATTTGACTCTTTTTGAGAAGTTGTTGCCGAAGATTCAAGAGAATCCGAAGCTTTTTCAGCTTGTCCAGAATTATTACAACAGTGAAAATAAGATTCTGCCTGTCGTAATTAATGGCAGCAATACTAGCCTTACGCAAGCGTTCCTGCTTTCTTTACAGAGGACGCTTTCTTCGTATGATCTCTTAGACGCCATGCCAGAAACAAACTACAAGGCAGCTGTCAATGTCATTAGACGCTGGAAAAAAGACTTTCCTGAGGCTTTTGATAAATTCCGAAATAGTATTGATGTTTCTGTTGATGTGTTTATGAATCGATTAGAGACTTACGATATTGTGGCATATGAGATGTTCGAGCAGCTTTATCCAACATTGACCGCAGGAAGTGTATTTAATCCGTTCCTTAGTTTTGACGTGGTCGAACTCTACGAAAGCGTAGCAAAAAGCTTGAAGGTTAAGGGATATACAGGTATCTATGTTGTTTATGATGAGTTCAGTAAGTTCCTTGAAGCTAATATTGGAGATGCTTCTGTCAGTGATACAAAGATGTTGCAGGACTTTGCAGAAAAATGCTGCCGAAGCGGATATTTGCAGCTGCACTTGATGCTGATCTCACATAAAGAAATCGCTAACTACATTGATGAACTCCCTAAGGCCAAAACTGATGGCTGGAGAGGTGTTTCCGAACGTTTCAAACACATCCACATGAATAATAACTTCTCACAAACATATGAAATAATCGCATCTGTCATTCAGCACAAAGAACCGCTTTGGAGTAAGTTCTGTGATGCGCACGGCTGTGATTTTGATGCCTTGACTGCTCGCTATCAGAGGCACCAAATGTTTATAGATGCACAGAGTGAAATTGGCACAGCAATTAAAGGAGGCTTCCCTCTCCATCCTGTTTCCACATTTGTTTTGCCAAGATTGTCTGAGCGTGTAGCGCAAAATGAAAGAACACTTTTTACTTTTCTTTCGGCGGAAGGAGCCGCAACTCTCGCATCTTTTTTGGACAATTACGAGAATGATTTTACTCTCGTAACACCGGATCAAATTTATGACTACTTTGCGCCGATTCTCCAAAAAGAAGTATATGAGGGTGAAATCCATAACATTTTCATTCTTACGAGCATAATTTTAAATCAGCTCCTTGACGGAACGTTAGGAAGCAAAATTATCAAAGCTATCTCACTGATTTATATCCTTGAACAGTTTGAACGATTGAGCCCAACAAAGGAGCAAATCATTGGCATCTATTCTGGTGTTTACGAGATTGGTGAGATTGAGCAAGCAATTTCTGAACTTATTGAGAAAGAGTTCGTAATCTATATCAAGAGGAGCAATGACTATCTCCAGTTAAAGAGGACTTCTGGTGTGGATATTCGGCAGAAGATTCATGATTTAATGGAGTCCCAGGCTGGAAAAGTTGCTACGAAGGATATCCTCAATGAGTCGAACATTGATAATTATATGTATCCATCGCGCTATAATGATGAACATGGAATGACGCGATTCTTCTCGTTTCAATTTATTTCTGCAGCAGAGGTTGTTCCCTGTATGGATTGGAATGTTAAGAGCGAGGCAATTGATGCTGATGGGATAATTTATGGCATTATTCCTGAAAGCGAGGAGCAGATAAGCAAGCTGCTGGAAATCATTAAAACCACCAGCAAGGGATGTGATCGTTATATTTTTGTGATGCCAAAGCACTTTAAAGATATTGAAGCTGTCGCTCAGGAGTATGCTGCCGTTATGCAACTCCGAGATCAGGCTACAGATACTCCGGTGCTGTTCGATGAATATGAGGCAGTATTTGAGGACTTGCAGGAGCTCATTAAAGGATTTATTGGATTCTATACGCATCCTGAAAGCTGTCGCTCGGTATATGTATGTGATGGCAAAGAGTTGGGCATTCACCGAAAAGCTGGATTGACGGAAGTCATGTCTCAAATTTGTGACACGGTTTACAGTATGACCCCAGTGATTAATAATGAATCTGTCAACAAGAACGATATTACCAATATCGCACAGAACAGCCGTAATAAAATTGTAAGTGCATTGCTGCGGGGAGAACTTGAGCCAAACCTTGGATTCTCTGGAACAGGCCAGGAAGTCTCCATCATGCGCAGCACACTCTTGCGAACGGGAGTTTTTCGTGAGGATGGCGGTGTTCCGCAGATTGATTTGCATCCAGGCGATCCTGTCATGCGCAATATGCTGAAAACAATAGAAAGTTTTATACTTGAGGCGCGCCAGAAAGGGCAGCTTAGCTTTGCTGTGCTTTATGATCGGATGACATCTCCGCGCCATCATATAGGTTTGCGCTACGGCTTGATTCCAATTTATATCGCCGCGGTTATGCACAATTATCGCCGACAAATTATAATAAGCGATCGTTTTGGTCCAGTTCAGACAAGCGTTGATACGCTTGTTCAGATTAATAGTAAACCGGGCGATTTCATCCTTGAGTATCTGGACTGGAGTCCTAAGAAAGAAGAATATATTGGCCTCTTATCTGGAGCATTTTTAGAATATGTGGTAGAGGCCGAAAAAGCTGGAAATTCTTATGATTATGTGACGAATGCCATGTATCGTTGGTACATGGCTCTTCCAAACTATTCCAAGGCGTGTGCTAGGAGACCTTCCGGAGATAAGCTGTCTCGAAGCCAGCTTGAAATGATGAGGCTGCTCCGGCAGAATACCAGCAGTTCTGATCTGCTGTTCAAGAAGCTACCTGAAGCGTTTGGGTATCATGAAGCGTATGTTGATGCCGCAGTGGATATTATCGAAGCTAAGAGCGTATTCGACAACATTTTAGCCGAACTAAAACAGATTCTGATTGACAGAACAAAAGATGCATTTTTACCGAAAAATGATAAGAAAGCCAGTCGGAATCTTTCTTTGACGGATGCTGTGAAAGAATGGTGTGACATTCTAGAGCCAAAGAGTTTTGAGCAACTCTTTCCCGATGGAACGGAGCGTTTTCTGCAACATCTGAAAAACGCAACGAACGATGAAGATGTGTTCATTACTCGCCTTGCAAAGTTGGCTACTGGTCTGCGGTTGGAGGATTGGGATGCCACGACTTCTGCACGGTATTTGGAGGCACTTTGTCGTTTCATGAAAACGGCAAAGGATTTTCATAGTAGTTTGGTTGCTGAAAACCTTAATGAGACGGAAAGTTATCAGGTGACTTTCGCTGATGAAGGAGGTATCAGTACAACCAGACGTTTTGAGAAAGTTGAGGTTTCGGCGCGAGGCAAACTTTTGTTTAATCAGATAACGGCATCACTTGAAGCAATGGGGCATTCTATATCTGAACAGGAAAAACGGCAGATTCTTATGGAGGTCTTAAAAAAGCTTTGCTGAGGAGGCGCAAATGGCTTATTTTGATAATGCGGCAACTTCATATCCTAAGCCCGATGAAGTTTACTCGGCTATGGATGGATTCTACCGAAACTATGGAGGAAGTGCGGGTAGAGGCAAGTATGCTTTAGCGAATACTGCAAAGAGGATGATTGATGAGACTAGGGGCTTGTTGCAAGACCTATTCCACTGCCCCGCCAAGAAAATAATCTTTACTCCGACAGCTACCATTGCCTTGAATATGATTATTCAAGGGATAGTGCAGGCAGGGAGCCGAACGGTATATATCAGCCCTTTTGAACACAATGCAGTTACTCGTACTCTGCACCATTTTGAGCGAATAGGACAGATTAAGATCATGGAGCTCGCAGTTTCTGACAGGCTTGAATATGATATGGCGAGGATTCGGTATCAATTTGATGCTGTTCGCCCAGAGTTTGTAATCATGAGTCATGCCAGCAATGTTATTGGTCTTGTGGCTCCGATTGAGGCTGTTTTTGCATTAGCCAAAGAGTACGGAGCGATTACCTTGGCAGACATGGCTCAGACAGCGGGGCCATTGCTTGGTGGCTGGCTAACCGATGGTGCGACCATCTTTGGCGTC